>Ga0209010_1000015_pt1 | contig 110503 bp, 99 predicted proteins | sample BlaSpr_A8_OM1_O3_FD_187985 | JGI IMG/M metagenome (GOLD analysis project Ga0209010, IMG submission 187985) | Forest soil microbial communities from Thunder Bay, Ontario, Canada - Black Spruce, Ontario site 2_A8_OM1_O3 (SPAdes) (version 2) | ecosystem: Environmental > Terrestrial > Soil > Boreal...
GAATGCTCTTGTCCACCGCCTCCATCAACGCGTCCACTTGCGCTTCCCACTTCGCTTCCCCGTTCAGCGCGCCCAACGCCGACAGCCGAATCACCGGCACATCGTCGCCAGGAAACTGATAGCTCTTCAGCAACTCGCGCACTTCGAGTTCAACCAGATCCAGCAACTCGGGATCGTCGACCGCGTCACACTTATTCAACGCGACCACGATATAAGGCACACCGACCTGACGCGCCAACAGAACGTGCTCGCGCGTCTGCGGCATCGGACCATCCGTCGCCGCAACCACCAAGATCGCGCCATCCATCTGCGCCGCGCCCGTGATCATGTTCTTGATGTAATCCGCGTGGCCCGGGCAATCCACGTGCGCATAGTGCCGGTTCGCCGTCTCGTATTCGACGTGCGCCGTGGCAATCGTGATCCCTCGCGCCTTTTCTTCCGGCGCGTTATCGATCGAGTCGAACGACCGGAACACGATCTTCGGGTTATGCTTCTGCAACACCTTGGTGATGGCCGCCGTCAGCGTGGTCTTGCCATGGTCAATGTGACCAATCGTCCCCACATTGCAGTGCGGCTTATTCCGCTCAAATTTCTCTTTCGCCATTTGCGTCTAGCTCCGTACTTTTCTTGAACTGTTTCTTCCAGAGGGCACAAAGAGTGCCCCACTGTTTATCTCTTAACTGTGCCCTGCACTCGCGCGATGATTTCTTCCGACACCGAGCGCGGGGCTTCTTCATACCGCGCGAAGTGCATCGAGTATTCGGCACGGCCCTGTGTGCTCGAACGCATATGCGTCGCGTAGCCGAACATTTCCGCCAGCGGCACGATCGCCTTGATCACCTGCGAGCCGGCGCGATGCTCCATGCCCTCAATGCGTCCGCGGCGCGAGCTCAGGTCGCCCATAATCACACCCGCGTAATCCTCGGGCGTAACAACTTCGACTGACATTACTGGCTCGAGCAGCACCGGCGAAGCCTTGCGGGCAGCTTCTTTGAACGCCATTGAGCCGGCAATCTTGAACGCCATTTCGTTTGAATCGACGTCGTGATAGCTGCCGTCGTAGAGCGTAGCCTTTACATCGACCATCTCGTAACCAGCCAGGACCCCGCCTTCCATGGCTTCTTTGATTCCCTGATCGATCGGCTTAATAAATTCCTTGGGTACGGACCCGCCAACGATATCGTTGACAAACTCGTAGCCCTTGCCTGGCTCCTGCGGCTCGATGCGAATCTTTGCGTGGCCGTATTGTCCGCGGCCACCGGTCTGACGGATGTACTTGCCCTCGGCTTCCGCTTTCTTGCGGATGGTCTCGCGGTAAGCCACCTGCGGCTTGCCAACATTCGCCTCGACTTTATACTCGCGCATCATGCGATCGACGATGATCTCGAGATGCAACTCACCCATGCCGCTGATAATGGTCTGTCCACTATCCGGGTCAGTGTGAACTTTGAAGGTTGGATCTTCCTGCGCAAGACGGCCCAGCGCCATGCCCATCTTTTCCTGATCAGCTTTAGTCTTGGGCTCGACCGCAACCGAGATCACGGGAACCGCGAACGTAATCGATTCCAGCGTGATGGGATGGGATTCGTGGCAAATCGTGTCGCCCGTGCTGACATTCTTCAAACCGACCGCAGCACAAATATCGCCTGCCATAATCTCGCTGATATCTTCGCGCTTGTTGGCGTGCATCTTGAGCAGGCGGCCAATGCGCTCGGTGCGTCGTCGTCCGGCGCAAAGCACCGAGTCTCCCGACTTAATCTGGCCGGAATAAACCCGAATGAAAGTCAATTGGCCGACAAAAGGGTCAGCCATGATTTTGAAGGCCAGCGCGGAGAACGGCTCTTTATCGTCCGGATGGCGGGTAATGATTTCACCGTTGTCCGGATTGGTACCTTTCACTTCGCCGGCATCGAGCGGAGAAGGCAGATAATCGACGACCGCGTCGAGCAGCGGCTGCACGCCCTTGTTCTTGAAAGCCGTGCCCACGACCACTGGAAACAGTTTCAGATCGATGGTGGACTTGCGTAGCGACGCCCGCAGCTCCTCGGCGGAAATCGCCTCGCCTTCGAGGAACTTGTGGAGGATTTCGTCGTCGTTTTCAGCCACAGTTTCGACTAACTGCGTGTGAAATGCTTCCGCTTTTTTCTGCAGCTCAGCGGGGATCGGGCCGGTAATATATTCGGCGCCGATGGTGTCGTCCTGCCAAATGATCGACTTCATTTCGATCAGGTCAACCACTCCCTTGAACTTATCTTCCTGGCCAATCGGTATCTGAATCGCAATCGGCTTGGCGTTGAGACGCTTGCGGATTGTATCGACCGCGTGCTCGAAGTCCGCGCCCATTTTGTCGATCTTATTAATGAAGCAAATGCGCGGCACCCCGTATTTATCGGCCTGACGCCAGACTTTTTCTGATTGCGGCTGCACCCCATGAACCGCGTCGAACACAGCAACCGCGCCGTCGAGGACACGCAGCGAGCGTTCGACCTCAGCCGTGAAATCCACGTGGCCGGGAGTATCGATAATGTTGATGCGGACATCGCGCCAGGAACATGTGGTCGCGGCGGATGTGATAGTGATGCCGCGCTCCTGCTCCTGCTCCATCCAATCCATCGTAGCTGTGCCTTCATGGACCTCTCCGATGCGGTGCGTCTTTCCCGTATAGAAGAGAATGCGCTCCGTCGTAGTGGTCTTACCGGCATCGATGTGGGCCATAATGCCGATGTTCCTGCACCGTTCTAATGGGACTGTTCTGGGCACGACAATCTACTCTTTCTGGGGCTCGAACTACTTCACATTTTGTAATTTAAGAATTGGGAAATTTGGTAATTGAAGATCCATACCGCGGTGACAGTTACTCAATTACCCGATTCCACAATTGCTCAATCTCTCTACCACCGATAGTGCGCGAAGGCCTTATTGGCCTCGGCCATACGGTGAACGTCTTCCTTCTTCTTGATGGCCGCGCCTTTGCCGTTGGCGGCATCCAGCAATTCGTTGCTCAACTTGTCGATCATGCCCTTCTCGCCGCGTCCGCGGGAGTAGGCAATCAGCCAGCGAATCGCCAGCGAAGTACGGCGGTCGGCATTGACTTCCACCGGCACCTGATAGTTTGCGCCGCCTACGCGGCGGGTCTTGACCTCGAGCAGCGGCTTGGCATTTTCGACGGCTTTGGTGAACAGCTTCAGTGCTTCGTCGCCGCCGCCTTTCGCCTGCAGGCGGGTCAAAGCCTCATAAAAGATGCCTTCCGCCGTGCTCTTCTTGCCTTGCCACATCATCGAGTTGACGAACTTCGTGACCAGATCCGAACCGTAAACCGGATCAGCTTCCACTGTCCGCTTGGGCGTATGTCCTTTTCTTGGCATTCAGCTTTTCGCTCCTGGCTCATTTCCCGAGCCGCTAGACGTAGCAAGCTACGTCTCTACAGAAAATATTTATGCTTTCGGGCGCTTGGCGCCATACTTCGAACGACTTTGCTTACGCCCTGCCACTCCGACCGCATCCAATGTGCCGCGAACTACGTGGTAGCGAACGCCTGGCAGATCCTTCACGCGACCGCCGCGAATCAGCACGATCGAGTGCTCTTGCAGGTTATGGCCGACGCCGGGGATATAGGTCGTGACCTCGATCCCATTTGTCAAACGCACGCGGGCAACCTTGCGCAGCGCCGAGTTTGGCTTCTTCGGCGTTTGCGTGTACACACGGGTGCAGACACCGCGCTTCTGCGGACACCCCTGCAACGCCGGACTGGCCGTCTTATATCGCGGCCGCTTACGGCCATCACGCACTAATTGATTAAAGGTCGGCACTCGTTGCTGCTCCTTCAGCGCGTGCTCGCGCGCCTATAGGGCGCGTCGACACACAGACGCCGCTTTGATTCGCCCTGTTTCAGGGTCTGGATGGCGATCGGCCAACCATGCTTCTCACCACGCACAAATGCGATGAGAGATTTTCGGTTTCCCGTTCAGACTGATCAGCGACGACGGTGGCGCCAGGCCCGAGTCCAAATCCCGGGAGGTGCTCCGTTTCGTCCGCTTTGCCCCGCATAGCCTTCCAACGGGCGGAAGGTGCGCGCAGGGCATTTCAGCGAGGGCATCTCCGGAACTCTCTCCGAAGACGTATATCTTTAGAGCTTAGCCGCTTTCTTTGGGTCTCTCGCGCACCGAAAACGCGCAGCGAATGAATCCACAGTCGACAGGTAAGCCAGAATGAACTCGCGGAACTTTATAAATATAGCAACACTCTTCACACATCGTCAACCATCGTTTCTTGCATCCCACGAATGACGACAAGCGACGAGGGCAAGCGTATTTATGAGCGGCATAACTTACTTCGAGATTTCGCCTGCGGGCTCGGACGCCCGCAAAACGGCTCAACTTGCTCAAAAGATTCGCAGCCTCTACACTGGGAATCTTTCACGGCGAATACATTCCTAGAGGCTTTGCTCGCCTCGTGGGCAACCGCGAGGGCGGGGAGGATGAATGGGTAGGTCCGGTATTGCACTTTTTGCGGTCTTTGTTGCTCTTCTCATTTTCCTGGTAGGTAGTCTTCCTGGATGCAGCAGCGGTAGCGCTGTCCACACGGCAACCTACGCAGTTCCCGCCAGCCTCACACTCACCCCCAATCCATACTTGTCTCTGGAGATTGGTACATACCAACCTGTTACTGCGACCGCCTTGAGTTCTACCAAGACGACCATCACCGAGCCGATTTCCTTCCTATCCAGCAACACAGCAGTAGTGAATGTAGCAAACAACGGCCTCGTTTGCGCCGGCAGTTGGGATTCGCTGAGCAACCCGCAAATATGCACGCCTGGAGGGGTTGGCGTGGCTCAAGTGACGGCGTCCGCGCAGGGAGTAAGCAGCCCTACGACCACAGTTTTCGTACACCAGCATGTCGACCAAGTCGCAGTGAGTTTACTTGTACCGCCGAACCAGCCGCCGCCCACGAATCCTTGTTTTTCGGTAGGACAGACCTCGAACTACCAGGCAGCCGCGTACAGTAACGGCGTAAATATTACTTCCACCGTCGGGGTCTTCACCTGGCAAACTCTGGTCGCGAATGTGGCAACGCTGACCACTGCCGACAGTCTCTTGCTTCCCGGACAAGTCGAGGCGACCGCCAAAACCCCCGGCATCACTCCCCTTTTCGCCACCATTGGCAACGTGAATAGTGTGCCGATCTATTTCACAACTTGCCCGGTGCAATCGATCTCTTTGGCCGTCACAACTTCGTCGAGCACTTCGAGAACGATTACGCCGACCATCTTCGATACTCTAGGATTGCAGATTACTGGAATTCCCTTGACCTGGAGTTCTTCCAACTCCGGTTCCATAAGCGTAACCGCCGGCGGCGTGGCAACCGGATCTTCGAGTGGAGGCGCTGCCACCATCGTCGCATCTTGCACTCCACCCACTTGCAATATAGGCTTCGCTCCCTCTTTGCCGATCTATCCCGAGAATGTCGTGAACCTCGTCGTAGCCCCGACCGGAACGACGACTGGAACCGCCACTGTGTATGTAAGCAGCGACAGCTGTGGTACCACCGATGGGTGCTTCAACATGATCGCCCCCATCACTTCCCCCGCGAACACCGTGGGTAACTTCGTGGCGTTGGCCGCCACGCCCAACTCGCTGGTCTTTAATGGTCAAGGAAGCATTGCGTATCTGGGGACGAATTCCGGGTTGCTGGGCAGCGCGGGTCTGGCGGTGCTTGATGCCTCGTCGAATACGGTAGAACAATTCGCAGGGCTGCCCGGCAAAGTACTAGCTGTTGCTCCCGATGGAAGCAAAGTCATCATCTCCGATACGTCACCGGCAGATGGACCAAACCGCGTGTTTGTTTTTGACACAGCCACTAACACTAGTCCAACATTTCAAATTACGGGAGCAACCGCGGCCGCATTCTCTCCGGACAGCCTGAAGGCCTACATCGTGGCAGGCAGTACTTTATATGTCTACTCGAAGCTCGATGGGCTCCGAACCATTGCCCTGGCCGCTCCCGCCAGCGACGTATCCTTTCTTTCGGAGGGTGCTTTTGCCTACGTCGCCGGAGGCGCTGCTTCGGCGCTAAGCGTTTGGAGAACCTGCGACAATGGCCGCGCCGATACCGTAGCTGTTCCCGCCGTGCCGGCCTTCATAACGACCCTTCCGGGCGCGGCCAAATTGTTGCCCTCAGACACGCCCGCCACATTTCATATGTTGGCGGTGGACTCGCCCGGTATTGACATCGTCAGCGTGAATACTGCACCCTCCGGCTGCACACCGGTTGTCACGGATGGACCCGTTTCATCCTTCAGCCTCGGTCACGGCGATTTTGTTCCTAAGCAGCTGATCATTTCGCAGGATGGAACCACCGCTTACGTGATCACTTCTAATCTGAACAGCATCCTGGTGTTTAATATTCCTGGCCAGGCAGCCTCGGCCATTGCCCTGGCGGGAAATCCAATGCCGCTTAACGCCGCGCTCACCCCGGATGGCACATTGCTGTTCGTCGGCGCCAGCGACGGGACTGTGCACGTGGTGAGCACCGTGGCTGGCGGCGATATTCTGCAGATCCCGTTTCCGGAGGGCCTGTGTCAGGATTCGTCCGGACGGCCATTTCCCATCACTTGTAATCCCGATTTGCTAGCGGTGAAGCCGTAGACGGCAGCCGTTCAACGACTTCTTATGCCTTTTCCAGCTCTCGGCCCACGCTGTCCAGCACTCCGTTGATGAAATTGACAGATTCAGGACTGGAAAACTTACGCGCGATCTCGAGCGCTTCGTTGATGACGACGGCGCGTGGGGTAGAGGGAAAGCTCATTAACTCAGCCACTGCTGAACGAAGGACGTTGCGATCGACCGTGGCCATCCGGTCCATGCGCCAGTGTTCGGCATGACGCTCGATCAATCCGTCGATCTCCGCGGTACGGTCAGTAGCTGTGCGGAAGAGGTCTTCAGCGAAGCCACGCACATCTTTCTCGATGGAATGATGTTCGCGCCAGAACGTTCGCCGGACCTCCTCGGGAGTTTGCCGGCCCATGTCCGCCTGAAACAACATTTGCAGGACGAATTCACGGGATTTTCTGCGCGTGCCCATGGGAAGCTGTCAGCTTTCAGCTATCAGTTTACAGGAGAGAAGAGATAGTTCCGGTATCAACGGCGATGTTCTTTCGCGGTGCGCAGTTTGGATTTCGGCGTTTTGCTGAGAGCTGACAGCTGAGAGCTGACAGCTTCCGTCAGATTCGCCATTTCCACGGCGGCCAATGCCGCTTCGAAACCCTTGTTCCCCATCTTCAAGCCGGCGCGATCGATGGCCTGCTCGAGATTTTCACAGGTCAACACACCGAAAGCGTGGGGCACCCCTGTCTCTTGCGCGGATTGACCGATACCACGTGTAACTTCGTTGACGATGACATCGTAATGCGCCGTGTCGCCACGCAGCAGGCAGCCTAGACAAATAATGGCATCGTATTTCTTGCTTTCAGCCAGAGTGCGAGCGGCGGATGGAATTTCAAAGGCACCCGGTACGCGGATGATCTCGATATCGTCTTCATTCGCCCCCGAGCGCACCAGCGTGTCGTAGGCGCTGCGTAGCAGCCGATCGGTGATGAACTCGTTGAAACGCGATACTACAATTCCGAAGTGAAGTCCGACGGCACTGAGTTTTCCCGCGACGGTCTTTTGCTGAATCTTCTGTTCCAGACTTTTCTCTGCAGTTCCGCGTTTAGGCCGTGACTCGCTCTTCATAATAAATCTGCCTCAGGAACAGCGATGGAAAAGCCTATCCGCCACCAGGAGAGCAACGATCATAAACCACAGCTCCTGCTCGAAGGCGTCAGATGTTAGCGTCCGCCGCCAACCTCCAACACGGTGCCAGTTACATACGATGCGGACGGCGAAACCAGCCACGCCACCGCGTCGGCAACTTCATTCGCACTTCCTGGCCTTCCCATCGGAATCGTCCCGCTCAAACGCTGTAGACGGTCAGGGTCGCCGTTATCGCTGTGTAAATCCGTTTCAATCAAGCCAGGAGCCACGGCATTCACGCGAATTCCCTCCGTCGCTACTTCTCGCGCGAGACCGATTGTAAATGCGTTGATCGCGGCTTTCGATGCAGCATATGCAACCCACTCTCCCGCGCTGCCAATTCGCGCCGCAAGCGAAGAGATGTTCACGATCGCGCCACCGCGTCCACCGCGAGCAGTAGACATTCGGCGCACGGCCTCGCGAGTACACAAGATGGGGCCACTGATATTGACAGCAAAGAGCCGGGAAAGCTTCTCTGACTTCACATCTTCGACGCGGGCAAAGCCGCCCGTAATGCCGGCATTGTTCACCAGAACTTCGATCGGAGCCAGCTCGCGATCGGCTGTAGTAAATAGATGAATGATGTCGCGCTCGTCGCCCATATCGCCTTGAACAGCCAGCGCCTTTCCACCGTTCTGCTTTATTTCAGCGACGATCTGCTGGGCGGCAATTTCATGATTGAGATAGTTGACCGCGACCCTGTAGCCGCGCACTGCCAGCAGCTTCGCTATGGCTGCTCCAATGCCACGGCTGGCGCCCGTGACGACGGCAACCGGACCATCGTTGGTCGTCATTTTCCTTTGAAATCTGCCTTTCGCTTCTCCAGAAATGCTGTGGTCCCCTCTTTCTTATCCTCCGAAGAACAAGAAACAGCAAATAACACGGCTTCGAGGTACAGGCCTTCAGCCAGTGTCATCTCCATGCCTTTGTTCACTGCCTCCATGGCGTACTGAACTGCAAGCGGAGCGTTGGCGATGATTTTTTGTGCAACCGCTTCAGCGCGGGGAATGAGTTCTGCAGGAGTGGTGACCTCATTCACCAATCCGATGCGATGAGCCTCTTGTGCACTAATCATTTCGCCGGCCAGGACGAGTTGCATGGCGATCCCTTTGCCGACCAGCCTTGGCAAGCGCTGCGTGCCGCCGTAGCCCGGAATAATTCCCAGCTTCACCTCGGGCTGGCCGAGCTTTGCGTTTTCGCTGGCTAATCGCATGGTGCAAGCCATTGCGATTTCGCATCCGCCGCCGAGCGCGAAGCCGTTGATGCACGCGATCACCGGCTTGCCCAGGTTCTCGATCAGGTTGAGCACGCTCTGCCCACGATGCGTGTACTCTTTGCCGGAAACCGCGTCATGCTTGGCAAGTTCGCCAATATCCGCGCCAGCGATAAAAGCCTTCTCGCCAGCGCCCGTCATGATTACCACGCGGGTCCCGGGATCGTTCTTGACATCATGAAATGCCGCCCGCAGCTCTTCCATGGTAGCCATGTTGAGCGCGTTCAGGACTTTGGGACGGTTGACGGTGACGTAGGCAATCGCGTTCTTCTTTTCGAAGAGAATGTTTTCGAAGTTCATAAGTTCAACCTGCTACACATTCGCGCCGAGCGCACAGCGCACAATCAATGTCTGTCATTCTGAGCGAAGTGAAGAACCTATGCAATTTTCTGGTCGCGGCAGAATACATAGAGTCTTCGCTGCGCTCAGGATGACAAATCTCGCAAAATTTATAGCTTATTCGGCTTCGGATTGTTTGGATCCGAATAATCGTAAAATCCTTTGCCCGTCTTGCGCCCATACCAACCAGCCATGACCAGCCGCTTCAACAACGGCGGCGACGCGAATCGCCGCTCCTTGAATTCGTCGTACATCACGTGGGTGATGTAGTAGGTCGTTTCGAGGCCGACGAAATCCAGCAGGGTGAACGGTCCCATGGGATAGCCGCATCCCAGCTTCATGGCGTTGTCAATATCGTCGATCGAACCTACTCCCTCCTCGTAGGCGCGAATGGCATCGAGCAGATAGGGCACCAGCAGCCGGTTCACGATGAATCCGGTTTTGTCGCTGGTGCGCACCGGCACTTTGCCCAGCTTCTTACCAAACTCGTAAGCTGTTTCGTACACGTCGTCAGCGGTCGCGATGGTTCGCACGACCTCGACCAACTTCATCAGCGGCACCGGATTGAAAAAGTGCAATCCGATAAACCGCTCCGGGCGCTTGGTCGAAGTCAGAAGTTCGGTGATGGAAATGGATGACGTGTTCGAAGCAAAGATGGCGTCCTTCTTTACAATGCCGTCGAGGGACGCGTACATCTTTTTCTTGTCCTCGACATTCTCAATGATGGCTTCGATCATGATGTCGCAGTCGGCCAGATCTTGCTTGTTCGTGGTGCCTTTGAGGCGTGCCCGAATCGCATCTTTCTGCTCGGCCGTGATGCCGCCTTTCTCGGGAGGTCGTTCCGCAAACTTTGCCAGCGATTTTTCAATCCCAGCAAAGCCCTTGTCGAGAAACTTCTGCTCAACTTCGAGGACAGTCACATCAAATCCAGCCATTGCGGCGACTTGCGCAATGCCAGAACCCATCAGCCCGCAACCGAGAACACCAACTTTCCTTATTTCCATCATTGCTCCCGAGAAAAAGCCGCCACGGATTCACGCGAATCTCGCGGATAGATCTCTGATTCTTGATTCTGATCCGTGAACATCCGTGGCTAGACTTTAATTCAAACTCTCCACCACCATCGCAATCCCCTGCCCACCGCCGATACATGCTGTCGCCAGCCCATACTTCTTTTTCCGCCGCCGCAACTCATACAGCAACGTGATCACCAACCGCGTTCCGGTGGCGCCCAGCGGATGGCCCAGCGCGATCGCTCCGCCGTTCACGTTGACTTTGTTGCGATCCAAGCCAAGCTCTTTCTCGACCGACAAATACTGCGCTGCGAAAGCTTCATTCACTTCGATCAAATCGATGTAATCCAAAGTCAGTCCGGCTCTCTGCAAAGCGATCTTCGTTGCCGGCACCGGACCGCGGCCCATCAGCTTGGGTTCAACCCCGGCAATGCCCCAGCCCACGATTCGGCCTAACGGTTTCAATCCCCGTTTGCCGGCCTCATCTAGCGACATCACCACTACCGCCGCGCCCCCATCCACGATGCCGCTGGCATTTCCCGCGGTGACTGTGCCGCTCTTGCCGAATGCCGGTTTCAGCTTGGCCAGGCCTTCCATCGTCGTCTGCGGACGCCGATGATCGTCTTCACTCAACATCTCGCCGGATGGCTCACCCTTTCGATCTTTGAGCGGAACGGGAACCAACTCTTCCTGTAGCCGGCCGTTTTTATACGCGGCGTCGGCCAATTGTTGCGAACGCAAGGCGAATTCATCCTGCGCCTGGCGCGTGATGCCTTGCTGTTCTCCGTAAAGTTCCGCGGTGTTGGCCATGTATAGACCGCAATAGGTGTCGAGCAACGCGACCATGAGCGAGTCTTCCAGCTTTCCGCCAGGAGCCAGAGTAAAACCATCGCGCCCGCGGATTACGAACGGCGCCTGCGACATGGCTTCCATGCCGCCCGCCAGCACAATACTTGCTTCGCCAAGTTGAATCATCTGCGCCGCGTTGACGATGGCCTGCATTCCCGATCCGCACAAACGATTCACCGTGAGCGCCGGGGTTTCAATGGGCACGCCGGCTCGCAGGCCGACGTGGCGCGCGCCGTAGAGAGCGTCGCCGGAAGTTTGCTGTGCGTTGCCAAACACGACGTGGTCGAATTCTTTCGGGTCCAGCCCAGCGCGGTCAATGGCTTCCTTACCCGCGATCGCGCCGAGTTCCTGAGCTGTGAAATCTTTCAGCTTCCCGCAATAGCGTCCAAAGGGCGTACGCGCCCCGCTGACAATTGCGATGTCCCCTGGCTTCAACATTCGCTTCCTAGTTTTCGCTTCGAGTATGAATGCATGCGATCAGAAGACTTCCGAATGGACTAACCAAACTGGCTAGTTTAACAGTGCAGGATAGGAGCGGCAAACAAATGCGATGGAGGAGTAGCATCTCCATTTACAAACTTGAAGATTTCCTCGCAGCGATTGGCTTTTTCCGCGGAGAACAGCACGACAATTTAATTCACGCCACCGCCGCGGCCGCGTACGATGCCGCCATGGCAACGATCTTCCCCGTGCCCTGCGCGACGGCAGTTTGCAATGCTTGCTCGGCACGATTGATCACCTCGGTGACGATGTCCACGGGGTCGAACTCTCCGCGCACTACCGCCTCCGCAAGTCCCGCGTTGAAGTGGATGGATTCTTGTTTTTCTGGCATTCGCAGTTGAGCCAGCAGTCTTTGCAGTTTCTCTGCCGCCATGATGCCTTCTTTCTCGGGCGTTTCCCCGAGAACGATGGCAATGGTTGTCGTTTCGTAGCGGAAGGCAAGATCGTTCTGCCGGATATTGGCGGCAAAGAGTTGGCCAATTTGCTGCATCACCGCTTCCACCGCCGATTCGCCGAACTCCTTCACCATGGAAGCTTTTTCGCCGCACTGCATCAGTAGAACCGTGAGTGGAGTACTCTGCTGAGCGTTGCGCCGCGTTTCCGCCATAAGAAGGTCGAGGTAGGAAGCGCGTTTCAGCAAACCCGAGCGCTCGTCCGTCACCGAGAGATTTTTCACCAGTCGGCGCAGCCCGGCATTGTTCAGCGCGATCACAATCTGGTCGCTAATCGTTTTGAGCACCATCACGTCGTTCGACCCCCAGGCATGCGGCTTACTGTCCATGAGAAGTAGGATGCCGACGTGTTCCGCGCCATCGCTAAGAGGCAAGGCCAGCAGCGAAGTAACCCCCATCTGCGATAGGGCCTCACGGACTGCTTGCAAGTCTGAACTCGATTGCGTATCGGCAATGGTGAGAGTTCCGCCTCGGTTAATCGCCAGATCGTGAACTGTGGTTGCGATTTTCTCCAGTGCCCGTGGCTCTCCCGGCTTTATAGTTTCGCTGCAATACTCTTTTACGCTGGTGGTGTGCAGTCCAGGCTTGCGCATGGCGACCACACATCGGCTTACCCTCCATTGCGCTCCGATTTCCTTGGCTGCGGTCAACATGACCGAGTCGGCGTTGCTTTGCCGATAAAGTTTACGGGTGATTTCGGCCACGCGCGCGAAGCTGCTAACGTCAGCCGCTTCGCTGGACTGTGCCGGCCCAGCCTGCGGCCCCCGCTGCTCCGCGGGAACCGAAGATGCAGGCGGCTGCACCGGGCCTGATCCAGCATATTGCGGATTCAATCCCGCCGTCATGTACAACTGCCGCAAATCCTGGTTGCGCTCCTCTTCACGCGGAAAGAGTTCCTGAATGCGCTGCAACCGCTCAACCGCTTTCGAGCGCATCCCGTACTGCACCAGGATTTCCGCCTGCAGCATCAGATCCTGAAGCGCTGCGGCGCCTAACATTTTCTCCTGATTCGCAAGCGGCGCTGCCGCCGTGTCGGCCATGCTGGAGAAGCGGGAAGCGATCACCTTGAAACGGTTGTCGTCGATCTTTCCACGCAACATTTCCAAACGCTTCTGGTGCCCGGACTCGTAGGCATCCACCTCGGCAGCGCGATCCAAAGAATCGGCCGCCTTCGCGTAATCGCCCACGCTGCAGTAGAGATCAAAGAGTTTGAGCAGAGTCTGGCAATAGTCGCTCTCCCGATTCGACGCGTTAAACTGCTCGCCCATGAACTCGAGCAGTTCAGGGGACGCACGGTGCCGCGCCGCGATGTCCTGAATCATAGTCAGGAAAGCGCGGCGATCTCCCTTGCGGCGATGGTACTGCTCCAGCTTCCGTCCCAAGGCGACGGCTTCGGCGTCCTGTTGGGCATCGATGAAGAGCCCGATCAAGTTCGCGATTTCCTGCACGCGCGCAGGATTTGCCTCGAACAATTGCCACTGGATTGGCTCAGCATCGCTCAGACGATTGGCAGCCAGCAGCGCTTTGGCATAGGTATCGCGCAACTCCTCGGAAGTAGAGCCGGCGTTGACTTGAGACTCCAGCACGAAAATGGCCGCGCCCGACTGCCCTTGCTCCAGCAGATTCTTGCTGTACCCCAAGGCGATCTGAGGATCGGTGGGATCTTCCGCGTAGGCACGTTCCACCCATTGCGCCGCGTTTCCGCCGGCTGCCTGGGTCAGCTGCGCCACTTTCAGAAATGCCGCAGCCGCAGCTTTGCTCTCGCCCAGTTCGGACGAAAGCTCGCCCAGCTGTTGCAAATTTTTTTCGCTGGAATCAAGCGCCAGGACGCGATTCAACGCTACCAGCGAATCTTGCTTGCGCCCCTGTTTTGCCAACTCTTCAAAGACACCTTCGTAAGTCTCAAGAGCCTGCTTCGGGTGGGACTTCTCCAGCAGTTCGCCGAACCGCAATTTCTGTTCCCACGTCGGAGTCACGAAGCGAGCCAGCTTCTTGTAGGTCAGGCTCGCGCGCGTGGCGTCGCCCACCTGGATCTGACGCTCATAAAGGTCGCCCAACAGCTTCACCGCCTGGGGAATGCGTTGCAGGGAAAGACACAGATCGGCGGCCATCTGGCATACCGTGTCGTTGCCGGGTTCGGCCGCCAGAACCTGCAGATAGTCCTCCAACGCCTCGGCTGTCTTGCCCTTTTGGAGAAGCTTCTCGGCCCGCTCCACACGTTTTGTGATTTCAGCCCGGTCCATTCGCCTTACAGTGTCTGCCATGAGAACGTCGCGCGGAGTAACTCATAGAAAGTCTAGGAGCAGGTTACCGGGACGGGCAACGAAGTAACGACCAAACGCGATTACGAAAGTCATAGGCGGAATAACTCTTTGGGAAATAAGAGCTTTCTGATATACGTCCCGGAATGCCCCAGGAAGACGGGACGAACCAGGAGGGCGGTCTACGCCACCAACTCAGCGCCGGCCAAATGGCCATGGTTGCTGTTGGCGGCTCAATCGGCACCGGGTTATTGCTGGGTTCAGCCGCCGCCATGGAGATCGCTGGGCCCTCCGTTATCCTGAGCTTCGTCCTGGCGGGTTTCATCAGCTGGACTGTCACCATGGCCCTCGGTGAATTGTCGAGCCTGCATCCCGCCGCCGGCTCTTTCGGCTTGTACGCCGATCTCTATCTGAACCCTTGGGCTGGATTTATCTCGCGCGCCGGATACTGGATCGCGATCTCGGTTTCGGTAGGTGCCAATCTCGTCGCATCCGCAACCTACATGCGCTATTGGTTTCCCGCAGTTCCGGCGTTGGTGTGGATAGCGTTATTCTCGCTGCTGTTGATTGTCATCAACCTCCGCAGCGTCGGGGACTATGGCCGCTTTGAATTCTGGTTCGCCATGGTGAAGCTCGTGACCATGGTGACGTTCATCGTCATCGGCGGGGCGCTGTTGGCGGGCGCGCGTGTTCCCGCACAATACACCGCGCATGGAGGCTTTTTTCCCCGAGGCGTGCTAGCGCCCCTGCTGGCCATGACCTTTGCGCTGTATACCTTTGGCGGCATAGAAATGGTGGCCATCACGACTGGTGAATCCCGCTCCCCGGCTGAGATCCCGCGCGCCGTGAGGTGGACGTTCATCACCCTTGCCGTCGTTTATCTGGGCGCCATCGTGGTGCTCGCAGGAGTCATGCCATGGAATCGGGCGGGCGTTACGGAGAGTCCGTTTGTCACCGTGTTTCGCAACGTGGGAATTCCGGCAGCCAGTAGCTTGATGAGCTTCGTGATTCTGACGGCTGCCCTCTCGGGCGCGAACGCGAATCTGTACTCCGCATCCCGCATGTTGTTTTCACTGGCGCGCGGAGGATGGGCGCCTGCCGCGCTGGGCCGGCTGAATGCAGCCGGATCGCCACAGTTGGCTTTGGTGGCTTCCTCCTACGGGATCGTTGTGGCAGTCGTCCTCGAAATGTGGGTCCCTGGAAACGCCTTCGTGTACATCCTCAGTGGCGCATTGTTCGGCCTGATGCTGTCCTGGGTCGTGTCCCTCGCCGCCCACATTTCATGCCGCCGGAAGATGAGTTCGGGACAAGTGAAAGCCCTTCCCATGCGCTCGCCGCTCGGTGCCTGGGGATCGATCCTGGGACTAACGCTAGTCACGGCTGCCGTTTTCAAAACCTGGTGGGACTCGCGGGTCAGCTTGGTCAGTGGCGTGTCAACCCTTTTAATCCTCACCGTTACGTATGGATTTCTAAGATCAACCAACACAGCGACACGAAGAACATAGTGGTATTCCTTGGCGATAAACACGTAGGCCCGGATGCCCTTGTCCGGGCTGTCCGACCAAGGTCGGCACGATTCGGCAGTACAATATTCCCATGACCGACGAACTGCTTCGCTACCGCTCCCAGTTCCCTATCCTCGAGCGTACGACCTACTTGATCAGCAACTCCCTGGGAGCCATGCCGCGCGGCGTGTACGACGCCATGAAAGGTTACGCCGATACTTGGGCCACGCGCGGCGTCCGCGCCTGGGAAGAACGATGGTGGATGCTGGCTGCCGAAGTCGGCGATGAGATTGGCGCTCTCATGAATGCGCCCAAAAGTTCCGTCTCGACTCATCAGAATGTCACGACTTGTCAGGCGGTCGTCGCGTCTTGTTTCGATTTCTCCGGCAAGCGCAACAAAGTCGTTTATACCGACATGAACTTTCCCTCGGTCATGTATTTCTGGGAGGCCCAGAGAGCCTACGGCGCGCGAGTTCACATGGTGAAGACGGACGATGGGATCACGGTCCCAACTGAACGACTGCTCAACGCCATCGACGAACAAACCCTGCTGGTTCCGATCTCGCACGTGATCTTTCGCAGCGCCTTCATTCAGGACGCAAAAGCAATCATCGAAAAGGCCCACAGAGTCGGAGCCTATGTCGTGCTCGACACTTTCCAGTCGCTCGGCACCGTCCCGGTCAATGTGCAAGCTCTCAATACCGATTTTGCCTGTGGCGGAGTTTTGAAATGGCTGTGCGGCGGTCCCGGCGTCGGCTACTTGTACGTACGTCCAGATTTGGGCAAGAAGCTCGAACCGAAGTTCACCGGCTGGTTTGCGCATCAGGACTCGATGGCCTTCGAGACCGGACCTATCCGCTACACCGATCCTCCGTTCCGCTTTATGAACGGCACCTCGCATGTGCCGTCGCTCGAAGCCTGCCGGCCCGGACTGAAGATCATCGCCGAAGTCGGCGTTCAGCGCATCCGCGAAAAATCAAAACGGCAGACCGCGAGGTTGATTGAGCTCGTGGAAAAACAGGGCTGGAGAGTGAACAGTCCCCGCGATCCCGAGAAGCGCGGCGGAACCGTCTCCATCGATATGCCCGACTCACAAGAAGTTTGCCGCGAGTTGCTGAAGCGCGAAATCATGGTCGACTGGCGCCCCAAAGCCGGAGTCCGCATGTCCCCGCACTTCTACAACACTGATCAGGAACTGGAAACCGCGATCGCCGCAGCAGAAGAGATCCTGAAAGAACGAGCGGTGAGTGTGCGATAAAACCTGCGTGACTAAGAATCACGTGGGGACGGGCGCCCCCGCCCGTCGAAGCGGAGCAAGGCTCCGCAGGCCTCTGCTGGAAAAGCAGCTTCGCAGCCCGGGTGAGAATTCCGCCCTCACATTACGAAGGTAAGCTTGAAACGCGGTTTTCGCTGCGGCGCGATTTTCCTCTCCGCTATTCTCGGAACGACGTCGTCTGCCTCGGTCAAGGCAGGGTGTCGGACCATCACTTGATCCCTCTGCTCGCGCTATTTCGCTATTCAAGAAACGATGGCGTCGCCCTCGCCGTCATCGGTGCTTTCGCCGGCGTGTATGTCTTTTACCGTGGCTTCCATTTATTGCAGCGCAAGCGTCTGATCCTGAACACACCGGCTTCCAAGATCCGCAGCGCGGCCATGGGCCTGGTTGAAATCAACGGCCTCGCCGTCGGTCCCTACACCATGACTGCGCCCATCACCGGCGTCCCTTGTTACTACTTCCACACCACCGCGTGGCAATGGCAACAGCGGGGCAAGAACAGTCAATGGGTCAAAGTCGCCGACGAACGGCTGCATGTTCCTTTTTTTCTCGACGACAACACTGGACGCATGCTGGTCGATCCCCAAGGCGCCGAGATGGACATCCATCGTGACTTCCACGATGAATTCGGCACGTCCCTCTTCTCCAGCACCATGGAGATTTCCTCCAATATTTCCGGTTTCCTCGCGCGGCACGGAGTTTCCACCGACAAGAAAATCAAGGTCGAGGAATATTGCATCAAGCCGAAAAACTCGCTCTTTATTTTAGGAACATTGGCTCATAATCCCGGCCTGAGCGTGAGCCCAACGCCAGTCCTCAGCCTGACGGCCGAGCAGAGCGCGCTCTCGTTTCACATACCCGACTTGTCGGACCTGTCCCCGCAGACCGACGTGACGACCGCAGGGAAAGTGCTGTTGTCCGGGTTCAAAGGTGAACCCTCCGGCATCCATTTATTGAAAGACATGCCTCCCGCCAAAATTTCTGACCCGGCACAGCAGCAAAAGATCACCGCAGCCTTAATGAACGCGGGAATCACGAATCCAGCCGCCTGGGCCGCGGCTGGCGTTGTGAGCCGCGCGGTCGTGGCCACTCCGGCTTCATCTGCAGCGGCGGCCCTGGCACTCGAGCCATTCGACCTGCATCCCCCGACCGTATTGATGAAGGGCACGCACAATCCGGCATTCCTGATTTCCTGGCACAGCCAGCGCGATGTCGTCACCTCGCTAAGCTGGAAGTCCACACTAATGATTTGGGGAGGGCCCGCGCTTACCCTGTTGTGCGTTTACATCGTGGCCGCACACTTCGACTGGCTGTAACGATCTTTAGGAGAAGGAAAACAACATGAGCACCATCGTCCTACTCGGATTCCTGTTTGCGATCTTCGGTCTGATTACTTACGTAGTCATGATCTTCAACGGTCTCATCGCCCTGAAAAACGACATCGCCAAAGCCTGGGCCAACATCGACATCCTGCTGAAGCAGCGCCACGACGAACTCTCCAAGCTGCTCGACGTCTGCAAGGGCTACATGGACTACGAGCGCGACACGCTTCAGAAGATCACGCAGGCCCGCAGCCTATACCAGCAAGCGGTGAGCGTCGACCAAAAGGCGCAAGCCGACCACAGCATGACATCAGCACTACGCGGCTTCTTTGCGGTCGCCGAGAACTATCCTCAACTGAAGGCCAACGACAATTTCATGCGGCTGCAAACCCGAATCACGGAACTAGAAAGCGAGATCGCCGACCGCCGCGAGTTCTACAACGACTCGGTGAATACCTTCAATATCCGCATACAACAAATGCCCGACACCTTCGTAGCCAATTTCATGAACCTGACCCCGCAACCAATGTTCAAAGTGGAAGAAGCCGACAAAGTTGATATCCCCATGACCTTCGGCGCCGCGAAATAAGATTAAGGACCTAAAGCCCGCACCCTGAAGCCGGTTTCGCCGGGTCATCAACCTTCGTACTGCCGTAACCCCCACAACCAAACCATCTCGATTAGAATTACTCCGTGAGCGACGCCGTTCGCATCGGTATTCTTGGCGACTTCGACCCTGGATCGCGGGGCTACAACGCGATCAACGACTCGCTGCAACACTCCGCCACCAAGCTACAAATCAAGCTTGATTCCCAGTGGATCGGAACTCCATCTGTTCTCGTTCCCGACGCCAAGAAAATGTTGGAAAGCTTGGATGGAATCTGGGCCGCGCCCGGCAGTCCGTACAAGAGTTTCGACGGGATGTTGAAAGGGATCGAGTTCGCGCGCCGCCGCGACTGGCCTTTTCTCGGAACGTGCGGAGGCTTTCAGTACGCGCTCATCGAATGCGCCCGCAACGTTGTTGGCATCAAGGACGCAGACACGGCCGAAAACAATTCCGGCTCCAAAAACATCGTTATCTGCCCGGTAGCCTGCGCGGTTCCAGACCGCAAGAAAGACGCGCCCAAACTCTCCGGCATGATTCCCGAAATCCGTTTGCGGCCAGGATCGTATCTGCAATCCTTCTATGGGGAGGACACCGCGACCGAAGAGTTCTTCTGTAATTTCGAAGTCAATCCCGATTACGAATGGGCCGCCATGGAGGCCGGATTTCCCGTCGTAGCCCGCGGAGCCAAGGGTGAAATTCGCGCCATTGAATCGCCCACTCACCGCTTCTATATCGCGACCTTGTATCAGCCGCAGCTTTCCTCCAAGCCCGGAAATCCACATCCGCTGGTGCTGGCATTCGTGCAAGCCGCAGCCGACTGGGGCAGAAAAAAGCTGGACGACAGCGTATTGGAGTGAGTAACGGTAAACGCGTTGCCCCGGACGCCTCGTCCGGGCACCGGATAAGAACGCCCGCTTGACCGCTACACTAACCAATCAGGCTCCTATGAACGACCCTACCAACTCCATGCGCGAGAGTTACAATCGCCTCGCTGAAGAGTACACGCGCCGAATCGCCGACGAACTCCGGCACAAGCCCCTCGACCGCGAACTGCTCGACCGCTTTGCCAAACGAACTAGTGGACGCGGCGAAGTCTGCGACATGGGTTGCGGTCCCGGCCACGTAGCTCGCTACTTGCGCGATGCCGGCTCGTCTGTCTTTGGCCTCGATCTTTCGCCCGGCATGTTGGAACAGGCTCGAAAGCTGAATCCCGACATTCCTTTTCGCGAAGGAAATATGCTGTCACTCGACCTTCCCGACGGGACTCTGTCCGGCGTCGCCGCCTTTTACGCCATCGTAAACATTCCCAGGCAGTCTCTGCCCAGCATCTTCCGCGAAATTCAGCGAGTGTTGCGCTCGGACGGACTTCTGCTGCTCGCCTTTCACACTGGGAACGAAGTGCTTCATGAGGAGGAGTTGTGGGGGATGAGGATCTCGATGGATTTCTTGCTCTTTCAGCCTTCAGATATCAGGCTCGATCTCGAGGCTGCGGGCTTCACGATCGAAGAGGTTGTCGAACGCGAACCCTATCCCGAAGTCGAATACCCGAGCCGAAGGGCATACATCTTTGCCCGGAAAGCGTGATTCGGGTCCATCACACCGCGATCAACTCAAACGCCGGATAACTCTGCACCAGTTCGCCGAAGGCCTGAACCGGCGAACCCGCCGCCACTGGAAAATACGTCTGCACCTCGCGCTTGAAATTATCCAGATACGCTTTCAATATCTCCGGCTTGTCTGCGTCGGGAATTGCTCGCAGGCGAAACTTCAGCTTCGTCTTCCCCTTCTTCAGCGTCACTTCTCCAGCCGCCTCCGCATTGCGCACCCACTGCGTCCGCCCGCGCGGAGCCACCAGAAAACGCTTGCCTCCGAGTTCCAACAAATCGATCGGCGTCGAGTAAATTTTCCCGCTCTTACGGCCGCGCACTTGCAACAAATAATTGTGGGGAAAGCCAATACCGAGGCCGAGCAGAAATCCGAAGACCCGGTTGAATGCGCGATCGACAACCGTAGGCGCGCGAAATTCAGGGAGAGAAGAATTCATAAAACAATCTGGTTCGTAAAACGGCCGTCACCAAAGCTCAAAAAAGGCCTTGTTAGTCATGCCGTTGGTCGCGGTTCGACCGCTGAGGAAGCGTTGCCCCAAAAACGCTACGTGGTCCGCAATGAGGAAAAAGAACCCTCGCTCTAGCACTCTTGTGAAAGAGCGAGGGGAGTCCGATTCATAGATCGCAACTGCAAGCCTTACTGGTCCACGTCCAACGAGTCCTGGTCTTCGTCAGGGAGTACTGGATCCGCTTTAGCGCTGTTGGAATCGGTTCCGGCAAAGCCGAGAACGGTGGTGGATCCCTCGATCGTGTACTTGAGTTGGGAGCCCGGTCCGCCAGCGGTCTTGGCCGACGTCAACTTTTGCGGAGAGGGCTTGAAGACTCTGGGGTGCTTCAGTACCGCAGTCGTCCAACTCTTCGCCTTCAGATATGCCGTGTCGGTGACGGCGATCTGTTCACCCTCTGCTGAGACCACAAAGCTCAGAGTCAGAATGTCCGCCGTACTCGTCAACTTGACAATTAAATTGGACGGCGACGTGGTCGAGAACTTGTTATTCCCCTCCTCGACTGTGATGGCACCCGCGGGAAGAGTATACGTAGCGGAAGTGCTGGTGTGTTTCTTGGGCGACAGCGACTCACTGACCAGCACCGTAAGCCCCACGCTTGCGCCATTTAGGCCAAGAGGATCCGAACCCGACAGGATCGGTCCAAGCGTGCCCTTGGATTTGGCGGTAATCGTCTGGGTTGTCGGGACAACAGCCGCGTCAGCGTCGCTCGATTGTGCCCAGATCGTGCAACCAAGCACAAGAACGACGGCTATAACCAAAACAGATGCGTGAACTATCTTGGATGGCATTAGAATTCTCCTTACTTCTTTGCGACGGCGGGCACATAGGGGAGGCTGCAGTGGAACCTAAGAAAACTACCACATCCCGGGTTGGTGTCAACGGAAAAAGTGGCAGGCAAGTCGAAATATTGTCAATATCTGGGACACGGTCAATCCAGTCAAACGCCTCACTTTAATTACACATATCTGTAGTGGAGAGTCCCGGTGGGTCTGCCTCACGCGACCTCAGATACTGAGCACCCAGAGCGTTTTCGCTAAGGCACTTTTGTCGGCGGCCTCTTGACCCCTGCGCCAAAACCGGGTCTTCCCTGGACAACTCCCACGCCCACCCATACACTTTCTAGGGTTCCGTCATTCCCATGCGACTTGTCACTTTTGAGGATCCAGTACAACGAGCGCGCATCGGCGCAATGACGGAGGACGGCCGCTTCGTCGATCTGCACTCCGCCTGCGCACTCTACTTGCGAGAGATCGAAAACGAAAGCGCGTTCGAGCGCCTCGCCGACGCCCTGGTCCCTCCCAACATGCTTGCTTTATTCGAGGGTGGCGACACCAGCCTCGAAGCCGCCCACAAAGCCTTCGACCACGCACTGAAGAACGACGGCGCAACCGGGCCCCGAGGCGAGACCATCTTTTACTCTGCGGCCGAAGTCAAACTCAAGGCTCCGATCGTTCCGCGCAAGTTCTTTCACACCGCTGGCAACTTCCGCGAGCACCACGAAGAAGCAACCAAGGCCGGATTCTCCCATCCCGTGATGCCGTGGATCGTCTTCTTCCAGAACGTCGACGCCATCATCGGCCACGACGAGCCCGTAATTTATCCCGAGCACCTCACGCAGGAACTGGATTACGAATTGGAACTCGCCGTAGTTTTGAAAAAAGGTGGCAAGCATTTTTCTCCGGAAGAGGCTGCGGAACGCATTGGCGGCTATGTAATCTTCAACGACATCACTGCCCGCGACATTCAGCGCCGCGAGATGAAGTCCGGCGTGTTCAGCTTCTGCAAGGGTATCGGCACCTTCTGCCCTCTTGGCCCGTGGATCGTCACCGCCGACGAGATTCCCAATCCGCACAATCTCGCCATGGAGCTGCGCGTCAACGGACAATCGCGGCAGCGCTCTCATTCCAGCAAAATGTCAGTCAAGATTCCCGAGATTCTCTCACACTATTCGCCGATGGGTTACAGCGCAGGTGATGTGGTTTCGACCGGCACAGTCTCGGGCGTAGCCGCTTTCAGTGGCGATCCGAAAGCATGGTACCTGAAGCCGGGAGACGTAGTGGAATGCGAAATCGAAAACATCGGGATCCTGCGAAACCGCATAATCTCCTGGGAAGAAGCCTACGGCCAAAAGCCCGCGGCCCTGGCCACGCAGGAAACGCTGAAGTGAGTAATTGCGTAGTCGGCAACGAACTCGCCGTGCTTTCAATTACTAAATTACCCGATTTCTCAATTACCCAATGTTTCTCTGCATCTCTGTGGCTCTGTGGTGACAAAAACGAAATGACAACAAATTCCAAAATCTGGGTCAGCGAATTGAACGCCCGCCCGGAGATCCGCGGCGCATTTCCGCGAACCAAGATTCACTTCTACGACACCACCCTGCGCGATGGTGAGCAAACCGTCGGCGTCGTCCTCTCTCCGGAACAGAAACTCGAAATCGCCCGCAAGCTCGACGAACTAGCCGTCAGCCGCATCGAAGCCGGTTTCCCGCGCGTCTCCCCGGAAGATGCGGAGGCCATCCAGCTCATGCAGAAAGCAAAGTTAAAGGCCGAGCTATGGGGCTTTTCCCGCGCAGTGAAAGGAGACATTGACGAACTCGTGCGGTTGGGTCTGCGCGCCACCGTCATCGAGGCACCGACCAGCGACATCAAACTCAAGGCCTATGGCATGACCCGCGAGGATGTGTTGCGCCGCGTAATAGGCGCGATGTCGATCGCCAAGCAAAACGGAATTACAACTGCCTTTTTCGCAGTCGATGGCACCCGCACCGAGCTCGAGTTCCTCAAGCGAATCTATCTAGCAGCGCTCGAAGCCGGAGCCTCGGAAATCGTGGTCGTGGACACCATCGGCGCCTGCGGCCCTGAAGCCATCGAATTTCTGGTTCGTGAAGTGTGCCAGTGGGTCGGCCCGAGCGTGCCCGTTCATTACCACGGACACAACGACTTCGGCATGGCCACCGCGTGCGCCATCGCCGCCGTCCGCGCCGGAGCTACCTGGATCCAGGGCACGATCAATGGCATGGGCGAACGCGCTGGTAACGCCGATATCTGTGAAATCGCGTTAGCGCTGCGCTGTTTGTACGACGTGCCGGTCGCCCTGGATCTAACGAAAGTCCGCGCGGTCTCAGAAGTAGTTTCCAAGTCCTCTGGTTACACGCTGGATGCATGGAAGCCACTGGTGGGAGAAAATCTGTTTATGCGCGAGAGCGGCGCTGTCGCCACCCAGTTTCACATCCCCGAAGCCATCGAACCGTATTCCGCAGAACTGGTGAACGCTCGCCGCGGCATCGTGCTGGGGAAAAAGAGCGGCCTCGACAGCATCGATCTGAAATGCGAAGAACTCGGCCTGACGGTACCCCCCGAACAGCGCGCACCAATTCTGGCCGAGGTCAAAAAGCGTGCAATCGCGAAGCGTGGCCTGTTGACCGACGCCGAGTTTCGAGAAATCGTAAAAGCATCCGCGTAAATACGGAAATCCGTGGCTAGTGCTTAAAGTGCGTCAGCACTGCGTCGCCAAACAACTTGGCTTGCTCAGTGCGGTCGTCGCCCCAGATTTCCAGCATGATGTGCGTGCAGCCAGCATCACGATATTCCTCGATGCGCGCGATGCACTCATCGGGCGTCCCAGCAATCGGACAAACCTTTTGCAGGATCTCGTCGGTTACGGCATGAGCGGCGGCTTTCCGTCCAGCCTTTTCCATGGCGTCGGCGATAGGCCGCAATTCCTCGAAGCTCAGCCCGGCACATTCGAGCAGCACGTCGGCCGAGCCTTTGATGTTCTGCACTTTGTTCGCGAGATACATCGCCGCTTGCTCGCGCGCGCCTTCCTTGCCCTTGGCAGAATCTCGGCTGATGCTTCCGACGATCACCGAGCCGAGCACAAGATTCGACGGGTCTTTGCCCGCTTTGCGCGCCCCGTCTTCCATATTCTTGCGCGAATAGCGGACAAACGCCGGCGTTGTGATGCTGGCCGTGAGCAGTCCGTCACCCACGACACCGGAGATTCTCTGCAGCACTGGCCCAGTTCCAGCAACGTAAATCGGCGGAACGCCACGCGGCGTGTGCGCATCCGGCTTGAGCGGCGGCACGTTCGCCTGAAAAACCTTGCCTTGATATTCGAAAGCATTTCCCGTGAGTACGCCCTTGATGATCTCGATACTCTCGCGCATCACCGTCGCTGGTCCGACTTTTTCGCCTTCGCCCTCGCCAATCTCTTTCATGAAAATCTTGGAAGCTCCCAGGCCTAGCAGAAAACGATTGCCGGCGAGATCCTGCATCACCCGCGCTTCCATCGCAATCTGCACAGGATGACGCGTGTACGGCGAAATGATGCCCCACCCCAACTGAATGCGGCAAGTCTTGGCCGCGATCACGGCAAGCACTGCCGTCGAAGATCGCGCCTCGAACGAATGTTTCCGCCACCAGGGATAAGCCTCGGCAATCCAGAACGCATCGAACCCCGCGTCTTCGCAGGCCTTCGCCATCGCAACAGTCTCGCGCACCGGCTCCATGCTGAGTTGGAGGACGCCAATGTTGAATGGGATCGACATAAGTCAGCTTCTAGCTTTCACTCTGGATCGTTCCATGAATGTTCCAAACTCTTGATGAGTTGCCAGAGCGCCTTGTTCAACGGAGTCGGAACTCCGACTTTTTCGCCCCACTGCACAATTGCTCCATTCATGAAATCGACTTCGGTCTGCCGCTTGGCGAACACATCCTGCAGCATGCTGGCGTGGTGCTTGCCGGGAGCGTTCGCCCCCTTCTGCACCAGTTGCCGAGGGTCACCGTGCAACTCAATTCCCAGCTTCCTCGCGACTGCCTCGCCCTCCGCGATCAGGTCGTTGAAGAGCTGTCCGCTAGGTTCATGCCGCGTCGCCGCTCCGTGATGCAACAAGCTCAGCGCGCCAACGGGATTCGTGGCGGCGTTGAAGATCAGCTTGGTCCACTGCGCGCCGCGAGCGTCTTTCAGCGGAATCGTGTTCATCCCCGAGCGGGTGAGAAGTCCCGCCAGCTCTTCCACTTTTTCCATCGAGGTATTGGTCTCCTCGAAAGGACCGATCCAGGTGTCACCCTTAATGTCATAGCCAACATGCCCCGGCGCAATCGGATGCCCTGCGGGGAATGTGGTGCCTCGAATCACAAATTGCACGCGCTCGGCAATGATTTCTTCGTTGCCGACGCCGTTTTGAACCGAGCAAACCGCGCTTTTGTCATCAAAAATGTCTGCGACCTCAGCGATCGCGAGCCGGGTATGAATCGATTTGGTTGCGACAATACCGTAATCGCAACGAGGCAATTCTTTGGCATCGCTCGTCGCATTGAGGCGAGCGGTAAAGTCTTCCGCCCCGGAAAGTAGCAGGCCGTTCTGTTGGATTGCGGTGGTGTGCTCTTTCCAAACATCGTAGGCCCACACCTCCGCTTCGCCAGCTTTCGCAAGATGCGCTGCGAACAGGCTTCCGACCGCTCCGCAACCGACGATGCAGATTTTCATCGAGACTTATGACGTTTTCAGATTAGCTGCGGTTTTCAGTTCCCGGTGCTCAGGTCTCCGTGGTTTCTCGGTGCCGGTGTAAAACTTCCAGGGCACATCCGCGAGGCATTCGCCTTCCGTCTTGCCGATCCGATAGGTGTCCTGCGTGTACAGACAGACCTTGCCCTCTTGATCGACCACCTGCGGATGCAACGAGAAAATCATATTCTCCTGAAGTTGCACTTCGCTTTTTGCGCCGATCGCAGGATACTCAAGCATGGTTGTGCCGATACTATGACCGGACAGATGGCCGAGCGCGAATCCATGCTTGGCAAAAGTCTCAGCGACAACCCGATGAACGCTGCTGGCGAGTTCACCCGTACGCATCAGCCTCCGCGCGGCTTCGAGCGCCCGCGGATACGCATCCGCCATGGCCTGCGTTCGCGGGCTGAGTTTGCCCCGGATCAACGGGCGCGAAAATTCCACCCAATAGCCGCCAGCTCCCGTAACCTCGAGCGAATACAAAAGCAAGTCGTCAAGTGCAGTTACCCGATGGCCCGGAACTTTGAATGACACCTCCGCCTCGCCGCGCGCGCCCGAAAGAAGGATGTTCATCATGCGCGGACCGGCGCCGCGAGCAAAGAATCGTTCGACGGCCGGGGCCATGATTTCCGCCTCGGTCTTGCCCGGTTCGTAGGCCGCCACCAGCGCCCAGAATCCGTCGACGATAATGTCCATCGCATCGCGCACCTCGGCGAGTTCCTCTTCGCTCTTAACGGCGCGCGCCATGTCGAACTCAAAATCAAAGGGCACCATTTCAAAGGAACCGTTTGCCAGCTCGCGATAGTCGCGAACCGCCATGATGAAATTCACCCCATAAACGCCGACTCGCTTCCATCCACGTTCGCGCGCGTGGTCAGAGATCCAACTCCCTGGAACATCGGGCCAGACATGTTCCTTGACCCACGGCTTAACTTTGTCGCCAATCCAGCGCGCTTCGCGGGGAAACACCAATGTCGGTTCGCCTGTGAGCGGCAGCAGAGCATAGACGTAGCGATGCACAATTTCGAAACCCGAGACATACAACACAGCGCCTTCGAAACCCGCATACTGATTGCCGCAGACAATGAGCGCGTCGAGACCTGCTTGTTCCATTGCGGCTCGAATATTTTTATGGCGACGATCGATTTCGACTTGGCTTGGCAAAGTTTCCTCGGGACTGAAGTTGCCTATTGCACACCACAGAGTTCAGCGGCGGTCAGAGCATAAATCTTCGTGATGTCCACCAGCGTTTTGATCTTGACCTTCTCGCCTTCGGCGTTGCGCGGCCCGCTCGATGGACCATAGTTCACCGTCTCAATGCCATAACGCGTCATTACCGAAGCATCCGAGCACCACAGCACTACGTCGCGCTTAGGAGCTTCACCCATCACGCGCTGGTGATGCATGTCAATCGCGCGCACCATTGCGTGATCGGGTGCAATGCTGGCGCCGGGCACCGAGACGTAGGTCTCAAATTCCAAACCATAGTCTGGATAACGTCTTTTCAAATCGAGGAACAGCGACTTGGCTGCGCGACGGGCTCCTTGCATCGACATATGCGGCGGGACGCGCAGATCAAGGAACACCTCAGCGCGTTCGGGGGTCCGGCTTACACGCCAGGGTTGTCCGCCACGGATGCAGCCAAGATTGGCAACGCCTTTATGTCCTCGATACGTGTTCTTTTGCTCCCAACCTTTCATCCATTTCAATACCACACCGAGCACATCGTAAAGACGCCGGATGGAGTTGCGATCCGCGCGTCCAGCCGCAAACGCGGTGTGGACGTACATCCCCGTGACCGAAATGCGCACCCACAGCGAGCCGTAATGTTCGAGAATAATTTGCATGTCGGTGGGCTCGCCCAGAATGCAAACATCTGGCAGCACGCCATGATTCACCAGATAATGCGTGCCCACTCCGTACCCGCGGTACTCACGGCCGCGGAATTCTCTCCATTGCGTCTTTTCGATTTCGCCCGTGACCGCAGCGAGAATGACGTCGCCTTGAAGCTTTACGCCCGCGCGTTGCAAGGCCTTAACCGCGTAGGTATAGCAGACCAGCGCGCCCTTCATGTTGTAGATGCCGAGGCCATAAATCATTCCGTCCTTGATCACGGCGTTCGGCTTGTAGCCAATTCCAGTGAGGAATTCTTCTTGGCCGGTATTAGAGGTATCCATGTGTCCGTTAAACATCAGGCAGCGACCGGTGCCAGTGCCTTCCCAGCGCGCAATCACATTAGCGCGTCCTTCTTCGACTTCCTGCCAGGTAACGTCGAGGCGCATGGCTTCCCATGCGGCGCGCATATGCTCCGCCATTTTGGCTTCGTTGCCGGTGGGGCTGGGAATGTTGATGACATCGCAGCACATGGCCACGATTTCTTCTTCTTTGACCTCGGCGAGGATTCTCTCAACCAGTTTCGGATTGAGCCTCGATGTAGGACCTCGGTTTGACTTGGCCACAGTTTTCGTTTCTTAGTGATGTCCCGCCAGCCGAAAATCATCCGGATAGCTGCAAAGTTTCTCGTTGCCTTCATCGGTAATCAAAAAATTATCTTCAAGTCTCAGACCACCGCCGCCGGGCCAATAAATTCCCGGCTCGATGGCCAGCACCATGCCTTTCCTGATCGTGCCAGTCCCGGCCTGATGCGCGTAGGGGAACTCATGCGCACGCGCTCCCACGCCGTGACAGATGGGATGGGAAGGCTGCCCGGGATATCCGCCGTCGGCAATGCGTGCGCGGATCAGACGATCGAGATCAGGTAAACTCGCGCCATCCCGTGCGTAGGTGATCGCTTCGTTGAAAACGTTCAGCAGCAGATCGAGCAGTGTGTGATATTCGGGAGTAAGTTCACCTGGGCACGCATTCTTGGTGAGGTCGGTCCAATAGCCATCGACGCAAACCCAGATTTCGAGCAAAGTAGGTTCGTTCTTTTGAATAGGGCGATCGCCCGTGGCGGTGAATGTGGCAATTCCTTTTCCCGACCACACCAGCGTGAAAGCGCGCGCCATTTCTACTTTTCCTTTGTATCCGACGCCGACGCCGTGCACGAAACTTTCATACATCCCGCCCACTTCGCTTTCCTTCATTCCGGGACGCATATGCTCTCGAGTGTGCTCCATCGCCAGTGCAGCCAATTCATTGGCCAGCCGCATACGTTCGATCTCCTGCGGCGTTTTGATGGCGCGTGCTTCGTTGAGCAGCGGAGTGGCTTCAACCACCTGACCCGCGACTTCACCGAACGCGTCAAAATACATTTGCGTAGGCGTCGTGGGCTCGCCGACCATGCGGTCAACGGCCTGCGTGCCCATGTTCAACTCGATAGCAACCTTGTCAGTGAGGCCGCGTTCTTTCAGTACCTTCAGCGCAAGATCGAGGGCACGAAATTGCGGCGGGCGAGGATCGCTTTCGTGATAGCCCTTGAACAAACGAATGTCCTTTGTCCAGGAATTCCGCTCAGCGTCCGCCAACTGTGGTTCCAAAGCAATGAGCGTTGGCTCGCCCTCGCGTGGAAAGACGGCCACGTCGTATCCCTTCATACACCAGTAATTCGTAAGATAGACGAGATTGTCCGGAGCACGCACCACCAGCGCGGTTAAGTCTTGATCTTTCATTAGCGCGCGGACGCGATTTAATTTCGCTTCGTCAATTGGCCACGGCATTTTTTAATCCCTGAACATTGAAAGCAACGTTTCTACAGTTCCACTGCACGATTTTCATCCTTGAAAGCCCATGACGCTTCCCTGCCCTTGATTAGCCTGAAGGCAGCGGTATGGAGCGGTGCGGGCACGCCGCCTCGCTCTGCTTGGCGCGCAAGGGCCCCGCTCAGAAAATCTACCTCAGTCGGCAGCTGATGACGAATGTCATACAACATCGAGGGCGGATGGTTGGTCATGGCGCCGATCTTGTTCATCTCCCACGGATCGTCGTGGAGCCTTATTCCCGCTGCCTGGGCCACGCTTTTCCCTTCTGCAATCAACTCGCGCAGCAGATGTCCAAGCGTGGCAAAGCCGGATTCATCCGCGAAATGCGGCGAGTGCGGCAATCCGGTTAGCGCGGACACTGCATTGACCGAGGCATTGAAAATCAGCTTCGACCACTGCGCCGGACGCGCATCCGGCAACGCCTCGGCCTTCAAACCGCCAGCATTGATAAGGTCCGCTGCGTCTTTCACCAGCGCATATGCAGTGTGGCGCGGCTCAAACGGACCGATCCATGTTGCGGTGTCGAGTTCGAACTGCACATGCGTGTCGCTATGCTTTGTGCCGCTCATGAAAGTAGTGCCCCGAATGACTTGCCCGCGAGTATGCTCCGCGATAATCTCTTCGCTACCCAATCCATTCTGCGCAGAGATGATCGCGCCCTGATTGAAACGATGCCCCACGCGAGCGATGGAATCCTCGACTTGCGTGGCTTTGGTTGCGACGATACCGAGTTCACAATCGGGTAGTTCCTCAGCACGGGTCGTGGCTTTCAGCGACACATGAAATTCGTGCTTCCCCGACACGCGCAGGCCGGCCCGGTTTAAAGCTCTGGCGTGATCTTCGCGACGAACAAAAGCCCATACCTCCGCAACCCGCGCCAAGTGCGCCGCGTAGAGGCTGCCAATCGCCCCACAACCAACGATGCAAACCCGCTTCATGCAAAGGTTCTCATCCTTCCACGAAACGCGGGCGAGAGCGCCCGCGCAACACTTGTCTTACCGCTTTTCTACTTTTACCGGCTTCGCGGCTTGGCTGGTTTCTTTCGCCACCATCGCGCGGAATAGACTGTCCGCGTTGTTGAACGAGTCGTCGATTAGGATGCCGCTGGCAAACAGCGCATCCTGCAGCGCGGCAGAAATCGCATGAATCGGAGCAGCTCCACCCTCGCCCATCCCCTTTGCCCCGCTGTAGCTGTGCGGCGACGGCGTTGCGATGTGATCGTACTTCACCTTCGGCATATTCATCGCCGTGATCGGCGTGTAGTCGCTGAAAGTGCTGGTAAGCATATTGCCAACGGCATCGTAGACACAATGTTCCATCAAAGCCGCGCCGATGCCGTGCGCGGTTGCGCCATACACCTGCCCTTCGACGATAGGCGGATTAATCACGGTGCCGCAATCGTCGATCGCAACATAGTCGAGTATGCGCGGGATGAAAGTATCGCGCTCGATTTCAATGATCGCGATGTGTAACTGGGAGGCGTAGGTCAACGTCAGGTTGCCGTACTTCTTCTGTTTGTCCGGCACTTTGAAGGGAGCTCGCCAGACGTAGCGGCAATTCAGCGTCAGCTCGTATAACTCTGGTGGCAGCACGGCGCTGTTTACATTGACAATGTTGGCAAGTCCCCAATAGTTAACGGATTTTCCGGTGCTGGCGGCGCGAATCTCGGGGCCCTGTTCGCCGGTGCCGAATTCGAGATCGTCTTCTTTGGTTTCGAGCAGAAATGCCCCCAAGCGCTTGATTTCTGTTTTCAGTTTCTGCGCGGCACCATGGACCGCCGAAAGCCCTGATACAGCGAACTGGCTGGCATAGGTTCCGGAAAACCCCGTATGCACATTGCGTTCGGTGTCGAAGCCAGTCCGCACCGTGATTCGATCGGGATGAATGTTCAACACATCAGCGACGACTTGCGCTGCAGTCGTCTCGTGTCCCTGGCCCTGCGGGCAGGAACCGACTGAGACCACAACTTCGCCATAAATATCCAGCTTGCAGTTCGCTCCTTGCGAGTTGCCCGAAAACGGCGCGCCCGGATTTACGATCTGCGACTGGCCAAAATTGTTGGTGCCCGAGTCAAGAGTCGTGCCTATGCCAATTCCGATCAGCCGGCCTTCCTTGCGGGCCGCGACCTGCTTCTTTTTCCATTCGTCCCAACCGATGCGCTCTTTCGCCAATTGCAACATTCTTGGATAGTTGCCCGAGTCATACACGCAACCGTTCGGAGTCGTATAGGGAAATTCTTCCGGCCGAATGTAATTTCGCAAACGAATCTCGTCAGTTGGAATACCCAACTCGTGCCCGCAAACGTCGACGACTCGCTCCAGAAACCACAAGTGTTGCATGCGAGAGTATCCGCGATTCGGTCCGACTGGACATTTATTCGTGACCACCTGCGTGAAATCGATTCGCGCATTCTTGAAGCGATAAACTCCGGGAAACACCTGCGACCAGATCACGCAGCCCAGCGGCTCGTAGCGCGGATACGCTCCACAGTCATCAATGTGTCGCGATACGACCGCCGTGATTACGCCATTCTCATCGAGGGCTACTTGTGTATCGCGGAAAGTCCGCTCGTTGCCGTGGGCGCTCGAAGTGATGTGTTCGGTGCGCGTCTCGACCCACTTAACTGGCCGTCCACCAGCTTTCTTCGAAGCCAGCGCGCACATGGCCATCTGCGGATAGCTCGTAATCTTGATGCCGAAGCTGCCCCCGATATCGGAAGTCTCCACGCGGATGCGGTCGATGTGAACGCCGAGATGCGCCGACAGAAACTGAATGGCGAAAGACGGGAACGAATTGTTGCATTCGTAGTAGATGCGATCGTCTTTCGGATTCCATCGCGCAATAACCACGTTGTTCTCCAGTGGCGTGCTGGAAAAACGATGGAAATGCATGCGGTCGATGTCGACGACGTAGGCCGCCTCGCGAAAAGCTTTCTCGACATCTCCGTATTCGAAGACTCCATTCCAGACACGATTCGTACCTGCTTCATCGTGCAGAACGCTCTTGTCGGTCAAGGCTTCTTCGGCGTCAACGACTGGATCGAGCGCTTCGTACTCGACCTGAACCAACTCCGCGGCGTCATCCGCCAAGCTGGGTGATTCGGCCACGATTGCGACGACCGGCTCGCCCTGGTAGCGAACTTTGGAGATAGCTAAGGGATAATCTTTGATCCGAGCAAAGGGATCCGGTCCGATCTCGATGAAGGGCTGCGTCTGTGCCGCGACTTCGCTCCCAGTGACAACGGCCACAACGCCCGCAAGAGCCTCGGCGGACGAAACGTCGACACTCACAATCTTCGCGTGCGCATACGGCGAGCGCACGAATTTGAGATACGACATTTCGCGCAGCTTGATGTCATCGGCAAACTTGCCTCGCCCGCGCAGCAACCGGTTTTCTTCCTTGCGCGGAAGCGCCTGGCCCACCCAGTTTTTCCCGCCCTCTTTCCTGGTCGCGCTCACGCCGCTCTCCTCATCGCAGCGCCGCCTGCAATCCGTCAATCAACTTCTGAACTTGCTTTTTTCCCAGCGGCTCGAGCAGGCCGCCAGCCATCGACGTCAACCGTCCGAAGATCTGCGCCTCACCCTGCCAAGCCACTTTTGTGCCAACACCGTCGTCGAGCGGCGACAAATCAAATCCTGCGGTCAGCGCAACGTTTCCTCCCGCCACGCTTCCCTGCCCCTTATACTGCGCCCCTTTCGGACGCTCCGCCTGAGCCAATTCCATCTTCACTTCCGCAACGCCTTTGATGTAAGAAATGCCGACATTCACCTTCACGGTGAAATGAGTCGAGTCCTGCACCGACAGGCCTTGGAAGTCGGGCAGTAGCGCCGCGAATTTATTCGGGTCGATGAGGAAGTCGTGGACCTCTTCCGGCGTGCGTTTGACTTCAAAGTCTCCGGCAAACTTGATCGCCATACTTCAAGCACCTTTCATATTCTGCGCGGCCACTTGTATTGCCTTCAAAATATTCTGGTATCCAGTGCAGCGGCAGGTGTTTCCTGCAATGGCTTTGCGCATTTCTTTTTCATTCGGTTGTTTGCTCCGGACCAGTAGCTGCAACGTCGATAACATCAATCCCGGCGTGCAGTAGCCGCATTGCAATCCGTAGCAGTCGCCAAAGGCTTTTTGGATGGGGTGAAGTTCGCCGTTTTGTTCCAGTCCTTCGACCGTGAGGATTTCCGCGCCATCCGCCTGCACCGCGAACATGGTGCACGACTTCACCGCCGCGCCATTCATCAACACGGTGCATGCGCCGCAGTAAGTCGTGTCGCACCCCACGTGCGTTCCGGTGAGATCGAGATCCTCCCGCAACAACTCGACCAACAGTTTGCGAGGCTCAACCTTCCGGCTATAGGGCTTGCCATTGACCGTGACCTGAATCGGGATGTTTTCAATGCTGTCAGACATAAAAGCGATCAGGCATAAATGTGGCCCACCTCAACCTGCTCGCCGCAAGCCCGGCGAACCGCAATCTCGATGGCTCGCTTTACCAGTGCGCCGACCAGAGTGCGTTTGTAATCGGCCGAGCCACGCATGTCGGATTGCGGATCAGCAACGGCCTGAGCCGCTTCAGCCGCACCCTTGATTGTCTTTTCTGTGAGCGCCCGCCCGCGCAGAGCACTTTCAGCATCTGTTGCTCTTATCGGAACCAGGCCGACACAACCCAGCGCGATCGCCGCATCTTTACAAACATCGTCGTCCATCGTGAGCTGCACGGCGGCACTCGCCGTCGGATAAACCGGGGCAGAGCGTTTGAACGCCAGGTAGGCCCCGCCACTTCCCTTAGCTGGCATTTTCATCGCTACTTCACTGACTAATTCGTCATGGACCAGGGCCGTAGTGTATGCGTCCTTGATAAAGTCCGAGAGAGAAACCGTGCGCTCGCCATTGGTAGCAAGACAACGAACTTCAGTAGAAAGCGTAAAGAGCACCGTCGCCCAGTCGCCGCTGGGATCAGCTTCAGCGAGCGAGCCGCCGATTGTACCTCGATTGCGCACTTGCACATCGGCAATGCCTGCGGCGCAGTCATGAAGAATAGGAATTTTCGCCGCGGCACCCGACGCTTCGATCTCCGCGTGCCGGGTCAGCGCACCGAAGTAAAGCGTGCCACTGTCTTCCTTAATATAAGAAGTGCCGGAAATAAAATTCAGATCCACGAGATGAGCCGGATTGGCAAAACGCAGCTTCATCAGCGGGATCAGGCTCTGGCCGCCAGCCAACAGCTTCGCATCATCCCCAAGCTGGGCAAGCATAGTCGCCGCTTCCTTTAGCGAACCAGCGCGGTGGTAGTGAAACGCTCGCGGATACATGGTTTCTTAGGCCCTTAATCCCTGTGGGCGGATAAGCTTAACAAACGTAGTCACCTCGCGACTACCAAACCAATCGAAATAACACTAGGAATCAGCCCCGGGGCGGCATTTCGAGCGCGAGCGCTAACCTCCCCCTCCGATCTTCCGATACTCTCCACGAAAATACAGTAGAGGATTTCCGGCCCTCACGACGACGTCCTCCACTTCTGCAATAAAGATCGTATGGTCTCCCGCGTCTTGCGCCGTATGCAGGCGACACTCGCAGTAAGCCAGCGCACCGTGCAAGATCGGAGTACCGTGCTGCGTCCGATCGAAGCGGGCTCCTGCTTCACGCTCAGCGTGGCGGTGGTCGGGATTCGGATCGGCATAGTATTCCGAAACCGGCCGTTGGTCCTCCGCCAGAACATTCACTCCAAAACGTTTCCTGGCATGCAGATGAGTGTGAGTTCGTGCGCGATGATCGACGCAGACGAGAATTAACAGGGGATCGAGGGACACCGAGGTGAATGCGTTGGCGGTCATCCCGTGTACCTCGCCCTCATAGTCGACGGTGATAACGGTGACTCCGGTGGCAAAGCTGCCCATCGCCTTGCGAAATTCTGCCTGAGTCACGCTCATAGAACACTGAAGGCTCCGGCCGGTGATGGAATCTGCGCGTTCTCGCCCGGACCTTCTGCCCTCAAGTTTTATCACGTCCCGCAGGTTCAGGATGCTTACCCCTTGAGCGACAATTCGTTCGTAGCGAACCTAATGTATGATTTCGGCAGCATGAGCGCAGGGCAGGCCAACTGGACGCGGCAGCAGCTCCCAAGTTCGTACGCGGACGAACTGCGCGCAGGAATGCCGCTTTCGCGAGACATAGCTTGCCAACTGATTCGCTGCGCTGAGCAGGACCTCCCTGCGTTGCTCTCGGCTGCCATGGAAACCAGGCAGCGCGTCAAGCCGGGGATCGTGACTTATTCGCGCAAGGTTTTTATTCCCCTCACCAATCTTTGCCGCGACTACTGCGGTTATTGCACCTTCCGCCGCGATCCGGGCCAGCCGGGCGCGCACACGATGACTCCGGATCAAGTACTCGAGGTGGCGCGGGCGGGCGAGAAGATGGGATGCACCGAGGCTCTGTTCAGCCTGGGCGATAAACCGGAACTCGCATTTTCTGAAATGCGCGAAACCCTGCGCACTCTAGGATACAAATCCACACTTCATTATCTCGAAGCCATGTGCGGACTGGTGCTCCGCGAAACCAGCCTGCTTCCGCATCCGAATCCCGGATTGCTGAGCGCCGAATGGATTGCGCGCCTGGCTAAGGTTTCTCCGAGCATGGGCCTGATGCTCGAGACCACAAATGCTTCTCTCTTAGCCGCCGGGGCCGCTCATGACAATGCTCCCGATAAAGTTCCGGCAAAGCGTCTGCACACCATTGAGGAAGCCGGCAAGCAAAATGTTCCCTTCACGACTGGCTTGTTGATAGGCATCGGCGAAACTTTGGAAGATCGCGTAGACGCATTGCTCGCTATCCGCGAACTGCATCTCCTCTATGGACACATTCAGGAAGTAATCATTCAGAACTTCCGTGCCAAGCCCGAAATCCCCATGCGCGACTGGCCCGAACCAACGCAGGGCGAAATGATGCGCACCATCGCAGTCGCACGCCTGCTTATGCCAGAGGTCAACATTCAGGCCCCACCCAATCTTTCTGCACCGTACTATGATGATTTGCTCGATGCCGGCATTAACGATTGGGGAGGAATCTCGCCGCTGACGCCGGATTTCATCAATCCAGAGAAACCGTGGCCACACCTGGAACAACTGAAGTTACGGACCGAAGCGAAAGGATTTGTTTTACGTCAGCGGTTGCCGGTTTATCCTGAGTTCGTGCCAGCCGTGACCGTCACGTCAGGTTTGCTATCGGAGAAAGTCAAAGCCGCGATCGATAGCGAAGGCTACGCACGGAGGCCGGCATGATCGTCGTGCTCACGGGCGGCACGGGCGGCGCAAAGTTCGTGGAGGGTCTCCGGCAAGTTGCCTCAGCCCAACAACTCACCTTCATCGTGAACACCGGGGACGATCTGGAATGGTGGGGATTGTATGTCTCGCCCGACCTGGATTCGATCACGTACGCAATGGCCGGCCTGCTCAGCAAAGAACGCGGCTGGGGAGTAAAGGGTGACACATTCTTTTGCCTGCAGGCCATGGGCGAACTGGCTGAGCCAATCTGGTTCCACGTCGGCGATCGTGACCTCGCGGTTCATCTGCTGCGCTCGAAATATTTGGCGCAGGGAAAAACATTGACCGAAGCCACTACCGCAATTTGCAACAAGCTGGCCGTACAGGCCCAGATTTTGCCGATGAGCAACTCGCGAGTCGAAACTAGGATCGACACGCCTGTCGGTGATCTTAGCTTCCAGGAATATTTTGTTCAGCGCTGGTACCAGGACCCGGTAAAATCGATTCGCTTCGCTGGCGCCACCGACGCCGAGCCTGCGCCCGGCGTAGTCGATTCCATCATGTCCGCCAGCGCCGTGATTCTCGCGCCGAGCAACCCCGCCACTAGTATCGGCCCCATTCTCGCCGTCGCCGACATTCGAGAAGCGTTGCGGCAAACGCCGGCCACTGTAGCCGCCATCAGTCCAATTGTTAGCGACGCGGCAGTGTCCGGCCCGGCCGGCGCTTTAATGGCGGCGCAGGGACTGCCCGTCTCCATCGCAGGAGTCGCCAAGTCTTACGAAGATTTTCTGGATATTCTGATTGCGGATGTCCGCGACCTGGAAGCAGCTAAGAAATTGGATCGCCCGGGACTGCGCGTACACTGCACCAATACCATCATGCGCACTGCGGACGACAAAACCAAACTGGCGCGGACCGTCCTAGCTCTGCTGAGCGCGGAAACTGCCCGTGCCGCGGGACCATCATGATCCTTGTTCCCGTCAAAAGTCTGGCAAACGCTAAGCAGCGCCTGGCATCGGTACTCGATCAACCGACTCGCACCAAGCTGGCTCAGGCTATGCTTTTCGACGTGCTCGAAACGTTGGGCACGTGGGCAAGCCGACCGGAAGTCGGCGTCGTCACCAGTGATGCATTCGCGATCGAACTGGCTCGACGATTTGAATTCCAAATTATTCCCGACAATGCAAATCGCAGCGAGACGGATGCTATCGAAATGGCAACAAGGTTCTGTGAGTCTCGTGGGATGGACAGCACGCTGGTCATTCCCGGCGACATTCCCCTGATTAGTGCTTCTGAGTTGGAGCAAATTCTGGAAGCTGCGCCGGTTGAGGGTTCCGTAATCGCCCCCGCCGCGGACGGACGAGGCACCAACGCAGCCTGGCGACGTCCCGCAGGTTTGTTTCCACTGCGTTTTGGAAACGACAGCTTCAAACCGCATCTGGCAGCAGCGCGCGCCACCCAGAAGCCATGCGTTGTTCTGTCGCTCCCTGGCATTGCTCTCGACATCGACAATCCTTCCGACTTGCGCCAGCTAGCGGACGCACCTGGCGAAACCCGCGCCCAGCGCCTGGCAAGGCAGTGGGACCTGACCGACCTTTCGTTGGCCGCGAATGAATAGCTTCGATGGAGCGACGAGCGTCCTCACCCGTCCACGAAAATGACAGCCCTTTCGGAGCTTCGCATTCTTCCCATCCCTTTTGCTGATGATGTCCGTCCCGGCGATTCGTTGACAGACAAACTACTCCAAGCTCTCAAGCATCTTAAGCTCACGCCAAGAAAAGGCGACATCTTGATCGTGAAACACAAGATCGTCTCCAAAGCAGAGGGTCGACTTGTTCCTCTAGACAAAATCAACCCCTCCGCTAGTTCGCGAGTGTGGGCGAAGCGTTACAAACTCGACGCGCGCGTAACCGAAGTGGCTTTGGCAGAGAGCAAGCGAATCGTGCGACGCGAGCGCGGCGTTCTGATCACGGAAACTCGTCTCGGCTTGATCTGCGCCAATAGTGGAGTGGATGCCTCGAACGTCGATGGCGGCCGCCACGCGCTCCTACTCCCAAAAGACCCGGACCGTTCCGCAGCTCAACTCCATCGCCAGTTGAAAAAACGGCTGCGACTTTCCATCCCCGTCATCATCACTGATAGTTTCGGGCGTCCATGGCGCGAAGGCCTCACCGAGGTTGCGATTGGCGTCGCTGGTATGCAAGCCTTGCATGATTATCGTGGAGATCGCGACCCCCACGGTTATTCGCTGCGGGTAACGATAGAGGCGGTCGCCGACGAACTGGCTTGCGCCGCTGGCCTGGCCTGCGGCAAGCTAGCTCGCACGCCCGCGTGTATCATTCGAGGATTCCGTTATCGGCCCGGCCGCGGACGAGCTCGGGATCTGATTCGGCCGGCAGCAACTGATTTGTTTCGTTGATGTGGTTCTGATCAAGGAGGACATATGACTCGCGTTCTTACCCAGCCGGAACTGCAAGACTTTCCCGCGCTCGAGTGGTCAGATATTGCTCCTCGCATCAACCGGCCCGTACGCGTAGCTCTCGAGCAGGCGCTGGAAACACTGGACGGTGCCATGCTTACACGCGAACAATGCCTGCTGCTGGCCAACGCTGATGGCGACGATCTCCTCGGACTGCTCGTTGCTGCCGATGCTCTACGCCGCGAGTTAGTCGGAAACATCGTCACCTACGTCGTAAACCGCAATATTAATTTCACCAACATCTGCTTCGTCGGCTGCAAATTCTGCGCCTTCAGCCGCGGCCCGCGCGAATCCGACACCTACTTTCTCAGTCTCGAGCAAGTCGCACAGAAAGCGCGCGAAGCCTGGAAAATCGGCGCTACCGAAGTCTGCATTCAAGGCGGCCTGCCGCACGGCCTGCCTCCGTTTCACTATCGCGACATTCTGCGCGCCGTAAAACAAGCGGTTCCCGGCATGCACATACACGCATTTTCGCCCATGGAAATCGTCTACGGCGTCGAACTGACCCGTATGTCGCTCGACGACTATCTGAAAATGCTCCGCGATAACGGCCTCGACACTCTGCCCGGAACCGCCGCCGAAATTCTCGACGACGACGTCCGCTTCGTGCTCTCCCGCAACAAACTTTCCACCGAGCAATGGAAGCAAGTTATCCGCACCGCGCACGGCTCCGGCATTCGCAGCACTTCCACGCTGATGTACGGACACGTCGAGACGCCCGAGCAATGGGTCAATCAACTGCTGCTGTTCCGCGAAATTCAACAACAGACCGGCGGCTTCACTGAGTTCGTTCCCCTCGGCTTCGTGCATCAGAACACGCTGCTTTTCCATCAGGGGATCGCGCGCCCTGGCCCCACCCTTGCCGAGCATCTGAAGATTCACGCGCTGGCGCGAGTTCTTTTGGCCGGCGCCATTAACAACATTCAAGTATCGTGGGTAAAACTGAACCGCGATTTGTCCCAACTCTGCTTGCACGCCGGCGCCAACGATTACGGCGGAACGCTGATGGAAGAAAACATCTCCCGCGAAGCCGGAGCCACCGCCGGCCAATACACCAGCCCTGAAGATTTTCAGTCGCTCATCCTCGAAGCCGGCCGCATCCCCGCCGAACGCAATACGGTCTACACGCGAATCAACCTCAAGCTGCAGCCCGAGGCACTAACTGCCGAGGAGTTGCTCGAACCCGAGTTCGCCTAGAAGAATGACTGTCATCTCATGAGCGCGCCCCGGCCCATCGCGGTTCTCGGAGGCACTGGCCCCGAAGGATTCGGTCTGGCTCTGCGCTGGGCGCAAGCCGGTGAAACCGTCATCATCGGATCGCGAGACGCCAAGCGTGCCCAGGATGCCGCGGACAAAATCAAACAGAGAGTTGGCACAAGCGCAAACATTTCCGGCAACGAAAACACTGCCGCCTGTGCCGCCGCGGATTTACTCGTGCTCACAATTCCTTTCGAAGGCCATGCCGCGCTGCTCAAGCAACTCAAAGCAGCAATTCACCCCGGCAGCATCGTAATTGACACTACTGTTCCGTTAGCTGCAAGCGTAGGCGGCCGCGCCACTCGCACGCTCGGCGTCTGGCAAGGCTCCGCCGCGCAAGAGACCGCGGAGCTCGTGCCGAAAGGTGTTTCTGTTGTAGCCGCATTTCACAATGCAGGAGCTGAACTGCTGAATGCTGATGGCCCAGTCGATTGCGATGTAATTGTCTGCAGCGATGATTCCTCTGCCGTCCAGGTCGTGCGCAACTTGGCAACGAAGATTCCCGGCGTTCGTGCAATCGATGGTGGCAAGTTAGAAAACGCGCGTATCGTGGAACAGATTACAGCCTTGCTGATCGGCCTCAACATCCGGCACAAAGGCCACTCCGGAATTCGCATCACCGGTTTGCCGCCGGCAGCGTACGAGCTGTAGCGTCGGCCCGTCACGAACTCATGAGCGATTCTCCCGACACTCGCCCGGCCATCGAATTCCGCAACGTCTCCTATCGCTTGCATGGCAACGGCGACGCGGCCCGCGCACTACTCCACGATCTGAATCTCGAAGTACAACGCGGAGAAACGCTTGTCCTCTTAGGCCGCAGCGGTTCTGGCAAAACCACCACCCTCAAACTCATCAATCGTTTGCTGACTCCAAGCAAAGGCGAACTTCTCGTCGATTCGCGCCCCATTTCCGAGTGGGATGTAATCCGTCTTCGCCGCATGATTGGCTACGTGATTCAGGACGTCGGACTCTTTCCCCATTTCACCGTCGAGCGCAACATCGGCCTGGTTCCGAAGATTGAGAAGTGGCACACCAATCGAATCTCCAAGCGGGTTGACGAGTTGCTGCAGCTCGTCGGACTCGATCCTGAAATCGCCTCGCGTTATCCGCGTGAACTTTCCGGGGGCCAGCGCCAGAGAGTGGGCGTCGCACGCGCTCTGGCAGCGGATCCGCCCATTCTTTTAATGGACGAGCCCTTCGGCGCTCTCGATCCCATCACCCGCGCCGAATTGCAACGCGAGTTCCTCAACCTGCAGAAGCGCCTACGCAAAACCGTCGTCTTCGTCACCCACGACTTGCGCGAGGCCCTGTTACTCGGCACACGCATCGCATTGATGGAAGCGGGCCGGGTAATCGCCGTGCAAACCCCCGAACAGTTTCTCGCCTCCACAGAGCCGCTGCCTTCCGCATACAAAGACGCCTTTGGCACCGTCCTGTGAAAGCAATGGAAGGACGGGCGTCCCCGCCACCGAGCGAAGCTCGGTAGACTTCTAAAACCAAGTTATAGCGAGCACTTATGAACCTCTACCAATTCATGCTGCAGAATCACACCGAAGTCCTCGAACTCACCCTGGAACATTTGTGGCTGGTCGGAATCTCAACCATCCTCGCCGTGCTCATCGGAATCCCGCTCGGCATCCTGATCACTCGTTACCCCGCGCTCAACAAACCGGTGCTCGGCGGCGCCAACATTATTCAAACCATCCCCAGCCTTGCTCTCTTCGGATTCCTCCTGCCCGCTCCCTGGATCGGCGAACGAGCCGACCGCATCGCTATTCTGGCCCTGGCCCTCTACGCTCTGCTGCCCATGATTCGTAACACCTATGTCGGCATTAAAGGCGTGGACCGCGCCGTAATCGAGGCTGGACGCGGCATGGGCATGACCGATCGCCAACTTCTTTTTCAAGTCGAACTCCCGCTGGCTCTGGGAGTCATCATCGCCGGGGTTCGGGTCGCGACCGTGATCTCAGTCGGATTAGCGACCATCGCCGCCGCCATCGGCGCTGGCGGCTTGGGAGAATATATTTTTCGCGGCCTCGCCATGGTGAACAACCAAGTCATTCTCGCCGGCGCGATTCCCGCTGCCGTCATGGCCTTGCTGGCCGACATAAGCCTGGGCTGGGTGGAGAAACGGCTAAGCCCAAATTGATAACGAAACTGAGAACCGAGAACCAAGAACTGAGAGCTGATTCTTAAAACATGCCCCACCCCAGCAACAATCCGTCCGCAACGATCTTTTGGCTTTCGGTTTTCCTAACCGTATTCCTAACCGCCTGCGGACCGTCCCGCCAGACTTTAATCGTCATCGGCTCCAAGAATTTCACCGAACAGCTCATCCTCGGAGAAATCATCGCCCAGCAAATCGAAGCCAAGACCAATCTTCCGGTCGAGCGGCGCTTTTATCTCGCGGGCACTTTCATTTGCCAGCAGGCCATTCTCGCCGGACGCATCGACATTTATCCCGAATACACCGGCACCGCACTCACCGCGGTCCTCAAAGAAAAGCCCAACGCCGATCGCGAAAAAGTCTACACCGAGGTTAAGACGGAATATGAGAAGCGCTTCAATCTGGCCGTGGGCGCGCCATTTGGCTTCAACGACACCTTCGCTATCGAGATTCGCGGCGAAGATGCCCGCCGCCTCAACCTGAAAACCATCGCACAGGCCGCGCCCTATACTCCGAAGTGGCGCGCCGGATTTGGCTACGAATTCATGGAGCGTCCCGACGGCTACAAAGGACTCGTCGCCACCTACGGCCTGCGCTTCGCCGAATCCCCGCAAATCATGGATCTCGGCCTGCTCACGCGCGCCCTCAAAGACAAGCAGGTCGACCTCATCGCGGGCAATACTACCGACGGCCTGATTCCAGCCCTCGACCTGTTCGTCCTCGAAGACGACAAACATTATTTCCCGCCCTACGAAGCCGTGCCCATCATTCGTCAGGAAACGCTAACCAGTCATCCGGAAGTGAAAGCAGCCCTGGACGAACTAGCCGGAAAAATCTCTGACGACGACATGCGCCAACTCAACTACGCCGTCGACGGCCAGCACCGCGACGTAAAACAACTAGTCCGCGAATTCCTCCAAAGCAAAGCCCCATAACCAAAACCAATGTCGCCAGGACGCTCCTGTCCGCGGACTTGTTGTCGAAATTGCGACCGGCATCCAAGATGAAGACGAAGACGTCATCCTGAACCCGGCTTCAGCCGGGTGAAGGATTTCGCGTATAGTGACAGGGCTAACTCGAGGCGGGTGGCCCGCGTCTTCGCTCGTTGTTAATCCTAGTTAACTAACACTGAGGGGTGCCCCATTCTTGTCGCGCACTTTGCGACAAGGGTGGGAGGCGACAATCTCAATCCGGAAATGCCTCGTGGTGGATGCCCCCACCTTTAGGTTTTGCAAAGGCGTGAACTCATGCCTTACGCGTCGAAGTCCTCATCTTAACCTCCCCCTACATCAGCCACACCGCATCCACATCCACGATCACCTGCGTCCGCGGAATCTTCTGATCAACTGCATAGTCGAGCATCGATCTTAACGTCGCGTTCAGCTTCTCCCGGCTCGCTGCCTTCAAAACAAAATGATAGCGATAGTCCTGCTTCAACCGCACAATCGGCGCCGCCGCCGGGCCCAGCACGCGGATGCCTTCATGCCGCGTCTTCTCGAACCACTTGCCCAAAATCCCTGACCATCGCAACGCCTCATCCAGTTTGTCGCTGCGCACCAGAACATTGGCTAGCGCGCTGTACGGCGGATAGTGCATCCAACTGCGAAAGCGCAACTCTTTCTCATAGAAGCCAACAAAGTCATGCTGCGCCGCATACTGCACTGCATAATGATCCGGAAAATAAGTCTGCAAAATGACTTTGCCCGGAGTCTGCCCGCGCCCCGCGCGTCCCGCCACCTGAGTCAACAATTGAAAAGTCCGCTCTGCCGCGCGAAAATCCGGAAACCCCAAAGCCATATCCGCCCCAACCACACCCACCAGCGTGACCCCATGAATGTCGTGACCCTTCGCGATCATCTGTGTACCGACCAGCAGATCAAGCTCACCTTCGTTGAGCGCGTTGAGCGCCCGCTCAAAATCTTCGTTGCCACGAACCGTATCGCGATCAAGACGCCCAATGCGCGCCTGCGGAAACAATCCGTGCAACAACTCTTCCAGCTTCTCCGATCCAGTTCCGAGAAAATAGACATACTCGCTGCCACACTCGCCGCAGACCTTCGGCACCGGCGCTGCGAATCCGCAGTAGTGGCACACCATGCGGTTCGAGCGCTTATGGTGCGTCATCGCAATGGCACAGTTTCTGCATTCCATTCGATTCCCACAAGAGCGGCACAGCGCCACGGGCGAATACCCGCGACGATTGAGCAGCACCATCACCTGCTCTTTGCGATCCAGTCGCTGCCTGATTTCTTCCGCGAGCTTCCGCGAAATCACTTGCTCTTTTCCTGTCTCCTGAAACTCCTGCCGCATGTCGACGATTTCGACCTCAGGCAGCGGCCGCTGTTCCACGCGATCCGGTAATTCGAGCAGTGCATACTTATTCTTCTTTGCGTTGAAATACGATTCCAGCGAAGGCGTGGCCGAGCCTAGCACCACGACTGCGTCAGCCATCTTTGCTCGCATCACAGCCACGTCGCGCGCGTGATAACGCGGCGTCTCCTCCTGCTTGTAGGAGGAATCCTGCTCCTCATCGACGATCATCAGCGCAAGATTTGCGACCGGAGCAAACACGGCCGACCGCGTGCCCACGACCATGTGCGCCTCCCCGCGCTTGATGCGATGCCAGTGCTCCGCCCGCTCCTGATCAGAAAGCGCCGAGTGCAGGATGGCAACTTCGTCGCCGAAGACGTGATGCAGATCAGCCGCCACTGCCGGCGTAAGCCCAATCTCAGGCACCAACAAAATGGCGGACCGTCCCGCCTCCAGCACCGAGCGCATGGCCGCGAGATAAACCGCAGTCTTGCCCGACCCAGTCACGCCGTGCAGCAACATGCCTGAGAACTTGCCGGCGCGTATGCTGTCTTCGATCTTTTTCAGTGCATCCTGCTGCGCGGAATTGAACTCAAAGTCCAGCGGCGAAGGCCGAATCGTTTTGCTCGCGACCGTGAATTCAACCGGCTCTTCGACGATCTCAATCAGCCCACGCTTCACGAGTGTCCCCAACGTAGTACGCGGAATCTCAAGCGCTTGCAGGGTCTCGACGGCGATCCGCCCGCCCGCCGCTGCCAGGGTTTCGATCAACACTTGTTGATTCGAATTGAGCTTGCCTTCTGCTGTTCTCAACACGGCAATTTTTATAGTGCGAGTGGCGTCGCGCACATCCGATAGGTCTTCGCGCGCGATCCATTTCTTGCGCAGCATGCCAGCGAGTACAGATTTTGAGGTGCGGGTTGCGGCGCGCAAGCTCTCTTCCCGCACCGTCTCGCGTTCGGCCAGATAATCCAGGACGCGGAACTCTGCCAACTGTTCTTCGGGCGTCTTTCGCGAGCGCGCCGATGAGCCCGCCATTCCCGCAAGATGTAGCGCCATCTGCCCGTCGCTCGTGATGCGATAGCCAATCGCTCGTTTGAATTCCGCTGCCAGCGGAAGCATGGTGCGGAACACTTCGCCCAGCGGGGCCAAATAATAATTCGCAATCCATTTGCCCAGCTGGAGAAGTTGTTCATCGAGCACGGGCGAAGCGTCGAGCGCGCTGAGTACATTCTTCGTTTGAACCTTGGGTGCGCGATCATGCAGAGCGGTGACGACACCCGACATGCGCTGATGGCGAAACGGAACCAGCACACGCCCGCCGACCACCGGCTGCATCCCGTCAGGGATGCGGTAAGTGAACGCGGTGTCCAGCGGCACGGCTAGCGCGACGTCACAGAATTCAGGCATGCGATTAACTGACTGGCATCGTAACATCGGGTTGAGGCTTGGAGAATCGACGGAGTGTTCCACGTGGAACATTCCTCTTCGGCTTAGCTTGTAGTTATACACCACGGAAGGCGCGAAGACTAAAGGAGTTATGGTTTCAGCCCGTAACCGTACGAGCCGGTCGTAAAGAAGAACACCAGAAGATTCGGCATTGACGCCTGCCCGGATCCGGAGGTGGCACGCCCACAAACAGAAAGCAAAAACCAGTTGTCAGTTCTCAGCTCTCAGTTCTCAGTTTGTTCCACGGGGGAGGCTGAGCTGTCGTCGAGCTGGCGGTCACGGTGGCGAAATAATTTTACAAAACCGTGACAATCTATTGACAACCCATGCCTGAATGAGCCCTAATATCTGGCCCTTGCAGGTAAGACGAATCAGCGTGCTCACCTGCATGGGATATTGGGTCCTCCCCCCGCCCTCTAACCAGTTTTTTTACCTTAAAGGAGAAATCAGCATGCAACGTCGATGGGCTCGTACCACTGCTCTGACTTTGTGGCTTGCGCTGGCGCTGGGTTTCATTTCCAGTCCGGCCTCGGCACAGTACGCGTTAACCAACCTGACATCCAATCAGACAGGCAAAGCCAAGAATGTCGATCCACTCTTGCAGAATGCCTGGGGGCTGGTCTACGGTCCTGGCGGTCCATTCTGGGTTAGTGATGAATGGGACGGCTGGTCCACACTTTATAACGGCGCCGGCGTCCCGCAGAGCCTGCAGGTGATTGTGCCTTCGGCCAGCGGAAGCGGTCCGGGATCGCCGACCGGGATTGTTTACGACACCTCGAAGAGTGATTTTAAGATTGACGATTGGCCATCCGTCTTTCTGTTCGCGACGCTAGATGGGACTATCCAGGGTTGGTCAACGTTCAATACCTCGGCATCCCTGATTGCGGTGAACAACTCGTCCAGCAAAGCCAGCTACACCGGCTTGGCCATCACCAGCAAGAGCTCAGGAAATTTCCTCTATGCGGCCGATTTTAACAACAACAAAATTGATATGTATGACAACGGCTTCAACCTTGTGAAGTCGTTTACCGATGCAAAGATTCCGAAGGGCTTTGTGGTGTTTAACGTTCAGGATATCAAGGGTAAGCTTTACGTCTCCTATGTCAGCGCAAAGGGTGCTGGAGGCGGATACATTGACATCTTTACGGAAGCGGGTGTGTTTGTGAAGCGGTTTACTTCGGGCACACCACTGAATCAGCCTTGGGGATTTGCCATAGCTCCGAAAAACTTCGGTCCGCTGAGCAATACCCTGCTGATCTCGAACAACACCAACACGGGCACCATCAACGGCTTCAATCTTAAAACTGGCAAGTTTGTGGGCACGATCATGAACAAATCCAGCAAGCCGATCAAAATCAATCAGCTTTGGGGCATCGAGTTTGGCGGCGGAACAGCAAACAACGGGAAGACGAATCAACTCTTCTTCACCGCTGGACCAGGCAACAACGCGGATGGGTTGTTCGGAGTGATCGCGTTCAAGTAGTTGGTTTGATTTTTGCACTGTAGATTGAATCTTCAGTCTGCAACGGCCTGGGGCGGGTGCTGGTTCGAGTGTCCAGCACCCGCCGCCAGACCGGATTTTCTGAAAGGCACACCGAAGTCCTCGGGAAGCCCGACGAAATTGCGTCACGAGCAGGCTTCCTCACCTTAGCGTCCTGCCGCCCCGCTATTCCTGCTGTGGAAAATGTCGTATTGACGCGTCCTCGCGGCTGAGCGTAAGGTGCTGGCGAAGCTCCTGAGGGGGAAGCTTGGGAAGGTGAGTGTGTCTCACTTCGCCAATCGTCCCTCTGTCCGTCCTATTCCGCACGCGCACGGCGCGTTGCCCGCACACACGAGAAGTCTCGCTCGGCTGTCCGTCGCCTTCCAGAGTCAACTATCAAGATCGACCAGCCAAAACCAACGGCATTTCCAAAGGAGAACATGTGACCAAGCTCACGCTGAAGGCTGTCGTGTTGTTCGCAGTCGTCGTGGCATTTGAAGCACAATCCCAAAACTATCAGCCGCCGCCGCATTTCGACCACATCGTGATCATCGTCCAGGAGAACCGCACACCGGACAACATATTCGGGAGCAGCGCTATCGAACATCTCGGGTGCGGATTCGAGGATCCGTTCGAGCCGGGGGTTGACATCGAGAACGGCGGGCCGAACAAGGCGTCGAGCAACAACGGCGGGCCTCGGGCCTTCCTATGTCGCGACCATAGTCGACGCCGTCGGCAAGAGCACTTGCACGGATACAAACGGCCAAACCTATTGGCAGGATACCGCCATTTTCATCACCTGGGATGACTGGGGCGGTTTCTACGACCATGTTCCCCCGCCGGTTACCTACACCGGCACATACCAAAACGGCAAATGGACTTGTCCGGCCCCCAACGGTTGGGGTTGCGGCTACGTGTACGGCTTCCGCGTGCCCCTATTGGTGGTGTCGGCGTATACGCCGGCGCACACCATTTCCGGCGCAATCTCAGGGTCTCCTAGCTACCCACCACCGCCCGAGTGGACGCACGACTTCGGCAGCATTCTGAAATTCGCTGAGAATAATTTTTTCGGTAAGAACGCCCAGATTGCCCCGCCTGGCTACACTTACGCTGACTCCAACTCGCTTGACGCGGTTTACCAAGGAAATCCGGTTGTTCCGCTTTGGGACTTCTTTCTGGGGCCATATCGCAACTTCACGCCGATTTTGTCGACGAGCCCCTCCTACGACGCAAACTATTTTATGAACTACTACACAACAACTAACACCACGCCGATCGGGCCGGAGGACGGTGACCCTGACGACTGAGTCGCACGAAATCCTGAGTTAGCACTGAGCGGGTGTGGGGGGCGGCTATTTGGCTCCGTGCTTCCGCGTCGCCACTTGCAAGCAGTGGTATAGTGTTGGCGGTGGGATGGCCTCCCGTCACTCGCCAGTGGGGCCAGTTGGCCCGGACAAGGTGGTGCCGGGTGAGGTTCACGCAGTTGGTCGGAACGTTGGCGTTTGCCATCGCGATTATTGTGATACCTATGGCATGGGCCGACAGCGAATATAGCGTGCTGTATAACTTCGCGGATAGCAGAAACGGGGGACCGCCGCTGGCCACTCCTGCGTTAGACGCGAACGGCAACCTCTATGGGCCAGCTGCTGGGGGCACGGGAAACTCGAATTATTGCAATGGGCCCTGCGGAGTGATATACGGAATGACCCGGGGGGGCGACGGTAAGTGGACCGAAAGCGTAGCCCTGAATGTCAGTACTTACTACAACGGCGGCTGGCCCGACAGCCCCTTGGTCTTCGACAGATTTGGTAGCCTCTATGGCAGTCTGTCTAGCTACTGGTTCTTCCAGATGACGCCAAAAGACAGCGGCTGGGCCTTCGACTTGATCTATGAAGGCTACGGCACAGACGTCGGGGGAGTCATCCTCGATGGTGCGGGCAACCTTTACGGTGAACTCGGGGTCGAATCAGAGTACCGAACCACAGTCGGCGAACTGTCGCCCGGCTCTGCTGGCTGGGTCTACACTAACCTCTACAATTTTTGCGAGAAGGAGAATTGCCCTGACGGGGCTGAGCCTCGTGCTCCTTTTAGTTGGGATAGCAGGGGCAACTTGTACGGCACCGACTATGCCGGGGGCCTGCCCTGCTCTGACGGTTATGGCTGCGGAGCTGCCTTCCAGATGGCTCCCAACCAGGACGGCACTTGGGCCTACCACGTTATGCACCGTTTTGGGTCATTCAAGACAGACGGCTTCTATCCTTGGGGTGGGCTGGTGGTCGACGGCGAAGGCAACGCCTACGGAACAACGTATGAGGGGGGCCCGCACGGCCACGGCACCGTTTTCAAACTAAAGCGGACCAGCGGAGGTAAATGGCAGGAGACGATGTTGTATGGTTTCCCTAACGTGAGCCTGGGCGCTTACCCTTGGGGTGACCTAGTTCTCGATAAGTCGGGAAACCTGTATGGCGTAGCTAACGGCGGGAACACCTGCGGTTCCTATTTCTGCGGCGAGGTTTTCAAGTTGACGCCGCAGAAGAACGGCGAATGGAAGTACAGCGTTCTGCATTCGTTCAAGGGTTCGGACGGCGCGTATCCTTACGGCGTGGTCATCGATAAGCAGGGCAATCTGTTCGGCACTGCGTCGAGCGGCGGCAAATACAATACCGGCGTAGTCTTCGAAATCACCCCGTAAAATCGGTCGCGACCAGGGCGCATCGAATGTAAACCAAACGAATCGTTCCTGCTGCACTGTAAAAACTCCTGGAAAGTTTCAGGAACAGATCGGGCGGCGTCCCATTCCTTCAGCCGGACCACACCTGAGAGTTTGAAACCCAGTCTCTTCCAACAAATAGCCCTCGATAAATGGGGCCCGCAGAGCGTCGTCCAGCACAATATGTGTTGGCCCTGTTCGATGGCTTAGACGTCAGGCTGGATGCTGCGCCTAGATGGATAACTGGCAGGTGGAGAGTCGGCCTGCTACCATTTCAGCAATGCCACTTCGCCGGCCGACGGGGAAAAGTAAACAGCGCGCGCGTAAAGCTGGGGAGGGAGTCGTCCGTGACCGTGGGCGGCGTGCGGAATTGGTCATTATCACGGGGATGAGCGGCTCGGGCAAAGCCTCGGTGCTCAAGGCTTTCGAGGATCTGGGCTACTACTGCGTGGACAATTTGCCGGTGGCGCTGATTCCGCAGTTTGCCGAGTTGGCTGGCCAGTCTTCCGAGATCGAGCGCACCGCGCTGGTGGTTGACGTGCGCGAGGGCACGCAACTGGAAGCTCTGCCCGAGATCGTGAAATCGGTGCGGCGGGTTCTGCCCACCAAAATGCTTTTTCTCGAGGCCGCCGATTCGGTGCTGTTGCGCCGTTTCAGTGAGACCCGGCGTCCTCATCCGCTGGGCACCAAAACCACGGTGAAGGCATCGCTGGCCGCCGAGCGTCAGCATCTGCGGCGCATTCGGGCCATGGCGGATCTGGTAATCGATACTTCGAAGTTCAACGTCCACGAACTGCGATCTCATATCACGGAGCGCTTCCAGAAGCAGGAGTCGGGCAATAACATTCTGGTTTCGTGCGTGAGTTTCGGGTTCCGGCATGGGGTTCCGGAAGATGCGGATCTGGTGTTTGACGTACGCTTTCTGCCGAATCCTCATTTTGTGCCGGAGTTTCGTCCGCTGACCGGGCGCGATCCCAAGGTGGCGAAGTATATCCGGTCGTTTCCGCAAACCAAGGAATTCATCAGCCGGATTTCGAAGCTGCTGGTCTATCTACTGCCGCACTACATTCGGGAAGGCAAGAGTTATCTGACGATTTCTTTTGGTTGCACCGGGGGGCAGCATCGCTCGGTGATGATTGCGGAGGACGTCAGCAAACGCTTGCGCAAGGCCGGTTATCGAGTGAAGGTAGTGCATCGGGATAGTCCGGGATAGTAGTCGTTTCGTGGTTGGTCGTTGGTCAAGATCAACGCAAGGTCCCTCGACTTCGCTCGGGATGACAGGGTATGGTATTGCCAATTGCCAGCGACCGAAGACTAACGACGAACGACCAATGGCTGACGACTGAAGTAGAATGAAGACTTGCAACGCATGCTGATTTCATCCGTAGCAGGGCGGGTTGGGCTGCGCATGGGGAGCTTCCGATGCGGCAACTGACACGCCTCATACGATATGTGGCGCCTTACTGGTGGCCAGTAGGGGCGTCCGTACTGTTGATGGCGGCTGTGGGATTGCTGGATGCGTTCCGCCTGCTGCTGATCGGACCGATCTTTGACCACGTGCTGAACCCGGGTTCGCAATCTCGCGGGATGCAACTGTTTACGATTCCGGGCAGCGGGCGTGCCATCTTCCTGCAGCAGTTCGTTCCCTCGCACTTTCAGAATCCGTGGACCGTGGTGGCATTTGCCCTGGTCGCGGCTACCGTGCTGAAGGGAATTTGCGACTACGCGGGCACGTACCTGGTGAACTACGCCGGGTTCGGCATGATCACCGATTTGCGCAACGACCTTTACGATTCCATCCTGCAACGCTCGGCGGCGTTTTTTCATAAGCACACTACGGGAACTTTGGTTTCGACGATCGTCAATGATGTTGAGCGGGTGCAGTACGCAATGTCGAGCGTGCTAGCGGAATTTCTGCAGCAGTTTTTTACTTTCATCTTTACGGCGCTGGTGGTGGTGGCGCTGGGCAGAAAGTTTGCCTGGGTGCTGGTCTTGTTCGTGCCGGCGATTATCTTTTCGGCGGGAAGAATCGGGCGGCGAGTGCGGCATGCGACGAGACGAGGCCAGGACAAGCTGGCCGACATTCAGAATATTCTGCACGAGACGATTACCGGCAACCGCATCGTGAAGGCTTTCAGCATGGAGCGCTGGGAGATTGCGCGATTTCGGGATGCGGCACAGCGGCTATTCCGCGCGAATTTGCGTTCGGTGGCTGCGGTGGCCATCAGCTCGCCGTTAATGGATATTTTTGGCGCGATCGCCATTGCCCTGCTTCTACTGTTGGGACGCGAACAGATCAATCACCACGTTTTTTCGTCCGGCACGTTTCTGGCGTTTATCGTGGCTGTCTTCAAGCTGTACGATCCGGTGCGGAAGTTCGCGCTGTTCAACAATAATTTCCAGCAGGCGCTAGGAGCGTCTTCCGAAATTTTCAAGTTCATGGATACGGATGACGATGTAAAAGAGAAGCCTGGAGCTCGGCCATTGCCCCCGTTTTCGCGCAGCATCCGGTTCGAGAACGTTTGCTTCTCTTATGACTCAGAAGGCGAAGAGGGACGCGAAATTCTGCGCGATATCAATCTCGAGGTTCACGCCGGGGAGGTGCTCGCGGTGGTGGGATCGAGTGGCGCGGGTAAGAGCACGCTGGTGCATTTGATTCCGCGGTTCTTTGACGTGACTTCCGGGCGATTGACCATCGACGGACGCGACGTGCGCGATACGACATTGGCCTCGCTGCGTTCGCAAGTTGGGGTGGTGGCGCAGGACACTGTGCTGTTTAACGATACAGTACGGAATAACATCGCTTACGGACAGCCGGGCGTGCCGCAGAAAGCGGTGGAGGAGGCAGCTCACGCGGCCTTGGCGCACGACTTTATCATGGATCTGCCAAGCGGCTATGACACCGTGATTGGCGAGCGCGGCGTGCGGCTCTCGGGCGGAGAGCGGCAGCGTATTGCCATTGCGCGGGCGCTGCTCAAGAACGCTCCGATTTTGATTCTCGATGAAGCCACGTCGGCGTTGGATAGCGAATCAGAAGCCCTGGTGCAGTCGGCGCTGCACAATCTGATGATTGGACGCACGGTGGTGGTGATTGCTCATCGGCTTTCGACGGTGAGGCGCGCGGATCGAATTGTGGTGCTCGAGAACGGGACGACTGCGGATATTGGGCCGCACGAGGAGCTCATGAAGAAACTGGGCACGTATCGCCGCTTATACGAGTTGCAATTTGCGGAAGCGGAACCGCCGAGACCGGAAGTGCATGCGGAGTGAGTTTTAGGTTGAGTTTGTTTCTGGGCTTGCACGGGCGTGGACGCCCGCGGCTACACTGAAATATGTCGATCCGCTCCATGACCGGGTTCGCGCAGGTGAAAGGGCAGGTCAACGGCCAGTTCGGTTTCACTTTGTCGCTCAAGTCGGTGAACCATCGGTTTCTTGATATACATTTCCGCATGCCCTCCGATAGCGACGACTTGGAGATGAAGCTGCGGCGGCGGTTGAAGGAGAAGATGGCTCGCGGCCATGTCGAGCTGACTCTGAATATGGAACGCGGCGTGAGCGAAGGCTTTTCACTGAACCGGGAGCTCGTGGGCGGTTATATTCAAGCATTTCGCACTGCGGCCGTGGAGTTCGGGTTAGCGGCGGAGCCGGATCTCAACGCAATTCTTCGCGTACCGGGCGCACTGGAGTCCGAAGCCTTGCCGGTCGACGATGGATTGGAGGCGGCGGTTCTTTCCAAGATGGAAGAGGCGCTGGCCCGGTTGAATCAAATGCGCGAGGAAGAAGGGCGCGGCACGGAGCGCGAATTGCGCGAGCGCATGAAGCATGTGCAGCAAGCCCGCGAAGGCGTGGAGAAGCACCGCCAGGCCGTTTTGCAAACCTATACCGAGCGCTTGAAGACACGGCTGCAGGAGTTGATCGGCTCACAGATTGAACCGGAACGCATCCTGCAGGAAGCGGCGCTGCTGGTCGATCGGAGCGACATTCAGGAAGAGTTGGTGCGGTTGGATCAACACGTGAGGCATCTCCTGGGCCTGCTCGATGAAGGTGGAGAAGTCGGCAAGAAGCTGGATTTTTTGCTGCAAGAGATGAACCGCGAGGCTAATACCTTGCTTTCCAAAACCTCGGGTTTGGCCGGCGAAGCTATGAAAATCACTGAGCTTGGATTATCCATGAAAGCGGACATCGAAAAGGCGCGCGAGCAGGTACAGAATCTCGAATGACCACCGTCTACATCATTTCGGCGCCTTCGGGCTCGGGCAAGTCGACGCTGGTGGACAAAGTTCGGGAGATCGTTTCCGGACTGGATTTTTCCGTTTCCTACACCACTCGTCCGCCGCGAGGGAATGAGCAGAATGGGCTTGAATACTATTTCGTACCGCGCTCTGAGTTTGATGAAATGGTGCGCAAGGACGAATTCCTGGAGCATGCCGATGTATTCGGCCATTGCTACGGCACGGCGAAACGTTTCCTGCGTCAGGCTGAACGGAACGGGCGCGACTTGCTGCTCGACATCGACGTGCAAGGTGCAGAGCAGATCAAGCGCAAGCTTCCTGAAGCGGTGAGTATTTTTATTATGCCGCCGGATCGCAAGATTTTGGAGTCGCGTCTGCGCAAGCGTAGTCTGGATGCGGAAGAAGTTATCCAGCGCCGGTTGGTCACGGCCAGTCGTGAGATTGAGAATTATGAGAAATACGACTATATTCTGGTTAACGACCGTCTTGATGAATCCATCCAAGCGCTGACGGCGATCCTGCTCGCGGAACGGCTCAAGCGCTCGGGGATTCACGGATCCGCTGACGATGCAGAAACGCTGGCCAAGGCCGAAGGTTGCCGCTTGAGCAACATCCGGGAACGCCTGCAGCCGATCATAGCTTCGTTTGCGACCGCAGCGACTTCGGGCGGACGCTAGCACAGGGGAGAACACAATGAAGTTGATTGAAGGGTTCGACAGCAACTATCGATACATTCTGGTAGCCGCTCGCCGCGCACGACAACTACAAGGCGGTGCGCCCCCGGTAATCGAAACTCACTCCCGCAAACCCTGCAGAATTGCGCAGGATGAAATCAAAGCCGGCAAGGTGAAATGGGTGATCCCGGAAACGCCCAAGTCGCCAGTCGAAGTAGTCAGCGAAATGCTCGACAAGGCGTTGGGGCAAGAATAAGGCTCGCAATTGCCGGCTGCCGATCGGGTATGCTTCGGTATGGAGCAATCGGCAATTGGAAATTGAACATCGGCAATCATGAAAATCGCTCTTGGCGTCAGCGGCGGCATTGCGGCGTATAAGGCGGCGGACATTGTCCGCCTGCTGCAAGATCGCGGCGTTCGCGTGCAGGTCATCATGACTCACGCTGCCCAGGAATTCATCCGGCCTCTCACCTTTGCGGCACTCTCTGGCGAAAAAGTCATTACCGACATGTTCGGCGCGGGTGCGGGCGAGCATCCGAATATTGATTCTGCGGTCGAGCATATTGCGGTGGCACAATCCATCGATGCGCTGCTGGTTGCGCCAGCAACTGCCGACGTTCTTGCCAAATTCGCGCAGGGCATCGCCAGCGACTTTCTCAGCACGCTTTATCTGGCAACCACGGCGCCGGTCGTAGTCGCGCCGGCCATGAACGTCAACATGTGGGACCATCCCGCTACGCAGGCGAATCTTGAGATTTTGAAAAAGCGCGGCGTCAGAATCGTGGAACCGGGCACTGGATATTTGGCTTGCGGTATGACGGGCCCTGGACGCCTGGCAGAGAACGAGGCTGTCGTAGCAGCCGCGCTTGAAGCGCTGGGCGCTTCACAGGAATTGGCGGGCGAAACGGTGCTGATCACGGCTGGCCCTACTCGGGAGAAGATTGATCCGGTACGATATCTTTCCAATCGCTCCAGTGGTCGGATGGGATACGCATTGGCCGAGGCCGCATTGCGGCGTGGAGCGCGAGTGTTACTGGTGAGTGGGCCGACTGCTGTGACGCCGCCGGGCGCGGCTGAAGTCACGCGCGTAGAGTCGGCCGAAGAGATGCGACAAGCGGTTTTGAAGCTGCTGCCACAGGCAACGATCGTGATCAAAACAGCGGCCGTCTCTGACTATCGTCCAAAATCTCTGGCCTCGCAAAAGATCAAGCGCAGCGGACCCATGACGCTTGACCTTGAGCCTACGGTGGACATCCTGGGCGAGATCGCGCGACACAAACAGTCGCAATTGGTAATTGGCTTTGCCGCTGAAACCCAGAACGCCCTGGAAAACGCGCGCAAGAAGCTGGCCTCGAAGTCGCTCGATGCTATCGTCGTGAATGACGTTTCGCGCGAAGGCGTGGGCTTCGACACGGATCGAAATGCGGTCACCATTATCACTGATCACGAAGTAACCGAGGTCCCGGAGACCACGAAGTGGGAAGTCGCGCAACGTGTGCTCGACCAAGTGGTGCGGCTGCGAAATCTGAAGCCCGCGCTGAAAACTTAGACTTCGCTGAGAACCGTCATCTGAGAACTGGGAACTGCTTTTACATGCCCGATATCCTGGATCCTCAACTTAAGCGCCACCTTTCCGAACGTATTCGCTACTACAACGAGTTGGGCATTTACGATTTTTACCGCCGCGAGCCCGCGGAAGCTAACCTCGACGCGTTGCAAGACAAAGCAATTCTTGAGAATCCCTCAATCCGGGCAGAAGAGCGAGACTTGATGACCCCAAGATCCAAAGCCGCGATCGCGCTACTGGTGGAAGAGAATATTTTCGAAGTGGCAAACCCGAAACCTGAATCAGGAGTGATTGATCCTGTGCAGGCATTGCGCCTGATTCGTGAGGACTTGGGCGATTGCACGCGTTGCCGCCTGCACAAACAGGGACGCAAGCAAATAGTGTTCGGGGTGGGCAACCCTAAAGCCGAACTGATGTTTATCGGCGAAGCTCCGGGCGCGGATGAAGACCAGCAGGGCGAGCCATTCGTTGGCCGCGCGGGACAGTTGCTCAACAACATGATCAAGGCCATGGGCCTGCGGCGTGAAGACGTTTACATCGCGAACATCATCAAGTGCCGTCCTCCGGGAAACCGAACGCCCGAGCGGGATGAGTGCGAGACCTGCTCTCCGTTCTTGATGCGGCAGATCGCAACCATTAAACCGAAGGCGATCGTAGCGCTGGGAGCGGTCGCGGCGAAGACTCTCCTGGCGATCAATGCGCCCATGTCCGAGTTTCGCGGACGCTGGTTCGATTTCCGTGGCACTAAGCTTGCCGTCACTTATCATCCTGCGTTTTTGCTACGCGATCCGCGGCAGAAGAAAGAAACTTGGAAAGATCTGCAGATGGTGATGAAAGAATTAGGAATGGCCATACCGGCGAAAGCAGAGTAATTCTTCGCCAGGAATCACGGTCCATGACGCCCGCGCCTACATTACAGCCGGAATGGCGCGGTCAAAAGTCTCGCTGGCAACATTACCGCCGCCCATACTAGCTCCAACACTCCGTGAACCGCAATCCCGATCAGCCGGAACGGCAGGAGCAGCAACCACACGATCGGATAGAGCACCAGCGCCAGCAGAGCCAGCGGCCAGCACAACACGAACAGCAGGCACCAGAGGAGGAATGTAAACATGACAGGCTCTCCTTGTCGTCTAGTGTAATTTACGCAGATTCCGGCCGAAAAGTTCGGGGAAAATCAGGCTTCAGGTTTGACGCTTGCGCCATCCACCAAATATTTCTGGAGGAAGGCCAACGTCCGCAACCCAGCGTCGCGCCAGATTTCGCCGCCGAAACCATGCCCCACCCCCGGATAGATCTGCATTTCGTAAGCGATCTGCTTCTTCTCGAGGAGTTGCTGCAAGTGGTAGGCTTCTTCGACCGGGACGGTTTTGTCCTGGTCACCGTGCAGGATAAGTACGGGACACAAACGCCGTGCAAAGAATTTCATCTCTTTAGGCATGCCACCAAAGAACTCGACCACGGCCTGAATGCGCGAGTCGATGGCCGAAGCCGACAGCGCGAGATATGCACCCAGAGAAAATCCTAGCAATCCGATGCGCTCGGAATCGACTTGCGGCTGGCGGGCGACGAAGCTGACTGCGTCCCACAAAGTTTTCATCCATAGCGGAAAGTGGCGGAAGATGGTTTGCAGGCCATCGATCTCGGTCGTGGCCGTGCGATCGAAATAATGGAGCACGTAAACTGCGAAGCCTTGCTCGGCCAAAAGGCTCGCTGGGTCGGCCATCGAGGCGTGTCCGCCCCCGGACCCATGCAGTCCGATTACTGCGGGAAAGCGCTGTCCGATTGCGTTAGGCAGAAAACAATCCAGACGAATGTCTTTGCCGCCGCTCTCGAATGAAACTTGGGATTGAGTGATGGGATACATGAAGGCCAGCAGTTGGCACTCAGGCGCCGGAGGATTCTCGCAATCCTTTCGCGGGACCAAATGCTCAGTGCCAAATGCTAAAGGCTCGTTGCCGCACTCTCAACACCAGCCAACTTCGCTAGCGACTCGCCATAGGGTGCCCGTGCGATTCCGCGCTCGGTCACAATCGCAGTCACGTACTTCGCCGGGGTCACGTCGAATGCGGGGTTCTCCACTCCTACTCCGTCGGGAGTCATCTGCTTGCCCGCGATGTGCGTGATTTCTTTTTCGTTGCGCTGTTCAATTGGAATCTTACTGCCGTCCGGCGCGTCGAAATCGATGGTCGACAGGGGCGCGGCCACGTAGAAAGGAATATCGTGTTCCTTCGCCAACACAGCAACGGAATAAGTCCCGATTTTATTCGCCACATCGCCATTGGCCGCGATGCGATCCGCGCCGACCACAATCGCTCCGATCTTGCCCTGCTTCATGATCGCGCCGGCCATGTTATCGGAAATCACGGTCGTGGGAATGCCGTCCTTCATCAGCTCCCACGCGGTCAGCCGCGACCCTTGCAGAAAAGGACGAGTCTCGTCGGCATAGACATGGAGTTTTTTTCCCTGCTCGATTGCGGCACGGAACACTCCGAGCGCCGTGCCATAGCCGCAAGTCGCAAGCGCACCTGCGTTGCAGTGGGTGAGCACGCCTCCACTCGCGGGCATGAGGGTTGCGCCGAAGCGTCCCATCGCCTGGTTGGCAGCGATATCTTCGGCGTGCATGCGCTGTGCTTCCGCGACGAGAGCTTGCTTGATCTGTGGGAGCGGGCGTACTCGAAGCGTTTCGAACTTATCGCGCATGCGGCGGATGGCCCAGAATAAATTGACCGCGGTAGGGCGCGTCTTGCCTATGACTTCGCAGATCTGGTCAAACTCACGCTTCAGATCGCCACCTGTTTCGGCTTTTGAGTTCTTCATCCCCAGAGCGATGCCCATGGCCGCAGCCACACCAATCGCCGGAGCGCCGCGCACCACCATGTTGCGAATGGCGTCGGCAACCTGCTCGTAATTTTTGCAGGTGACGTAGGTTTCTTCGGTGGGCAGCTTCGTCTGATCGATGAAGCGTACGCCCTTGTCAGTCCATTCCAAAGTTTGAATCATATGTCGATTGTCGGCACGGCGATTGTGCTCAAGCCTTGTGTACTTCGCAGCGATTCCGCGGCATGTTCGTCACCGCGGGCCTTCCGCATAACTCGCAAGTGGCAGCCACTGCGAAGATGGGCGGAGATGTCTCGTCCTTCCGCTGTAAGTGTTCCTTGCGCACATCGGTTGCGGTGAAGATCGAAACAAACGGCGCGGGTGCGGCTGCTTTCTCCACATTCGGACGGCCCTTGGCCTCTTCGCGCTCCACCAGACACATCGCGCCGGCAATTTCAAATCCAAATTCACGTGCCGCTTCGATGGCCTGAATCGTGGACGCGCCTGTGGTGCAAACATCGTCCACGATCACGACGCGTGCGCCCTTTTCTCGAAAGCCTTCGATCCGCTGCCCCGTGCCATGCTGCTTCTCAGCTTTGCGGACGAGAAAACCATGAATTTCGCCACTGGTCACGGCTACCGCCACCACGACCGGATCGGCTCCCATGGTCAAGCCACCGATGGCCTGGGGGCGCCATCCGCGCTGCCGAATTTCTTCGAGAAACACCTGGCCGGTGAACTGGGAACCGCGCGCGTCCAAAGTTGTGGTGCGGCAATCGATGTAGTAGTCGCTCTGCCCGCCCGAGGAGAGTTTGAACTCTCCCAGACGAAAAGATTTGGTTGCCAGCAGACGCAAGAGTTCCTGACGGGCGGAAGACATGGAAAATCTAAGATAACATGAAGCGGGGTTCGGGCTTCAGGTTCCAGGCTTCAAGCTTTGCAAGTCAATTTACGGTCGTTCCCGAAGCCTGACGCCTACCTTAAACGGGTCACTGATTGAGCCTTTCCAGATGGCGGAATCCGCCGGTCCCTATGAAAAGCAAAACTGATAGCGTGGCGTTGTATGCGACGTGCATAATCAGGCTGGCCGCAACGGACTTGGTTACAGCGCGAGCGATGGTCAGCGCAAGTCCCACGATAAATATCACTAGCACCGGCCCCCAGGCGCGTCCCAGTTGCGGAGCGTGAATCAGGCCAAAACTCGCTGCCGTCGCGAGCACCGCGATCGCGATACCAAACTGGCGAACCAGCACGGGATAAAGAAATCCGCGAAAGAACAGTTCTTCAAGCAGCGGCGCAAAGGTTATCCCGAAAAGAGACAAAGCCCATGCTTCGCCGGGCGTCCGAAAAAAGCGGTCCATTGGAAGTTCTTTTGGCATGGGAAGAACGTGGGCGATCCCTTGCAACGCAAACGACAACACGATCCCGGCCAGCAAAAAGTTTGACCAATGTTTCGGCCAGTTCCATCGGAGGGCCTGCCAGAAATCCCGGCCCGGCTCTCGCTTCACAATCGAAACCATGAACGCGAGGACCAAGAGATAGGCCAGTCCTTGCCCGGCCACAGTCACCAGCGGATAGGCCACGACTTGGAGGAACGCGGCCTTAGGATATAGAAATCTCTGGGCAGCGAAACCCACCACCGGGAGAAAAACGACAACTGAGACGAGGGTAAGCAACACGATTTGCAGCACATCCCATCCGCTCCAAACCGGGTTCTCGGAAGGGATCTCGACTACGGGCGCCGGCTGTTCCGGCACCGGAAGCAAACCAGGATCAGACAACGGATTTGGAGGTGAGGACACGCGATTCAGAATTGCAGCTGAGACATTTTGAATCTACACGAAAAAGAAAAGCTATGCCCGGCTCCCAGCAGCGTTTGTCTCAGCGAGCTTTTCCTGGCGACCCTGGCGATAAGAGCTTTTCATCGCAGAGGGCGCGGAGAAGACCTCGCGGAGTACGCGGAGAACATCCTCAACACCCTTACGCCAGCAATTCCTGTGTCGAAGTCTTTCTTGATCTTCCATTAAAATACGCCGCCAGCGCCTGCCCGGTATATGACTTCTTATTTCGCGCGACCTGCTCGGGCGTGCCTTGGGCGACGATGCGTCCGCCATCTTCCCCGCCCTCAGGGCCGAGGTCGATAATCCAGTCGGCGTTGCGGATCACATCCAGATTATGCTCGATAATCACGACCATATTTCCCAGGTCGGTCAGGCGATGCAGCACGTCCAGCAACTTCTTGACGTCGTCAAAGTGCAGGCCAGTTGTGGGTTCATCTAGAAGATACAAAGTCTTCCCGGTCTGCCGTTTGCTTAGTTCGCGGGCCAGTTTGATGCGTTGCGCTTCCCCGCCAGACAGCGTTACCGCCGATTGACCCAGGTGAATGTATCCCAAACCTACATCGACCAGCGTCTGCAGTTTCTGCCTCACTTGCGGAATGTTCTCGAGAATCGGCAATGCGTCCGATGCCGGCATTTCGAGCAAATCCGCGATGGAATATCCTTTGTACTTCACGGCGAGGGTTTCATGGTTGTACCGGCGACCGCCGCAGACTTCGCAAAGCACGTAGACATCGGGCAGGAAACTCATTTCAATGCGTCGCTGGCCCTCGCCCTGACAAGCTTCGCAACGTCCGCCAGTCACGTTGAAAGAGAACCGCCCTGGCTTGTAGCCTCGTTCCCTCGATTCGGGCAACATGGCGTAAAGGTCGCGGATCTGCGCAAAGACTCCGGTGTAGGTTGCCGGATTCGAACGGGGAGTGCGCCCGATCGGAGACTGATCGATACGAATGACCTTGTCGATGTTCTCCGCGCCTGAAATCGCTCTGTGGGCGCCAGCTTCTTCGCGCGAGCGGTACAGAGTCCTGGCCAACGCGCGATAGAGAATGTCGTTGACTAAGGTCGATTTGCCGGAGCCCGAGACTCCTGTCACCACGGTCATCACACCCAGTGGGAAGGTGACGTCGATGTTCTTCAAGTTGTTTTCACGCGCGCCCAGGATGGTGATGCCCGCGCCGTTCGTCGGCCGCCGCTCCGTCCGCATTTCGATCTGGACTCTGCCCGAGATATAGGCTCCGGTGAGAGAGCCCGGTACTTCCATGATTTCTTCCGGCGTGCCGTGGGCCACGAGTTCCCCTCCGTGCCGCCCTGCGCCCGGGCCGAGGTCGATCACATAATCCGCTCGCCGGATGGTTTCCTCGTCATGCTCAACCACCAACACCGTGTTGCCTAGATCGCGCAGCTCTTCGAGCGCTTTCAACAACCGTGCGTTGTCCCGGTGATGCAAGCCGATCGATGGCTCGTCGAGCACATACAACACGCCTCTCAGCTTGGATCCGATCTGCGTGGCCAAGCGGATGCGCTGTCCCTCACCACCAGAAAGCGTGGCGGCTGAGCGATCAAGTGAGATATAGCCCAATCCGACGGCGTTCAGAAACTGCAGCCGTTCCACAATCTCATGCACCACGCGGCCTGCGATGGCAGCCTCTCGTCCGGTGAGTTCGATCTTCTTGGCCAATTCCAATGAACGCGAAACCGGCAGCCCGGTAAAGTCCGCGATCGACAGACCGTTGACTTTCACCGCCAGACTCTCCGGACGCAGCCGCTGCCCGTGACAGGCGGGACATTCCGTTGCCGACATATAATCAAGCAAGAAATCGCGGTAGCTCTCGGACGTGGATTCCTCGAGCACTCGCTTCAGGTAGGTCAGAATTCCACTGAAACCGGTCTTACCGCCTTTACCCGCTTCGCCGAACAACAACAGATTTTGCACCTTCTCCGGAAACTTTTCGAAAGGCGTGCTGAGGTCCAAACCATGCGCAGTGGCTGCGATTTGGAGCATGTGGATGAGATTTTGCGAGGCCGATCCGGGCCCTAATCCGCCATCGAGCAGCGGCTTCGACCAGTCGACAATCACTTTCGCAGGATCAAAATCGTAGCGGCTCCCAAGTCCGTGACATTCGGGGCAAGCTCCATACGAGCTGTTAAACGAGAACGACCGAGGCTCCAGTTGCGGCACGCTGATTCCGCAATCGGGACACGCCAAGCGCTCCGAATAAAGTTGTTCCTCGCCGCCCACCACCGCAACCTGCACCAGCCCGCCTGCCAGCTTCATCGCCAGTCCGACGGAAAGCTCAAGCCGATGCTCGATTCCCGGCTTTACCAGCAAACGATCGATCACTACCTCGATGGTGTGGTTTTTCCGCCTGTCGAGGGCAAGGTCGTCATCGAGATTCACTAACTCTCCGTCTACCCTCGCCCGGGTGAAGCCGTGTTGCACCAGCTTCTCCATCTCTTTCTTGAACTCGCCTTTGCGCCCGCGCACAATAGGCGCCAAGACCATCACCCGGTCTTCGGGAGTCAGGGCCATCACGCGTTGCACGATCTGGTCCGCCGTCTGCCGGCTTATCGCCCGCCCGCACTTCGGACAGTGCGGCACTCCGACGGAAGAGAACAAAAGACGAAGATAATCGTAGATTTCCGTGATCGTTCCGACGGTGGAACGAGGGCTCCGGCTGGTGGTCTTCTGCTCAATCGAGATCGCTGGACTCAGCCCATCAATGGCATCCACATCGGGCCGTTCCATCTGGTCCAGAAACTGGCGAGCGTACGCCGAGAGCGTTTCCACGTAGCGCCGCTGGCCCTCCGCATAGATGGTGTCAAACGCCAGAGAAGATTTTCCCGATCCGCTGAGGCCGGTGATCACAGTCAAGCTATTGCGGGGAATCTCGACGTCGATGTTCTTGAGATTATGCTGGCGCGCCCCGCGCACCGAAATCTTCGTAATGGCCATAAACCGCGAAAGTAATACCCTTCAGTGACCTTCCGTAATGTGGACGGGTGCACAGAGATGTTGGAAAGTGGAGGTGCGCAGCTCTACTCACGTATCTTATTTGCAAACAGTGGCAAGCGTCAACGCAGGTAGATTCGGGGAGCGTGCCGACATTAACCGAGAGCGGCAATTCGTAAGAGGGCAGGGACCTTGGGTAGTTTATTGAGCGTTGGCATCCTCTGTTTCACCGTAGTCACCGTGCTGGCAATTGGAATTTTATCCGCCTACGGCTTCGTCATCGGAATTCTTCACAGCTTCGCAGGCCAGTCTCGACAGCGCCCTTCTGAACGGCCTGTGCTCGCTCCCCAAGCCCGCGCCGCCCACGCTGGCGGACGCTAGCCTATCCGCTCGGCCCGGCGAGCGCCTAGAAGCAGCTAACAAGCTAAGTTTAAGCTAACTGGCTAGTTCTGCGGCTGGGCCGGATTGGTTGAACCGGGCTGGACCGGCGGTGCACCGCCAGGATTCGGGAAAGGCCGCATTCCGGGCGGAACTCCGGGTTGAACTCCCTGTTGCTGCATCTGCTGCTGCCGTTGCTGCAGTTCCTGCAGGAGTTGTTCCGGCGTTTTGACGTTTTGCTGGCCGTCTTGTTGCTGCTGGTCGTCGGTCGCAGCCTGGTCGTCCCCTTGGTCAGTTTGGTCGGTCTGATCGTCGGTCTGCGCATCATCGGTAGAATCAGTGGAATCGTCCGTAGCGTCCTCTTGGGCGTCTTCCCCTTCAGCGACAACCGTATTGGCACCGCCAGGGGCGGCCATCGGCGTCATGGGACGGGCAAACACGTTCTGGTTGCTGGCACTCGCCTGCTCCGTAGCCGGAGGCGGAGTGCTTTCAGCCGGGCTGCCCGACTTGGCCATCAGAATCACGCGATCCAGAGCGCCCGGGTCGGTCGCCGACCCCAGAAGAAGGTAATTGAAGTGCGAACCGTTGAGCAGTAACGCCAGTACATCACGGGGCGGAGCCGGACCGAAATGTCCCACCACGCGCTCCGGAGCCGTACCGGGGAGCTCTATTGTCGCACCCGTCTGCACCCGAACCGCTTTCAAGATGTCGCCCAGGGTAGAATTCTGAGCCGAAATGGTTAATTGGCCACCTTGAAATGAGACCTGAGGAGGAGTCGCTGGTAGCTGAGCCAGAGTAGGCGGCGGAGCTGGCGGTTGAGGGGCAGGCTGGTCTTCTGTCACTGGCGGGGCAGTTGTGGCCCGCCGTCGCTTGGCATAGGCCGGGGCCAGCAGCACCAAACACGCTAGGCTCGCGATGAACAGAGACTTCGGCTTCAAAGGTCCACCTGCCATGGGAACGCGCGTACCGTCCAGTCTTGCGGAAATTCGCAATGAATCGGCTCGCGCCCCTAAATTGTAGCACTGCCAGCCAGCCTGGGCCTACATTGTAGAGATATAGCTAGCTATGTCTCTACAGGCCTTATTTATTGTCGCGGCGCGTAATAGCCCCTTCGGGAGCGCACTTGAAGATCCTTCTTGAGGGCGGTGATCTCTATCGGGCGGTAGCGGCCGTCGGCCTCGAAATCGGCCGGATGATAAGAAACGATGTATTGGCTCCGAAGCTCGTCTTCGATCGCCGAAAACGAGTTCTTGATGTCCTTCATCTTGAACGGGAAGAAGGCACGTCCACCGGTCGCGTCTGCGATGCGCTGCAGAACTTTGTCGCCGCGCAGGATGAGGCCGCTGTCATCGGTTGAAATGGCGTAAATGATGACTTCCGCTCGCTGCGCCATCTCAATCGCCTGCGCCTCGGTGAAATCACTCTGATTGTCCTCGCCATCACTCACCACGACGATGGCCCGACGCGAAGGATGGTCCTCGCGATCCTTGATCAAGTTGTCGTGGCAGGCTCGATAAATAGCGTCGTAAAGTGCAGTTCCACCGCCGTCCTGTAAACGGTGCACCGCCGCCGAGAGCAATGCGGCATTGTCCGTGAAGTTCTGCATCATTTTACTTTGCCCGTTGAAACCCACAACGAAGGCCTTGTCAAAATTCGGGCGCACCGTGTTCTGCAAAAAAGTGACGGCTGCATCCTGTTCGAAGTCGAAACGTCCACGCACCGATCCGCTGGTGTCGATCAAGAGTCCGAGTTCTATCGGCAGGTCGGTCTCGCGGCGGAAATTCACAATCGATTGCGGCGGCTTGTGATCGTCGAGAATCGCGAAGTCCTTCTCATCGAGGTTGCGCACGAACTTGCCATGTTTGTCGGTGGCGATGAACAATACATTGACTTCGTCGACTCGCTTCTTGATGGTGAGAACGGAATCATCGGGCTGGCCGGAATCCAAACTGGAAGCAGGCGCTGCGACCAACGCGTTGCTTGGTGCGAGATAATTCACCTGCGCCCGCAGCGACAGCCCGGCTACGGCCACAAACACTCCCGCGAGCAAAAAATACTTTCCTATGTACTTCATTCCACGTCCAGTCCCGCTTACGACCTTAGCCCTCTATCCAGCCCATTCTTCACACCTTATTAGATGCACGCCATGGGCCGAAGCACCCGTCAGATGCCGGTTTTGCTCATTAGAACTCTAGGAGACACTTTAGCAAATGCCAAGTTACAAAAGGAGCACTCAATGGTCATAGGCCGTTTCAGCTTCGGTGCCCACATCGCGATATTTGGAAGCTCATTCCACGTCTCACCCAATCACAGGGTAAAATAGCTCCGCTAACCAAAAGGAGATTTTATGAAAACTCTGCTATCCACCTTCCTCGTGTGCGCCCTCATGCTGCCCGCGTTCGCTGCTGACGACAGCACGGAAGTTGACCGGTGCGAGAACGCCGGCCATGTGCTTAAAGAAATTCTCAACGTCCCCGAGGACATCCCTCAGGACCTGCTCGATAAAGCCGAATGCGTCGTCGTCTTACCCTCCGTGAAAAAGGCCGCGTTTGTCGTCGGCGCCAGCTATGGCCGCGGTGTCATGATCTGCCGAAGCGGAATCTCGTATACCGGACCCTGGGGACCGCCCGCCATGTATGCGTTGGAAGGCGGCAGCTTTGGCTTCCAGATTGGCGGCCAGGCTACGGACTTCGTTCTCCTGGTAATGAACCCGGCAGGCGCGCGATCGTTGCTGAAAAGCAAGGTCAAGCTGGGAGCCGACGCCTCGGCTGCCGCTGGTCCAAAAGGACGTACCGCCGAGGGTGCGACCGACATCGTGATGACCGCCGAGATTCTCTCCTACTCGCGCAACAAGGGATTGTTTGCCGGAGTCTCGCTCGAAGGTTCCACCTTGCGCTCGGACGGCAGCGCCAACGAAAAGTTGTACGGGAAGAAGGTCAGCGCAAGAGACATCATCCGCAACGGAAAGGTGAAAAGCCCTGCTTGCGCAGCGGAGTTGATCGCCCTATTGAACGAGAAGTCGCCCAAGAACCGCTCTGATCCAAAATCGCTGAAATAGTTGTGTACAGTCGGACTGGATTACCTGTGTGGGACGGGTCTCTGACCCGTCCCGCTCGAGCGCTGCTCGACTCTGATCTCGACAACTAACCATGAACTCTGCTACTCCGACCCGCTGTCCCTGGCCAAGCGGCGATCTCTCCATCCGCTACCACGATGAAGAGTGGGGCACTCCCACTCACGACGACGCGATTCTGTTCGAGTTCCTCATACTTGAAGGCGCCCAGGCCGGTCTAAGCTGGGACACCATCCTCAACAAACGCGAAAACTATCGCGCGGCGTTCGACAACTTCGACGCCAAGAAGATTGTGCGCTACGACCGCCGCAAAGCCCAACGCCTGATGAACAACGCAGGCATCGTCCGCAATCGTCTGAAGATTGCGTCTGCTTTACAAAACGCGAAAGCATTTCTCAAAGTACAAGACCAGTTCGGATCATTCGACGCCTACATCTGGCAATTTACCGGCGGATCGCCGCGAGTGAACTCCTGGCGCTCAGCCAAGCAGGTTCCAGCACGTACCGCAGAGTCCGATGCCATGAGCAAGGACTTGAAAAAGCGTGGATTCTCGTTCGTCGGCACCACAATCTGCTACGCCTTCATGCAGGCCGTGGGCATGGTGAACGACCATTTGACCAGCTGTTTCCGCTACTCTGAGTTACGCCGATGACCTTCCGAACAGCAATTCACTTCGCCGAACCGCCCGGCACGTCGAAGCCGTAGCTCTTCAACACATCGCCGATGGCAGCCGTCTTGACGAACGCCAAGAACTGTCGCGCCGTCTCCTTGTTTTTCGACGAGGTGAGAATGACGCATGCCTGTTCGATCGCGGGATATTCGCTGCTGGGAACCTCGACATAGCGCCCCTTATCTTTCATATTCGGAGACAAGGCCAGTGCCAGGGCGACAATGCCCGCATCGGCCGCGCCCGAGACCACAAACGACGCAGTCTGCGAAATGTTTTCGCCGAGCACAAACTTGTCTTTCACTTTTTCGTAGACCTTGTCGTTTTGCAGCGCCGCCACGGCCGCCTGCCCATAGGGAGCATGTTGTGGGTTGGCGACGGCAATTTTCTTAACCGAAGGATCGAGCAGCACCTGCATTCCGGGACTCAGATCGAGTTTCGACTCGTTTCTGACCCAGATCACGATCTTGCCCTTCGCATATTCGTAGTAGCTTCCCGGCTCGGTCAATCCAGCATCTTGCAGTTTCTTTGCGTAGTCGAGATTCGCCGAAAAGAACATGTCAAAGGGAGCGCCGTTCTGAATCTGTTGGAAAAAATTCCCCGACGAACCGTAGGTAAGCTTGACGGCTTTTCCCGTTTCCTTCTGGAATCGGGCGGCCACATCTTGCATGGCAAACTGAAGGTCAGCAGCCGCCGCCACGGTGATTTCCTGTGCCCCACACAATTGCGAAATGGAGCTGACCAATAGAACCGCAATCAGGCTCAGCCTTCGAACGCTCATGCGCAATCTCCCGGGCTTATAATAAGTCATGCCAATCTCAGCCAGAAACAAACTGCGTGGAAAAATCGAAGAAATTCAGCTCGGCGATATTATGGCCCATGTTGTCGTTCGGGTCGGCGACAACCTCATCGAGAGTGCCATCACCCGTCGCAGCGCCGACGAACTCAAGCTCAAGAAGGGTGATACCGTCAGCGCGGTGGTCAAAGCGACTGAGGTCATGATTCAGAAAGACTGATCGACTCACTGCACGTCCACAATCTTCAGCGTCGTTACCTGCCGAACCCATCGCGCCATCCTTTTTTCATCGGGTATCACGACGCGATATGGCCCCTCCTTTTCATCCAGCGGCTTTCCGTCTTTCAGGAAAGCCAGAACAGTCTGCTTATCCGTGAAAGCCGGGTCGAGTTCGGGCAGGGCAATCACGACACGATAGCTGTCAGCCGCTTCCACCAGCAAATATGAAGCCAGGCGCTTTCCCTTTAGACTCGCCCCAAACTCAACTCCGGCTTTTTCCAGCACGGCCACAAGCGCGACCCCCTCAAATGTTACAGAAGTACCTGATGCACTTGTGGTGACTTTGGCGTGCGGCAACGCCTCGATATCCGCCCGTGTCAAGACAGTCGGTTTTCCGTTCTCGCCTTGTACGGTTAGCTGCTGACAAAACCCCGCGCCAGCTTGCAATAGCAAAGCTAACAGCGCGGCGGGAAGGAACAGCTGACGTTTGATATCACACACGCAGGATCATCACCTCCGTAGCTTTTATCAGAGCGGCCGCAGTCTGCCCTGGCTTAAGCTGCATCTCGCGCGCGGAACGAGACGTGATAATCGATGTAATTTGCTGGCCGCCAATCGAAATCGTAATTTCCGCCATCAGACCGCTGACGCGGACCGCGTCGATTCGTCCCACGAGCTGGTTGCGGCCGCTGACGCGGCGGATCACCTGCTTGCGTTCCTTCTCCGTCCGGCCTCGCGTTCTGAAAAGCAGCCGGTCCACTTCACTTTCCGGAATGCGGTGGTGTCCTCCAGCGGTCCGGATGCTGCGAATCTTCTTCTTGTAAATCCATTGCTTAATGGTGGGAAAGCTAATCCCCAACTGCAAAGCCGCGTCACGCAGTTTCAGCAACTCTTCCGGCTTTCGACCGAATTTTGCGTTTCTCTGCATGGGAACGAATCGTATCGTCAACGCCTGGTGCGGTCAATACGCTTTGGCACGGACAAGATGGGCACGGACAAAATCAGAGCTGCACCCACTGCAGTCGCTCCCTTCGGATTGCTCAAGCGCGGCTCCAACCGCCGCAGCCTTGCCGGACGAAGCTAGGTAATTTTCGCGACCGGTTAGAATACTGACGTGAAGCTGGACTACCAAGCGCGTGTACTTCCTTGGGTTGCGCTAGCGGCGTCCGTGCTGGCCGCATTCGGCATGTGGTACTGGGCGGATAAAATCGCCGCCCCCGCGTACACGGCGAAGGCTCTGGCCGCAGGAAGACCAATCGGCAACAATTCGGATCTCTATCCGCGCTGGTTGGGCGCTCGCGAACTACTCGTACACGGTCGAGATCCCTACAGTCCAGCGGTAACCCGCGAAATCCAGACCGGCTTTTATGGACGGCCCCTGAATTCCCAAAACCCGTCCGATCCAACTGATCAGGTTGCCTTCGCATATCCGCTCTACGTTGTCTATCTCTTAACGCCAACGCTGACCTTGCCTTTCCGAACTGTGATGGAGACATTCCGTTGGTTTCTTCTGTTGACCATAGCGTGCTCCGTCCCTCTTTGGATGTATGCAATCGGGTTTCGCCCCGGCCGTTTGTTCGTCATCTCGGGCATGGTGCTTGCTGTGGGCAGTTTTCCGGCTGTGCAAGAATTCCATATGCAAAACCTCACGGCGCTGGTCGTTGTTCTGCTGGCGTCTGCGGTGGCCGCAACGGTTCGTGGGTGGTTTGTGCTCAGTGGGCTTCTCTTGGCGCTCTCCACCATAAAGCCGCAGCTTTCTTGCCTGTTCATCTTTTGGCTCATACTTTGGGCCACGGGTTGCTGGACAAAGCGCAAGCTTCTTGTCGGGAGCTTCGCTGCCTTCATGGCAGTGCTTCTCATGGCCAGCGAAGCGGCTTTGCCTCACTGGATCGGAAGGTTCTTGGCCGCCATCCGCAGCTATCAGGCCTACGCAGGGGACCCATCGATCGTACAGGTACTGCTGCCATCATTCTTGGCAAGTGTGCTTTCAGTGACGCTGTTCGGCGTTCTCTTCGTCCTCTGCTGGCGCTGGAGAACGGCTCCCGCTGGATCGGAAAATTTCAGTTGGACGCTGGCCTGGGTTAGCGCCGTGACCCTCGCGATTATTCCTAAACTCGCTGCATACAATGAGCTCTTGCTGATACCCGCCTTACTCGTTCTCCTAGCCCAACGTCAAAGGATATGGAAGATGGGCGTTGTTGCGCGAGCCTTGGTGAAGGGAGCGTTTGCATGCCAATTGTGGCAATGGGCCGCCGCGCTTGTGCTATCCCTTTGCTCGTTCCTGCTCCCGGCGGCGAAACTCCGGGCGGCTGCAGAATTACCCATGGCAACGTCGCCGGCTTCGTTGCCAATTACGATTCTGGCAGTTGTCGTGGCGACGTTCTACCTCGGAAACCTTAGCCGTCAAAATCCATCCGCTGGTCCCCCTATTTCACAAACCCTTGCCGCACGGCATGAATGAAGTCGGTATAAGCCGGAGTGAATCCGGCGGCACGCATATCCATGGCAATCTGGCCGCGATGATAGGCGGAATGCATGACCACGTGGAGCAGGATGTCTTGCTTCTTGCTGGTGAAGGTGTCGCCTTTGGTGTTCTTGTAAGTGCGCGTATCGGAGAGGCCGGCCTCGCCGAGCGAAGCCAGGTAGCTCTTCCAGAGGCCGGGCAGTTGGTCGATTTCCAACTTGCAGTCATTGAGCGTGAACAGCGGCCAAACCGGATGCGTCTGCTTCTCCGCCAGCAGACGTTCGAGCCACAACCTCTCAGTGGAAAGGATGTGCCCCAGGAGTTCGACCGAGCGCACGGGCGGTGCATTCAGGGCTTGGAGCGAACCTAAGACTTCGCGATTGGCCCAGTCGTCGTAGGAAAACAGGCTCCCGATATGTTCCAGCATCGACACTGGATTTCTCCTATGTTTACTCTAAGTCTGCAAGCACGGTTCGGACAACTTCCCACCCGGATTTGGGTTCAATAGCTTGAAACCTTCATCTTCGATGCGTTGGAGAATGTCGTGGCGAGAATGCGAAGCAGAGTCCTTTGGATATTGCTGGTGGGTCTGGCCGGGTTGTTGTTAGCGGGATGTCCTCCACGCGAGAGCATAGCCAAGATCAACCAGGATCCAGGCCGATTCGCCGGCAAAGAGATCTCGATCGCGGGACGGGTGACCGATTCGTTTGGAGCGATGGGCAGCGGCGTTTTTCAGCTCGACGATGGAACTGGAAACATGTGGGTCTTCAGCGAAAAATTCGGCGTTCCCGGCAGCGGAGTCAAACTTGCAGTCGTCGGGCGCATTGAGCAAGGGTTCGCGTTCGGTGGTCGCAATTTCGCAGTCATCCTGCGCCAGACTGAGCGCCGACACTGATGGCGGACTGCCTTATGAAGCGGACAAGGACCTAGATCCCTCGCTTTGTGAGGAATGACAGTCTGTAAGTTTTGCTTTGAAACTTAAGAGCGCAAAAAGGGTCTTGAAGACTACGCTTCGGCTTCGCGAATCTCTAGACGGGATTGCCGTAGGGCCGTGGCCTCGACCGGATCCATCCCCGCCTTCAAATCGGTCTTCTCGAGGAAGTAGCGCCAGCCAATGTGCCGATCTTCAGAAGTCTGGCTCTGTTCGAACTGCTTGAGGACGGCCTCGGCGCTTTCCTTGCCTTTTATCACGGCCATAACTCCACCAGACTCATAGGTGCGTAGATTGTAGCGGATAACAGCGAAAGAACCTTTTGATTCAGCCTGCATGCAGAGGACTCCATCCCGGAGTGCGAATTGTGTGTTTCTGTAGAACGTGCCCGCCCCTTGTTGCGGTTGGCGGGCACGGATTTTTAGTTAAACGTCGCCGGTTTACAGAGGGCGAACGTTCTCAGCTTGCCAGCCCTTTGGCCCTTTGGTGACCTCGAACTCTACGCTCTGGCCCTCCTGCAGGCTGCGAAAACCGCCCGCCTGGATAGCCGAAAAGTGCACAAAAACGTCCTCGCCAGTCTGGCGGCTGATAAAACCGTAGCCCTTGGCGTCGTTAAACCACTTTACTGTTCCTTGTTCTGCCATTTTGTCGCTTGTATCCTTTTCAGATTATTTACGTTGGTGCGAGTCGGAGGTACTGAGGGCAGGACTAGCTGGTACGCAAGAAGCTGCTCGACAACCGATTTCGTTCAAACGCAGCTTGATTATAGCAGATGAGTCAACTTTGCTGGCCGCTGAGCTACCTCCAAAGTAACATCCGCGTCTCGGCGACGGTTCGGGCGACAGCTCCGAAACGGACGCGCGCCTCCGATCTCCGGAAGCCCAACTTTCATATTTTCCCTTGCTTCCGAGGGCGAGCGGGTATAATCAGTGCCGGACTTCAGCCGCGAAAAAACAGCGCTTACCAGACTCCGCGTGTGCCTTCGCGATTGAAAGAACCAACTGGCTCCATTGAGCTGCGAGGCAACACGCTCTCCACTGAACCGCGCGCCCTGCATTCCGACGCGACTCACTCAACCAAACCCGCCGACGAAATCTGACGTCTCGCGTTGGCTCAGAGAAAAAGGAAATCCATGAAGAAGCTTTTTGTTGGCAACCTCCCTCACAGCACCACCGAAGCGGAATTGCGGACCTTGTTTGAGCCCCACGGCAAAATCGATCAAGTCAGCGTGGTCACTGATCGTGACACGGGACGTTCCCGAGGATTTGCATTCGTAGAGATGTCTGATGCCGGCGAAGCCGAGAAAGCCATTGCGGCGCTGAATGGGAAAGAACTTGGCGGTCGTGCATTGAATATCAACGAAGCCCGACCGAAGACCGATCGCGGCGGCCCCGGCGGTCCCCGCGGCGGCGGACGACCCGGGGGCGGTGGACGTCCGGGCGGGGGCGGGCGTTCGAGCGGCGGCGGAGGACGCGACGACTATCAGGGCCACGCCCGCCAGCCTCGCGAACCGCGCTGGTAGAGGCACTACCAGGATGTCATTGCTCTTCGGGATCAGCAAACAGACATGCCGCTGAATAAGTGCAATTGACCACACCTGAGCCGATCGCGACCACAGGCCCGTCTACACCCGACCGACTCGGCCTGCGTTGGTACTGGCAGCTTGCTATCGTTTGCGTCGCCCTTGGGTTGGTGTTCTCACGCCAACCAGATGCCCTCCTGCACGCTCAGTTCTTTGCGGAAGATGGGAAAATCTGGTTTGCCGATGCCTATAACAATGGCTGGTTCGTATCGCTATTCAGAGCTCAGGACGGCTACTTTCAAACCCTCCCTCGGCTAGCCGCAGCATTGTCGCTCCTCGCTCCGCTGGCATTGGCCCCCTTGGTGATGAATCTCGTAGGATTGCTCATCCAGATTTTGCCTGTGCCGCTACTGCTTTCCAGCCGGCTTTCGGCCTGGGGATCGCTATCACTGCGCGCGACTCTGGCATTCACCTATTTGGCTTTGCCAAATAGCTCGGAAATGAACGTAACAATTGAGGAGGGTCAGTGGCACCTGGCGCTGGTGGCCTGCCTTATGCTGTTATCCTCGGCACCGTTCAACCGCGCCTGGAAGGTCTTCGACACCACAATTTTCGTTCTTTGCGGCCTCACCGGGCCATTCGCGGTCTTGCTTTTGCCGATTGCCGGACTGCGACTTGGGCGCAGGCGGGAACCGTTCGCACGCTGGCGGGTTTTCATTCTCATCTGCACAGCGGCCATCCAGGTATGTGCACTGCTGTTGGCGCACCGGGACCACTGGACGCTCGGTGCGAGCGCTGAAGGGCTGATCAGGATCGTGGCTGGACAAGTCTTTCTTGCCGCGATTCTGGGATCGAACGGGCTGGCCTCGCAGAACATCATGCCCTTTCTTGTGTTTGTTGCTCTGGCTGGATTATTGCTGATCGTCTACTGCTTCGTTTACGGGTCCTTAGAATGGAAGCTTTTTCTTTTGTTTTCCGCCGTGGTATTTGCCGCCTGCCTTTACAGCCCTTTCACGCCGCAGTTGCTGCCCGGCTCAACGGCTTGGGCCATGTTAATCCGGACGTCCGGTATTCGTTACTGGTTCTTTCCGACGCTTGCGTTCATCTGGACCGTCGTCTGGTACCTGCTCGGACGGCGACACCGGCCGCTCAGCCAATTCATAGGGGCCACGCTGATGATCCTGATGCTGATAGGAGTTGTCCGGGATTGGCGAATCGCGCCTTCCAAGGACGCTCATTTCGCCTCTTATGTAAGAACATTCGAAGCCAGTGCACCAGGGACGGTCCTGATTATTCCTGAGAATCCAGACGGCTGGACTCTCCGGTTAGTCAAACGATAACTGCCGGTGTCAACGCGGGTCGCTATAGAGATTCAAGCGGTTCTGTTCCAGGAAGTCCAATTTTTCCTGCATGCGCGTAGCCTCGGGATGGGGATAGACTTGGAAATCCGTCAACGCGTCGCATTGACGGATGTCGTGCCGCGCCAGATAGCAGTCCCGCCAGGCGCGCTTGCCATCACTCGTTTGCGAGACGACCAACGTTTCCGAGCGGCTAAGCGGACGCGCGCTCAGCGTAGCAAAAACAAGTAAAAGCAGAACCAGTCCAACGCGCTTGTTTCGAGTTGGATTCGATAAAGCGTATAAGTAAAGGCCGAAAAAACCGAGAACCACGTACGGCGTGTATCGCGAAACGATTGCGTATGCCAGGCCAAGACACAGCCGTCCGTAGGCGGCATTGAAGCAATAGAGAACGCTGTAGGCTAAAAGCGCGGCGACGACAGCATGATGGAACCAAATATCCGTTCCCCGCCTCACCCACAATCTCTTGACTACAAGCCAGAGAGAGGCCAAAAGCAAAAGCAGCGGGATGGATCCGATCAAGGTTGCGAGCTTCAGGCTCAGGATGTTAAGACCTGCAACATTGGTCAACATCAGGGCCACGAAGCACAGATATAAGACCGGATTATCAGGTGCGAGTGAGAAACAGTCCACGCCTGACTGAAACTGATATCCGACGAAAAAGGAGACTAGGGACGCGATCGATATCGTCAGCGCCGCGCCGCTACCCCAACGATACTTGTGCCCCAGGTGCCGGGTGTTTGCATGGTAATCGAGAGCAAGCAATACCGGAGTTACGACACCCACGAATATTCCGTAACCGTCATAGATCAAGAAAAAATTTAGCAGCAAGACGCAAGCGTACTTCCAGGAATAAGTCCGAATCAGCCATGCAAGGCAATAAAGAATCAGCAACAACGGCAAGGAACCGTGCGCCGGGTTTGTTGTCAACACTAAAGTCTCCCATTGCCGGGGGGTTAGAAGCAGCATGGGAATTATGACGTCGCTGTAATCGATGGCGCCGTACAGACGTACTTTGAGCACTAGGGCCAGCGCTGCTGAGACCACAATCATTACGGCGATGCCGAAAGCTTCATAACGGCCATTCCAATGAATGCTGGGCTCGATCAGCTTCTGCAACAAGGCGCCGATGCCCTGGCGATGCGGCCCGTGCTGCCAGCGGAACATCTCCCAAATTGAATGGTGTTCGAAAAGCGTGGCATCGGCGATCTCCCATTGGTCCCAAAAGAGCAGGTTAACGGCGTAGCGCGAGACGAGATTGAACAATTGCACGCACATCAGGAGATATGTGCCAAGAACCAAACAATGAGGCAAATACGGCTTCGCGCCGTGGTCTCCCAGGTGCACGACTTTCCAGTTCCGGGTCCGCACTGGCGGCAAATCTTACGTCGGCGAAACTGACAAGTCAATCAATCCCCGCTGAAGCGGTGATCGGATTCCTCTGGCGCTTCCGGCACGACCAGATAGAATGTCCCGGTCAACGGAAAACTCATGCCCCTTACCTCTACGGATTGGATTGTCATCGTTGGGTATTTGCTGGTCAATCTGCTGATCGGGCTTTACTACCGCCGCCGGGCTAGCGGGAACACGGAAGAATTTTTTATCTCGGGGCGCGATGTTTCCTGGTGGCTGGCGGGGACTTCGATGGTAGCAACCACCTTTGCCGCCGACACACCATTGCTAGTGTGCGGGCTCGTTGCGCGGCAGGGTATCGCGGGAAACTGGATCTGGTGGGGCTCCTGCGTCGGCGGAATGATGACGGTTTTCTTCTTCGCGCGTTATTGGCGGCGGGCTGAGGTTTTGACCGACGTCCAACTCGTCGAGCTTCGTTACGGTGGAAAGCCGGCGGCGTTTCTGCGCGGGTTCAAAGCCATCTACCTGGGGCTTTTCATGAACTGCTTCATCCTGGGATGGGTGACGCAGGCCATGGTCAGCATCATCACCGTTCTGCTCGGTCCGGCGATTGCTCAAGGGCGCGTTGTCCAAATCGCGATTGGCGGTCACGTTTTTCAGCAGACGCTAGGCGATCCTCGCTCCACGTCGTTGCTGATTTGCATTTTCATTCTGATTCCGTTCACAGGACTGTATACGTTTATCGGCGGCCTTTGGGGCGTTCTGGTGACCGACCTTTTCCAGTTTGCTTTGAAGATGACCATGATTATTGTGCTGGCCTGGGTTGCCGTATCGAAGATTGGCGGGATGCAGGCTCTGCAAATGCATCTGCAAGTCATCGAGAACAATGTCCGCGCGACGGGAGTACAAACCGCGGATCCCGTGGCATTCTTGCCCGACTTTCATCTTGGCCTGACCACCAACGCACTTTGGACGCTGCCGGTGCTAACCTTCATCGTTTATCTCGGCATGCAGTGGTGGTTGGCATGGTATCCGGGAGCAGAGCCGGGGGGCGGCGGATATGTGGCGCAACGAATGTTCAGCGCTAAAGATGAAAAGAACTCGCTCGGCGCGACTCTGTGGTTCAACATTGCGCATTATGCTTTGCGGCCTTGGCCGTGGGTGATTACCGGGCTGGTGGCGATCGTGGTGTATTCGCCGAATGGCGGGCTTCATCCGAGCACCGCTTTTGTCCAGAATCCGGAGCAAGGCTACGTCATGGTATTGCGCGATTATCTTCCGCCCGCTTTGCGTGGGCTGATGGTGGCGGCTTTCCTGGCCGCGTTCATGTCTACCATCGGAACCCAATTGAACTGGGGAAGTTCGTATCTGGTGAACGATCTTTATAAGCGCTTCTTCGTGCGCGGCGCGAGTGAGCGGCACTACGTTTTGATCAGCAAGGTTTTTACCATACTACTGGTGCTCGGAAGCGGGTACACGGCGATGCAGTTGACTTCGATCAATCAGGGCTGGCAATTGGTTTTGAATATCGGTTTCGGGACGGGCGCAGTTTACATCCTCCGCTGGTACTGGTGGCGCATCAACGCATGGAGTGAGATTTCGGCGATGGCAGTCGCGGCCGCGATGACAATCGCGCTAAGTCGCGTTTCGATTTCGGGTAATAACGCCCTCGTTTATGCGAAGACGGCGCTCATCACCGGATTCGTGACTACCATCGCGTGGTTGATCGCGACGTTTATCACTGAACCGGAATCGCAGCAGACTCTGATCGCCTTCTATAAACGCGTGCATCCGACTGTGTACGGATGGAAACATATCGCGCGGCTCGTTCCAGACCTGCCGGAGGTGCGAGACGTAGCTAGCAACGCATTCAACTGGGTGATGGGTTGCGTACTTGTTTATGGATGCCTGTTTGGCATTGGCAAACTTGTTTTCCAGCAGTGGTTCTGGGGAACCTCCCTCTTGTCGATCGCCGCGGTTGCCGGTTATCTGATCTTTTGGGACCTTTCCCGCCGGGGGTGGGCAACCTTGTCAGGAGCATCCGCTACAGCCGCACGCGCGGGAACGCCCGCGCCCACCTTGTGAATCTTCAGGGCTTCTTCGGAGTTAAATCGCAGGCTTGCTTCACTCGACCCAGGTCGATCCCTGCAGGAGAAAAGCTCGCGATCTGCGGACCCCGAGGAGTCGCGACCTCAACTTTGAATACTTGCGCTCCGAGCATCTCACGCGTGGTTCCTTTGTCCATCGACAGGAAGCGGCCATTCACCCAATTCCACCCATGATTGCTGTGGGAATTGTCGACGCGGACACTCACCTGCATTTGCGGCTGGCCCCAGAAGCCAGGACGGTTGGGTGGAGCGATCATGGCGTTGGGACGGAAGTCGGCTAAACTCAATTTGCCGCCGGTGCAGAAGAGAATGATTTTCGGACTCGACTCGCTTCCCGGCAATGAATTGTCAGCCTCCAGCTCGAATCTGGCCGATTTGACCAAAGTCATTTCATTCTGGGACTCGTATTCCATCCACCTTCCGCCGGCACTGATGCCGGAGTCCTGCGCGCACAAAACTGCCGCCACACAAAGCAACATAAGGCCCGCAACGAACGCCATTATGGGAAACCCAAAGTTAGTTTTCAATCTGTTCCTCATCTTCATCCTGCTTGCCCGTCCAAAACTTTATCCTCAGCCCAAGCGAACCAAAGGTCAAAGCGCCCTTGGCAAGATTTCACTTGATATAAAACCTGCGACCCGATGAAAGTTGCGGCCGGAACTCGGCTGAACCCGGCCCGAACCGGGGCCAAGTCGCGCCGAATTTCCGTAAACGGAATTTTCAAGAACGGGGATGCGGAAGCGCACGCGGGATAACTTCCATAACACCAGTTGGTTACCGGTGGGCGCTATAGGATCCGAACCTATGACTTTCCACCGTTGTAAATTCTATCATCAACACAGTTAACCCCTTTGTCTGCTTTGTTTTGCAGTGTTGTATTAACCCAGAAATGCCATTGAGAAAGGGCCGTTTGATGACGAGTTGGCGACGAGTTTTTATACGAATGGGTTAATCCGCTGAAGCCACATACGAGGGCGTTAAACCGAAAACTAGCATTTATCGCCAGCCCATTTCTCTCGCTACAAGATCATCCTATTCATTTTGAACTTTGCCCAGGTGCTTCTTAGCGCCTCAAGTTAAGCCCCACCCTGCCGTTTGCACTGCACGCGAAAGTCTGTGGGGAGAGTAGGTCGTTGCCGGCATAAATAAAGGCCACGTTCAGAAATGAGCGTGGCCTTTTCCGCTTTGTCACTGGTTCGTTGTAGCCGAGAGCACTCGGATCCCACGAGAAGTCAAATGAACCGCTCCAGATGCTTGTGCACAACCACCGTCTACAACTCTGTATTCGTGCATGCTCACGCCACTTGCTGCTCCCGGGAGCGAGATAGGCAAGTTCAATTCAGGAATTCCGGTCAGAGTTGCATAGCGTCGAATGGATTCTTCGGCCGAAATCGGCTTGGTATTGGCGCCGGATACTTCATCCGAGCCCAAGAAAAGAACCCGCCCCCTGAGTCAATCTGAATTCGTATTTAGAATGACACGTTCACTGTCTGGGCGAGTTCCATTCGTTTGTAGGGAGAAAGATGAGGAGGGGATAGCAATCTTTGCCGTCACGATTCCACCCGCCCCGGGAGGCAGGCTAGCAATGGTGACAATCTCTTCGTTGCCGAGAAGCTCGGATTGCAAGCTTTGAGTCGTGAACGTCAGGTTAGGGGTAGTCTCAATTGTGACCTTGCCGGGCAGACTGAACAAAAACGCCAGCCGAGAGTTCGTGGCTGCAGATCTGCCGCCGTTATACAAGTGGGCTTGCGACAATAGCTCTCCCGGCGGGTTTTCTGGCCGCGGACTGGAACGTGTTCTGACCGAATCAAAGACACTGACCAAGCAATGGTCGCGGACGTCGTATATCGCAGTCGATTCGCGAATCCCGTTGTTTGTGAGATCTTCCCCTTGAACGACTACGAAGGCCGCCGCCAGCAACTCTAGTTTAGGCTTGTAAAGTGAACCCAAGGATTTTCCGACCAAAGTCTTCGCCGTCGGTGACAAAAATGCAGCGACGACCAGGCTCATAATCGGTAGCAACAATCGACGAAGCCGTAACGGCTTGTGTCGCGTAGCTGCCGGTGGGTTGACGGGCGAAGATTGTTTTAGGACGCTCGAGCTATAAAATCGTTTCATAGCGACTCTTTCCTTTTAGCGAAGATTGTGACGCGTTTCGATTTTGCGCGTGATTGCTTCCATTACGCTGTGAGAAGTGAACATGTCTACGCGCTTTGGGACGTGCCCCATAGTGCCTTGCCGAGGTGTCTTTAGTTGGCTATCGGAGCGAGGCCGCCACGGATATGCGCTCTTATTCGGTATTGTTGGTCTGAGGGAGGATGGAGCGCGAGTAGTGTCGGCCTTTCGCGGGCGAGGGCGCTCGCGCCACACTTGAGCGTTGATGGAGTTCTCAATCGATCGAATCGGAAAACGATGGCGAATTGGGCGCTTGGCGTGTATCCTCGCGTGGGCCGGGCAAATGGATGGGGGTCCCGGTTCACCCTTTCCATGTCCACTGTCAACATAGAACGCGTCGGGCCTGCGCTGGGCCCGGAGAAAAAACTGACCACGACCACCGTGACCGGTCGAAACGGGATCGTGCATCGATATTTCTATTTCGCGATGTCGCTGCTGCTGGCTGCGATTGTGGTCGATGGCTTCAAGCGGACCGTCAACGAGAACCTGTTCCATCCTGCAGTGCCGCGGCCCTTCATTCTCTGGATTCACGGCGCGGCTTTCGCCGCGTGGGTGACCTTCTTCATTGGTCAGTCGACGCTGGTCCGTATACACAAAGTCAGTTGGCATCGCTCCATCGGATGGTTTGGCGCCGGGCTGGCCACGGTGATGGTTCCGCTCGGAACTGTCACGGCCATCGTCATGGCCCGCTTTGACACGGTTCAACTCCATCAGAGCGGCGCGGATGCTTTTCTGAGCGTTCCGTTCTATGACATGATCGCCTTTGGCGTGCTGATTGCGCTTGCCATCTATTGGCGCACGAAACCAGAACTGCATCGCCGGCTGATCTTCCTCGCAACCTGCGGTCTTATGGACGCGCCCTTTGGCCGCTTCGACTACTTGTTCGACCACAGTCTCTTCTATCTCTGCCTGGACCTGCTGATGGTTCTTGGGGTCGCGCGCGACCTGCTGGTCGATCGGCGCGTCCATAAGGTGTATCTCTATGCCCTGCCGTTATTGATCGTGGGCCAAGGCCTCGCGGTATATATGTGGCGACACAATCCTCCCTGGTGGCAGGGGATCACCCACGTGATCATGGGATAGCCACACAACTCTTGTCGTTCCGACGCACGGACGACGCAGCGAGACATCCGTTTTGCATTATTCTTGATCCGATACCCGGGGGAAGTCGCGACCCGGTGCGGAGAATGCGCGGGGTGTGGGCGATGGGCAGATTCTTATTCTAGGAGGAATCTTGAAAAGGATGGGAGTGGTTCTGCTGCTTACGGTCGTTGCTCTTGCTCAGAATTCAACACAAAATAATGGCTCGTCGGACGCCAAGCCAGCGAGTTCGTCAGGTGCGCAGGGTACGGACTTGGCTTCGCAGGTTCCCTCTCCGCGCGCGGAGGACGTGAAGTCGCTGGATAGCATATTGCTGGCGATTTATGACGTGATCTCGGGTCCGGCGGGTAATCGCGATTGGAAACGGTTTCGTTCCCTGTTTGTTCCTCAGGCGCGCTTTACACAGACTATGAAGGCACCGGACGGCAGCGTGGTGGTGAATTTGTTGGGGATCGACGATTTTGTGATGATGGCGGGAGACGTGTTCAAGAAGGATCCGTTCTACGAAAATGCGATCGTGAATCGAGCGCAAAGTTTTGGAAACGTAACGCAGGTCTTCAGCAGTTACGAATCGCGGCGCGCTCCGGGAGCCAAGCCGTTCGAGCGGGGCATTAACAGCATTCAACTGATCAATGATGGGAAGCGCTGGTGGGTGCTCAGTATTTTGTGGGACGAGGAAAGGCCCGACAATCCCTTGCCTCCGGAGTTTGCGGGCGAAGCTGCGAAGAACAAATGACGAAATCAGCGTGAACAAAAGGCCACGTTCAGAAATGAGCGTGGCCTTTGGTTGGTGGGAGTCATACAAATCACAGGCGGCAACGCTTCCCGCCGCTGACTGCTTACGCTGCTGCCTGGTGTTGATAGGCTGGGACGAAGACTTTGGCGACGAAGTCTTCATAGGTCGTCGCAGTTGAGTTTTGGGACGTGCGCGGTTCGAGGGCGCGCATGTATCCCGAGTTCAGGGCGGCTGCCATTTCGAGAAGCAGTCTGGCGAACTGGTCGGACATCCCCGCCTGAACCAGCGCAGGCCGCATCTGTTCGTCGGGCAGTTGCATGTACTTGAGATCGGGTTTGCCGATGGCCTTGCCGATAATCGCGGCAACCTCGGTGTAGGCGATATCGCGCTGGCCCAGCAACTCCTGGGTTTGCTTACCGTGGAAAGACAGGTTCACAAGAGCATCAGAGGCAAAGGCTCCGATATCGCGGGTGGCGATCATTGGAAGTTTGAGATCGGGGCGAACTGGCCCGACCACGGAGCCCACCTTGGAAATGACAGCGGCTTGCGGCAGCGTGTTTTCCATGAAGTAGCCAGGGCGCAGAAAGAGTACGTTGGCGCCCTCGAGCTGGTTGAGTTTTTGTTCGAGTTTGTAGAGGCCGATGACTGGCCCGGTTCCTTTGCTCTTGTCGGCGCCGATGCTGCTGAGCGCAACCACATTCTTGACGCCCGCATTTTTCAAAGCGGCCGCGATCGCATCGCCGGCGCGTTCCGAATAAGCGAGGGGATCGTCGCTGGCGGGGTTGGGTGGAATCATGACGTAGGCTGAGTCTGCATTGTGAAAGGCTTTGGTGAGGACGTCCGCGTCGGTGACATCGGCGATGAATATCTCCGCACCTTGCGCCGCATGAGATTGCAGGTGAGCTGCGTTTCTGCCAACGACGCGAACCTTCTGCTGGCCAGCCAGAAGATTCTGCGCCACAATGTGTCCAGTATTGCCGCTTGCTCCAAGTACAACGTGCATAGGTTCCTCCTTAGGTATTGTTGATTGGATGCGGGAGGGTGGGCTGAGGCTCCGCGAAAGCCAGGCTCTTTCAGAACTCAAACGCCAAGAGTTGTCCCACAAGCTGTGTAAGGTCAAGTCCACGCTGGCAGCGTAGCGCTCTTCATCTCCGCAATCGACCGCACCTTTATAAATCTTTACAAATTCCCCCCGTAAAGTTAGCTGCTTCGGAAGCTACTCTAGTGTGTCCCCTAGAATTTGGGGGCATCCAATCTCGATATTGAGAAGCGTCGCAATCTTCACCAAAGAAGTCTCTAGAACAAAAGGAGATAAAGAAATGTGTTTGCTTAGTTTGAATTCCGCCAGGCGACAGGTTGTCGTGGTTGCACTAGCCGGTGGGCTGACCCTCAGCGGGTGGGCACAGAGTGCGCAGCCTGCTCAATCTGGATTGCCGCAAGCGCCTCAGCCCTTGCCAACGCCAGCGCCACAATCACAGCAGTACGTCTCGGTGGACTATTCGAAAGCGCGGTCGCAGTTCCCCAATTTGATCGCTCCTTATAAACCAGGGTACGTGCCACCGCCAAACCTGAACAACACCGACCGCATTCAACAGCTGATGCATGACGGCAAGATCATGCTTTCGATGAATGACGCGGTGGCGCTGGCTCTCGAGAACAATCTCGATCTCGTGTTGGCGCGTTACAACCTGAACATCGCCGATACAGACGTTTTGCGCGCCGAAGCAGGCGCCAATATTTTGGGCGTGAATACGGGCATTGTGCAAAACACGCCCGGTGGCGGCGTAGGCGGCCTAAGCGGAACGGTCGGGTCGGGAACGGGCGGCACGAGCGTAGCCGCGGGCGGCGTGGGCACAGGTACCAACGGTTTGGTCAGCTCCACTCTGGGTATCGGCTCACCCATCACCAGTTTCGATCCAGTGGTGACCGGCACCCTTCAAATGGACCGGGACTTTGCCCAAGTCACTACCGTGCCCAATCTGCTGCCCATCGTCAACAGCAATACGGGTACCGCCGATTTCAACTATTTGCAGGGTTTTCATTGGGGCACAAATTTTGCGGTGGGATTCAACACCACGCATGTCACGACCAATGATCCCGGCTTCGCGTACTCTCCCAGTGTGAATTCGGGTTTGCAGTTCAGGCTTACTCAAAACTTGCTACAAGGATTTGGCTTCGTCCCCAACACGCGGTTCATCCGCATCGCCAAGAATAACCGCGAGATTTCCGATGTGGCCTTTCGCCTGCAAATCATCACCACCGTCGACCAAATCGAAAATCTGTATTGGGATCTAGTGTTCGCCTATGAAAACGTGAGGGTCCAGCAAGAGGCGCTGACTTTTGCGCAGAGGACGCTCGCGGATAACAAGCAGCAGGTGCAATTCGGAACTTTGCCGCCCATCCAGGTTGTGAGCGCGCAGAGCACTGTTTCCACCGACCAGCAGAATTTGATCCTCGCCCAAACCAACCTTGAGCTGCAGGAATTGCTCATGAAGAACGCGCTCAGCCGCACCCTTGAAGATCCGGCGCTTGGCGGAGCCGACGTGATTCCGATATCCACCATGCAACTGCCCGAACGGGAACCAGTGGTACCAATCCAGGATCTGATCACCGACGGTCTTAGTCATCGCGCCGAATTGGCTGAGTCGCGGATCGACCTCAATAGCCGCGAACTCAACAATAAAGCGGTTCGCAACGCCATGCTCCCGACGCTCGAGCTGTTCGCATATTATGGCGGGTCGGGTGTCGGCGGAAATGTGAATCCGCTTGTACCGATTTGTACGACGGGCGGTACCGCCGACTGTTTTAATCCTGGCAATGCCACTCCTCCGTTCCGCAATGGCGGGCCGGTGAGTACCGCCAACACCTTGAGTCAGCTCGTCAACGGCGCCGCATCCGACAAGGGAATTGGTCTGACTCTCACCATTCCAATCCGAAATCGGCAGGCGCAAGCGGACCAGGTGCGCGCTGAGTTGGAATATCGACAGGCGCAAGTTCGCCTGCAGCAGCTTGCGAATCAGGTTCGCATTGAGGTGCGCAACGCGCAGTTCGCCCTGCAACAGAATCAAGCTAGTGTGCAAGCCGCGCAGGCTGCGGTTGATTTTGCTCGGGAGACACTGGACGCCGAGCAGCAGAAATTGAAGGTCGGGGTTTCCAACCCAACCGCGGTGTTGCAGGACCAGTCGGGCCTGACCACGGCCGAGTCCAATCTAGTTTCCGCCAAGGCGGCTTACGAAAAGGCACGAGTGGAGTTGGACCGCGCTACCGGCCTTCTGCTCGACCACGCTGGAATCGTTATGGCTGATGCCGAACGGGGCGAGGTCACTCATATGCCGAACGTTCCCTACATCGCACCACGCCAGGAAGTGCAGCCCGGAGCGGCCTCGCAACCGCAGCCTCCGGGGTATTGAACTCCGTGTTCTGACTCGGCCTTGCTCACGGGCAGGGCCGAGTGCTTTCTACTTTCAGCCGGCCTAACCTCCGATGTATCCTTCCACGCGTGACGCTGTCCGTGGTTTTGATCACGCAGAACGAAGAACGTAATCTCCCGAACACGCTTGAGAGCGTGATGCCGTTAGTACGCGATGGCAAGGGGGAAATCATCGTGGTGGATTCAGGCTCGAGCGATCGCACGGTCGAGATCGCACGATCTTTCGGTGCGAAGGTGTTTGTCGAGGCGTGGAAAGGTTTCGCCGCGCAGAAAAATTCGGCCATGGACAAAGCGTCAATGGATTGGGTGCTGCAACTGGATGCAGATGAGGAGCTTGAACCGGATCTTGCCACAGAAACGGAGGCCGCGCTGAAATCCAGTGCAGCTTTGCGCGGTTTCTGGATTCCACGTAAGAATTTCTTCCTCGGCCGCTGGATCAGGCATGGTGGCTTCTATCCCGATCCTAAACTGCGGCTGATTCGCCGCGGCGCCGGGAGATTCGAGGAATACGGCGCGCATCCCACGATCAAGGTGAATGGCCCTACCGGCAGGCTTTCCCATGCTCTGATTCACAATGCCTATCCCACGCTGCGCGGCTACATCGACCACATGAACAGCTATTCTTCGATGGGCGCCGAGGTCGCCGTGGCCAAGGGTCATCGCCGATTCAGCGTTACTAACATCGTGATCCGACCGCTGTTGACTTTCACTTACAACTACTTTTTCCGGCTCGGCTTTCTCGACGGACGCGAGGGTCTGCTCCTGCACCTCTATCACTCAGCATACGTCTCGTGGAAATATGCCAAAGCATGGGAACTGTCATGTCCAAACGATGCCAGCAACGTTTCGACAGAATAAATCCCTCGTAGAGACGTAGCTTGCTACGTCTCGCCTTGCAGACGAGTCCCCGCCCGCCTATCATCGAAGCTAGACGGGGTATTCATGGCTGATAAGAAACTGTCCAAGCCGCAAGTCGCGGAGAATCCGATCGCGGATGTTTTCGAGGGACGCCATCCTTCCGAGGCTGAGAAACGGTGGGCGGAAAAGACCTTAGCACCGACGCTCGAGAAGGCTCCCGAGCGGCCGATTGGCGCGTCCACAGGGACCAACCTCGACGAGAACGGGCACGCACGCTTCTCCACAATTTCGAATGTTCCTGTCCGCCGCCTCTATACTCAAGCTGATCTGCCCGAGGATTGGAATTACGATCAATATCTCGGCTATCCCGGTCAACCGCCCTACACGCGGGGCATTCACGCCACCGGATATCGCGGCAAGCTTTTTACCATGCGCCAGTTCTCCGGCTTTGCCTCGCCGGAGGAAACCAACCAGCGCTACAAGTATCTGCTCGAACACGGCGGCGGCGGCCTTTCGGTGGCCTTCGACCTACCCACCCTGATGGGCTACGACTCCGACCATGCGGCGAGTGAAGGCGAAGTCGGCAAATGCGGTGTCGCCATCGATTCGCTCGAGGACATGGAAATCCTCTTCGACGGAATTAATCTCGAGAACACGACAGTCTCGATGACCATCAATTCACCTGCTTCAGTGCTGTGGGCAATGTATTTGGTCGTTGCAGAACGGCAGGGCGCGGATTGGAAGAAGATTTCTGGAACCATTCAGAACGACATCCTCAAGGAATACATTGCCCAGAAGGAATACATATATCCGCCCGCGCCGTCGATGCGCCTGGTGATCGATACTTTCGAGTTCGGATCGAAATTTACGCCGCGTTTCAACACCATTTCAATTAGCGGATATCACATTCGCGAGGCGGGATCGACCGCGCTGCAGGAGTTGGCATTCACGCTGTATGACGGCGTGGAATATGTGGAATGGGCGCAGAGACGTGGTCTTGACGTGGACGAATTCGGTCCGAGGCTCAGCTTTTTCTTCAACGCGCACAACGATTTCTTCGAGGAGATTGCGAAGTATCGGGCGGCCCGCAAAATTTGGTATCAGGTGATGAAAGACCGTTTCCGGGCGAAGAACCAGCGCACATGGTTGTTACGGTTCCATACGCAGACCGCGGGCGTTTCGTTAACCGCACAGCAACCGCTGAACAACATTGCGCGCGCTGCGATTCAGGCAATGGCCGCAGTGCTGGGCGGAACGCAATCGCTGCACGTCGACGGCTACGACGAGGCCCTCGCCTTGCCCACCGAAGAGGCCGCTCGCATTGCGCTGCGCACGCAGCAAATCATTGCCTACGAGTCTGGGGTTGTGCAGACGGTTGATCCTCTGGGCGGATCGTATTTTCTTGAGAACCTAACCCTGGCAATGGAAAAAGGAGCGTTCGACTATTTTGGCAAGCTTGACGCGATGGGCGGCATGGTCAAAGCCATCGAACGGGGATATCCGCAAAAAGAAGTTGCTGAAGCTTCCTATCAATTTCAGCGGGCCGCGGAGGCGAAAGAAAAAATCATCGTCGGAGCAAATGAGTTCGTGATCGAAGAAGAATCCCCGCACATTTTGTACATCGACGAAAGCGTAGCCCGCCACCAGAGCGCGAAGCTGAGAGCTCTTCGAGCAAGGAGGTCGAACGAGGAAGTTCGACGTTGTCTGGATTCGTTGAAGAAAGCTGCCGCTGAGGAACCAAGCGCCGCGTCGAGTGGGAACGTTTCGCCAGCCAACACAATGCCCTACATCGTCGATGCGGTGCGCGCATACGCGACGGTCGGCGAGATTTGCGACGCCCTGCGCGAGGTCTACGGAACCTACACCGAAGCGAGCATTACGTAAATTGTTAGCGGAGCGTAAGGTTGGTGGTACAACCGAAGCGAAGGCCAAGTCTGGATTCCGCACGAACATTACCCCGGAACCAAGTGTCTGCAATGACTTCTGCTATCCTCTTCACTCTAACTTTCGTCTAATCTTCGCATGCGGAAAGCTATTCATCATCTGAAGAAATCTGACCCCGTATTGCGAGCGATCATCGAACGCGTCGGCCCCTTTCGCATGGAGTTTGGCGAGCCGGTGTTTCATAGTCTTGCTGAAGCCATTGTCTATCAGCAGCTAAATGGGAAAGCCGCCGTAACGATTTTCAAGCGATTTGCGGACCTTGCCGGAGAGCCGGTCACTCCAGAAGGAATCCTCAAACTCACGCCGGAGAAAATGCGTGCCGTGGGACTCTCGAAACAAAAATCGTCCTATCTCTTCGACATGGCAGAACGCGCCAGCCGTGGCGAACTCGACTTCACTCGCCTGCGAGAGATGACCGACGAAGAGGTTATCAAACACCTGACGCAAGTAAAGGGCGTCGGCGTTTGGACCGCGCACATATTTCTCATGTTCACGCTGAAGCGGCCAAACGTGCTGCCGACGGGCGATTACGGCGTCCAGATGGCGATCAAGAAGCACTACAACAAACGCAAGCTGCCCAAACCACTGCAGATGGAGAAAATTGCCAGGCCGTGGGAGCCATATCGCAGCATCGCCTGCTGGTATCTGTGGCGAAGTTTGGACATCAAGACTGTGTAGCGCACGTCCGGGTGCTACAGGATTGGCTTTCCTGTTGTATCCTAGAACGTTCGCAATCCGCGTGGGGACGTGTACGACCGCGCGGGCGAAGAAAATGCCCACTGAGCAAAAAATCCGTGTGCTGGTCGCGAAGCCTGGCCTGGACGGGCACGACCGAGGCGCGAAAGTAATTGCGCGTGCTCTGCGCGATGCCGGTATGGAAGTCATTTACACCGGTTTGCGCCAGACGCCCGAGATGATCGTGAGCGCCGCAGTGCAGGAAGACGTCAACGTCATCGGGCTGTCGATTCTTTCGGGCGCACACAATGCGATCGTCCCTCGGGTAATGGACCTGCTCAAGCAACACAAGATGGACGATGTGATCGTAATTGTCGGTGGCATCATTCCCGATCAGGACGTGGCCCATCTGAAACAAATCGGCGTTGCCGCGATTTTCCAGCCGGGCACGGCCATGGACGCCATCGTTCAATTCATTCGCGCCAACATCAAACCGCGCACCGTGCCGACGGCCGGTTGATGAGCGAGATCAGCACTTCTCGCCTGCGCGACGCTGTGGCTCGCACGATCGGGCCCACTCCCTGGTATTGGAAGACTTTCCCTCGCGTGAATTCCGCCTCTGGCCAGCGCTTTGCCTGGACCCATCACGGAAGCGAAGGTCCGCTGGGTTATGTAGTCTCGCTCGCCCTCGTGCAGGAACCCGACAAGCCACGTCTGGCCTTGAACACATACTGCCGCCCGTTTTTCGTTCCGCCGTCGCGTCTTGGCATTTGGTGTCCGGAAGGACGCAGCATTCGGCTTGCCTGCTTTGATCCTGACCAACTTAAAGGTTTCGATCTCGCAGAGATTGCAGGATGGTTTAAACAGTCATCGGAACGAATTTACGCCACCACTGCCCCGATCGCGGACTTTGAGGTCCCGCTTGGTCTCGACGTTGGCATGCACAAGTTTGAGGCCCCGGCAGAGTTGCGGTCGGTGGATGAGTTAATCGTTCCCACCAGTTATCCGGCGAAAAAAAACGACGATCCGGCGTTTGCCCTGTACGTTTTCTATTTGCAAGCGGGACTGCTTGAGGTACTGCCACAGAAGTGGTTCACGGCCAGCCAATATCAGGTTGGGAAGCAATGGATCCCGCGCGCCGGTCGCGATCTTGAGTCGCAGCGCATCTTCGGCGAGTGTTTTGGAGTAGGAAGCTTCCTGTTGGAAGAAGATGGCTGCCGACTAGATCAGTGGCTGGAAAAAAGCCTTTAGCATTTGGCATTTAGCACTTGGCATTGCGACGGCGGCAGCTAAGTGCCAAATGCCAAGTGCTAACTGCTGAGTTTTTTCATCTCAAACGGCGTGATGGTGTTCGCGTTTTGCTTCTCCGATCCGAAGACGGTACGAATCGCCTCACTCGGGCCTGCGTGCTGGCGCTTACGAAGGTGTTCCATGACTTGGCGCGAAACGCGGAACCATTGATCGTTACGGGGAACGAGAGATTCTTCTCGGCTGGAGCCGATCTCAGAGAGATTACGGCTTTGACTGGACCCGAGGCACTGGAATTCTCACGAATGGGCCAAGCTCTGATGAATACGATCGACCGCTTCCCATCGCCGGTGTACGCAGCGATCTCTGGATACTGCATGGGTGGCGGACTTGATCTGGCTTTGGCTTGCCACCGGCGAATCGCTTCGTCAACTGCCGTTCTCGCACATCGCGGGGCGGCGCTGGGGCTCATCACCGGATGGGGCGGAACCCAACGTTTGCCGCGGCTGGTGGGCAAGCCAAAGGCACTGGAAATCCTTGTGACGGCTGAGAAGCTCCGCGCCCGGGACGCGCTGCGGTATGGGCTGGTCGATGCTGTGGCGAAAGATCCAGTCGCTGAGGCAACTCGGGAAATCCGGATACACGACACCTTGCAGGGGAATTAAATCGCAGTTTGCGCGGTGCGGCTCCGCTGGTATACCGTAAATGGTTCCTGGTGCCGTTCTCTTCATGGCCGACCGATACGAATCCAACGTAGCCTCGACTTCCACCGTCCTCGAAACGCACGTCGACGCGACTTCCCCGCGCTTTGAAGCGAATATGCGTTTCCTCGCCGACATGGTCTCTCAGGTGCGCAACGAAGAGGAAAAAATCCGCGAGGGGGGTGGGCCAAAGGCAATCGAGAACCAGCACAGTAAGGGACGGCTCACCGCGCGCGAGCGCATTAACCTGTTGGTCGATCCCGGCACTTTTTTCGAAATCGGCTCCTTCGCAGCTTTCGGCATGTATGAAGAGTGGGGTGGGGCACCCGCAGCGGGAGTAATTACCGGGCTAGGGCGTATCCACACCAGGCTGGTGATGATTATCGCAAATGACGCCACCGTCAAAGCTGGCGCATTTTTTCCGATGACGTCGAAGAAGGTCATCCGGGCCCAGAACATTGCCATTGAAAACCGTGTTCCGACCATGTACTTGGTCGACTCTGCGGGGGTTTTCCTGCCCTTGCAAGAAGATGTATTTCCCGACACCGACGACTTCGGGCGCGTCTTCCGCAACAACGCGGTAATGTCGGCAATGGGAGTCCCGCAGATCGCCGCAATCATGGGTATGTGCGTCGCGGGCGGCGGATATCTTCCCGTGATGTGCGATCACGTGCTTATGACCGACGGCAGCGGGCTTTTTCTCGCCGGTCCGGCGTTGGTGCAGGCAGCAATTGGACAGAAAGTGTCCGCCGAGGAACTGGGTGGCGCGGCCATGCATTCAGCCATCAGCGGCACTGTGGACTTCCGCGAACCAAACGACGAAGCCTGCCTGGCGCGGATTCGCGCGATCGTCGAGAAGTGGGGTTACCGTCGCCAGTCTCCGTGGGATCGCAAGAAACCTGAGGACCCTGCGCTGGCGGTGGAAGAAATTTATGGCATCTACGATCCCTCGCCGGGGCGCCCTTACGACATGAAGGAAATTGTTGCGCGCATCGTGGACGGCAGCCGCTTCGACGAATATAAAGCTGAGTACGGGAAGACCTTGCTCTGTGGGTACGCGCGCATTGGCGGCTTCGCGGTGGGAATTGTCGCCAATCAGAAGCTGCACGCACAAGCGATCGACCACGAGGGTCACAAGCGGATCGAGTTCGGCGGCGTCATTTACACAGAGTCCGCGGAAAAAGCCGCGCGCTTCATCATGGATTGCAACCAGAATCTGATTCCGTTGGTTTTCTTCCACGACGTCAACGGGTTTATGGTGGGGCGCGATGCGGAGTGGAGCGGCATCATCAAAGCCGGCGCAAAGATGGTGAACGCGGTTTCAAATTCGGTTGTGCCGAAGATTACGGTGATCGTTGGCGGATCGTTTGGCGCCGGACATTATGCCATGTGCGGCAAAGCCTATGATCCGCGCTTTCTGTTTGCGTGGCCGACCGCGCGCTATGCCGTGATGAGCGGCGATTCAGCCGCGGGTACGTTGGTGGAAATCAAGATCAAGCAACTGGAGCGTAGCGGGAAACAGTCGAGCGAAGAGGAAAAGAAGGAGCTTTACGAGTCCGTGAAGCGCACTTACGACGAACAGACGGATCCGCGGTATGGCGCGGCCCGGTTGTGGATCGACAAAATCATCGATCCGATCGAAACGCGCGATGCGATTACGCTGGCTCTGGAGGCTGCGGCTCTGAATCCGGAAGTGGCCGAGTTCAAGGTGGGAGTACTGCAAACTTAGCCAGGGATTTCACGAACTGGAAGGTTTGCTGAACTGCAGTCATCCGTGAGAATCCGCGTGCGTCCGTGGCCAAAGTTTTTTGAAATGTCTGATTCCGTCAAACTCGTCGAATGTCCGCGCGATGCCTGGCAAGGCTTGAAACTGCAAATCCCTACGCACATCAAACTGGAATATTTGCGAGCCTTGATTAGCGCCGGATTTAAGCACATTGATGCTGCGTCGTTCGTCTCTCCCGCGGCCGTGCCCCAGATGGCCGACTCGGAAGAGGTCCTGAAAGAACTCGATCCTCCGGACGACCTCGAGATTATTGGCATTGTCGTAAACGAAAAAGGTGCGCAGCGAGCCATCAATACTAATGCTGTCCGCACGTTGGGATTCCCCTATTCGGTTTCATCAACATTTCTACGCAACAACCAGCGCCAGACGCTTGACGAGGCCATCGATGAGCTGGAGAAAATAAAAGGCAAAGGCGAAGAGGCGGGCGTTGATACAGTCGTATACATCTCGATGGCATTCGGAAATCCATATGGCGATCAATGGAATTCGGGCGAAGTGATTGACGCGGTCGACCTGCTCGAATCTTACGGCGTGCGCATGATTTCACTGGCGGACACAGTTGGGATGGCGGGCCCGGGGCAGATTGGTGAACTTGTTTCTGCAGTGATTTCCAAGTACGACTATCTGGAGATTGGAGTACATCTGCACAGCCGACCGGAACAGGCAGCGGAGAAAGTTACTGCAGCATATGACGCCGGTTGTCGGCGTTTCGATTCCGTGCTGGGCGGCTTGGGTGGATGTCCATTCGCTCAGGATGCGCTGGTCGGCAATATTGCGACGGAGAAAGTGGTCGAGGCGTTGACGGCGCGTGGCGCGGCTCTGCCCCCGTTGAAGTCGCTCGATGTGCTGCTGAGGGCGACGACGGAGATTGGGGCTAGGTATACGAATTCATCGGCGGCAGATTGAATGGAATACAAGACACTCCACCTCGCGCACGACGGGAATGTGGCCGCGATCACACTTAACCGCCCTGACAAACGCAACGCAATCAGCTACGAACTTATTGAAGAGTTGTTGGCCGTGCTGGACGAAGTTGCCAACTCATCTGCTCTGGTGGTGATTCTCACCGGAGCAGGCAAAGCATTTTGCTCGGGCATGGACCTAGAGAATCTAAAAGCGCTCGTGGGTCGGTCGCAGGAACAGGGCCTGAAAGACTCTGAAATGATGGCCCACCTCTTCCGCACGCTGTATGACTTCCCCAAACCAACGATTGCGGCGGTGAACGGGGCCGCGATCGCGGGAGGTTGCGGCCTCGCGACGCTTTGCGACTTCACGCTCAGCGTGCCCGAAGCCAAGTTCGGATACACGGAAGTTCGGATTGGGTTCATCCCAGCGATCGTTTCGACTTTTCTGCTACGTCAGGTTGGTGAAAAGCAAGCGCGGGAACTGCTGCTCACCGGCAGGATTATTGGCGCGGATGAAGCTCTTCGAATCGGCTTAATCAACGAAATTGTTCCCGCCGAAAACCTGATCGAGCGAGCCCGGGAATTGGCCTCGCAACTCATGGAGAATAGTCCTACGTCGCTGGCCTGCACCAAGCGACTGCTCAGCGAGCATGCGCGGGCTGAACTCGACGTGCAGGTACGAGCCGCCGTACGCGAGAATGCGGCAATCCGCGCCACACCGGATTTTCGTGAAGGCGTCTCCTCATTTCTGGAAAAGCGCAAGCCGCGCTGGAGCGGCGAATGAAAGGAGCGAACCATCGTCCGGTGGTCAGCGAGGCCCGGATGCGGGTGCGGTACGCCGAGACCGACCAGATGGGTGTGGTCTATCATGCCAATTACTTTGTGTGGTTCGAAATTGGTCGTGTGGAACTGCTGCGGCAACTGGGCTTTTCTTATCGCGAAATGGAGCAGAAAGATGGCTGCGGCATCGCCGTGATCGATGCGCGCTGTCGCTACAAGGCTCCGGCGCGTTATGACGACGAGGTTATTGTTCGCACCCATTTGAAGTACATTCGTGAGTCGATGGTGCAGTTCGAATATGAGTTGGTGCGTGCCGATGACGGAACGTTGCTAGCGGAAGGAGACACTACGCATATTGTGGTCGACCCGGGAATGAAGAAAGTGCCGCTGCCGGGAAAGTACGTAGCTGCCTTCCGGGCAGCGATGGGAACTGAAAAGTGAGCATTGCATTTATCTTTGAAAGCTGGTCTACGAATCCGTGAAAGCACTCCACATCAACGGCGACGATCTTAGTCTGGAAGCAGTTCGGGAAGTCGCTGTCGAACGGCGATCCGTGCTTCTGGATCCTGATGCTCGGGTCGGAGTGGGCAGGGCTCGCGCAGTGGTAGACGCGCTGGTCGCAAGCAATCAGGTGTCTTACGCGATCACGACGGGCGTGGGCAAACTCAGTGACGTACGCATTGCGGGCGAGCAGATTCGCGAAATGCAGGTCAATTTGGTGCGCTCGCACGCGGTTGGCGTGGGCGAACCGTTGGCTGCGGCGGAAGTCCGCGCCATGATACTGCTGCGCGCCAATTCCCTTTCCAAGGGTTTCTCCGGCGTGCGCGCTGAAATCATTGATGCTCTTTGCGAGATGCTAAACCGCGGGGTCACGCCGTTTGTTCCGTCGCAGGGCAGCGTGGGCGCGAGCGGGGATTTGGCTCCGTTAGCCCATCTCGCTTTAGCTTTGATTGGCGAAGGTGAGTGCTTGGACGACAAAGGCATTCGCATTTCGACTGTGGAGGCTTTGCGTCGAGCTCAAACGAAACCCGTGGTGCTGGAAGCGAAGGAAGCGGTTTCGCTCATCAACGGTACGCAAGGAATGTTGGCGGTCGGAATTCTAGCCCTGCTCGCGACGGAAACGTTGGTGGACACCGCGGACGTGATCGGCGCGCTCACGCTCGACGCTTTGCATGGTACGGATGCGGCTTTCGATGAGCGTATTCACGGAGCACGCCCGCACGCTGGTCAATTGAAAACTGCGGAAAATCTTCGGCGCATGCTCGAAGGCAGCCAGATTCGCGAGTCGCATCGCGATTGCAGCCGGGTGCAGGATGCGTATTCTCTGCGCTGCATGCCGCAGGTTCACGGCGCGGTGCGCGATACTTTGGCTCATTGCCGTGCGGTGATGGAGACTGAAGTCAACTCGGCGGTGGATAACCCTCTCGTCTTTGTGAAAAATCCGAAGCAGGCAGACGGCGAAGGCGACGTTATTTCAGGAGGAAATTTCCACGGTGAGCCTGTGGCTTTCGCGCTGGATTTTCTCGGAATTGCTCTGAGCGCTCTTGCCGGGATTTCTGAGCGAAGGTTGGAGCGGCTGGTGAATCCGGCGTTGAATGAAGGTCTGCCGCCGTTTCTAGCCGCGGGTGCAGGACTCAATTCTGGTTTCATGATGCCTCAGGTCACGGCTGCGGCGCTGGTCAGTGAAAATAAAATCCTTGCGCATCCAGCTTCGGTGGATTCCATCACTACCTCTGGCAACAAAGAAGATTTCGTTTCGATGGGAATGACGGCAGCTCTGAAGCTGAAGCGGATCGTCGAGAACACCCGCAATGCGATGGCGATCGAGGCCATGGCTGCCGCACAGGCATTGGATTTCGTGGTGCCGCTTAAGACCGGCAAGCGCGGACTGCAGGCGTATGCTGCGATTCGGTCGGTTTGTCCGACTATGGACAAAGATCGAGTGATGTATCAGGATTTCGCACGGATCGCGGAGTTAATTGCGAGTGGGAATGTGGCGGAGGTGCTGAGGTAACTCCAACTCTCGGCCCGTGACTGGCCAGTTCGGCCGGACAGCCGGGAGTGGCTGTCCACACGTGGTTTAGGCGGTCTTAGCAGCGCTTCCGTCGAGGCCCAACTGATCTGCAATTGGCTTCAGGGCTTCGATGCAGAATGTGATGTGCCCTTCCAGATCGAGGCCCAAAGCCGCAGCGCCATTCACGATGTCGTCTCGATTGACTTTTCGCGCGAAGGCTTTGTCTTTCATTCTCTTTCGTACTGAATTTGCGTCTACCTCGGCTAAAGATTTTCCCGGTTTGATTAATGCGACTGCGGTGATGAATCCGGCCAGTTCGTCGCAGGCGAAGAGCGCTTTCTCCATTGGGCTATCTCTGGTCACGCCGGTGTATTCGGCGTGAGACATGATTGCGCGGCGGATTTCCTCGGGATAGCCACGCTCTTTCAGAATCTCGTTGCCTTTGTATGGATGGTCGTCGAGGCTGGGATATTTTTCATAATCGAAGTCGTGAAGCAGGCCAACGATACCCCAAAGCTCTTGTTCCGTCGAACTCACCGCAAATTTTCGTGCGTACGCGCGCATGCAAGCCTCGACTGACAAGGCATGTTTCCGCAAACTTTCCGATTGGGTGAACTCAGTTAGTAAACACCATGCTGTTTCGCGATCAATCGTCATCTTGTTCCTCGAACTCTCGTAGTCGTAGCCGCCCGTTAAGTAATCGCGACTGAAGACCTCAGGGGCTAAGGCCCATCTCCTAGCGGCTTTTGGTGGCACGGCTGAAGCCGTGCCCTTCACATCGCCCTCAGTAGCATCGACGGTGGGTCCATCACCCGGAGCGTCATGTTGCTTTTCTAGCATCATACTTCGAGTTTGCTGTGCAGATTGTGCTTGACATCCACAGGGGTTGTACCGCAGATTACGCTGCAGGTTGGGAACCGTATCTAGTTTGGTTCGCGCGGTTCCAGGAGAAGCCCGCTCTGGCCCTCCCACACCTTAGATGGCCACCACTCTTGCCCCAGTAGATTCCAGGGAAGTCGTTCGCTGTGATCGCTGCCTGCTGGTTCAATTTCGTACCAGTAACGATCTTTGCCGCCGCTGCCACGCCTCGTTAGATGAGGACGAGCCCGAAGTAATTGCGACGCCCCCTCCGCCGCAGTTGATGCCAACCAATGGCCACGGTCGCGGGCACTTGCACTTGGCAGCATCGATCCGGTCCATGCGTTTGCGCAATGGACTCAGCCAACGTCAACTCGCGGCGCGTATGTCCGTGCCGCGAACTTACGTTTCCAAGATCGAAAACGAGAAGGCAACTCCCACGCTGTCCTCTCTGGAGCGGTTGGCGCGCGCGCTGGAGGTCACCGTACCCGACCTGCTAAGAGGCGGCGAGCGCAACCGGCAGGAAGAAGTCCGCGAACTGATGCAAGATCAATTTATCGCGGAGATACTGCCCTTTGTGAACCAGTTGAACGGGATGCAGATGTCGAGCATTCTGACGCAGGTGCGGGACTTGACCGTGCGTCCGCGCAGAAGCGCTTAACGAAGAAATTCGGTGTGGGCTGATTGGAGATCCTTCGCGCGCGAAGGATTTCGGCGCGCGACTCCCGTTTCGCTCACGCCGCGCAAACGCCTTAATTTTATCCGGGCGACCAGCCAACTGCAGCCGGGGTCGAAAGATCCCGGCTTTTTTGTCTAGCTTTCCAGACGGAAGCGGGTTTCGCCGAGCCTGTAAAGACGCCGCCAAACCAGACGGTTCACGGTGACAACCATGGCTGCCATGACCATCGTGGCCGCGATCAGCAGAGTAAAATTTCCGTTGTCCGTCGCCCGGCTAATGATGGAGCCGAGGCCGATGGTAGAAAATGTCTCGCCTTTGAAATGAAAATATTCGGCGACGATGCTGGCATTCCAAGCGCCGCCTGATGCAGTGACCATGCCGGTCAAGAGATAGGGAAAGATTCCCGGAAGGATCAGCTTTCGCCAACGTTCCACCCCACTGATGCGGCATACCGAGCAGACTTCCTTCAGGTCCGTGGGAATCGCCATCGCTCCGGCAATCACGTTAAACAGAATGTACCACTGCGTTCCGAGCAAGAGCAGCAGAATGGAACCGACGCCGAGTCCTCCTCCCAGACGAATCAGGATCAGCAGAATGACTGGAAAAAAAGCATTCGCCGGGACGGACGCCGCGATCTGAGCCAGCGGTTGCGCCACGCGAGCCAGGCGCGGGCTGAATCCAATCTTCACGCCTACGGGAATAGTCCAGGCGGCGCCAATCAGCAGAGCCGCGATGACGCGAAGAAATGTTGCGCCCAGTCCCCGTCCCAACTCAGTGACCTCGGAGTGATCGAGTCCAGTCAATAAAATCGCAACTCGAATCACCGCGTATCCCGTCAGGCCTAAGGCGGCGATGCCCAGAAGGCCTAGCAGCCATGTCCTCCATCGCGGACCTGCGTTGGCGACCGGTTCGGCCCTGTGTTGTCGAGAAAAATACGACATGAGGGACTCCCGCAGTGGGAAGATAGCTTTTTGCCGCAGTTGAGCCAGACTGCGCGAATGCTGTATCAGACCGAGGACCCATGAGTGGGGCACCTCGGCGCTTTCCACTTGCTCAACCTTGAACTTCTCTGCCCATGCGATCACCGGTCGCCATACGAATTGATCGAGTAGCACGATCACGGCGATCATGGTGAAGACGCCCAACAAAATCGATCGCGTATCTCCGGCGCTGGCGGCGGTCTGCAGATAGGAGCCAAGGCCCGGCAGCCGAAAATCGCGCGAGCCGAGGACAAACATCTCGCAAGCCATCAGGGCGAACCATCCGCCGGCTACCGACATCATCGAGTTCCATACCAGGCCAATCGCGGCGAAAGGCAGCTCCATTTCCGTGAAGCGTTGCCACCAACTGAATCCGTAAATCTTGGCTGCTTCCCGCATCTCGCGGGGAATGCTCTTCAGAGAGGCGTAAAAACTGAATGCCATATTCCAGACCTGACCCGTGAAAATAAGAAGGATTGCTCCAAGTTCGACTCCCAACTGACGGCTTGGGAACAGCGCAACCATCGCCAGCATGACTCCCGGCAGGAAGCTCAGCACGGGGATCGACTGCAGAACATCCAACAACGGGATCATGAAACGCTCAGCCCTTGGGTTGTAGGCAGCGATGTAGCCATATACGAGCGTGAACGCCAAACTCAGCCCGTACGCCAGCGTTATGCGCAACAGCGACAAACCGGCGTAGGCAGGAAGCGCCAGTGGACTTTGAGAAATTTCGACCGCGGGCGTGAATGGGCCGAGCCAAGTTCGCGCGACTACCAGAACGCCGTAAAACAGCGCAATGGCTGCGGCGAACATCAGCACGTCGGGCAAGTGCGAAGTCTCGAGTTGCGGCAATAGAGACCACAGCCGAAGCGGAGAAATCGTTCGAAACCCTGCGCCTTTTTTCATAATCTTGCACTATACAATCGCGCACGGATTAAGCCGCGAACTCTTCACGTGGCGGCACGGAAACTGGCTGTGGGAGCCGGTCTGTAACCTCGGCGAGGTTCGCGAGGCGCTCGGCCAGGTCGTGTTTTAGGGAGCCCGGCTGATATCGCCAAAGATAGTTGCCACTCTTGACGCTTGGAGTATTCAAACGGGCTTCACTACCCAGACCAAGCACATCCTGCAGAGGAGTTACGGAAAAACTGGCTACGGAAGTCTGGGCAGCGCGGATGAAGGCCCAGTTGATTCCATCTTCACAATGTCCGACGTAAGCGTTCGCAGACCGACGCTCGTAGTCGGTTGCTGAGTTCCACCAGCCCAGAGTTGTGTCGTTGTCGTGGGTGCCAGTGTAGACGACGCGGTTAGAAGTAAGGCGATGCGGCAAATACATGTGCGCGCCTGGATCGCCAAAGCCAAACTGCAACACAGCCATGCCCGGAATGTGATGGCGCTCGCGAAGTTCGTTCACGTCCGGCGTAATGTAGCCTAAATCTTCGGCAAAGAAGGGTAGCCCACCCAATTCCTCGCGCAGCTTGTTAAACAGTTCGTCTTTCGGGCCGTCAACCCAATGGCCGTGAATGGCGGTGGGCTCGCTGGCAGGGATCTCCCAGAACTGGGAGAAGCCGCGGAAATGATCGAGTCGGATGAAGTCACAAGTCTGGGTGGCCCAACGCAACCTCCGCACCCACCACTGGTAGTTTTCCGAGCGCATCGCGTTCCAGTCGTAAAGGGGATTCCCCCAACGCTGGCCGGTGGCGCTGAAGGCGTCTGGAGGCACACCGGAAACGGCCTCGGGACTTAGGTCGTCCTTGAGACGAAACAGTTCTCGATTAGCCCAGACGTCGGCGCTGTCGTAATCGACAAAAATAGCGATATCGCCGACCACGCGGATGGACTTTTGCGCGCAGTAGAGGCGCAAGGCGCGCCACTGTTCATAGAAGAAGAATTGAACGATCCGGCCGGCAGCAATTTCAGAAGCCAGTTCAGTGCGAACAGTTTGCAGAGCCCCGGAATCACGGCGCGCCAGTTCGTCCGGCCAGGTGTTCCACGACTGCTTGTGATAGCGATCCCTCAAAGCGTCGTAAAGAACAAAGTCCTCCAACCACCATTCGTTGTCCGTGCGGAATCGTTCGAAGCGGGACTTTGCATTCGCGGGAGCCGAGTCCAGAAACTTGCGAGCCGCTTTATTGAGCAAAGGTATTTTGTGTTCGTAAACGCGCTCATAGTCGACCGGACCCGAGGGGTTCGGAAGTCCATTCACGAGTGAAGCGTCAATCCAACCACGCTCAGCCAAGCGCTCGAGGCTTATCAGCAACGGATTGCCGGCAAAGGCTGAGGTCGAAGAATAAGGAGAGTTCCCGTTCGCGGGCGGTCCCAGCGGCAGGACTTGCCACAGGCCCTGGCGCGCGGACGCAAGGAAATCGAGGAACTCGTAGGCAACCGGACCGAAATCACCAACGCCACCGCGCGAGGGTAGCGAAGTAGGATGCAGCAGAATTCCGGTCAAGCGAGGAAATGACATGTGATTACGGTTCCATCTGAATTATGAGGCTATGATCAGGATCGCAGCGAGATTGGCCTTCACGACTTACCTGCACTTCTCGCTAAAGAGAATTTCCAAGACTCGAGATACGCGGGACAAATTCCATCACTGCCAGGCGAGGTACGAGTCTTTTCTACTTACTCACTATTCGCCCTCTTCGCCCTCGCCTTGTTGCTTGGTTAAGGCTTTCATCTCTTGCTGGTTAATCTTGATCTTCCCTGACTTCTCCATTTGCTCGCGCAGGTTTGCCATGAACAGCCCGAACAATTCGGACTGCTTGTTCTGGACCAACGTATCGCGGATCTGATCTTTTTTGGCAGCGAAGTCCGCATCAGTCGGCGCTTGCTTGTCAAGAATTGCCAACACAACGCCGGTATTGCCACTGTCGACCGGGCCGCTGATGTCGCCTGGTTTGAGGCTAAAGGCGACGGAAGCGGCTCCAGACATCGAACCAATATCAGGAACCTGCCCATCTGGCAGCACAAAATCGCTGGTCTTCATCGTCGCCCCCAGCTCCTTCGCGGCCTTCTTCAAATCGTGATCGGCCTTGGCACGGTCGGAGAGTTCCTGCGTCTTCTGCGTCAGCAGAGTGCCGGACCGCTCGTTCTTGAATTCCGTTTCCACGCGGCTGTGGATCTCCTCAAATGTCGGCGTAGCCGGTGGTTTGATGGCTTCCAATTCAAATATCACGAAGCCCTGCGGCACCTGCACTTGATCGGGCGGAGATTTTTCAGCTGCGTTGAACACCGCCTCCGTGAACTGCGGCGAACTCCCAATGCCCGGCAGAGAATCTGTGCGACTAATAAAATCCGTCGCCACTACCGGCATACTTTTCGCCGCAGCCGCCTTGTCAAGACCCGCTGTGCGCGCCTGGGAAAGCACCGCGTTTGCCTCGGAATCCGCGGCCTGCTGAGCTTTCTGTTGCTTGATGATGGGTTCGATCTGATCCTTAACTTCCGCGAGTGTCTTCACGTGGGCGTCTTGCTTATCTTCCACACGAAGAATAACGAAAGCGTAACCTGCATTGATCACTTCGCTGGTTCCACCCTTGGGCAAGGAGAACGCTGCTTTGTCGACCTCCGGGACGGGAAAACCTCCCCGCTTAATCCAGCCCACGGATCCTCCATCTTTGCCGCTCGGGTCTTCGGAATATTTCTTGGCCAGATCTTCGAACTTGGCTCCAGCCTTTAATTGCGCGAGTACGTCCTGCGCCTTTTTTTGCGCAGCGTCCACGCCCTTCTGATCGACTTTGCCGTCGGATCCGGGCAGGGGAGTCTTGATCAGGATCTGCCGAACATTAACCTGCTCCGGCGCGCGATACTCATCGCGGTGCTGATCGTAATAGGACTGCAGATCCTGCTGGCTGACTTGCGCCTCACTCTGAAGTTTCGCAGTATCAATCAGCACATACTTGATTTTTCGCTTCTCCGGAATCGAGTTGTTGTAGGATGCCTTGTTGCGATCGTAGAAGGCCTTCAATTCTGTGTCGGTGGGATGCAGCTCTTTGAGAATGTCATCCTTGCGCAGCACCGCGTAGTCGAACTTGACCTTAGTGTTGTCTTTCTCGAATTTCTGGCGAATCTCGGCATCCGTGACCATCGCGCCGCCCGAAATCAGGTTGCGCAGCTTATCAATCAGAATGTCTTCCTTCACGCTGCGCTCGAACTGGGTTACCGTGAGATCGTGCTGCTGCAGCAATTCTTCATAGGCAGCCTCGCCGATGAAGTTGCCGCCCGGGAAAAAAGTCTCGCTGTAGCGGCCATGCTGCAATTCGTCGCGCACGGCTTCGTCCGTTGCTCGCAATCCGAGGTGGTCAGCCTCAACAATCAGGGCCTGCCGCTGAATTAATTGCTGGGCGGCTTGCGATGCGAAGAACGGCAGCAACATGGAGGCCTGCGCTCCGCCCCGCGGAAATTGCTGGCGCACCATCTCGCGGGCCTGGCGCTGAACCTCCTGACTAGTGATATCGGCTCCACCAACCTTGGCCACCACGCCACGCGTGGGTGCGGTGCTAAAAAAGTCGGTGCTGCCAAAGCCAGGGACTAAGGTGATCACCATGAAAACAGAAATAATGGTCAGCAATCCGCCAAGGATAATCTTCTTAATCGGGCCAGGGGTCTGCAGAAATCGAATCATTGTCTAATCACTCCAGAGTACAAGGGCGAGTTAGATATTATAAACCAAGGCAGGATCAAGCGGAGTTAGGCGGCTGAAAGGTCGTCCGGCTCACTTGCTAAAAACTGGTCATCCCCGAAGGCCCGCGTTTTCTTCAGCGGGCCGAGGGATCTCGCTCGGAGTATTTCGAACCCAATTACGTCATCGCACCAAATCGCACAATTCTCTACACGTGTTGGCTGACCGATAAAACATTGCCGTCGGGATCTTTGAACCAGGCTACCTTGTCGCCGCTGGGAGCCGTCCAGATCCCCAGCTTGTCTTGTTCGAGGAAACTAAATATTTCGAAGACAACGCCCTTCTCATGCAGCATGGCGACCACTTTCTCGATTTCTGAAACTTGCCATCCTAGAATTGTGAAGGGCGCCGGCTTGAAATCTGGAGCTTTTGCGACTCGTATCATGATTCCGTTTGCATCCAGCACCATCGCAAATCCGTCATCTTTGACGAAACGAAATCCCAGTACTCCCTCGTAAAACGACCTTGCCTTCGCCGGATCTTTCGTGGGAACGAAGGCTACGATCTTGTTCAAACTCAGCATGGAATCTCCTTGATCGGTAGTTCTGTTTGATCTGAAGCCGTTCAGGCTTCTTCGGGCGGCAATTCAAAATCGACCAGGTTGCCGCGGAAACCCTTCGTTTTCCAGGCTCCGAAGGCGATCCCGACGGCCATCCAAATGGCTCCAAAGATCAGTGCCATAGTGCTGAGGTTCAACCACAGGAGCAGGCAAATGACGAAACCTAAGACGGGCGGCAATAGGTTGCTCAGCTTTTTCTGTTTTTCATGGAGATAGTAGCGAACAAAGGCAGCGGCATTGACGCCCATAAAAGCGATAAGAGCGCCGAAGTTGAGTAAGTTCGCCCCGAGTTCGTAGCCGCTGGTGGTTGTCCCCAGATCCTTGCTGTAACCGCTGGAGAGAAAGCCGACTAAGATCGATGGAACCGCTGCCACCCACGGCAGAAAGAAAGCGCCCGCTAGAGCAAGCACCCCCACGAAGAGTACGTTGTTGCGAGGAACGTGCCGCTTTGCATCCACCACGCCAAAAAAAGATTTAGGTAAGGCACTGCTGCGGCCCATGCCATAAAGCAGGCGAGCAGCGCCCAGCTGGGCTCCCATGCCCGAGCCGAAATTGGCGACGACCAGCGTGAATCCGATGATCGCGAATAAAGGCTTCCACGCGCGACCTGCTACGAACGTAAACGCAGTGTCCACGTTGGGATAAGGCTGCGACGCAGGCCATACCAGTTGAGCCGCATAGACCTCGACTGCCGACAGAACACCGATCACCAGGCACGTCAGCACTGTCGCCAGTAGAATATTGCGCCGCGGATTCTCGGCCTCTTCCGAAAGCGTTGAGATGCCATCAAATCCAATGTAGGTCAGCACAGCGACGGAAGTGCCACCCAAGACCGCTTTCGTATTCCACGTCTGCGGATCATAAAAAGGACGGGTGAAAAATGCAGCCCCGTCATGCGGATTGCCGAAAATGTAGCGAGCGGCCGCGACAAAGAATATCGCGATCACCACGCCCATTCCCGCTGCCAATGCGGTGTTCACCCGAGCGGAAGTCTTCACTCCCTGAACGTTCAAAGCGGTAAAGACCAGCGCGAAGAACACGGCCCAGGCTCCATAAGGCACGCCTGGAGCGAACACGTGCGCCTGTTGGCTGATCCAGATGATGCAGATCATCGGATTCAGCAAGTAGTCCATGACCATGCTCCATCCGGTGACGTAACCGAGCGCGGGGTTGATCTCCTGTCCGACGTAGGTGAAGGCGGAACCCGCGCTGGGATAGGCCCGCGCCATCCGCCCATAACTGATCGCAGTAAACAGCATGGCCACCATCGCGATCAGAATGGTCGTGACCACGTGCCCATGGCCGCGGTCGCTCAACACGCCGAACACAGACATCGGCGCGACCGGCTGAATTACGATAACGCCATAAAGGATCAGATCCCAAAGAGTGAGAGTTCGCCGCAGGCGCGCGGCAGCGGGAGTGCCAGTGGAAGCGGATGCCATGTGCGGGTATTGGATTATGCCGCAGCGAAACTGTCAACTATTAAAACGATTACGTGCGCGGAAACTGACATCACTTTGCCGGCGGATAATCGAACCTGTAACCTCGCGCCTCATTCCCCGACAGGTAACGTGTGTTGTATTCCAGAATGTAGTTCAAGTGTGCGTCGTCGAGCGGGAACGACTGGTCCGAAGGATACGGATATCCGTCCATGTTGCGGAACGGGAGCGGATCGACGCTGGTGAAGTCGGAGGCGTAGAAATCCATGTCTTTCTCGTAGCCATTGGCAACGAAGAAGTAGTCGCGGGCCCAGCCGTTGGGCAAGGCAGGAAGTCGCGATGGATCAAAATCCAAAGCCACTTCATCGCCTGATCCGAAAACGACAAGCCGATCATCGAGCGAACTAAGCAGCGGCAATACATCACCGTAGCGCGTATAAGTCCCCGCGGGCCGCGTGTAGGGCCCGGTGGGGCTGGCCTTGTCGTAAACGTACGCGACGTTGCCGGGCGGTGTGCCCTCGATCTTGAAAGGAAACCCGTGAAAGCGCAAATCGGCGCGAGCCAGCGGAATCGCCGTAAGACGTACGTCCTGATCCTGACTCGTTCGATCAATCAGGACGCTGCTCCAATAGATCTGCAGGTTGGTCGAAATCCGTATGCGCCGCGCTCCGGCCGGCAGCTTCCCGGTCAAGTCTGCTGTCATGGTGCGCGGGCCACCGGCGGGAAAGCCCATATCGTCGATCACGCGAATCCATTTCCCGCTGGCATCCAACGCCTCGACATAAGGAGAAATCGATTCGACTCCAGCCTGCGAAGCAGCGTACATGCTGTTCGCTGAGTAATATTCAACCTCCCCGTGAAGCAGCAACCAGAGCGGGCCGCCTCTATAGGGTTCGCCTAGATCCAGCTCGAGACTGTGCAGCTGGGCAAAGCCTGCGAATTGAGTCAGTTCGAAATCACCGAAGTACCGATGCGCCAGCAGATCGGGCAGGACGTTGTGGCCGTGCTCGTCCTGTGCGGCCGCCGGCGGGCGCGCGTCCCGGCTGGCCACAACTTTAAACGGCGGATACGGCGGACTGCTGGCGAAGTATTCGTTGGGGTACACCTCAAGTCCCGCGGGATGATCGACCGCTAGCAACTTGACCTGATCGAGATACACGGCCTCTTCGAGCGGCTCCATGAAGCGGAAGCTTAGCTTGCCATCTTTTTCTCGAATGGCCTCACGATCAATCTTGATGTATTCCGTGGGCCGTGGGATGTCGCGCTGGCCCGGCCCAACCCAGTGTCCCACCACTCCCGCGCCGAGCATGTCACCAACCAACTGGTAGCGATCGCCGTCCCAAACGAAAAGGGTGGGGCATGAACTTCCACGGCGATTCATTTCCAGATATTGTTGTTCGCGATCGGCTGCGACTTCGACTTCGTCTTGCAAAACTCCTGTCGGCCAGAGCATGCGAACGACATCGGCTTGCGTCGCTTGCCCGAGGCCAACGGTAAGATACGGTGAATTCTGTCCGAGATAGCCGGACGAACCCGCGATCTCGAATTTCTGCCGAGTCCCTCCCGCAAACACTTCGACTTTGGTTCCGATCGCGCTCTTGTTGTCGGCAAGCCCTTTCAGATTGAGGCGCAGCCAGTGATTCTTGTTCCCGCCTTCGTTTCGGAGCAAAACAGCCGGTCCATGATTCTGTGTGATGAGCAGGTCGGTAGCGCCGTCGTCGTCGTAATCGCCGGTGATGACGGCGCGTGGGTCTTTGAGCTGAATTTTGTCGAGGCCGACATCGGCGGTGACATCTTTGAAACCGTCTGGTCCGAGATTGCGGAACAGACGCACTTCGCCATGTCCATCAGCGGTCTCGCCAACCGCAACGAGATCAACCCAGCCGTCATTGTCGTAATCGATGGCAGCGATGCCGAAACCACGCACCCAATTTGTTGCGGGCAGCGAAACCGGTTCGAACTTCTTCCCATGGTTGTTTCGCCAAAGAGTAAGGCCAGGATCTTCTTTCGTTTGACCCCAATGGGTAAACGCTAAATCCATCCAGGAGTCATGATTGAAATCTAACGCAGCAACACCCGCGCTGACCGCCAGGGCGGACGGCCAGGAAAATTGAGTGCTGAATCGCCCTTCGCGGCGGTTTTCAAAAATGACAGTGCCCCCTTTAAAACTGCCCGTGACGACGAGGTCCACAGCGCGGTCATTGTTGTAGTCCGTCCCAATGCTTGCAACCTCGGGCGCGTTGCTCTCGCCTATAGTCTCGTTGGTCTGATCAGTAAAAGTTCCGTTGCCATTGTTGCGCCACAAGCGGCTGAAATTGGGCAACTGAATATTACCGCAAGGCGGCGGCGACAGTCCTCGCGGGTCCAAACAGGGGTTGTT
>Ga0209010_1000016_pt1 | contig 109760 bp, 79 predicted proteins | sample BlaSpr_A8_OM1_O3_FD_187985 | JGI IMG/M metagenome (GOLD analysis project Ga0209010, IMG submission 187985) | Forest soil microbial communities from Thunder Bay, Ontario, Canada - Black Spruce, Ontario site 2_A8_OM1_O3 (SPAdes) (version 2) | ecosystem: Environmental > Terrestrial > Soil > Boreal...
GGCTCTGGCCTCGTCCGGCGATAATTCGGGTTCGGCCAGCAGCTTGGCCAGATCTCGGCCAAAACAGACTTTCTCTTTGTCCGGTACCAAACGAGCAAAAGGAGCACCGTTCTTGAGGAGGACAAAGGTGACATTTTGATAATGGGAGCGGTTGAGACAATCGGCGAAATTGTGGGCCGCTTCTGTGACGCTGATAGTAGTCTTTTTCACAAAATCAGATTATCAGGTAATGATTTTAAAGCGCAGGCTTCCGGTTGGTGAGGCAGCGGGGCGGGTGGGATCAGCGCCGCCGGTTTTTCAAGTATCGGTGGTGGGATCGGCCGCGTCGGTCTCGCGATAATCGGAGATTCGGTCTGTTGGGCCTTGTTTCTCTTTCATCAGCTGCACAATTTGGAACGGCCCAATTACCTGCTGCGCGGAAAAGCCACCCAGAGAGCGAGCGTTACGCGAAAAAGGCGCAGGCGGGCATTGCGCCCGCCCGCTCTGTTTTCAATGATGAATCACCGGTACCGTCACACTCGCAGTCTGGACCTCTGCGTCCGCGCGTCGGCTTGCCTTGAGGGCGGCTTGAACCGCGCGCACTTGCCGACTGAGCCGATCGATCTTCGCCTGCTGGAGCTGAACCTGCACTTGCTGCTTGTGGATCAGCCCTTGCTGTTCCTTGATCGCATTCAGCATTGTCCAGATGATTGGATCGTTGTTTACCAGCAGGTAGCCCTTGCTGTTTTCCGTCACCGCCTCGGGGATGACCTTTTGGATTTCCTGGGCGACCACTCCAATATGTTCGTCCGTATCGCGAATGCCCATCGCATTGTCGGCCCTGTAGCGATAGCGCACGGGATTGATCTTCAAAATCTTGCTGAGTCCCGAGCCGAAAGCCCCATCCAACGTTTTCAGTCTTCTGTCGGAGAATGTCCCCCATGATCCGCCGCCCGGTTTATCGGCGCCACCGTTCACCGAGAACGTAGTGTCAGGCGCGGTCCCAATCCCAACTGCGCCTTGAATCTGCGTAAGGCCCGCTGTCCAGCCACCGGACCCAAAATCCCAGAGCGTCCAGCCACTGAAGCCCGCGGAGGTTGGGTAGGGGTTCAAGGCAAAGGAGTTTACGCCGTTGAGCTGCGTCGTCAACACGGTGCTGCCCGAGCCGTTTATGGCAAGGCCGCCCGCCATATGGACGCCGGGTCCCGGACCGCTTGTCTCAATCCCCACGTTGCCGGTTGAAGACATGTCCAAATAAGCTGTGTTTCCATCCTGGATGGCGAATCCCCCCGAACCTGAAAGAGATGTGTTCGTACCGATCAACCAGTCCCCCGCCGCCCCTTTGGTGATATTCGATGGTCTAAACCCTATTGAGGCCTCGAGGGTGGAGGGACCGACGATCTCAGCTTGACCCCAGTCGGTACTGCCATTGATTGTGAGTAACGAGCCTCCGCTTGACGTTCCGATCCCGACCGCGCCCGCGAAGCTGTTACTCCCGCTGAAGGCGTTGTTGGCCGCCAGCAAGGGCACACCGCTGACGCTAACCGTAGGAGTTTGCCCGCTCCCGACAGCGATGCCGATGCCAGCGTTAAGGCCTAGCAGCCCGGTGTTGTTCAGGGTGACGTTGCCGCCCGATCCGCCGCCGCTCAGCCCCGTGCCCGCCGTTACTCCAGTGACCGTTCCCGTTCCCGGAAAGGTTTGGCCGGAAACGAACGTGACCAAGCCGGCACTGCTCACCTCGAAGGCCGTGCCGTGAACCGTTAGCGTGGCATGAGTTCCCGATGGGATCAAAGTCAGCGTGTTGCGAACATCTGCGGTACCTTTCACATCCAGCTTAGCGGCTGGGGTGGTGGTGGCGATACCGACATTGCCGCCAACAGTTTGAAAAATGCCGGAGTTCCCGATGGTGGTATTGCCGGTAAACACGGGAATAAAATCAGCTGTGCCGCTGCCGGTGATGGTTCCCGGAGGCAGCTTCGCGGGAACAGCTGACTTGCCGCCCGCTTGGGGTGTAAGCATGAATGAAGACGCTGGCTTGCCGCCGACGGTCTCTGCATCCAGCGCCTTCAACGCATAGGGGACGCTCATCAACAGTGTGCGTGGTTGCTCCGTCTGACCCTGCGCTTGCACTCCTAACCAGCGGGCTTCCCCGCTTGCAAACAGGCTGGCCGGAATTCCTTCAGTGGTGGTGGACCCGAGCATCACCGAATAGTGACCAGCTTTATCAGGGGTTACGTTCTGGGTTTCGACCCAGAGTGCGGTGCCACCTTGGGCTTCATTGTAGAGAGAGAACGTTACACCGACCGTACCAGTCATTGCTTTGCTGTTTACATCAGTGAGTACGCCGCTGAACTTTACGAGTGGCGGCACGACTGGCGATTGTGTCGAGTTCGTGGACTGAGCGCCTACAAGAGAGCAAAACAGAACAATCACGGTGCAGGCACGAAGCGATTTTAGAGTGTTGCACATGGAGACCTCCGCGAGCGAATGTAGAGGCCTCATGGAACCGGAAGAAATGTCGACCGTTATTGGCCTCTAAACAAGCAATCGCAAACGGCGGGGAAAAGACGACAGGAAAGAAAGAAAAATTTCGTGGAAGCGACGCCCCGACGGCGGAAGCGTTATCGAAGAGCGGCTGGATCAGGGCCTTTTGTCCCCAGCGTTTCGAGGGGCCGCAAACGATCACCGGGGGTAATCTGGCTTAACGATTGGCGAAGAAGAAATTGAGCATTGGGAAGCTTGCCGTTCCAGTGGTTCCAGAGATCTGTCCGCTGGGCTTCAAGCTGCAGGGCCTCATCTTTCCGTCCGCTTCGGCGGAGGAGATTGGCAAGCGCTGTCCAGGTACGGGAAAGACAAGTGGCATCGCGCAGGTCGTTCAAGGGATCGGGTTTCCACGCCATTAGTTTGTTGAGCAGTTCCGTATAGGCTGTAATGGCCTTGTCGAGTTGGCCGGTTTCGGCGTAGTCGTCGGCCTCTGCTCTGATGACGTGATCGGATCTACTCATTGGTTCGACGCCATCGGCGGGATACTGTTGAGCATCGCGCAGAAGCTGAAACGCTTCCTCTATATGTCGTCTGGCTTCCTCGTGCCGGCCGAGCCAGCGCAGGACATAAGAAGAACCAACCAGCAAGTCCGCTGCTGTGAGTTGGGTGCTGACATTGGTTTTCGCCTCCCGTATGCGGGCGAGAGCGTGGTCATAGACTACCAGAGCCTTTTGCGGTTCGTTGTGGCGGAGAATATTAGCGATTTCGAGCCCGGTGGTTGCAACCGAACGGCGGCTCAGATAATCGACAGGGTCCATTTTCGCCAGTTCTTCACCGATGTCTAGCCCTCGTTGCAAGACGGCAAGCGCATCTCGACTTCGGCCGAGACTCGGTTCCGCATCCTGCTTTCCCAGAATCATTGCCTTGGTGTACAAAGAGTTGGCCAGATTGATACGCAGGGATGCGTGCCCGCTGGCGGCTTGCGTCTCATCGAGTTGAATCGCCTGTTGGGCCGTCTGTAATGCTCCGTCCAGATCTCCAGACTGCCAGCGCGCGATTGTCAACGCGCCCAGGATGCTGCCATGAACTCGGTGGGCTGATTCTACCGGTTGCGAAATTTCCAGGGCGCGTTGACTGGCCTGTAAAGCTTGCTGAAAATGCCTCGCATCGTCATAGCTATAGGCAATGTTCTGCTCAAAATACGCCATGCTATAGACATCTTTTGGGTCGACATTGCCGAGACTCATGAAATGCTCGACTCGCTCCGAGGCTTTATCCGCCCAAGACACCAACTCGTCCTTGCGATTCTGCTCGTCGGCCAGGACCATACGATCGTGGGCAATGGTCGCAGCGATAAACAATCCTCTTCTGTTGCTGGGATCGACTTTGAGTACGGAATCGACGAAGTTCTCCGCTTTGTTAAGACTCGCTTCCGCTTCGGGGAACTGGCCGAGATTAGGCGAGGTCGGATCGCCTTGAGCATGCGCCACACGGACATAAGCGTATGCGGTCTCGAGCGCGAGATCCTTGTCGCCATGAACATCGCCGCCAAGCGAAGTCAGATATTGCAGCGAGTCGGTAACAATCTGCATTCTGACCTTGGTCGAACCGGGCAGACCTCGGATGTCATTGTCGAGTGCGATGAATTTATTGGCTAATTGACGCACCTGATCAAATCGTCGTTCGGCAGCCCTCCGCTGGCGATTCGCAATCAGCAACCCGGTTGCCAAGCTTCCAATCACGAGTGCGATGGCGGCGGCGCTGAATGCCACTGCTGCGCGGTTACGGCGCAGAAATTTGACGGTTCGATAGGCGAGCGTATCGGGTCGTGCGGTAATCGGTTCGTGCTTCAGATAACGCTGCAGATCGTCGGCCAGCCCAGTCACCGAAGCGTATCGCTCCTGCGAACTCTTCTTCAAAGCTTTGCCGACAATCGTGTCCAGATCTCCACGAAGTCCGCGGCGCAGTTTATCTAAAGAGGCGCCCCGTCTTTCAGCGATGAGTTTGCTGTCGTTCGCTGTAATTGCGTCCGAGGCGCGGGGCGGCTGAGTCTCGAGCACAGCCTTTACCAGCTCCGCGGGCGAGTGCGGCCCTGAGCCCGCGGGATGTTGGCCAGACAATAGCACGTACAGCAACACACCCAAGGCATAGACGTCGGTAGCAGTCGTGACTGGCCGGTCGGTGAGCTGCTCTGGCGCAGCGTACTGGGGAGTAAGTGCCGATCCGGATTCGCGAGTGAGCAGGGTTGCGGCACCCGTCTGGCCTTCGCCCTCCAGGAGCTTGGCAATCCCGAAGTCCAGCAGCTTCACTTCACCGCTGGTGGTGACCAACACGTTCGAAGGTTTGATATCACGGTGGACGATCAGATTCGCATGGGCGTGCGCCACTGCCGCCAACACATCCAGAAACAGGCGAATGCGTGCCTCGAGGTCGAGTTTGTGCTGGTCACAATATTGATCGATGGGGTCGCCCTGCACATATTCCAAGACCAAATATGCCTGGCCAGCTGGAGCGACACCCGCATCCACCAGCTCCGCGATGTGCTCATGCGCCAATCGCCCCAGAATGCTGCCCTCTCGTTTAAAGCGTTCTTCTCCACCCTTCCCCGCCAGGGCCAGGTTGACAAACTTCACAGCCACGCGCCGCTCGAATCTGCCGTCGCTACGATGGGCGAGCCAGACGCTTCCCATTCCACCCTGGCCGATCTGCGAGATCAGCGTGTAGGGCCCAATGGACTGGCCCGCAAGACCGGGCGCACTCGACCACCCGGGCGGACCTTTCTCCAGAAAACCTTCCTGCATCAGCATGCGGTGTTCGTCCAGCAATGCTGCCAACTCTGCGGCTAATTCAGGATTCTGCTGTCTAAGCGACAATAGCCATGCGGCTTGCGCATCGTCGGTCATGGCCAGCGCTTGGTCCAGATATGGACTTATAATCTGCCAGCGTTCGGGACTAAGCGTGCGCATCGCGATTCCTCAGACCTCCAAATCCGCGCGAATTTTTTGGTGCAGATAAATACGAGCCTTTTCCCAATTGCGCTGCACGGTTCGTTCGGAAACATCCTGCATGGCGGCGATTTCCACGAAGGAAAAACCGCAAAAGAACTTCAAATCGACGATCGCGGCGAGGGCAGGCTCCACTTTGCCAAGCTCGTCCAAGGTCTCGCTGATTCGGACAAGCTCCCGGTGGTTCACGGCATTCTCCATCGCGTCGGTGTCGAGCGTAGTAATCTCAAACAGGCCGCCGCGCTTTTGAGCGTGCCGTTCTCGGGCATGATCGATGATTAGTCCCCGCATCACGCGAGCCGCATATCCCATAAATCGTGCCTCGTCGGGAAACGACGGGCCGTCGCGCGCAGACATGTCCAAATAGGCCTCATGCAGGAGGGTTGTGGCACTGATGCTTACCTCTGAGCCGTGGCGGGCGAGTTGACGCTTGGCGAGCCGATGCAACTCAGAATAGAGAGCAGCAAACAATGCTTCCCCGGCCTGAATGTCTCCTTGTTCGGCTGCGACAATAAGAGAAGGAATTGCCGACCCCACGCCTGCCTCCAAGGGCTGCCGGCCACCTGGTAATAGCGCCCCAAAGTGGTGACAGCTTCTCGCAGTTCTGGAGGATAGTCAAGCTGCGGCAGGCTGATCCAAGAGCAGTCTGACGATTCCGTACAATTTGACCAGGAGCTTATTGGTTCGCGCGCCGGCTCAGTTCTGACAAACTTAGTGTTTGCAGGTATTTGGCAGTCTCGCACAGACCTGTAAGTAGTTGTAGGTTCAGGCTGACCTAGGTCTGAAAAGGCTTCGCTCCCGACCGTATTCGTTTCATCGCGGGATTGGTCGGGGGCAATTTTGCCAAAAGCCTTCGCTGAATGGATATACAAGCGCAACTCTCAGGTGCGGTGTAAGTCGCTGTGACATGGAGTGCAAAGGGTAATCAGATTTTCTTCGGAATCGTCACCAGATCGGCTGCGAGAATTCTTATGGTGCACCTCGAGGTTGGACATCGAGCCGCAAGATTGGCACCTCCAGCCGTCGCGATGCAGCACTTGGGAACGGAGACTGTCGTACTGGTCGGGATCGAGCCGCACAGGAGAGATTTTCGGTCGGACCCGACTCATGACACCTTCTCGCTCACTTGGTGCAGAAATGTCTCTCTTTCTTCGGCGGAGAGAAACTTAAAGAACCGTAACGCCCCCATCAAACGCTCGGCTACTAACCGCGCAGCAGTTCCTGCGGCAAATCGCATCCCCACGAAAGGAATGAAAACTGTCACCCATCTACTGGACGAGTACGCTGACTTGAATGGTGGGTCGTTTCGCGCTATAGTCCAGTCGGCTTGGGCGCGACTAAGAGAAGCCGCTGGAACAAAGGAATTTAAATGTCTCTGCTGGAGCCGCGGGCGATAGGATACCGGGTCCGCAGCGAGCAGTTGCTTGAGCGGGCGAAACAGTCCGTGGCGGGCGGCGACAGCAGCACAATGCGCGCCTTGCCCTATCAGCCGGCCTTGCTGGTTGATCGGGGCGCTGGCTGCCGGGTCTGGGACGTCGATGAAAACGAATACATCGACATGAACATGGCCTATGGCCCACTCCTGTTCGGACACCGCCCCCCGTTTCTGATGGAAAGCGTCATACGACAACTGCAAGAGAAAGGTTCGCAGCTCGGCTTTCCCCAGGAACTGAGCTTTCTCGTAGCAGAAAAAATCCAGGCTTTGTTTCCCAGCATTGAACTCTTGCGATTCGCAAATTCCGGTACCGAGGCAATCGCATCTGCCATTCGCCTGGCCCGCGCATTCACCGGGCGACGAAACATAATTTTGTTCGAGGGCCACTACCATGGCTGGAGCGATGCAGTCTTTCATCAGTATCACGCTCCCCTGGAAACGTTCACGGACGAACCGATCCGTCCCGCTGTCCCCGGCACCGTCGGAATGACTGGAGCGCCACGCGATGCTTATGTTGTGAGTTGGAATGACGCCGCTGCACTTTCCGAAGTGTTGGAGCGGATGGCCGGTTCGGTTGCGGCGGTGGTGATGGAGCCGGTGATGGGCAACGCCGCAGTGATTCCTCCGCTCCCAGGCTATCTCGCCGCGGTGCGAGAGATGACTCGCCAGCACGGAACGTTCCTGATTTTCGATGAAGTGATTACCGGTTTCCGCGTGGCTGCCGGAGGCGCTCAGCAACTTTACGGAACGATGCCCGACATTACGGTGCTTTCAAAGGCGCTGGGCGGGGGATTTCCGGTGGCTGCATTTGGCGCTACGGCGGAGCTGATGGAACTTGTCGCCAGCGGTAAATTGTTCCACGGCGGAGTCTATTCGGGCAACGCGCTCGTGCTTTCGGCCGCCAATGCGGTTTTGGAACACGTGCTCGCGGAAAAAGAGACGTTCTACCCGGAGTTGTATCAGCGAGCCGAGCAACTCACCAACGGAGCGCGGGAGATATTGACGCGCCGAGGCTGGCCCCACTTCGTTCAGAATGTTGGCCCGATGCTGTCGATTGTTCTAACCCGAGCGGCGACAGAAACCCTGACGGACTATCGCAAGGTGCGCCGCAGCGCCGACCCGGAGCGCTATATTCAGTTTCAACACGCGCTCCTCGACCGGGGCGTCTATATGCATCCGAACCAGTTCGAGCCCTGGTACCTCTCCACAGCTCATCGCAAGGAGGACATCGATGAAGTCCTTGGGCGAATCGACGACGCCATCCGACACTGCGTCTGCTGACCCGGCTGCGGAATTTTCACCCGCGCCGCTGCTGGACGCCTTCGAGAATTTCCAGGGTTCTTTCTTCGATCTCGACTGGAACGTCAGAATCTCAGCGGGGACGTTGAAACATCTCAAGACAGAACTGCGCGGTCAGATGGCGCGACGTGGACTGACCGCAGGCGATCGAGTCGTTGCAGCGCTGCCAAACGGGCCTCTATTCGCCGCCGTTTTGGCCGCGAGTCTCGAAGCGGGAGCCGCGCCCATCCTGGTTCATGGCGACACACCTCAGTCCGAACTGGATCGGATGGCGGCACAATGGAGCGCGGAGTTCATAGTGACGGAAGCCGTTACTGGCCGCCAGAATAATGGAAGACCGAGCCAATCATTCTCGGCCGGTGAACACGGCATAGTTCGCTGGACGCACGTGGAAAACGGAAATGCGAGTCGTGATTCGATCAGACTTTCATCGGTTCCCTTGCATCCCACATCCGGAACGTCCGCTGAGCCGAAATTAGCCATACGTCCGGGACCGTGCGCAGTGGCCGAACCACTGCACTACATTGAAACGCTCTCGATCAATCGATCGGATGCGATCCTTTGTGCCATCCCGATGAGCCACGCCTATGGCTATGGCATGTGCTTCATGGTTCCGCTTCTCACGTCAGCCAATCTTCTGTTCACAAGGCACTTCAACCCAGCGCTGGTACATCAGGCGCTGCGTCGAATGGACATCTCCGTGTTTCCCGCTGTACCCGTCATTTTGGATTCCTTGTTGGCCATGGATGTCGCACACCCAGTCAAACCGCCGCGGATCGTGCTCTCCGCTGGCGCTCCCTTAGCTAAGAAAACCTTTGATGCATTTCGCCATCGATGCAAAATGGCTGTTCGCCCACTTTACGGTACGACTGAGACCGGAGGCATCTCGATAGCTTCGGCTGAGGACGAATTTGATGGTGGCGTTGGCCCGGCGATGGCTGGCGTGGAAGTCGCGCTGCGCCGGTCGGGTATCGAGGATTCGGATCCGGTGAAGATACTGAGCGTTCGCTCCTCGTCGATGATGGCGGGTTATCTCGAAAGCGGCGCAATCAATCGTAACTCCGTGGCCGGCGGCTGGTTTGAGACCGGCGATCTGGCGCAAATTGATGCGCGAGGGCGGATACACCTGCTCGGCCGACTGTCTGAAGTGATCAATGTATTCGGTTTGAAAGTAATTCCCAGGGAAGTGGAAGAAGTGATTGCGCTGTTGCCTGAAGTGGCGGAAGTGAAGGTGTACGCTCGCCGTGACATGGGATCCGAAGTCGTAGAAGCGGCGGTCGTGTGCCGTGAAAGTCTCGATGAAGGGAAAATCCTCAAGCACTGCGAGAAACATCTAGTCAGTTACAAGTGTCCGACGGCAATTCGATTTGTAAGTGCGTTGCCCCGTACAGCGTCAGGAAAAGTCGCTGTCGAGCTTCTTGCGAAGTGAACGGCTTGCAACGGAAAGATCGGCAAAGAGAAAGTGCGCGACATCGCGGAACACGTGCTTCCGGCCTGCCTTAAGTGGGAATTGACCAGGGCTTCGCGCTGTGATACTGTCACGTGCCAGATTGTGCAGTGCTCCCTCGCTCCTAGGCTAAACTCCGCGGTGGATCGCACTATGTCCTCTGTTTTTTCCGCCTCCGTCTTAGAAACGTTCGGGCCCAGAAACATGTCCGGGCACCTGTTTTACTTGCTCCCACTTTCCACCCGACGCAGGAGATGTCCTTCGGCGTACAGTCGCTCGTAGTTGAGGGAAACGCAATGTTGCAAATAAATCGAGCCCCTCTGGCGGTGACATTTCTCGCCACCCTGATTGCTCTTTTGGCTCTCGTTCCTGCCACGACCGCCGATGGGCCGGCGGCCGCATTTGCGAATTTCGAGGCGGCTCAGACTAACCCGATCCGGCTTTCCGACGATGGAACACGGCTGTTCGCCGTCAATACGGCGAACGATTCGTTGTCTATTTTCGATGTGACCCAGCCGAGAAGTCCTTCGTTGATTGCCGAGATTCCCGTCGGGGTGGGGCCCGTTTCCGTGAACCCGCGATCTGACGACGAAGCCTGGGTAGTCAATCAAGCGTCCAACAGCGTGAGTGTTGTCTCCGTATCAAAGGGCATCGTCACCGACACGATCCACGTAAAACTGGAACCCGTGGATGTGGTATTTGCCGGCGCCAACCAGGCTTACGTCAGTTGTTCCCGCAACAATCAGATTGCGGTGTTCGATACCGATACTCATGCTCTGATCATCGCGGTTCCGGTGTTTGGGGGCAGCCCGCGTGCGCTCGCGGTGAGTCCGGATAGGAGTTCGGTCTATGCAGCCTTCGCCATTTCCGGAAATGCCACCACGATTGTCCCGGACTTTCTAGCGCCGCCGCAACCGCCACCTACCAACAAGAAGCTACCCTCACCGCCGCAGGTTGGACTCATTGTGGCGGCAAGCAACCCAAAGTGGAGTTCCTACATAACCTTTAAAATGCCGGACAATGACGTGGTAAAAATCACAACCAGCCCTATTCCCTTCGTCGCCGGCTACTATTCAGGCGTGGGGACGATTAACCTGGGTCTCGCCGTGAACCCGGTGACGAGCGATCTCTTCGTCAGCAATACGGACGCCCGCAATCTGACTTTTTTTCAGCCCACGCTGCGCGGACACTGGGTAAACAATCGCATTACGCGAATCCAAGTCGCAAACGGCCAGATCACGCCTTTCGATTTGAATCCCAAGATCAACTACAAGATTCTTCCTAATCCGGAAGCGCTGAAGACGGCGCTGGCGCAACCCACCGCCGTGGTCTTCGATCCCAGGGGGAGTTTCATGTACGTGGCAGCTTTCGGGACTGACCGCGTCGCCCGCGTCGACACCAATGGGAACGTATTATCGTTCGTCGAGGTCTCCGGGCCCGGAGGATCCGGTTCAAAGGCGGATCCCAAACATAAGCGTGGCCCGAGGGGTCTGGCCCTCAACGCAGCAGCACAGACCTTGTATTCCTTAAACAGGATCTCCAACACCATCTCGATTATCGATACCTCCGAGATGGTGAAGTTTAGTGAACTGACGGTGGGCACCGACCCGACACCACCGACGATCAAGGAGGGGCGCGGGTTCCTGTACGACGCCAAGCTCTCAGGAAACGGCACTGGTGGGTGCGCGTCCTGCCACGTGGACGGAGACATGGATCACCTGGCGTGGGACCTGGGCGACCGTGGCGGCAACATGACCCACATCATTCAGCGGGGCACGAAAATAAGCTTTCACCCCATGAAGGGTCCCATGATGACGCAAACTCTTCGGGGATTACTCAACCTGTCTCCGTATCACTGGCGTGGGGACTTCGCAGACTTCCCGGCTTTCAATGTCATTTTTGATAAGTTGATGGGCGGCGCTACTCTTTCCGTCCCGGACATTACCACCTATAACAATTTCGTCAACAGCATTCTGTTCCTGCCGAATCCCAATCAGAACCTGGATCGCACTCTTCCCCATTCGATTGCCGGCGGAAATCCGATCAAGGGAGAAGTTGATTTTCTCACCATCCCCGGTTCAGGCAGTGGATCGACCTGTAACAGTTGCCATAGGGCGGATCCGGGGCCGGGCTCGGACCGACTCGTGCAGCCCGGCTTCAAGCCCCAGCCAATGAAAGTCCCGGAACTGAGGAATGTCTACCAGAAGCTGCTATACACCAGGCACAACGCGACAAGCATCGACGGCTTCGGAATGGAGCACGACGGGCATCTTTCCACTGCCGGGGATTTGCTTGCTCTGCGCCTCTTCAACGGGTATACAAGCCAGCAGAAAACTGACATGACCGCGTACCTTCTTTGTTTCGATACTGGGACGGCTCCGGCAGTCGGATACACAATTACGCTGACTTCGGCCAACGTCAACGGTCAATCGGAGCAAGGCGATTGGGCGACCCTTCAGTCGCAATCCGTTGCTGCCAATATTGATCTGATCGCCAGGGGCACGATCCAAGGACAACTGGCGGGGTTGTTGTATCAGCCCTCGAAGAACGAATACGTCAGCGATACCAACACCGAGTACACTCAGGCGCAGCTGCGCACCTTAATTGAAAGTGGAGATACGCTAAGCTTTATGGGCGTGTATCCGGGTACGGGCAGGCCACATTAAGCCGCTCGTTCAGGCGGGCGAAGGTACAAGGAAGTCCTGCACAGACACCGGGTACGCTCCGGTGCCGCCCAGCACCAGAGAGTTCCTCTGGCCGATCACAGCATGGGCACCGATGGCAGTGGCATTGGAGAGCCCGTCGCCACTCGCAGTGCAGTCATAGCCGACGCAGGTGAGACTGTCGCCGGTCGTGTTCAAGCAAAGGGCGAAGACACCGACCGAGGTGTTGAAGAACCCCGTAGTGTTGGGGTCGAGTGCCTCGAAGCCAAAAGCGACGTTGTAGTTGCCCGTGGTATAGGAGGAGAGCGCCTCGTACCCGGTGGCGGTGTTGGAGTTCTCCGTCGTGTTGGCATTGAGGCCTGTGGCCGTGTTGTAATAACCCGTGGTGTTGGCATACGGCGCCGGTAGGCCAGCGGCAGTGTTTTGGTAACCGGTGGTGTTAGAGTAGAGCGCCTGAACGCCGTTGGCGGTGTTGAAGCACACCGAGTTATTGATTGGGCGTCCTGCTCCTCTTCACCGAGGAGTTCGAAGTAGTAATCATGATCCCAGTTGCAGACCGAAGAGATGCATGGGTCGGACTGAATTCCTGACCTGAAAACGATTACGAGCGAGCCTACGGTTGGAAAAGCAACACCATCTATGAGAGCGAAATGGCGGTCCTCTCTGAGTGCATGCAATAGTGTGCTCGAAAAGTGCTTGACACGGGCCGACATTGTCAGAGACGCGATGTTTCAACCTTCGCCTACTCCTTAAGTTTTCCACCTGCAAGAACGAAAAGCCGCAAGCTGCTTGAATTACTTCCGGTTTGCTGACTATACGTCCAATTGCAAACATCAGAGTGTAAACTTCCGGCAACGGTCGCTCATTCTGTGGAAGCGAGTGACGCAGGAACTAGCACGAAAGCTCCTCCCAGATTGGCGGTGCCTGTGTTCTCAAATAGTGACGGAGAGAAAATGGAAAACACAATCATGTCTGTGGTCGGATGCTTGATATTATGCGCCTCGTTATTTTCGCAGGAGCAGCCACGGGAATTGAGGGGCGGTGGCCACTTGCTCGGCGAGACCGCCGGACAGTTCTTCTCGGAAGGATTTGTTGGGGATATGCTACGAGCATGCCAGGGAAAAGACTGGAAAAGTGTGAGCCAGTTGTCCAAGAACGTGGGCAATGTGTCTAAAACCAACGCAAAGGATTATTGCGCGAAAGAGATGCTCGCCAAGCAGCAAGCAACGAGCGGGACACGTCTGGAGTACGATGGCCGCGGTGACGAGGAGACGATGAGGGCAGATACCTTTATCTTCGACGGCGGCCATTTGGTTAAGATAGACATGATCTACGTTGCCCCGAGGGCGAACATCGAAGGCTATCGTCCGAAGTCCTTTGGCGAACTCTTCGCCGGATTGCGGGAAGCCTACGGACCGCCGTCGAAAAGCTACAGCGAACCCGTGCTAAATGCTTATGGCGTAAAGTACGACGCGCACCGCGCGGTGTGGATGGGCAATCAGGACGTAATCAGCATCATCGAACAGCCGGGTGAGGACGGCCGGACGGAAATAATCGCGGAAACACTTGCAGAATACAATCGCGCCGCACAAGCGCCAAAGACCGCCAATCCTCTGCGCTAATCAAGATCTCCCAGTTTACCGGCAAGCCAGAAGTGATGTCCTTTTTAAGTGGGCTTGCCCGAGCAAGAGATTGATTCTTGGACCCGCTGTCAAATCGTGCAATGCCCTGGTTGGATGCCTCAACCCATTCGCTCTCATTGCGTTGCCCTAGCACCCCGCCTGCCCACGTTTCCGGGCTCCTGACCGATGGAATATTTTCGGCATCCTGTCGTCTTTTGCCATCCATTTACGATTTCATAATTAGAAAGGGCAATCCTGGTGACAAGTCTTGACTCGATTTTGGGGAGAACTAGAGTTTTTCGACCGCCGCTGGATTTCTCGCCAACCACGGGCCGAGACACCGCCGAGCCGCTCGCCTTCATTGACTTGTCCTCGCGGCAGTCCTAAGATTTCAGCCCAATGGTCGGCCAAACCATCTCGCACTATCGCATCCTCGAGAAACTTGGCGGGGGCGGGATGGGTGTGGTGTATAAGGCCGAGGATGTGAAGCTCGGCCGCTTTGTCGCTCTCAAGTTCCTGCCTGACAAATTAGCCAAAGACCTGCAGGCACTCAGCCGCTTTGAGCACGAAGCCAAGGCTGCCTCTGCACTGAACCATCCGAATATCTGCACCATCCACGAGATTGACGATCAGCACGGACGAACCTTCATCGCCATGGAGTTTTTGGATGGACTGACATTGAAGCATCGTATCGGCGGGCGTGCCATGGAAACCGAGATGATTCTGTCTCTGGCGATCGAGATTGCCGACGCGCTCGACGCCGCCCACGCCGAAGGCATAATCCACCGCGACATCAAACCTGCCAACATTTTTGTCACCAAGCGCGGACATGCCAAGATTCTGGATTTCGGATTGGCGAAGGTCAGTCTGGAAGGCAGTTCTTCCAGCAAGATCGCGTCTCTGAATACGCAGACAGTGGATGCGGATCATCTGACCAGTCCGGGCACGATGGTCGGGACGGTGGCTTATATGTCGCCGGAGCAGGTGCGGGCGAGAGAGTTGGATGCGCGGAGTGATCTGTTCTCGTTTGGGGCAGTTCTCTACGAGATGGCCACGGGTGATATGCCGTTTCACGGCGAGAGCTCGGCGATGATCTGCGAAGCCATCGTGAACCGCACCCCGGTGGCCGCGGTGCGGCTGAATCACGAGGTGCCGCCGAAGCTGGAAGACATCATCAATAAGGCACTGGAGAAAGATCGCAACTTGCGCTATCAGCACGCTTCGGAGATGCGAGCCGACCTGCAACGGCTGAAGCGAGACACGGAGACAGGACGAGCTGCAGCTGCCAGTTCTGGTGCGGTGGCAGTGGCGCAGGAAGGCGATTCTCCTGTCGCCCAACCGCCGTCGCCAGCATCTGTTTATTCCCCAGCACTTGCTCCATCTCCGTCATCGGGTGCCGTGCAGGTTGCCGAAGCTTCTGTGGTTCGGCGGGGGACACTCGGGAAGATTGCAACTCCCATCCTGCTGGTCGGCGTGTTCATCGCCATCGCGGCTGGTATCTGGTATTGGCGCTCGAGGACTTCGCAGATCGACTCCGTTGCTGTATTGCCATTGGTCAATACGAGTGGCGATCCGAATAACGACTATCTCAGCGACGGCATCTCGGAAGGAGTGATGCACAGCCTGTCGCAATTGCCGCAGCTTCGGGTGATGGCTCGAACCTCAAGTTTTCACTATAGGGGCGCTGACATTGATCCACAGAAGGTCGGGCGTGACCTGAAGGTGCGCGCAGTTCTGACAGGGACGCTGGCGAAACACGGTGATGTTCTAAGCATTGAAGCAGAATTGGTGGACGCGACGAATGGCGCAGAACTTTGGGGTGAAAAGTTCGACAGGCAAGTCTCAGACGTAAGCACGATTGAGGAGCAAATCGCCAACGACATTTCGGACGGGCTTCGGTTGCGTTTGACTGGAGAGGAAAAAAGACGACTCACAAGAGGTTCGACGCAGAACGCGGAAGCATACCAGCTCTATCTTAATGGCAGATTCCACTGGAACAAGAGAACTGAAGAAGAACTGAACAAGGCCATCGAGTATTTCAAGCAGTCTATCGAAAAAGACCCCAATTACGCACTGGCGTATGTTGGATTGGCGGATGCTTATCTTGTGCTTCCCGAGTATGGGAGCATGGCGCCATCCGTGGCAGCACCCCGAACTAAAGAGGCACTGACGAAGGCTTTAGAGATTGACCAAGACCTCGCGGAGGCCCATGCATCTCTGGGACTAATGAAGCAAAATTTCGAGTGGGACTGGGCTGGGGCAGAAAAAGAGTTTCGACGGGCCACTGAACTGAATTCCAACTATCCGACCGCGCACCACTGGTACGGGCTTTTCTTGTGCCAGATGAAACGAAACGACGAGGGTATAAGAGAAGGCAGATTGGCGCAAACGCTTGATCCGCTGTCTCCAATTATTAACACTTCGCTGGGTGTGACGTTAATGAGCGCGGGCGAATACGGAAGTGGATTCGAGCTGTTGAAGCGAACCTTTGAATTGGCGCCGACTTTTCCGGAACCACATCTCTGGGTGTCGAAAGCATATGGGAGCCGGGGGCTTTACCCAGAAGCGATAAGTGAAGCACAGCAGGCAGCGTCCTATTCTGGCCGCGCGCCGAGATACGTTGCCGGAATAGGAGATGCTCTGGCGGCCGCAGGCAAAACAGCGGAGGCCCACAGCATCATCGATGAGCTAGTGCGATCGTCAAAGAGCGGCCACGTTTCACCCTTTTATATCGCGGAAGTTTACAGCACGCTAGGAGAACGAGATCAAGCATTTGAAGGGCTGGAGAAGGCTTATCAATTGCGAGACGATGAACTCGTTTGGATTTTGATTGATCCATCTTTTGACAACATTCGCTCCGACCCACGCTACGTTGACCTGCTACGTCGAATGGGTTTGCCGCGGTGAGCACCCGACATCCCCATCCTGAAGCAAGCCAAAGTGGAGTACGCAAAGCTGCAACGGCCAGGGCCGGCATTGATCCGACTCATTTGTCGGCGGGAGATTTCCTAACTTCTGCTATCAGGCGATTGCACGTTTTGAGAATTGGATGACTCCATCCGGGGGTCAATAAGTGCAATCGCGATTTTTCGACAGTTGACGCTAGGGAGTCATCTTGAAACAGCACGCAGTGACCACCGTTCCCTAACAATGCTCGGTACGCGAGTTGTCTTTCATTGTCGGTTCGCGGCATCTTGCAAGGCTTGGGCTGTGATCGACGGCAGAGGGAAGAACTTGCCACCGACCACGACTGCGTGAATCTTGCGGGTGTGGCTGATGTCTTCGCGGCGAACAGCCAGTTCATAGAGAGGCGTGCTCAGGTTGGCATTCAAGTAGTTCGTGCCTCTGCGAGGAGCGTCAAGCGTCTATCATAGATCCCACCGAATAGACTCGCTTGATCGAGAAAAAGCTGTATCCGGACGATACCTTATGCTTGCGAGGAGAGAAGTATCTCACCCGCTCTTAAGCTGTATGCTGGTCTTTCTTGCGGTTGCCAGCACTGCTTGGGCACAAGCGAAACCCCAGTCTAAGCAAGAAGAGCCCATCGGCACAGAGTCCGGATTCGGGGTTTTTCAAGAACACTGCGTGATTTGTCACGGAAATCCCTCAGCCACAAACCGCGCGCCCGCTCCTTCCGCCCTTCGCGAACTGGCTCCGGAAAAAATCTATGAGGCGCTCACCACCGGGGCCATGAAGATCCAAGGCCAGAAACTGAGCGATGCGGCGAAGCGACGCGTGGCCGAGTCGCTCAGCGCCCGCCCTTTTGGCAGCGCCGAGTCGGGCGATGCTGCAAACATGCCAAATCATTGTTCGAGCAATCCTGAGTTGTCCAAGCCCGCTAGTGGCCCGATGTGGAATGGATATGGCGCCGATCTCGCGAACACCCGCTTTCAACCCACGATGGCGGGAATCACTGCCGATCAGGTCCCGCGACTGGAGCTCAAGTGGGCTTTCGGATATCCCCATGGCGTTTCCGCTGCTGGCCAACCGACGATCGCCTCAGGCCGCATTTTTGTCGGTACGGACATCGGATATGTGTACTCGCTCGATGGCGCTACCGGCTGCGTCTATTGGTCGTTCCGGGCCAAAGCCTCGGTGCGAAATGCCGTCAGCATAGGGCCAGTGAGAGGCCATTCCGGACAATCCACCGAATATGCCGTTTTCTTCGGAGATGCAAAGGCGAATGTCTACGCGCTCGATGCCTCCACTGGCCAATTGCTATGGACCACGCACGTCGAAGATCACTTCACGGCGCGTATTACTGGATCGCCCACGCTGTATAGCGGGCGCCTATATGTGCCGGTTTCGTCATTTGAGGAATTTGCGGCCGCTGCCAGAGAATATCCTTGTTGCACCTTCCGAGGAAGCGTAGTTGCGCTCGACGCCGACAGCGGCCGCCAGATCTGGAAGACCTATGTCATTCCTCAAGAGCCCAAACCGACGCGCAAGAACTCAGCGGGTATCCAGCTGTTCGCGCCGGCGGGAGCCTCCGTTTGGAATGCTCCCACCATCGATGTCGAGAGAAATGCCATTTACTTCGGGACAGGCGACTCTGAGAGTGAGCCTGCGGCCACAACGTCTGATGCCATCATGGCCTTGGACATGGCCACCGGGGCGGTTCTGTGGACTTTTCAAGCTACAGAAAAGGACTCTTTTCTGCTGGGATGCGATGTACCGGCAAAACAACGTTCGGACAATTGCCCGAAAGCGGTAGGCCCGGACTGGGATTTCGGGGCTTCTCCCATTCTGCGGAACTTGCCCGACGGTCACCGGATCCTGCTTGCGGCGCAGAAGAGCGGAAACATATTTGCGCTCGACCCCGATCGCCATGGTGCACTGATATGGAAAGTAAACGTGGAGACAAAGCGGCCCCGCCCAAATCCAGTACTCGTCTGGGGCGGTGCTGCGGATGAGCAAAAGGCCTATTTCGGTCTTACTTCTGGCGGGATGGTAGCCATTCGTCTTACCGATGGAGCGCGTGTTTGGTTCACGCCAATGGTGGCGAAGCATGCAAGCGCCGACCGGGCCGGCATGTCCGCTGCGGCAACAGCGATTCCTGGCGTCGTATTTGTAGGGGGCTGGGACGGCATCCTCCACGCCCTTTCTACAAAGGACGGGCATCGGCTCTGGGAGTTCCCTACGGCACGCAAGTTTGCGACGGTCAACAAGGTTCAGGCTAAGGGTGGCTCCTTTGGTGCCGTTGGCCCAACCATTGCTGGCGGCATGCTCTTAATAGGATCGGGCTATGGTGTATTCGGCGACGATATACCCGGCAATGTGTTGTTGGCCTTCTCAATCCAGTGATGCCCTTCGGATCTTCCGATTGATAGGGGCTAGGACTGTGAGCGGATAGTCGTACGGGCTCTTGCTGGCAAAGACGAGAGCAACTCAAGTGCTTCATAGCACCCAAAACCCCTCAATGAGCGTTATGGCGGTTTTTTCACCAGTCATCTGGGTGAAGAGATAAGCGGAATAAAGGAGGATCAGGAGAAGCTCCACACAGGTTGTCCGCAACTTTCGACGGAGTGTACCGCCAGCCCGAACCGCAGACGGTACGCTGGTTCCCGAGCGTCGAAAATCATCTGTGGCGGGTTTTGAGTTCACATGGGCCTGCGGCCGACCGATGGGGATGAAGTGCGCTCCCAAGGTTCATTGATGCCGACCACCGGCCGGAGTCGTCGCATCATTTCCACCGTACGGCGCAGGCTATAATTGTGCCCGCGCATGGCTCTAACCTCTGGCACAAAACTCGGTCCTTACGAAATCCAATCTCCTTTGGGCGCTGGCGGGATGGGCGAGGTGTATCGTGCGCGAGACGTCCGCCTGGATCGCACCGTCGCGGTTAAAGTTCTGGCTTCCCACCTTTCTTCTTCGCCGGAATTGAAGCAGCGCATGGAACGCGAGGCTCGGGCCATCTCTTCGCTGAACCATCCGCACATCTGCCATCTTTACGACATCGGCTCACAGGACGGTACTGACTATCTGGTGATGGAGTTTCTCGAAGGGGAAACTCTGGCTGAGCGGCTTCATAAAGGAGCTTTGCCACTGAGCGAAATTCTAAAGATTGGGATTGCCGTAGCCGAGGCGCTTGCCGTGGCCCACCGCCAGGGGATCGTGCATCGCGATCTTAAGCCGGGAAACATCATGCTGACGAAGGGTGGCGCGAAGCTGATGGACTTTGGGCTGGCGAAGTCGGCAGGTGCCGGCGTTCCCCCGGGAGCATCGAGCGCGCCTCTTTTGTCGGCTGCACGGACGATGAGCCAAGCCAGTCCGGTCTCTCCGCTCACCACCGCGGGTACGATGATCGGAACGATCCAGTACATGTCGCCGGAGCAGATTGAGGGCAAGGAGGCAGATGCCAGATCGGACCTGTTTGCGCTGGGAGCTGTTCTTTATGAAATGGTAACCGGCGCGAGGCCGTTCGAGGGCAAGAGCCAGATCAGCGTAGCTAGCGCGATTCTGGAAAAAGAGCCGGAACCGATTTCTGCATCGCAACCGCTGACGCCGCCGGCGTTCGAGCACATCGTAACTGCTTGCCTCGCGAAGAATCCTGAGGACCGGTTTCAGTCCGCGCAAGACATCGCGCTGCAATTGAAGTGGATCGCTGAGAGCGGGACACCGGCTCTAAATTCCACGGAAAAAAGGGGAAACCACCGCGAGTTGCTGGCCTGGCTGATCGCAAGCGGACTAGCCCTGATGCTGATCGCCTTCGTTCTCTGGTGGCGCGGATCCAAAGGCACAGAGCAGACAACATATTTTTCTGCGCCCCTCCCGTTTGCGGCGCGGGCTGTAGCTGTGTCTCCCAATGGCCATACGGTAGCTATTGTTGGTCATCGAGAGTCCGAGCGAAATAACGTGCTCTGGATCTATGAACCGGGATCGCCGGAAGCGACCAACCTTGCCAACACGGAAGGCGCCAGCTTCCCCTTCTGGTCTCCCGACGGAAGGTCGCTAGGGTTCTTCGCGGATGGGAAACTGAAGAGGCTGAATCTAGCGGGCGGTCCAGTGCAGACACTGTGCGACGCTTCTACAGGACGTGGGGGCACCTGGAACAAGGATGGCGTTATCCTTTTCACCCCGAGCGGAACGCTCGGAGTCGGCCTCTATCGAATTTCAGCGTCAGGGGGAACACCGGCTCAGGTCACAGTTCCCGACAAAACCTTGAACGAAGACAGCAATCGTTGGCCGGTATTCCTGCCGGACGGAATTCATTACTTGTATTCCGCAATCAATCTTTCCGGGCGAAGAGATCTCTATTCGGTCTACGTCGGTTCGCTGAATTCGAATGAGAAGCGGCTTGTGGTCAGAGCGAAAGGCAACGCGGCGTATGCCGCTCCGGGATACTTTCTCTTTTATCGAGATCAAACCCTTTTCGCGCAACACTTCGACATCGGAAAATTTGAGCTTACTGGAGAACCTGTTCCGCTCCTCACGGATGTCCAATTCTTTCCGCGGATTTCTGAAGCGGTATTTGCCGCTTCCACCGCCCGTTTGCTGGTGGCTCAAAGAAGTGCAGATTCCGGCGCCTCTCAAGTGCTGTGGTTTGACCGTAAAGGCCAACAGATTGGAATTGCGCTGAACCCCGGCATCTACGGCAACATAATGCTCTCCCCAAACGGCAGAGCCGTAGCGTCAGACACCACCGATCCTGTCAGCCAGAATACGGACATCTGGACTTACGATCTCGAAACCCGGAGTGCGAAACGGCTGACGTTTGATCCGGCGTTGGACTCACTGCCGATCTGGAGTCCGGATGGAAGTCGAACGGTTTTTGCGTCAAATCGTGAACTCAAGTTCGACTTGTATTTGAAGGATACCAATGGAGGACGAGAGGAGAAAATCATTCCGCAGGATGGTCCTGATCGATTTCCGACCGACTGGTCACGCGATGGGAAATATGTGCTCTACGAAGGTGGCCCAGACCTGTGGTTTTTGACGTTTCCGGAACTCCGAGCCACTCGGTTTCTGAAAGCGGCATCAACTTTGAAGAGCGGCCGCTTCTCACCGGACGGCAAGTGGGTAGCGTACTCCTCCAATGAGAGTGGACGATGGGAGATCTACGTAACCTCTTTTCCCGAAGCTCATGGGAAATGGCAGGTGTCGAACACCGGCGGCGATCAGCCCAGATGGCGGAGCGATGGTAAGGAACTCTTCTACCTCTCCACCGATAGCAAGATTATGGCTGTTCCGGTGAAAATTGGATCTAACTTCGACGCTGGCACCCCGACAGCGCTTTTCCAGGCCAATCCTCGTGACATGTTTGCTACTTCCGAACTGTTTTCCTACGACGTCAGCAATGACGGGCAGAAATTCCTCATCAACTCGCAACTGAAGACAGAAATGACACCCATGTCTGTGGTCCTGAACTGGAGCGCAAAGCTGAATTAATAACGCCGCTACGAAACGAACCGCAGGCTGCAGGTCTGTGCCCTCCGAATCGGCGAACCGCGATCTGCACCCCGGGTGACGAGATGGACAACGCAAAAGTCTCAAGTCAGCACTGGAAGATCATGTTGATCTCGGGCATGGGATTTTTTACCGATGCGATGTTACGCCAACAATTAGTCGAGGACTGACGGACTGGACATCAGCCTCTTGCGTCCTTCACTGAAGGTTTATTTCGGAAAGTGAGCGAACTTGACCACTCCTTGAAACGGTTATCCGGTACTGTTCCTTGTTCGTGAAACTGAACATACATTCAGCGGTAGTATTGGAAAGTCCGACCGGCGGACGATTCACGAAGAGGAGAATAATGACTAAATTGAACTTTGGTATGAGGGCATGCGCTCTCTTTGTACTATCGGCAGCGACAACGGTGACCTTGCCTGCACAGACCTTTAAATCACTGGTCAGCTTTGATAACACAGACGCCGCCTTGCCCTGGGCGACGCTGGTGCAGGGCAACGATGGGAATTTCTACGGGACAACACAGAACGGTGGAAACACTGCTTGCAAACTAGGCTGTGGCACGGTCTTCAAAATCACCCCGAACGGCAAGCTGACCTCGTTCAAATTCGACGGGACAAACGGCTCCCAGCCCTACGCGGGGTTGGTCCAAGCCGCCAACGGGGACTTTTACGGTGTAACAACCAGCGGCGGGGCTGATAATTTGGGGACGGTCTTCAAGTTCACCCCAAAGGGCGGCCTGACCACGCTGTACAGTTTCGCTGCAAACACGGGCTACGCTCCAATAGGAGGCCTGACCCTGGCTAGCGACGGCGATTTCTACGGGACCGCGTCGAGCGGTGGTCCGGCCGCCGGTCAATGCGACCCAGGCTGCGGCACGATCTTCAAAATAACGTCAAAGGGAAAATATACGACGATACACAACTTCAACGGCATTCCGGATGGCGGGGCTCCTTTGGCGACCATGGTCCAAGCCCCGGACGGAACGTTTTACGGCACGGCATCAGCTTTAGGGGACGCAGACAGTTACGGTACGGTCTTTACCATCACGCCGGAAGGAAAATATACCGTGGTCCACCAGTTCAACAATACGGACGGCGCTTACCCGTTCGGCGGGCTGATCCTGGGCACTGATGGGAACTTCTACGGTCAAACGGATCTCGGGGGCGCCTCCGATTATGGTGCTTTCGGTACGGTCTACAAAATGACCCCAAAGGGCAAGGTGACGACGTTGCATAGCTTCGAACAAACGGATGGTGACAATCCCATTTCAAACCTGGTTCAGGGCACTGATGGGAATTTCTACGGTACCGCGGCCTATGGCGGGAAATACCCGAACTTTGGGACAGTCTTCAAAATTACCTCCAATGGCAAATTTACGACGCTGCACAACTTTGACAGCACGGATGGGGCCTATCTCTACGCGGGGCTGATTCAGGCCACGAATGGGAAATTTTACGGGGCAACTTACGCCGGCGGTTCGAGCACTGCCTGCACATATGGCTGTGGCACGGTCTTCAGCCTATCTGTGGGTCTGGGGCCGTTTGTGGAAACGTTACCGAATTCTGGCAAAGCGGGAGCGGCGGTTAGAATCCTGGGAACGGATCTGACAGGCGCGACCAGCGTCACCTTTAACGGCACGGCGGCGCAGTTTAAGGTCATCTCCAAATCGGAAATCGACACCAATGTACCGTCAGGGGCGATCACCGGCACGGTCGAAGTGAAGACAACCGAGAAAACACTTAAGAGCAACGTGGTGTTCCGAGTGACAAAGTGACACTGTGATCTGTTCGGAACGAGAAAAGCCGCCCGACAGATTGGGCGGCTTTTCTTGGCATTGTCCGCCAACCCGGTCGCGATCTGCACAAAGGAAATTCCGGAAACCGTCAAAGTACCAATTACGGTGTGGCAAGCAGGGCATTAGGCGTCAACCTATTTGGAAGTGTCACGCCGGTCTGCGTCGTCCTGCACGGACTTCGTCGTAGCCGACTTGTCGATCGCCGACTTCGTGGACAAACCACATGCAACCGGGGGATTTGTCATTTGCTTGGCGAATACGCGGTAGCTCGCCCCGTCTGGCCGCAACGTCGACCAGTATCCCGACCGGGTCAGCAAGGGTTTGTGTTGCACGATGGTCTGGTTTACTAGAATCTTCACTCCACATTCAAGATTGTTCTTCGGCTGGAGAATGGTTTTGGCCGGATCGTCCGGCTTTAGCGCACGGTCCACTTGCCAATTGAAATCGCAGCCGTAACGCTTCTGGTCTGCGTACGCAAGCTGCAGCAATCCTTCACTGCGCATGACCGTTCCTCTCACCTCATCGTGTTTCACGACTGTTGGCTCGATGTGGCGGACGCTTGTGGTGGGATTTAATCCGGCTTCAGCTCCCGCAAGGGCCTGAAAGAAGTACGCCCAAAATGCGCGTTTGTCGGTCTCGGCCATCTCGTAAAATCGCGGACAGAATCGACGGACGCCCGCCGGAACTTGCGAAGAAAGCATTTCGGGTGGCAGCGCTTTCTCGATGATCTGGTCCCACTGTGGATTCCAGCGCGTTCCGCCGAGCTCCACCTTTTTCTCATCGATAGGTGTCGGCGGGGCCGGTTTAGTAGCCTGCGCATGCGAAGCTGTGCCTATTCCCATGAAAAATACGAGACTCACCATAAACAACGATGTCAGCGCAGAGATACTCATGTTTACCGCCTCCGCTACTAATCGATACGTTCTGTTGCCACCCGTCTCGTGACTGCTTAGGTGGCCGCTGAAGCTTAGCGTTCCTGAGTCCCGATGTCTTAAGGATCGACACTGCCTGCATTGGCCGCTTGTTTGGCGGCGTTTTGACCACACGCCGAAATTACCTTAAGCTTTCCTTGGTCTCGGGGTGAGGGCGGCACAGGTTTTTACCGTTTCCACTGTCCTGGGTTCGACCGAAGGCGAACGGTGTCAGGCCGGACCACGTTTCTCACCCCGTGACGAATTTCCTCACGCTTTCGGGGGCGTCTACAGTTTCGGGCTTCATAGACTGCGCACAACAAAAACGATCAATAGAACTACGACAATTGTTCCTACCAGGCCGTAACCTAACATAGTTCCTCCTAGTCCTACGTGTTTCGATCTGATCAATCATGCTGCAAGATGATGAGCTTTGGCTGGTCAGTAATGCTCACAATGGATAATGCTCCAGAGAATTCTGGTCCGCTCTCTGACAGCACGTCAGTGATGCGTCACTGTTTAATCAGGGCAGCCCGCAGCCGCGAGTACAACCGTGCAATCGAAGGACGATCTGGCACAATGATTCAAAAGCGTGCCATCCGTTTGTTGTTGCTGGCACTCTTGATTCTGGCTTGGCTAAACCTTCTTGAGCGACGGTTGGTGGAGTCTCATGCGCCCGTCATCATCCCATTTGACGATCGCGTCCTCTTCGTTCGCTCGCTCAACTGTTCCGAACTCCCCCGTCGGCTTTCCGAAGTTGCCCAAACCCTCGACCCGATCTCCGGGATTCAGTTCCTGGTCAGTGGCCGAGGGCTCAGAGAGCGCTGGCTTCTTGGCACGGTCTGCGTCAGGCGTTGCGCCGGGGTAGGATAGGGGCGGTTGGGGAGCTTTGCGCAGTTTAGGTATCGTCTTGGTGACATGGCTCATACTTCTATTGTTTCCTTCCAAGGGGCCAAAGTAGCGCCCTTCGCCGCGACTATCTCTTCTTCAATCAATACAGCATAGGCCGGGCAAGAATGGTTCGGCTGGTCCAAACTGCACAGTTCTGATAACTAATTTGGTTAGCAGCGATTTTGGTTAGTCAGCGATGCAATGCCAAAAGAGTTCGTTCATTTTGTGTTGGCGCTATAAAGGTGCTGCAATCGTTTCGAAGCTTTATTTTCTTTGTTGCCGACGACATCGAGACCGAATGATGGGTTTTTGTAGGTTCCTGTGATCTTGAACGGTACTACAGATCCGCCGGCTTTCTTCGTGAAAAAAGGATCCATCGTTTTCAGCAATAAAGACTTCACGCCATGCTCCATCTTCGACAGATCAGTATCCATCTTCAAGATACCGTGGAGATCAATCCCGTTCGTGAGCAGATTGTAAGTTCCATGCATTTCGGCGGACGCGCCCGGCACGCCGAACGAAAGGTTGGAGAACGTTGCGGTTCCATCGTGCAGCACGACGTGGCCTTTGAGATCGGAGAGCACGGTTGCAGGATTGTCGTCATTTTCTCCTCTGGATGCTGCGCTAAGCTGGTTCACGTGTTGCTGCGTCTCCGTTTTGAAACTGCCAGCCACTCCGAAATCGCCCAGCAACTCGACTTTGCGCAGGAACGGCGCCGCCCCGGGCGGGATCGTGGTCTGGGCACTCAAACTAACCGCGCCCGACATGGGAGCCTCGTCTGATGTCACGAACATCCGTAAGATATCTTGAATCCGTCCATTGCTTACCTGCAGGTCAACGGTCGCAGTTTTTCCCTTGCTGCCCGGCGCTCCCACCACACTGCCATTCGAAACAACGGTCGTCTTATCGAAATTCGAATTCACCTGTTGCAACATTACGTCGCCGTTCTCGGCGTTTACGAAGGCTTCGAACTGGGTTTCAAGTTTGACCGAGTGACCGCTTGAAGTCACCTCGAAGTCGGGAGTATCAGTTGAGCCTTGGACACCGATGTGTTCGAGTGTGCCCTGAAATTTCCCCTGAGACGAAAGCATTCCGGCAATGCCGTGAAACGTGCCCAAGTCTGCGTTCTGGAAGGTGTAATCCCCTGAAACCGGAGTTTGCCCTGCATCCCCCGTTTTCCATGGTCCGAAACGTCCGCTGGCGGTGATTTCGCCCGGGGGCTCTGGATTCGAAAGCTTGACCTGAAAGGATAATCTTCGCGGCGTCCCGACGTTGCGAAGTGTGCTTTGGTGAATGGCGAAAATAAGAGGCGGATTGGCTGGACTCCGTGTGAATTCGAGAGTAGCCCCGTTGGCGACGATTTCGTCGATCGTTGTACCGCTGGGACTCGGCGATTTCTGCGCGGTGCCGGAAGCAGCAATGTTAATGATAATGTGCAAATTTTCGGCTCGGATTTGGGACACGCGGCGCGTGACTAAGCCAGGATAGCTGCCCTGGATTGTTAGTTTGCCGACGGTCATAAGGGGAGGCGTGTTCGGATCGGAACTGCGGCGGAAGGTGACCTCTTCTGCAACGCAGCCCGGAAACGGAAAATATGTACCGTGAAAATGCGCGATCTCCACCGTGCTCGAACTGGCATCTTGCAACGATTTGATCACCGCCTGCCTGGTAAAGGGCCAGTACATCGCCAGCAAAACCAGTGCTAGCGCCGCAACAACCGCGATTGCTATCGAAACGAGCATGACGACGGCTTTGTGGGATCGAAGTTGCTGGATCAAAGTGTTTGGATGTGGCATTCGTCAGCTCCTTACGTGCTCGGCGAACCAGTCGGGCGCTCGCGCTGGATTTCGTCTGAGGTTTGTCATGCCTGACCAAGGGCTGATAGATTCCAGTGAGAATCCGCAAGTTGCTTGGGTCCAGCCAGTAAATATTGCCTGCGACCTTCTTCCGTTGTCCTAAATTTGGGTAGTGAGGTTAGGGAGTATTCTTCAATCATGGACAAGAAAGAGATCAATTCCCCAAAGGCGACCGCGAATTTTCTCATCTGGATTTGTGGTGTCGGAGGGTTGCTGCTGCTCATTTTCCTGGCTCATTTCGTCTGGAAGATTCTATGAAGTTGGCGGACTAAGAGAAATGTTACTCGTGTTGTCGAATCGAATGTGAGCCGTATTGAGCAGACAGCCGGTTCTTAACGAAATAAAGTGTGTGCTGTTCCACTCTGGATGCTCCAGGTTCCCAGCCGGAAGCTCGATCGGTGCACAACGCGCGAGAGTTCTGCGTAAGGATCAGAAGCAAAATCAAATCCTAAGTGAAATTCCAAAGCGCCACGCCGCAAGAATCTTAGGAGGATTCTATGAAGAACATGTTTCTGCTGATTGTTGCACCGCTTCTGCTGGTGACACTGGGATTTGGACAAGCTCCCGCGCCGAGCAGCAACGCCGACCAAGGAAGCATCAAGGGATGCCTTGGTGGCTCCGATGGCAACTACACAATAGTGGAGGACGGCACAGCTCAAACTTTCAAAATCGCCAGCAGCACGGTTGACTTGAAGGCACATGTGGGCCACGACGTCGAAGTCATCGGGCAAAAAGCGAATGCAGATACGAGTTCCGGCGCCTCTGACAATAGCGTTGTCGTGACCGGAGTAAATATGATTTCGGATCAGTGCGCCACTACGTCGGCTGCCACTGTCAGTACTCCCGCTGTGGCGGATCAAACACCCACTGCGACCGCCGATTCACCCGCTGTGACTGCGAGCACGCCGGTTGCAACTGCCAGCACGCCGGCTGCGGCTGATCAAATACCGGCTGCGACCGCCGACTCACCCGCTGTGACTGCTAGCACTCCCGCTGCGACTGCCAGCGCTCCCGCCGCGGCTGATCCAACACCCGTTGCGACTGACAGCACTCCCACTGCGGCTGATCAGACACCCGCTCAGACTGCCAGCGCTCCCCCTACGGCTGATCCAACTCCCGCGACGACCGCCAATGAGCCTATGATGGCGAGCGCCGGCGCACCGGAGAATAACAATCAACTGCCCGCCACTGCCACTCCGCTGCCGCTGCTCGGATTGCTAGGTGTGGGCCTGCTCGCGACCGGCTTGCTGAGTTGGAAGTCGCGGACAAACTAACAGTACTTTGAAGCGTGGTGCACGAGATGGAAAGAGCATTACCGGGAGCGGGCGAGTTGGAGGAGCCGAAAGTTGTGCTTGCGCCTCTATCGAAAAATCGAGGCCGCATGCGGCAGCAGCTCGCCCTTTTCTTAACCGGCGTTGGGCTGCTGTTACTACTTTACGTGTCCTTCCAGTACTGGCAGATGTACGCCGCTCAGAAAAAGCTCGCACTGGCTTGGCAACAGCAGGACGCACGTCCAGCAAACATTGTGGGCAGCGATAGCGACGCTCTTGTCCGGCTCACCATCGCAAAGATCGACCTGGATGCAGTGATCGTGGAAGGCACTTCGCGCCAGTCGCTCAAGCTTGGTCCGGGCCACATGGTGGATTCGGCTGTTCCCGGATCTTCAGGAAACTCGGTTATCGTCGCGCATCGTGACACTTTCTTCCGTCATCTCGACGAGCTGCAGGAAGGGGATGGGATTTACCTGCGGCGACGGGGCGAAGTTTACCGATTCGAAGTTACCCAACGTCGTGTCGTCGAGCCTACGGATCTCTCGGCCTTACGACAGTCTCCTTCGGCGCAGCTTACGCTGATCACCTGCTATCCGACACACTACCTTGGACCAGCACCGAAGCGGCTGGTAGTCGTAGCGCGCTTGATAGCAACGCCTAAAACAGCGCGCGAGTAGAACCTGACGGCTCTACCTTCGGTGCCACGATCTCAGGCCGGATCTAAGGGGCATGACCTTTTTTCTTTGCCCTGATGCCGCTCACGAGCCAGCCTTCCTGGGACACAAGAAAGTATCGGCTCACGATATGAAATCCTACGTTCGTGGGGGTGATCAATATTGTACAGACGGTGGAGGACGCATTTGTATAAAGTGCCGATTGAAAGTTACCCGTGCAGGACCGGAGATTTAAAGGAAAGGGACAACATATGAAACTGCTCACGATTTCATTGCTGGTTGTGTCGTTCTTGGCAATCGGCGCTCATGCCCAATCTGATTCCGATGCGGTGAAAATCAATCTTGGCACAGCTGAACAATTTGCCGTGCTGGGTGCCACCGGCATCACCAACATTAGTGCCCACACTTACATAATCGGTGACGTGGGCAGTTCTCCGACACCCGCGATCGTTGGACTCACGCAATCTCAAGTGAAGGGTCACCTCTACCTTAAGTCGAACGCGGTGACGGCAGAGGCGCAGAAGGGTCTGACCGTCGGATACAATCAAGCCGCGGACGCGCCGTGTCCCAAGGATCACGACCTCACCGGCAAGGATCTGGGCGGAATGAAGCTCGGACCTGGAGTCTACTGCTTTTCAACGTCAGCCCAATTGACTGGCACTCTGACGCTAAACGCTCATGGGAATCCAGATTCGCAGTGGATTTTCCAGGTCGGCTCTACGCTGACGACTGCCACCAATTCCAAAGTAGACATAATCCTGGGGCACAAGGAACCACCCTGGGGCAAAGGTGAGAGAGGGTGCGGCGTCTACTGGCAAGTCGGCTCGTCAGCAACCATCGGGAGCAGTAACACCTTCGTCGGACAGATCCTGGCCCTTGCCAGCATCACGCTGAACAGCGGCGTCCTGCGTGGCAAGGCCCTGGCTAGCACCGGGGCGGTCAGTATCTCTGCCCAAGAGACCGTTGACGGTCCGAGCTGTGGTAGCGCCCCTGTTTCGGATGCTGGCGGTATGGATTTCTCTAAGAACCAGGGCGATTATCTCGATGAAGCGTAAACCCGAAAAGTAAGAAAATGGAAATCGCCGCTCAGCCAATATGGATCTAAAAAAGAACAATCTTTAAACCAGAATGGATTGAGGCGGCGATAGCGCGCCCTGCGCTATCGTCGCTTCGGTGCTGGCTGTCGACCATCCGCAGTGTCGACCAAACCACCCGCGCTTCGATGGCAACAATCTGCAAAAGAGCCGGCTACTCGAAGGGCGAAGTGTTCGCGCTTCTTTTAGCTCGCTTTCTCCTCTTCGGCGTGCCTTCGGGCGGCGGCTCCTTGAGGGTCGGTTGTTATATCGACCCACTTCGGATTGGGGGAAGCCTCGGCGTCGTAGTTGTCGTGCCAGTTCCACCACTTGTACGGCGGAGTCTGCGGGTAACCCTCCGGCGAGTCCTCCCAAGTTTCCTGACGGCCGAGCGGCGTGAGGTCGAGGTAGCTCCAGGTGCACCCTATGGCCTCGTCGCCGCGGTTGTTAATGAAGTATGTGCGGAACACCTTCTCGCCGTCGCGGAAGAAGACGTTGTGGCCGTGCCATTCAGCGACGCCGAAGTCCTTGTCGAAGTCGCCGGTGAAGGTGTACCAAGGCATCTCCCAGCCCATCCGCGCCTTCAGGCGCGCGATGTCCGCCTGCGGCGCGCGTGAGGCGTAAGCGAGGGTGGTGTCGCGGGCGTTCAGATGGGCGAGGTGCGCGACCTGATCGGCGCCCAGCGAGCAGCCGCGGCAGGCGTGCTCGGGCCAGCCGAACACTCCGGGCTCGAAGAAGGCGCGATAGACTATCAACTGCGGGCGCCCCTCGAACAAATCGAGCAGGCTTACCTTGCCTTTGGGTCCGTCGAACTCGTACTTCTTGTCCACAGCTAGCCAAGGCATCCGCCGACGTTCGGCGGCCAGCGCGTCACGGGAGCGGGTCAAGGCCTTCTCCGTCACCAGGAGCTGCTGGCGCGCAGCCTCCCACTCCTGTTGAGACACGATCGGGGGTGTTTTCATCGCGAGATGCGTTTTCCCTTGTTCCTTGTTCGTCGACATTTTCATTTCTCCTTATTATTTAGATTCGAAATGATTTCTTCTGCTCCGTTCCTTTTGCGAGAAACTTTCACCGCCAATGCTGCCAGAACGCCGGTAGAAACCGCCCCGGCGACGACGAATCCCATGGTTGCCAAACAGAATGGACACATCGTGCACCTCCTCGGCGGCCAACTTGACGTTAAGCCGACTCTACAGGGATGACGGGCAGTCTGGAGATATTTCGACAGGGAAAATAAAAAAATAGCCCCGCCTGTGCAACAGAAACTGTCTCACGGCATCCTCGGTCATGCATCCAAGCCCTCAGGTGTTTTCACTAACTATCTGACTGGCCGCGATCCCGTGATGAGGATGTCCACCAGTCTCCTGGCGCTTTGCTGCTGGTCAGGAGCGGACGCCACGTGGGAGACGCTTATGAGCGCGCCGAGCAGATCGAATGGCTCGAGATCTCTATGAATGTTGCGGCTCTTGATGGCGCGCTTCACCAACGAATCAATTGCTCCCTGGATCTGACTGCGTGAACCTTCATACAGCTTCGAAGGCCTCCGACGTGCGAATTGAGAGCGGGGGCCGATGATCTGCTTAGTCGCGATATAGTCGACGAATAGTAACATCCATGCTCGCAAGGCCTCGATGGGAGGAAGACTTTCGGAGAGTCTTTTTAGTTCTCTTCACCGCAAGCGTTTATTCTTAACCCTGAAACCAAGGAAACGTAGCCAAGCAAAGGAGCTCAAATTGATGACCAACAAGATCGCCATTATCACGGGTGGAAGCCGCGGCTTAGGCCGCAACACCGCCGTCAATCTTGCACGGCGCGGCGTCGATATCCTCTTCACCTATCGCGTGAATCAGAAAGAAGCAGAGAGTCTCATTCGCGAGGCCGAAGCCGTAGGGCGGAAAGCGGTGGGATTTCGCCTCGACACTGGTGACCTTCGCGCCTTTGACGGTTTCATCTCTGAAGTCCGTCAGACGCTTCAAAGCTGGGGATGCGACTGCTTCGACTACCTTGTGAACAACGCCGGCAATTCGCTGCATGCCAGCTTTAAGGAAACGACAGAAGCTCAATTCGATGAGATCTTTAATGTTCATGTTAAAGGTGTTTATTTCTTGACGCAGAAGCTCCTTCCTTTGATGAACGACGGCGGCCGCATCGTGAACATTTCCTCCGGGCTCGCCCGCTTCGCTCTGCCCGGCACTTCCGCTTACGGAGCCGCGAAGGGAGCGGTTGAGGTTTTGACCCGCTACCTGGCCAAAGAACTTGGTCCACGCGGGATCACCGCGAACGTGGTCGCACCCGGTGCAATTCAAACCGATTTCAGCGGGGGCGTGGTGCGCGACAATCCCGAAGTGAATAAGCATGTGGCGGAAATGACGGCGCTGGGACGGGCGGGCGTGCCCGACGATATCGGACCCATGATCGCGGCGCTTCTCTCTGACGAGAATCGGTGGGTTAATGCACAGAGAATTGAAGTGTCCGGCGGCATGGCGCTTTAGAGGCCAAGACAGGCCGCATGTACCGAGTGCAGATAGCTGGGGTTCGAACTGAACGGCAACTGTCTCAACAAAAACTGGCCTGATTGCGGCTCCCGATCTTGCAGCGAAAGGACGAGAGGGAGGTACAGTCGGTAGGCTTTTGAAGTCAAAAGGAAATTCGTGCGATGGGAACCCCTAGGAACAGAACGTCATCGCGGGGGTTAGCGGCAGTTTCGGTCGTGACGCTTCTGCTCTTAATCTCCGCGGGGAAGGTGACTCTCGCCAACGCCCAGGCGCAGGTCCACTCCGCAACACTCACACCTGTTGATGCCGCTCAGTCGGCAACTCATTACAAGTACAAGGCCCTGTATGAATTCTGCGATTCTTCTGGTTGCCCGGACATTCCGAATGGCGATCTTATCTTCGACACCGCGGGAAACCTGTACGGAACGACGTTTGAGGGTGGAGATCCCGCTTGCGGCTTGGGGTGCGGCACGGTGTTTCAGCTTTCGCCAAGAGCAGATGGCACTTGGAAGCTGGCTACGATCTTCAAGTTTGATGGCGAGGACGGAGCTTATCCGGCAGCTGGTTTGGTTATGGATGCCGCGGGAAATCTGTACGGGACAACGAGCGGCGACACCGGGCTGGGCGATGGCACCGCGTTTAAGCTCTCACCGCGCAAGGATGGAATCTGGACGATCACCACGCTTGTCAAGTTTACGGGGAAGAACGGCAGCGATCCTGAGGCGCGACTCATTCTCGACGCGGCCGGGAACTTGTATGGGACTACTACCGCTGGTGGCAACTCCGTTTGCGATGGAAGTGGGTGCGGCACAGTGTTCCAGCTTGCACCGGTGGCAAAGGGAAAATGGAAGCTTACTACGCTCTTCGAGTTCAACGGCACGGACGGCGCAGGTCCTTACTCGGCTTTGATCTTCGATGCCGCCGGCAATTTATATGGAACAGCGTCCGGCGGAGGGAAATTCGGGGAGGGCACGGTGTTCAAACTTTCACCCGCCAAGGGTGGGGCGTGGACACCTACGACTCTTTTCAACTTCAATGGTGCCGACGGCGCCGGTCCCCGAGGGAGTGTGGTCTTTGATGCTGCGGGAAATTTGTATGGAACGACGGTCGGCGGCGGTGAACCCGGCTTCGGTACGGTCTTTAAGCTCTCTCCGGAAGGCAATGGAATCTGGAAGCACACTACCCTCGTTACCTTCGACATCGCCAACGGGAGCCAGCCCACGGCAGGCCTCATCTTTGACCCCGATGGAAACTTATACGGGAATGCCAACGACGGACGCTTCGGAATAGGCATCGTGTTTCGGCTCTCGCCGCAAGGCGATGGAAAGTGGAAGGAGACCACGCTTCTGACGTTCAATGGCGAAAACGGCTCGGGACCGGCGGGAGGCTTGCTTCTAGACGCCGCCGGAGATTTATACGGGTCGGCTTCCGTTGAGGGCAAGCGCAACGGGGGCGTCGTATTTGAGCTTTCGCCTGTGAGAGGCAAAGCGCAGTAGATTTTCTACACGAGGAGATTTCGACATAACTGCCATGAAACTCGCGAGTCTGCGCACGAGAAATCAAATGGGCCGGTTGTGAAGTCCCTCGCTTGGCTTCAATCATCCGGTTCGGTGGCGAATCTCATTGCTATTGCTGACCCGGAGGACTAGTCTTAAGAAGTCCCCTCCGCATATCTCCGTAGTACTTCCGGGCACCTTGTCCTCCCGGGCGGTCTCTTTGCGCAACCGATAGAAATGAGGGTTCACTGATGAACCCGCCTTTTACTTGCTCCAGGCAAGCCGATTCGGAAGCAGTGTCCCTCGAATCGGAAATGGCCGGGCAGGAGCACGCTTATGAACTTAACTAGCTTTTCTTTCGGTTTGTTGATCGTGCTGTTCACGATTCTGCTGCTTCGCCGAATGCACAACCTGAAGCCACGAATCGCCGGATACGGATCACAAAGGATGTGCCCGTCTTGCGGTTTGATCACATCTCGATTGAAGCCATGCTGCCTGGAGTGTGGCAAGTCTCTTACAAGCGTGACTGTGACCCCGATTCTAGAGAAATGAACCGCGGGTTGGTCACAACCGTTCTCGAAGAGAACAGAAGGTAGGCACGCATGAAAAATACTAAATTTGTTGTGAAATTGAGCCGTGGCGCCACCCGCGCACCAGAGTTCGTGCTGCGGATTGATCGGACTCCCATTCAAATGACAACTAACCGAAAGCTGGCGCTAGTGATGGGGAAATTCGCCGCTGAAGACACCATCAATTCTCTGCAAAACTCTAGGCGTACCCCGGAGCTGATTGCGGTACAGGTAGAGTGCGGCCAGCTTGCCGTGTGAGTCTGAGCTGGGCGTCCGCTGAAAGGGCTCACACGTCACTGGAGGATTTCATGGAATACTTTCGCTTTGACCATCCACCGGATCGACTGATTCTTTGTGATCGTTCGAACTGCGAAACCATCGCCGACTATCTGGAAATCAACGAACACGGACGGGAAGACTTCGTTTGCGCTGCCCACACCAGCAGTGAAAGGCATGCTTCAGTTCTGCCGAAAGGCGTGCCCAATGGCGAACGGCACGGGAGCCGAACTACTCCCTAAGCAATGTTCCACACAGCTAATGGCTGAACTCTGCGTACCCCAAGTATTCTCTACCAGCGACACTTCTCTGGACTGGCGGCCAATGCGGAAACAGCCCGGGCGCATTGTTGTCGAAAAATCGCCGGCTCCTGGACGATTCTAAGGCCGTTGACGGGCTGCCAACTAATCCGGGGTCATCCCTAACATCTCCTGATGTCCTTCAAATATCTTAGCCATATTTGTGATTCGGAACAGTTCCTTCACACGCTGGCTCAGGTTGATGAGCTTCAGTTCGCGTTGTTGCCTTCTCGCAGAGAGGTAAATGCCTACGATCGCACCGAGACCCGAACTATCCATGTAGGTGACATCAGTCAAATCCAGCACGACGCGCTTGCTTTCGGGGATGAGATTCCGCACCGCGGTCTGGAGCATAGCCGAACTGGTTGATGTGATCCTTCCGATGCAGCGTACGAGAGTTTCTTCAGGAGATCTTGTTGTTTCGAGTTGCAATTCTGGAATTGGAATTGGAGTTGCAGCCATGGTGGCCTCCTTGGTGGGAAATATCAACGGAACGTCAGTTCAACCGCCGATTCGTCATCGGGCGGGGAAAACCAACCCAAACGAGCCTGAAGTGCGTCCGCTGAACGGAACCACGATACGCTCAGCCTCGGCAAAGTCAAGCTCGACTTAATCAGAGAGGCGTGGTGAAAAGGTTTGCATACTTGACACATAAGCCGCTCCGGTCCAGAGTTGCAGGGCCTTATCGCCATTTGAAAAACAGATAGGCCGGGCCCCCATCGTCTGAAGTGAGGTGGTCGTGACTTTTCGCGTGAAACTCAAATTCTCTTGCTCTCTTCCCTACTAGGTACAGGTACAACGAGATAAAAGCACTTATCGGGCTCAAACCAAAGAGGGAGCAGCAGAAAGTTGTTGAATTCTTACGTGAACAAAAGCAGGGGCAGGTCGCCCGGGCCCATCGTATCTTCCTCCATTCGTTTGTTCCGCCGGGGACGGCAGCGGCCCGGTCGTAACCATAGCTCTCCTTCAGGAGCCGGTCCGCGCGATTCTATTGGAGGCACAACCATACCTCTGGACCTCGTTCATCAGTCCTCTTTCATTAACATAGCCTTTCATTTTTGAGAAAACAGTAGGTCATCGGCCGACGTGCTACTGTTGCCGTAGGACGGTTGCAGATATTTCCGAAGGAAGATCTGTTGTTTCTGTAAGGCGTCCAGCCAATGCTCACGGTCGGTGAATCCATGCCCTTCATGGGCATAGGTGTAATAGAAGAACGTCTTTCCTTCTTTCTTAAGCGCTCGAACGAGTTGCGCGGACTCGTACGGCGGGACTTGCGGGTCCTCTTCGCCGTGCATAATAAGGAGCGGGGTCTTGATCTTGGCCACATCCAGCAGGATGTTTGCTTGCCGATAAACGGCGGGCTTCTGTTCCGGCGTTCCCCCCATCTTCGTCTCCCAGCGAATGGCAGAATTGCGATTCGTACGCTCGAGGAACGTGGCGCGATCGGAAACCCCAAACAGGCTAATGGCCGCTGCAAATGTATCTGGAAGCTTGGTCACCGCAAAGTTCACCATGGTTCCTCCGTGGCTGCCCCCGCCAATCGCGATTCGTTTGGGGTCCGCGAGTCCCTGATCGATCAGATACTGAGCGGCAGCTCCAATATCCTGAACCTCACCACCTCCGGAATCTTCGACATTGAGATTGCGGAACTTTTCGCCGTACCCGCTGCTGCCGCGGTAATTAGGATGAAACACGACGTAGCCTTCTTGAGTCAGAAATAGCGACCACGCGGAAAATGAAAGCGTGTCCTCGCCTTCCGGTCCTCCGTGAATCCAAAGCACGGCGGGATATCGAATGCCTGACCTGAACCCTACGGGCCGGTACAGAATGCCGGTGAGATCGAGACCATCCTTGCCCTTGAAATGCGCAACTTCCGGTGGCGCGAACCGGCCTGCGTCGAAATCTAGTGGGAGCGAATTGGTCAAAGCTCGCGGAGCGGCATTCCCCGCTGTGGACGCAACGTATAAATCGGGCGACTCCGATGGAGAACTCCGAAGGAAATAGATTCGCTTCCCGTCTGGAGACCATTGCGGCGAGCCTTCGACGCCCGGACCCAATTCAGCGAGTTGGCGCAGCTGCGAACCGTTTATCGGGACGATCCAAATACGCTCTTCTTCTGGATGGTTGCGATTGGATAAGACCGCTAGAGATTTACCGTCTGGCGAATAAATAGGGGCGGCGTCTTCGGATTCACCCTGCGTGAGCTGTTTTGGTGGGCCACCTTTTACCGATAACAGGTATACCTTGTCCCAGCCGGTGTCCTGGAGCGTGAACGCGAGCGTTTTTCCGTCGGGCGACCACGCCACTTTATTGATGGCCCACGCCCCGCCGCGATCTGGCTTCGCTTCGTAGAGTTCGATCGGAGCGCCCTTCGCCTGGCCGGTCGCCGAATCGAAATGGACGAGCTTCAGCTTTCCAGCAAAATGTTCTCGCGAACGCTCGCTATAGACAATACTCGTGCCATCAGGCGACCACGCAGGGTCGGGATCGAATCGATCAACGGCGAGGCCATCCGTTTGGTCAGTAGCGAAGTCTCCAATCTGATCGCCTCCCTGATAGAGTTCGGTGGGGACCAGGAAATTCTTCGCTTGGCCGTCTTCACTGACCACGAACAGCTCATTCTTGCCGCGCCTCCCAGATTGAAACAGAATCCATTTGCCCGCGGGACTCCAACGTGGAACCCGGTCGGTGGCGCCGCGTGGATCGCCCGGCCCGATTGCTCCATCCGTCAAGCGTCGCGGCTGACCGCCGACCGCGGGAACAATCCAGATGCTGCCTTGGCTTACGAAGGCCAACTTCTTACTATCGGGCGACCAACTGACCTCCGATTTTCCCCCAGGAGTTGTTGTCAAGAGCACTGGCCAACTACCATCGGACGGAAACAAATAGATTTGGCCGTCGCGGACTAACGCGAATTGCTTGCCGTCGGGTGAGAGCAACGGAGTGCTGATCCAAGGTACCGAGACAACATCTTCCAGTGTGATTCTGCCCGCTCCCTGCGCACGAACCTGAGTGGCCGATAGCGCAGAGACCAGCAGGGCGAACAGAATCCAGAAGCAAGAACCGAGTCGATGGGGGCAAATAGAATTGTCGCGATCTGTCATCATAATTGTTCTGGTTGATCTAATTTCCTTTCCTGGCGGACTCCGTGCCTGATCGGAAGTCGGCCGTGCCGATACGTATAATTGCTGAGGGCCGGTCCGCATTAGACGGTTCTCCAGATCCAGACACCGACGGAACAACTTCGGTCCAGCTTCCATAAACACGACCGCCGTACGCGGCCAGCGCTAAATAATCTCCGATCGAACTGCCGTGAGGATCGTACGGCTGCTCGCTCAGCAGATAATTCTGAAAGGTCTTGCCTTCATCGGTAGACCGCGCCAGCACGACTTCAACTTCGCGGTTCTTGGGGTCACGTCTGCGATCGTAAAACATCACGTTGACCGCGCCGGATGTGGGATCCACGGCGAGCCACTGGAACAGCTGGTCCGCGCCGTTGTGCACTGCATCGGAATTGACTCGCACGGTGCGTCCCCAACTTCGCCCACCGTTGGAAGAAGTAATGCAGAAAACATCGACATCGCCGTTGGTGTAGTCGCTCCAGGTCACGTAAAGCTGAGATTGCTTGCGTCCTTTTACCGTTGCCGCGTCGATCTGCGGATAGCCGTTGGCGTGGCCTGCGTTGAATATGAAAAAGTGCGAAGGTCCGGTATTGGCAACGATTTTGTTGTGCGAGAAAGTTCGTCCGCCGTCGTGTGAGACTGCATAGACTACGTGATCGGTATCGCTCCAAATCACGTGGAGTGCTCCGTCAGAAGTGACTACGCCGCTGAAGCCTTCCACTGTGCCATTGTCATCGCGCGGCAAGCCTGGGCGGTCGTTGATCTGCACCGGAGCTGACCAAGTTAAGCCACCATCAGTGGAGCGCGATAAGACGATCGCGGCATCATTAATTCGATCCTGACTCCATCCCACATACAAATTGCCGAAGTACGGACTCCGTGGTTGATTGTCGGCGACGATGTAAGGCTTGTCCTCGAACGGGATGCCCGGTTGGCTCTCATGCTCGATGACGGGAATTGTCTTGGCTTCCCACGTCTTCCCTCCGTCCAGCGAGCGGCGCACAAATACTCCGTTGCGTGTAGCGTTGTGCGCCCAGTATTTCCATGTGCCCAGCTGGTCGAATGCAATGAAGCATAAAATAGCGTGCCCCTGGCGATCGTAGGTGATCGAGACGTCTCCCGAGCTCTTATAGTTCGAGGGGGCGGTTCCCGCAGCCACATTCCAGGTCTCGCCACCGTCAGTCGAGTAGCCTACGCTTGCGTTGGATTGAAAGGCGGTCACCAACTCCTGTGGATTGGAGGTATTGATCGCAATGGACGGCTCGCTGAACCGGCCCGGGGCGGGCGTCAGGCTCATAACGCGTCTTCCCGGTGCTTGGGGTACAACCGGTTCGTCCGTGGCGTGGACAAACCCGATGCACAGCAACACCGGCAATATGAATGTTGCCCTCGTTCGCCGCATGGCTAGAAGTTGAACTTCGCGGTCAACTGGATTTGGCGGGGCGATGAATCGCCGCCCAGCCCCGATCCCAAAATGCTGGTCGGCGGGGATACGGTCCGGATGATCTGTCCGAACTGAGAGCTGGAAATGTCGCCGACTGGCTGATCGAAGTTAGGGTGATTCAGAATGTTGTAGAAGCCAGCGCCTACAACGAACTCCTGACCCTCGCCCCAGAAATTCACTTTCGTACCTTTCATAATGCTCAGGTCGGTGGTGAAAAATCCGGGCCCTCTGAATTGGTTTCTCCTCTGCGTGCCAAAACCGGCTGTAGGCGGAGAGAAATCCGATGCAACCAAGCAGGTGCTGTTGGGGGTGCTGCAGCCAGGTTGCGCCCCGCCCAGGTAATTCGCGAACACGCCACCAGTCAGACCGGCTGCGGCGCCCCCGTAAAATGTGCTACCGAGCGTTGCCGTTTGGGCGCTGTCGATGACTGTGAACGGTAATCCGCTGCGATAGAAGAAGGTACCGGAAAGCGACCAACCGGCCCATAACGCCTTCGGACCGTGTTCTATCAAGCTCTGTATGGCTGGAGTCCAAATGTAGCTGGCGCTGAATGCGTGCCGGACATCGGCGTCGTTATTCCCATAATTGGCATGGGGATTGTAGGGATTCTGCGGATACTGAATGCTCGGGTCGGTGTTGTAGCTCCAGGACGTGAAACCGTTGTCCGAAACATCGTCAAGCGCGTGGCTGTAAGTATAGGTGGCCAGCGCCTGGAAGCTGTGGCTGAAGTTGTGCCGCGCCGAAAACACTACGCCGTTGTAGTTCGAAGTCCCGTCGGTTTGCAGTTCGGTAACACTGGAAAACCGCGGGTCCGGTTCTGCGGTAGGTAAGCCAGCATATCCCAACGGCGCGTAAGCATTCAGGCTCGGATTGATGAACACTTCGTGAATGCCATGGTTTCCCACATAGTTGATGCTGCCCGTCGTAGTCGCGCCGAAGGAATGTTCAACCTCTAAATTCCATTCCAGATAGGTTGGGTTCTTGGTATTTTGCTGCGCACCATAATAGCCGGGTGGAGAGAATCCCGGGTCGATCGCTTGCAGCGTCGCAAGGGTGGCGCCCTGCGAGAAGCCATTCAAGAATGTCGTATTGTAACCGGCAGCAGTTGTAAACACGTTCCCCGCCACGGCCGGGGATAGCGGTGCTTCGGCGACCGTGAAGCCGTTCACATTCGGCGTGTTCAGCGCAAAGCCCTGCAGAATGCTCTGCGGAATGAAGTCCCGGAAGTTTCCAATCCCCCCTCGAACCACTGTGTTGCTGCTTCCGAATGGTGACCAGGCAAATCCGAAGCGAGGCTCGAAGGCGAGCGGAGTGAAGTTGTAGAGGTTATGACTGACTCCGGTTTGAATCGCCTGATTGTATGGAATCGTGGGATCGTGATCGGAGTCCTCGAAGGGCGTGCTGAGCCTGGCGAAACAATTCGTCCTGCAGGTGATGTTCGATTCCCGATCGAAGCGAAGCGTGCCGGTCAACTTCAAATGGGGCGTTACAGCCCAATCGTCTTCCGCATAGAAGCCCAAATCGTACGCCGCAAAAGGCTGGTGCAGGGCGTTGGGAAAAGATTGAGTGTAGTTGGTTACATCGCCCGCGAAGAAATCGGCAAGAGATGCGGTCGCGGTTCCAGCTGTATTGCTCCCATAGAAGAAAACGTTTAGGTCATCGCGAAGGAAATCCGCTCCGAACTTAAAGGTGTGCTTACCGGCGGTAATCGAGAAGTCATCCACGAACTGATATTGCGTAATATGCCGGCCTACAGGATGAGCCTGGTTCTGGCCCAGCGTAGTAAAGCTTGTGCCGGAAAACTCGAGCTCCGTCGGAAACGCCTGCAACGTCGCCGGATAATTTGCCGGGCCAAAAAGAATTCCCGACCACTGAAACGCACCCACGAATTGATTGACCGCACGGCTGTTGAAGGTGTGGGTTTCGTTCAATTGTCCTTGCCACTCCGGCTGAGGACTCGTCTGGTTGAAGGCCGAGTTGATGGTATTCGTCGAAGTGGCTTGCACGCCATGATCGGTGAACACGTGCAAAAAGACTTGGTCCTTGGTGCTGATAATCTGATCAATGCGCCACGCCAACAGCCATTCTCCGGTGAAGTTGCTGGGGATGGCCTGAAACTGCAGAGCGCAGGGAGCTCCGCCCGGCAAAATGAAGGTGCCGCAGCCGCCGTTGGGCAAAACATTCTGAGCGCGTGCCGCGCCAGGCGCATTGTTGTAAAGCGAGAATATCTGGTTATAAAAGGGAATCGAACCAGGACTTACAGTTCCCAAGTTTGCCAAGGTAGCGGCCTCGAATTGAGAACTGGGAATGTTCACCGGCGTGGTTGTTGGCAACACGATCCGCAGCCCCTCATTGTTCACAAAGAAAAATGTCCGCTCTTTCCAGATCGGACCTCCAATCGAGGCAGCCCATTGGTTGACATTGTCGAATGGCCGCGGCGTGTTGCTTCTGACATTGAAATAGTCATTGGCGTTCAGGGCCGAGCCATTCCAGTTGTAGATCGCATTGCCGTGGAATTGGTTTGTCCCTGACTTGCTCACGAAGTTGACGTTGGAGCCGACCAGCCGCCCGTAGTTGCCTGAATAACCGTTGTTCACTACGGTTACGCTCTGCATTTCGTTCGCGCCGATACTATTGTTGGTCGCCCCCGACTTGTTGTTGTCCCCGTAGCTATTCAAATAGTCCATGCCATTGATGGTGAACATGTTCGAGTAGCCCGGCAGGCCGAATACGGAGAAATTCCCGCCGCCGTTCTGCGTGTTCATCACGGCTCCCGGCGCGGTCTGCGCGACGTAGGTAAGATCCTGCCCAGGATTCGGCACTAAACGGATTTGTTTCTCGTCGTAGTTGGTGGCGATGTTTCCGCTTTCCGTTTCGATCTGCGCAACATCAGCCTGCACTTCGACCCTGCTTTCCGGCGAGCCCACTTTGAGCTGCGGGTTCACAGTTGTCGATTGGCCGACGGTCACCGTGACGGTCTCCTGCCACGTGCTGAAGCCTCCCAGGGTTGCGCTGAGCGTGTACGTTCCGGGTGGGACAAAGTCGAAGCGGTACACTCCTTCGGAGTTCGTGGTAGCGCTGAGACTCAGCTTTGTTGCCGTATTCTCCAACCTAACCGTCGCGGCTTTCACGACCGCTCCGCTGGGATCAGCCACCGTGCCGGTCACATATCCTGAAATCGTAGATTGGGCATACAGATTCAGAGTGCTCACCATGGTAAATAACATCAAGAAGGTTGCGACAGCAGCATTTCGGATCACGCGCTGAACGACTGGGGAAGTTCGCATCACACCCTCCGAATGACTGGATCGCCGGCAGCGGTTCGGTTTCGTTTAACCGGCCGGACTTGCGGCTAAGGACGCCGAGTGCGCAGAGCGTCTTAACCGTGGGCGTGATAATAAGCAATAATTCTGTCAATGTCAAGTAAATACATCGACATAATTAGATTACTATAGATTGATAGAAAATTGATTGGTCGTCCTGCTCCTCTAATCGTGATTAAGGTTGCGACCGAAGAGAGGTGGCGAGAGCTCTTCAACTGGTGTAGACAGATAGCACTCATTGATTCTCAGTCAGGATAATTAGGATGTTGCGTTGGGCATGACTCGGACCAGCATGGTTTCCGAAGAACGATTTGAGGATGATCATGCCATCGGGTACGACGAACAAGCGGAATCGCTTGGTCTCGAACGCCGTGAAAAAGCCAATGCCGCCGGCTCTATGCAAACGACTGTACGCGATTATGCACGCTTGCTGCAGGCCGTGTTGAGTGGAGGAATTCTCGACGTCAAATCTCGAGATCTGATGCTGAGCCCTCAGATTCAGATCCTGTCGAAGGACGAATTCCCTTCGCTCTCCACAGAAACGACCACGGCCAACCGCGCCATTCATCTCAGTTACGGACTTGGCTGGGGACTCTATCAGACCCGCTACGGTAAGGCTTTCTTCAAGGAAGGACATGATGAGGGATGGCGTCACTACGTTGTGTGTTTCGACAAACCTAAAGCCTGCATACTCATCATGACCAACAGCGCTAACGGCGAGGATATCTACAGCGGTCTTTTAGAGAAGGTGCTTCGCGATACATTTACTCCCTTTGAATGGGAGGGGTTTAAGGCGTCAACCAGCTCTCTCATCCCCCGATGATGTCCTCCACGGCCTCAGCCAGGAAACAATGCTTTTTCGAGTCCAGCGTTTTCTTTTGACGTGAACTCGTACCTATTTTCGAGTTTCTGCTACCCAAGCCCGCGCGACTCTCGTCAAAAAGCACCGTGATTAAAGTCATCCCCGGAAATCGAGGTCTGGAATGAGGTATGCGTCACCATCCCTTGGGTGGTTCAACAACCTTGGTTGTTATGTGAGTGCGACTTTGCTGGCGATCTCGGGCGGCGCCGCATTCTCGGCCATCGGAGTCCTGGGACAACAAGCGACCCCTTCACGTTCATCCTTTCCCCTCGATTCTGTCGCCGGTTTGGAAGTATTCAACGGGAAGGCCGAAGTCTCGACCTACCGCGGACAGCGCGGGGTGCATTTGACAGCACTACCCGGCCGTTCCGACCCTGAGGACAATGAATCGGTCCACGCATTTGTGGCTGGCGTCGATTTCAAGGACGGAACCGTTGAGGTCGATGTTGCCGGTGCGCCTATGCCCGGAGCGCCCGCGGATGCACGAGGCTTCATCGGCGTCGACTTTCGCAGCCAGGAACATGGCGCTCGCAGCGAAAGCATTTATCTGCGACCCACTAACGGCAGAGCCGATGATCAATTGCGCCGCAATCACTCTGTGCAATATGACTCGCTGCCGGATTTTCCCTGGTTCCGCCTGCGAAAAGAGAGCCCCGGAGTCTACGAATCCTACACCGATCTCGAAGCAGGTGCGTGGACACACATGAAGATCGTGGTTTCGGGGATAAAAGCAGTGCTATATGTCAATGGCAGCAACCAGCCTTGTCTGATCGTGAACGATCTGAAGCTCGGTGAAACTCACGGGCAGGTCGGCTTTTGGGGACAGTGGAGCACGGATGCGTACTTCTCCAAGCTGACTATACGGAGCGATCGATAGCGTCGGGTTGCGATTTGTTAACGGTGCCGTTGCCGTGCGCGATGTGCCGCAGTTCGTCGCGGTTCAGTTTAACAAGGAGAACACGAATGCAGCGAATCCTCTGTGTTGTCGCGCTGTGGTTGTTCGCATGTACGGCCTTGTGCGCGTTTGCAGCAGATCGGGAGCAGACCAAGGTAGTCAAAATTAATGACGCGATTTACATGGTGCCGACCTCAGGCAACGTGTACATGGTCAAGACGCCGGACGGAAACGTGCTCATCGACACGGCGACATCTGAACTGGCGGCGGAGGCTCGGAACCTGCTGCTGGCGCAAAACCTCGGGCCGGTGAAATACATCATTCTCACCCATGGCCACGCCGACCACATCGGTGGGATTCCGCTGTGGAAGGAGCCGGGAATCCAGATCATCGCCCAGAGGAACTACGTCGAATTCGTCAACTACGTTACGCGGCTTGACGGTTTCTTTGCTCCGCGCAATGCAGCCGCATTCGGCCGTCCGCCCAAGCCCGTGGGCCCATGGGCGGGCAATTACGGTGCAAAGATCGATCCGAATATTTTCTTCGATCAAGAATACAAGTTCACGCTGGGCGGAGTGGAATTCCAACTATTCAGCACGCCCGGTGAGACGCCGGATCATCTGACGGTGTGGATTCCGGCCTACAAGGCCGCTTTCATTGGCGACAATTACTCGGGGATCGGAATCCCGGAGCCGAATTCTTTCCCCAACCTTTACGCGATCCGTGGCACCAAACCTCGCTGGGCACTTGACTGGGCCAGTTCGCTGGACAAAGTGCTCGCGCTCAAACCCGATATCGTGCTCAACGGGCACGGCCAGCCGATTGTCGGGAACCAGGAAATAACGCGGCTGCTGGGCCGGTATCGCGACGCCATCCTATATGTGCACGATGAAGTGGTCAAAGGAATGAACTCCGGCAAAGATGTCTACACGCTGATGCAGGAGATCAAACTTCCGGCGAGTTACAACCTGAGTGAATCGTTTGGCAAGGTGAGTTGGTCGGTGCGCGGTATCTACGACGGGTACGCCGGCTGGTATGACATGAATCCAACCACCATGTACGAAACACCAGCGTCTTCGGTCTATCCCGACCTGGTTAAGCTCGCCGGAGGACCAGAACCATTAGTGCGTGCGGCGCTGGAGAAACTGGACTCCGGGAAGCCAGTCGAGGCACTGCACCTGACGGACGTTGTTCTTGCCTATGATCAAGCAAATAGCGGAGCCCTGAATGCGCGATTGAAAGCCTTAAGTGTGCTGCGAGATCGCTGTGAGAACTACGTGGAAGCCGGGTGGCTGGAATACGGTATCACCAAAGCGAAGGAAAAACTGGGATCGCAGTAGAGGATCGCCAGCCTCACTCATTTGAGCACCTCCTTTGGACTTCAGAATAGCCAATGGCGACGGCATCGTCAGAGGCAACGGCAACTTCCAGTTCTCCGGCCAGGCGGCTACTGCGGCGGTTGGGGACTTTAACCACACGATCACAGCGGTAAACAGCAACCGTGTGCAAACAATTGCGGGGGAGGAAACGGGACGGCTCAGGCCGCCCCGTTTGCTTGTTAGAAACGGGTAGTTTTCTAATCGATTTGCGGCTGAGAATGGGCGCGGCCTCTCCCGCCAGGGAAGCGAAAATTCCTTGTTCCAAAACGCGAAACTCGCAATACAATGCCAAGGCCAGGCTTAATCGCGAGATTCCGGAACCCCAGTGGGAAACCCACAGAATTCTGGCTCGTCGCAAAAGGGGGAAATATGATTCGCAGAGCAGGTATATCTTGGCTCATGATTGTCGCCGTGGTGGCGTCCGCGCCCATCGTTTGTCTGGCTCAGCCCCAGTCCCTGTTGACGCGTCATGTGCGTGAGGTGACTCGCAATGGGCTGGCACCGTCCGTCGGCCGACTGCCCGCAACCCAGTCCATGCGCATTGACATTGTTCTCGCGGTGCGAGATCAGGCAGGGCTGAATAGTTTCTTGCAAGAGATCTACGATCCTTCGAGCGCTTCTTACCGGCACTTCCTCACGGTCGAGCAGTTCACCGAGAGGTTCGGTCCTTCGCAGCAGGACTACGATGCATTGATCCGTTTTGCAAAAGCGAACGGCTTTTCTCTGATTCGCGCATCCCGGGATGCCATGGACATGCAACTCGAGGGCGCGGTGGCGGACGTTGAGACCGCCTTCCACGTAACCATGGGCGTCTATCACGACCCTCTTGAAAACCGCGACTTTTATGCTCCCGACCGGGAGCCCACCGTGGACCTGCCTTTCCGTCTGTGGCACATCACGGGTTTGGATAATTATTCGATCCCGCGTCCTGAACTTGTGCATCGGCCTTCAAGCATGAAGCCGCCTGCCACGACAGGTTCCTGTCCTGGCGCCTCCTTCTGCGGCAGTGACATGCGAGCGGCTTATTACGAAGGAACAGCTCTCACCGGCAAGGGCCAGACCATCGGGTTGCTGGAGTTCGCCGGATTTGACATCGCTGACGTGAACACCTACTACAAAAACGCCAAGCAAAAAAGAACTGCCGCGGTCACAGGCATTTCCACGGATGGAACCCCCGTGACATGCCTCGCTTCGCAAGGTTGCGATGATACGGAACAGACTATCGACATTACCCAGGCGCTCGGGATGGCTCCGGGAGTAAGCACGGTTTACCTGTATGTGGGTTCGAGCGATACCGCGATGCTAGGTGCAATGTCATCGGATACACCGTTGCCCTTGAACTTGAGTTCGTCGTGGTCTTGGTTTCCAGTGGACCCGTTTGTCGACGACCCTTATTTCGAAAAGATGGCTGCGCAGGGCCAGAGCTATTTCGAAGCGGCGGGCGACGGTGGCGCATGGCAGGCCACGAACAACTGGTGGCCGATGGAATCTCAATACGTCATCTGTGTCGGCGGCACGGACTTGGTGACCAAGAGCGCAGGTGGTCCCTGGGCATCGGAAACCGTTTGGGTCGACGGTGGCGGCGGCATTTCTCCCGACGGCGTCCCGATTGCGAGTTGGCAGAAGCTTAAAGGAGTGATCACTAAGGCCAACAAGGGATCTACGAAGTATCGCAACGGCCCAGACGTTTCGGCAAACTCGAATTTTACTTTTTACGTCTGCGCCGACCAAACCACTTGCACTGAAAACGACTACGGCGGGACCAGTTTTGCCGCGCCCATGTGGGCCGGCTACATTGCTCTAGCCAATGAACAGGCGGCCAACAATGGCAAGAAACCGCCTGGTTTCATTAATCCAACTATTTATCCGCTGGGTCTGGGGAAGACCTATCACACCGACTTCCACGACGTCACCGTTGGGAGTAACGGTTTCCCGGCGACAAAGGGCTACGATTTGGGCACGGGCTGGGGCAGTCCGAACACGGATGGCCTGATCAACGCACTGGCGGGAAGCAAGTAGCGCAAAGTAGCGGAGATGCAAAAGCCCAGCAGGAGTGCGGGGCGGACCTAAATGCTCAGTGGTCTTGCCTATCCGGAAGTCAAGTCGCCTAGGCCAAGAAGAAGGAGGAGGTTATGATTAACAAACTTATCTTTGGGAAAATAGGTTTTGCGATCTTTCTGCTTTGCACCGTGATGGTGATTGCCTCGCCGGCGCAGACCTTTAAGACTCTCCTGAGCTTCAGCGGAACCGACGGTGCTAACCCCGCTTACTCTCTCCTGCAAGGCAGCGACGGAAACGTCTACGGCACAACTGAGTACGGCGGAGCCGCCGGGGCGGGCGCAGTCTTCAAGATCACGCCCAAGGGGAAGTTGACCACGCTCTACAGCTTTTGCTCCCGAAGCAACTGCGCTGACGGCGCTGTTCCTTTAGCTGCCCTGATCCAGGCTACCAACGGCAACTTCTACGGGACAACTTTCGAAGGCGGGGCCGACGGCGCGGGCACCATCTTTGAGATCACGCCCAAAGGGAAGTTGACTACGTTCTACAACTTTTGCTCTAAATCTGGTTGTACTGATGGCGCGTCCCCTTACGGCGCTGGGCTAGTGCAAGCGACCAACGGCAACTTCTACGGTACAACGTACGGGGGCGGAGCCCACGGCTACGGAACAGTTTTTGAAATCACCGCAGCGGGGAAGCTGACCACCCTGCATAGCTTTGCAGGGTATCCGGATGACGGTGAATCTCCTGTAGCTAGCTTGGTGCAGGCCAACGGGAACTTCTATGGGACGACCTTCAATGGCGGAACCAACAACGGCGGTACGGTCTTTGAGATCACGCCCAAGGGGAAATTGACCACGCTCTACAGCTTTTGCTCGCAAAAGAACTGCACTGACGGCACCTACCCTGAAGCCGGGCTGGTACAAGCCACAAACGGCAACTTCTACGGGACAACGTACGGAGGCGGGGCCACCAACTATGGCACCATCTTCGAAATCACGCCCAAAGGGAAGTTGAGCAGGCTCCACAGCTTTTGCTCCCAAAAGAACTGCACTGACGGCAGCTACCCTGGAGCCGCGCTGGTACAAGCCAGCAACGGCAACTTCTACGGGACAACGGCCTCCGGTGGGGTCAACGGCAACTATGGCACGATCTTCGAGACCACTTCGAAGGGGAAGTTGACCACGCTCCACAGCTTTTGCTCCGAAAAAGGCTGCCCCGACGGCGCCGCTGCTTTCGGCGGGCTCGTGCGAGCCACCAATGGAATCTTCTACGGGGCAACCTTCACAGGCGGGACCGATGCCTTCGGCACGGTCTTCAGCTTGTCCGGGGCGCTGGGTACGCGGTAACAAAGCCGATTTCCGACAAGGTGGGAACTGACAATCCTAAGAACTGTCTGACGGCGCATCGACTGTCACCTTTCAGGTCACCCGTCGCCCACGCTGGCGCCCTGTCAGCCTTGATCACTAGACAGGGCATGAACGCTGTTTGCCGGGCGGCTTCCTTGTGCGGCGCTGTGTCTTCAATTCGCTTTCCAGCGTGATCGTGAGTTCTCGAACTCCGCGCCGGATTTCCTTGGAGTCTACTGCGGCGAACCCTAGCTGCAATCCCTCGCGCACAGTTGCGCCTTGACTGTAGCGGCTGAGCGCAGTTACCTCCACACCACGCGCAGCCGCAGCAGCCGCAACCGATTCAGCATTTAAGCCTTCGTGCAGCCAACCAGCTGTCTGCAACCCGGCCTCTATTCCTGAAATCTCAAGCGCTCCGGAAAGATTCTGCCGTGTACACTCCAATAGAACAGATAAACGCCTCGCATACACTTCACGCATGCGCCTTAAGTGTCGACCGAAATGTCCCTCGGTGATGAAATCGCAAAGCACTGCTTGTTCAAGCAATGGCGCGTGCCGGTTCGTCACCGAGACGGTCGCGGAAAAATAGTCAACGAGGTCAGGCGGTACAACTAAATATCCCACCCTCAACGACGGGAAGAGGACCTTGCTGAAGCTTCCGGTGAACAGCACCAGTCCGTAGCGATCGAGTCCCTGCAGTGCCGGCACCGGACGTCCCGCATAACGATATTCGCTGTCGTAGTCGTCTTCGAGGATCAGCGCGCCTGACTTTCCGGCCCAATCCAGGAGTTGCAGCCTGCGGGCGACGCTCATTGTGACTCCGAGTGGAAACTGGTGCCCTGGTGTAACGTACACCAACCGCGCACCGCGCATTCTTTGATGGTGCATTCGCATGCCTTCGTCGTCCACGCTGATCGCAGAGACCTTCGCACCCGCAGCTTTGAACGCGATCGCCGCCCCGGGGTATCCCGGATTTTCCATGCACACGCGATCTCCGGGATTCAGCAGGAGCCGCGCCGCCAGGTCGAGCGCTTCCTGAACGCCGGAGACGATCATCACTTGGTCAGCAACGCACTTCACCCCGCGGGACGTGCTCAGATAGGAAGCCACGGCATCGCGCAGCGGCGGGTATCCCATCGGGCCGCAGCCGAGAAGAAGATTGGCCGAGACGCGCCGCAAACGTCGCGCCGCAACCTGCGCCCATAACGTCGTTGGGAACAAGTCCAAGGCTGGCATGTTGGCCCGGAAAGCACGGCTGGGGCGAATTTCAAAATTCGGGAACAGTTTTACCCGCCGTGCATAGTCGGAAAGCCTGCGACGCCGCTTACGTGTCGCGGGCAGTGCTGGGCTCTGCCTGCTTGCGACGTGGAGCAATTCGTCGGGCAGGACCCTGTTCACATAGGTTCCCGAACCGACGCTGCCCTCAATGTAGCCTTCGGACTGGAGCTGCTCGAAGGCGTTGACGATCGTTCCCCGCGCCAGTCCGTATTGTCGGGCCAGATCGCGTGTAGCTGGGAGCCTGGCTCCCGGACGCAGCCGGCCTTCGAGAATCTCCGCACGTAAAGACTCATACAGCCAGCGATTGGCGGACTTGCCTGAATCTCGCAGCGGAAGCACCAATTCGAAAACAGCCGCTCGCTTCATGAGAATAATGGTACACCAGAAATATATAAAATGGATCTTGTGGGTGATCCACTAGGCCGATAGAGTCATGGCTGGAGGAACTAATCATGACTGCTTCCAGAATGCCCGTGGTCGCGGTGACTCTGTTGATGGCAGCTCTGGGAACTCCAATGGCATGGACTCAGTCGTCTACCGGTACAACTCGTTCCCAAGTCAAAGAGCGAGCTCGCATCGCGCTCACTCCTGGCTGAATTCCATGCCAGTGGAGGAGAACTCGTCGGCTCGAATTTCCCCACACTGAGGTTCAACACTTTGGCAATGTCGCTATCGTTTGGAGCACCTTTGTCGTGGAAACGGAGGCCAATGGCAAACGAGAGTCGAGTTCCGGCCGCGCAACAGAGATCTTTCTTTGGAAGCACGGCCAATGGAGCAATCCAGGTTGGCACACAAGTTCGACAAAATGAGTACTGCATACTTTGCAAAATCCAGGTAGAAGGAGAACAGAGATGGCTTCGAGCAACGCGGCTTCCGCGGAAGCCTATCACAAAGCAATGAACGACAAAGATGCGTCGGCGATGGCGCGGCATTTGCACCCAGACGTCCGACTCGTTACGCCGATGGAGGACCTAACCGGGAAGGATGCAGTTCTTGCAGCCGCAAAGAAACTACTAACCTTCATTCAGAGCATCGAAGTGCAGGCGAAGTTCGAGTCCGAGACTCAGGCGATGCTGGTTTATAACATGCACTTTGCCGGGCCGGTCGGCGTTTGCCGGGCGGCTGCCTTGATAACCTTCAAAGACGGCCTTATCGTGCGCAACGAACTCTTCTTTGACGCCAGTCCTTTCAAGCAGAATTAGAGAAAGGACGAAATTATCTCCTCCTTCTAAAGTCGGCCGAACGGTCCCACCACTGTGGCGTCGGCTGCAGAGTTCCTTAAGGACCGAGTTGGACGGTACCTCTATGTCTCGTCTGTCGCCGCATATGACTCCGGAGAGTTCGCAAGGGCTGGGATCGAGGAGAAAGGCTCCCCCTTGAACCTTGGGACGAAACGGGAAGGAGAGGAAATACAACCGCCGCGCAAACATGTCAGGGCCGGCTGGTGGTTCCGGGGAACGTGCGAGTGTTGTTCGTCGCGATTAGAGACATCGACTGGATCGGACGCTACCACCGCGACAAAAGGTTCCAGTCGAAAGCCATGCGAGTGCTAGAATCTCACGGTAACCCTCGTAACCTGCGAGAATAAGGCAGTTTGGTTGTATGCTCCATCTAACGCCAGAATAATTGTGAACAACCTCACGAAAACGGTAGGGGCAAAGTGCCTGGCTCTCTTATGTCTCGCGCTGCTTCTGGTCACTGCCGTGGCCCAGGCAGCTCATTTCTGCGGCTTCCAGTCGCTGGACGTGAGCGGCGGGGCGCAGGTGCGAGCGGAGTCACCCAGCACCACGCTGTGCCTGACTTGCTTGATGGCGCAGTCGGCTGCGGCCATCGTGTTGTCGGTTACGTTTGCCTACGTCTTCCGCCGTCGCCCGCGCGCCTCACTGCTGCAGATACATTCCCGGTCTTTTCTAGAGTCCTTCCAGTTGTACGTACGTCCCCCTCCCATTTTCTAGTGCCTTCCTTGCCCCGGTCTCGTGATTCCAGAAAGTAGTCCTGGTTTATTAGAACGCCCAGAGTGGCTGTGTAGGACCGATGGCTCGCCAGCTTCGGTCGGGTTTTCGCTGAAGATGCTGGCGGTCCAGCAGATTGTAAGCAGGTTTGGAATTCGCATTGTATTTACGACGCTCCAAGACGCCTTTCCTTCACGGGCATGTGCCCGTCAGACCCGATCGTTTTTATTTTATGGCAGTGACCTTCCAACAATTCCTGGCATTTGCCATTTGGCCTATCTTCTTGCTAGCAGCTGTCCAGGAGGGCGCGGGGCAAGCGGCGACTTTGATTAGCCTCGATCAGGCCATCGATCTGGCATTGGTCCACAATCATGCGCTCAAAGCCACAAGGACTCTGATCTTTCAAAACCAGGCGCAAGAAATTACCGCGAACCTGCGTCCCAATCCTGTACTCGGAGCCGACGCTCAATTCATCCCCATTTTCACGCCTAGCGATTTTTCAAGCGAGGACCTGGATCTGGCCCAACAGTTCGACCTCGGCCTTTCGTATCTTTTTGAGCGCGGGCACAAGCGGCAGAGCCGCCTGCAAGCCGCGCGCGATCAGACCGCGGTCACCCGGGCGCAAGTCACGGATGCTGAGCGCACGCTCGCGTTCAATGTAGGCCAACAGTTCGTCAGCGTTTTACTGGCCGAATCAACTCTGCAGTTCGCGCTTGAGGATTTGAAGAGCTTCCAGACGACGGTCGACATTGCGGAATCGCAATTGAAGGCGGGCGCGATCAGCGAAGGCGACTACCTCAAAATCAGACTTCAGTTCCTGCAGTTTCAAACCGACGTATCCTCGGCCCGTCTGGCCAAGGCGCAGGCACTTGTCGGTCTGAGAGAACTGCTCGGCTATGACGCGGTGCCGGCCGATTACGACGTCATCGGTGACTTGGCATATCAGCCGCTGAAAGCCAACTTGGAGGATTTACAGGTGAAGGCGCTCAAGCAGCGTCCCGATTTTCAGGCCGCTGTGCTCGGTGTGACGGCTGCCCAGAGCCAGATTCGGCTGGCCAAAGCCAACGGCAAAGTTGATGTGAACGGCACCTTCGATTATACGCACACGTCGGCACAGAATACCGCTTCCATCTTCGCCAATTTCGAGTTGCCCATTTTCAATCGTAATCAAGGCGAGATCGCCCGCACTGGCTACGCTCTTACCCAGGCTCAGGAATCGCAGCTATCAGCCAGCGATACGGTGTTATCCGATGTTGGCAATGCCTATGAGGCGATCAAAAGTAACGACGAAATCGTCCAACTGTACGTTTCGGGATATCTGAAAGAGGCACAGGACTCGCGCGACATCAGCGAGTACGCCTATAAGCGGGGTGCTGCCAGTCTGCTGGATTTCCTGGACGCTGAGCGTACCTACCGGGCCTCCCAGTTGGCATACCGCCAGGCGCTAGCTTCTTACATGACCGCGCTCGAGCAACTGCGGGAAGCAGTGGGAACGAGGAACCTGCCATGAACATTGGCGAAAGTCGTGAACAACGATTGGCTACATTGGCCGCCGCATCAGCGATCATTTTTCTGCTGGCCGGTTGCAGCGGAGGTGGAGAACAGGCTAGCAAGATGACCTCGTTCTCGACGGCGGAAAGTCGCGAGTCCAAGGCGGAACTGTTTTCTCTGCCCGCCGATCAGATGTCTCACATTCAGGTCGTAACGGTTGGGCAGGGACCCTTGGCGCGCGTTCTCCGCCTGACCGGCGCGGTCGAGTACAACGACTTCAAAACCACGCCGGTAATCACGCAAGTGGGTGGGCCAGTCAGCCGCGTCGTGGTGGTGCAGGGTGAGCATGTGCACGCCGGCCAGGCGCTGCTTTACATCGCCAGCCCGGACTACTCTTTGCTGCGCTCGGCTTATGTCAAAGCACGCGACGCCTTCCAGCTTGCGGACAAATTCTACCTTCGCGCGCAAGACCTCTATGCGCACCACGCCATTGCCGAGGCCGACCTCGAGCAAGCTAAATCGAACCGCGCGCAGGCGCAAGCTGACTTCGAGTCGAGCACCGACGCCATTCGTATCCTTGGCATAGCGGACCCGGAAACAATTGTCACTAAGCCTCCTTCACCGGAAATCCCACTGTTCTCGCCGGTGGCTGGAGAGGTGGTGGACCGCCAGTGTTCCGCGGGGCAATTGCTGGCGGCTGGCGCCACGCAGTGTTTCACGCTGTCGGACATGGGTTCGGTGTGGATTCTCGTCAACATCTACCAGAACGACGTAGCCTACGTGCACGTCGGTGACCCGGTGACGATTGAGAACGAATCGTTTCCCGGAGTGGTGCGCGGCAAGATCGAATACATTTCTCCCGCGCTCGACCCGAACACTCGCACCCTGCAGGCGCGAATTGAATCTCCCAATCCTGGCGAGCGCATGAAGAAGGAAATGTACGTGACCGCGGAGGTCCAAGCGGGCGTCATTCCCAACGCGCTGTTCGTTCCCAATTCGTCCGTGCTGCGCAACGATCAAAATATGCCTTACGTGTATCTGCAGACGGGAGAAAGACAGTTCGCCCGGCGCGACGTCACGCTCGGCGAAACCCAGGAAGGGAAAACGCAAATCCTTACCGGATTGCAAACCAACGATCGCGTGGTAGGCGACGGCAGTCTTTTCCTGCAATTCCAGAATTCGCTTCAGCGGTGAGGGACAGGCTCGCAGATTGATTCATCACATCGTACAATTCGCGCTTCGTCAGCGTTTCCTGGTCCTGATGTTGGCACTGCTCGTCGCCGTTGTCGGCACGATCTCGTTTCAGCAGATGCCGGTGGACGCGTACCCCGACCTTTCTCCTCCGCTGGTCGAGGTGATCACGCAGTGGCCCGGTCACGCGGCTGAGGAAATCGAGCGCCTGGTTACGCTGCCAATCGAACTGCAGATGAACGGCGTGCCGCACATGGTGTTCATGCGCTCGATCTCACTCTATGGACTGTCCGACGTCATTATGACGTTCGAGGAAAGTACGGACAATTATTTTGCCCGGCAAGTCGTGTTTGAACGGCTCTCAACCGCCAACCTCCCAGCGGGCGTGACCGGCAGCCTGGCGCCCTTGTCGAGCCCGTCAAATCTCGTCTATCGCTACGTGATTGAGAGCCCGGACCGCACGCCGCAAGAGCTAAAGACTTACGAGGACTGGGTGATTGAGCGCGCCTACAAATCCGTGCCGGGCGTGGCCGACGATTCGGGCTTCGGCGGCACGGTGATGCAATACCAGGTGCTGCTCGATCCGGCCAAGATTTACAGCTACCACATTCCTATGCCGCAGGTGCTCAATGCCCTGGCTGCCAACAATGCCAATGCCGGTGGCGGATTTTACTCACAGGGTTCGCAATTCTTCTATGTGCGCGGACTTGGACTGGTGAGCAAAACGGAAGACATCGGAGACATCGTCGTAGGGAATAACAACGGCGTGCCGGTGCGCATTCGCGACATCGGCGAAGTTACCATCGGGCACGCTCCTCGCCTCGGGGAATTCGGTTTCCAGAACGATGACGATAGGGTCGAAGGCGTCATCCTCATGCTCACCGGAGAGCAGACGCAGAACGTTCTCAAACGAGTGGAAGAAAAGACCAAAGAGATTAATCGCGACCTCTTGCCGCATGACGTGAAAGTGCGTCCCTTCTATGACCGCAGCGACCTGGTGCAAGTGACCATCGACACGGTCGAGCACAATCTGCTGCTCGGCATGGCCCTCGTCTTCGTCGTCTTGATTTTCTTCCTGGTCAGCGTGCGCGCGGCCATCATCGTCGCTCTCACCATTCCGCTGAGCCTGCTGTTCTCTTTCATCTTTCTGCACGCACGCGGCATTCCGGCGAACCTGCTTTCCATCGGAGCCATCGATTTCGGAATCATCATTGACGGCACGGTCGTGATGATGGAAAACATCCACCGCGAGCTGGCCGCGCTCCACGGGCAGGAGTACAAACTTCACGACGTGATTATCGCGGCGGCCCACGACGTAGATCGGCCCATTTTTTACTCCATCGCTGTCATCCTCGCCGGCTACATTCCCATCTACGCACTCAGCGGCCCGTCCGGCAAGCTCTTCCACCCGATGGCGGAAACCATGTCGTGGGCGCTGCTCGGCTCGCTCCTGTTCACTCTTACGTTGGTTCCCGTGCTCGCTTCCTACTGGTTCAAGAGCGGGGTGAAGGAAAAAGCGAACCGCGCGTACGAATGGCTAAAAGACGAGTACGCTTCTGAACTCCGGTGGTGCCTAGATCGCCCGAACCTTACGATGCTTCTGGCCACCGCCGTGTTCGCCGCTTCACTAATTCTGATTCCTTTCATCGGCGGTGAGTTCATGCCCCACTTGGACGAAGGAGCCATGTGGGTCCGCGCGACGATGCCTTACACCATTTCCTTCGAGGAGGCTGCGAAATTTGCTCCGCAGATTCGCAAGATTCTGATGGCCTATCCCATGGTCACTGAAGTCGGCTCGGAGCTGGCCCGCCCCGACGACGGAACAGATCCCACCGGGTTTTTCAACTGTGAGTTTTACGTCGGGCTGAAACCTTACAAGGACGCGACCTGGACGCGGGGACCGATCCACAACAAGGCCGAGCTGACCAAGGACATTCAGAAAAAAGTCGAATCGTATCCCGGAGTGATTTTCAACTTCACCCAGCCGGCCGAAGACGCTGTCGACGAGGCGCTCACCGGCCTGAAGAGCGCGCTGGCGGTCAAGATCTTCGGCCCGGACTTACAAGTGCTCGAAGACAAGGCGGTCGAGATTAAGCGTGTGCTGCAGCAGGTACCCGGCTTTACCGAGCTTACCGTAGTGCGCGAGCTGGGGCAGCCCAGTGTGCAGATCGATGTGGACCGCGACAAAATTGCGCGTTACGGCATCAACGTCTCCGATGTCGAGGGCGTGATCCAAGCCGGCGTCGGAGGCCAGGCAGCCACGCAGGTAATTCAGGGCGAGCAGCTGTTTGATCTGGTAGTTCGCATGAAGCCCCAATACCGATCGAGCGAGCATGCCATCGGCAATTTACTGGTGCCGACTCCCTCCGGGCAGCAGGTTCCGATTTCCGAACTCGCAAACATTCATCAGGGCAACGGCGCGTCGTTCATTTACCGAGAGAATAATTCGCGCTACATCGGAGTCCAATTCAGCATCGAGGAGCGCGACCTGGCCCGCGCCGTGGACGAGGCTCAGAAAGCCGTGCAGTCGTCCGTAAAACTGCCGCAGGGCTACCGGCTGGACTGGGGCGGCGAATACAGCGAATACGTCGCCGCCCGACAACAGTTCGCGGTGATCGGCCCGCTCGCGGTTCTCCTGATCTTTATCATCCTGTTCGCGCTCTACGGTAACTTCAAGTTCCCGCTCACCGTGGTCATCGGCGTGGTGATGACCGAACCGGTCGGCGCGTTGCTGGCGCTTAAGCTCACGCACACGACTTTTAGCGTCTCTTCCGTTCTCGGCCTGCTCGTGCTCATGGGCGTGTCGGCAGAGACCGCGATCATCGACGTTTCCTATATCAATAAACTCCGTCTCGAAGGGCAGGGCATCCGTCAAGCCACGCTGGATGGATCGCTGATCCGCCTCCGGCCAATCATGATGACGGCACTAGTCGCCTGCCTGGGTCTTCTGCCCGCGGCGCTTTCCACCGGCGTAGGCTCGGACTCCCAGAAACCGTTTGCGATCGTCATTGTGGCAGGACTGCTCTCACGACTGTTTCTGGGACGTATCGTGAGCCCGGTGCTCTACCAGATGGTGGCACGCGAAGGCGATGTGCTACAGGTCTAGAGCGAAGAAGATCACGTTCTCTATGCCGCTGTCGTCCGCTTCATCGGGCGCCGCGATTTTGGGGAGCAGACTCCCAAGCCGGAAGCCATCCCGTCTCCGATCAACATTTTCGACTCATCTTGCAGATGTGGTACATACTAAGCTAACCCGATTTAGGAGAAGTTCAATGGCTCTACTAAAGACGTCAAATCCAGCTTTGTCCGGCGACGCATTTCACGTGAGTGGGGCCGTGCTTGGCGACGGCATGAGCATCTCCGGTACGGTTAACAAGACCGGCATTTTGTTGATCTGTGTGGTGGCTACCGCGGCCTGGAGTTGGAATCTGTTCACACGCTCTCCTCAGACTGCGCTGCCGCTTCTTGCGGTCGGAGGTATTGGGGGTTTCGTCGTTGCGCTGGTAACCGTATTCAAAAAGGAGTGGTCCCCGGTGACCGCGCCAATATACGCGCTGCTGGAAGGCTTGGTGCTGGGGAGCGTCTCCGCCATGCTAGAGGCGCGTTTTCCCGGAATCGCCATGCAGGCAGTTGGGTTGACGTTCGGGACGCTAGTGGCATTACTGCTCGCCTACCGCTCCGGAATCATCCGCGCCACCGAGCAATTCAAGATGGGGGTTGTGGCGGCGACGGGCGGAATCGCCGTCTTCTATCTGATCGAGTTTGTGCTCGGGTTCTTCGGCGTTCACTTCGCAGCCATCAACGGCTCGGGCTTGATTGGGATCGGTTTCAGTTTGGTGGTGGTGATCGTTGCCGCACTCAACCTGGTGCTGGACTTCGACCTTATCGAGAGTGGAGCCCGTGCCGGTGCCCCGAAGTACATGGAATGGTACGGCGGCTTCGCTTTGATGGTCACTCTGATTTGGCTGTACTTTGAAATCCTCCGACTGCTCTCCAAGATCCGCAGCCGAGACTAGTGTCCAGTTTCTGAGAGCTGACAGGCGGCTCCTTAGGACTCTTCGTTGCACGCTCCTGCGGTCGTCGTACAAGCCCGCTCTCTGTTACTTCCGCAATGCCATATCAATAACGAAACTGTACTCGCGTCGCTTTTCAAGAGTCGTTCGTAGGCTATTTGGTCGTGCCGCAAACTGGGCCGATCCACTTAGCGGTGAAGGTTGAATCAGAGTTCATCGTATGATCGCCGCCGGCTGCGGAAGACTCAATCCGTCCCGTCACTTTTTCTGAATCGATGGCTTCAAAATGGGCCTTTGCCTCCCACTTCACACCGTTTTCCACGCACGCCAGCCGCAGGTCGATTTTGCTGCTGGTAGAGGAAACAATAGTGGGAGCACACGCTTTCTCACTCTGACCGAAGGATGCGCCTTTATCGAGTTCTTCCTGGGTTAAACAATGTTTATAGGTATTCGGTTTTGCTGGCTGAGAGGATCTGGCATTCATCCGCTCTTCAACCCGGGCACGCTGTTCCGGAGTCAATTTTTCCAGCAAGCTGGCAGGAATGGGCAGTTGCCCGGTAGCGGTCACAATTGGAGTGACTTCCCAGAGACCAACTTTGATGTTCAGCGGTTGAATCTTGTCCGCTGCCGAAATTGCAACAGTGGAGAGCGAGACCAGCGCAATGGAAAGTCTTCGCCACATTGAAGCTCCTTTCCGGAACACGCTTTTTCGTCCGAGCATGTTGAGCCATGAGTGATCCGCGGGACCAGCCACGAACTGGTCCCGCACTTGCTTACTTGACTGATCCAACCAACGATTGCTTGGCTGGGAAAACGGGCGTATGCGGAGTTGCCGGGTGGAATGAAGGCAGGGGCTTCGGCATCGGATGATCCGCCGGCTTCACGATCGGATGATGCGCCTTTTGCTCCTGTTTCCGGGCTTCCACGCGGGTCGCAAGTTGATCGGACTCTTGCTTCATGCGAGCGAAGTCCTGGGTCACGTCCTGCATGCGAACTTTCTCGAAGCCCTTGCGTCGCGCCATGATGCGGTAGTCGAAGGCGATGTTCGAATGCCCATGGTGCAGTTCGTGAACTTCAAATCCCTGGGCACCCTTTTTGGTTACGTACAGGCCTTCGCATTCGCCATTCGGAGTGAGGAAGACGTGGTAGTCCACGTCTCCATTTACGGTCTGCGCGAATATCCGGTCGAGCGCGACCGTGGTGGAACCGTCGACGAGTTGGCCGGAGCCTGCATCTTCGAACCAGTTGTCAGCGGCTTCGACCGCGTACATATTCACCATGCGATTTCCGCCAACCACGACTGCTCCGTTAATCGAACCGGTGCAGTCTAAGTCGCCCGTGCCATTGTCGTTCGAATCTCTATAGATAGAGCAGTAGGTGGAAGAGCCGGGTCCGGCGAAGCGAGCGGCGTAGGGCGTTCCACCGTTAAACCCGGAGTCATTTTCGATATAAAGGGTTTCATGGTTGACGGTGTTGTTTTTTCCGAAAAAAGAATTCCCATTGTCGGTCGTGCCCGCCACGCCAAAGCTGTTGTTCTCGCCGCTGTCTCCCCATACACCGGCGTTACCGAGTCCGCTCCCAGACCCGCTTGAACTGTACACGGTTCCCTGGACTCCGCTAATGGCGCCTGTGGCGGACGCGTACCCCGATACGCCATTGCCGAAGGTCGAACCCCCATTTACACCGGAAATGGCGCCGACCCCTTCGACCCCATACGATGTGCCCGATAATCCGAAGATGCCATTGTTATTGTTTGAATATCCGGAGACGCCAATGTTATTGTTTGAAACTCCCTCAACGCCATATGCGTTATCCGAGGTACCAACAACCCCATCGCCACTACTCGAATCGCCCCAAACGCCGATCTGGGAGCTATTTGTTCCGATGGAGCTAGCGCTCGTCCAAAATCCATAGACCCCTATTCCCGCGGCGGCGTAGGTGTATCCGCGCACGCCAACCCCCGATGTGTTGTTGGCGTTGTAGGCGTCCACACCGAACCCGTTGGGCGAGCTGGATTGTCCGTATACCCCGTCGGTGGAGGAACCGGCCACCGACGAGCCGCCAATGCCAAATACGCCGGCGCCACTGGAGGTCTGGGTGCTTCCGGCGACGCCATAACCGCCGGTATTAGCGTTGCTATTCGTCTCTTCTCCCAACACGCCGTATCCACTGCCCGCTGACGAGATTCCCTGCACGCCAATTCCGTAAGGATTAGTGGTGCCGTTTGCGGTCCCTTGAATCGCGGGTGTGAAGAGACTCGAATTCGTGGGGACTGTCGCATTGATTGCGATTCCAGTACCCGATTGAGTCACGTTCACTACTTGCGTGCCGTTGCTTGCGCTGAAGACGCCGGTCTGGCCCGTGATCGAACCCGTGGCGTTGATGTTTCCAGTGTCGCTCACATTGCCCTTGATGGTCTGGTTGCCCGTGAAGCTGTTTGCTGCATTTAGTTGCGGTACTTTGGTCGTATCCAGGTTCAAGGTAAGATTGCCGCCGACGCCTCCGCCGGTGAGATCGGCGCCGGCGGTCACGCCTGTGACTACTTTCGTCGTATCCACGTTCAGCGTAACCTTACCGCTATTGCCTCCGCCGGTCAGATCGGTTCCCGCAGTTACTCCCGTGATGGTGCCATCGCCCGTGCCCGGGAACGTCTGGCCTTTGGCGAAGGTAATCTGGCCGTTGCTGGCGATGTTCAATCCGGTTTCGCTCGCTTTTCCGGTGCCTTGGGCGAACAGCAGGTTTAGCGAGCCGCTGGCGTTTTTCGTGTTATTGCCGACCGGCTCGGCTTGCCATTGGAATGTTTGCGTGACCGCAGTGCTGGTGCCGCTGTTGAAGGCCGAAGCCGCCAGGTCCATGGCTTGCGAGTTGAAGCTTTTGCTGGCGGTCGCGGTTCCAGTCGCGGGCAGACTGAACAAACCACGAATCGTGCCGCCTCCCTTTACGTCCAGGGTCGAAGCCGGTTTCACAGTGCCGATGCCAACCTTGGCCGTGGTACCCGTACCTGACTGGAAAAGCACTGAACTACCCAACGTCGTACTGTTCGTCCAGATGGGAAGGTAATCCGAGGTGCCAGTTCCGCCCAGCGGCGGCACATTCGGACTGGAACTCGATGACGAGGCGCCAGAAGAATTTACTGCTGCAGCCAGCACGAAAGCTGAAGGCGACAGACCTCCAATGGTCTGCGCGTCTCCGGCTTTGAGTGCATAGGGCACGCTGAGCAACAACACCCGAGGTTGCTCAGCTTGCCCTTGCGCTTGCACTCCCAACCAGCGCGCCTCCCCCGAAGCGAACAGATTGGTGGGCAATCCCTCGCTCTTGCTAGCGCCGAGCGCGACCGTGTAATGCCCAGTCTTGTCGGCCTGCACATTCTGAGTTTCCATCCACAGCGGCGATCCGCCTTGCTGGTCTTTGTATAGGTAAAAGGTCACGCCCGCAGTACCCGTGAGGGGCTTGCCGTTGGCATCAGCCAGCGTACCGCTGAAATTGACCAGGGCGGGCACGACTGAGTTTGATTGCTGTGCCTCAACAACGGTCACGACGGAAGCAATGAGTACAGCAAGACTCACTGCCAATTTCACAACTGAGCGAAGATTTCGGACTTTCATGCTGCCTCCTTGGCATGTATAAGCTCTGTTCGTAATCGCGGTCCGTGAAAGAATCTTGGAGAATTTCATATCGGTAGCTTTCTTCCATGCGGGACGTTTGTCCCCACGTGAGCGGCAGAGTGATCCAATATTTTGATTTCGTCAAAGGACTTCGTCGTGAAGTCTTGCTGACCGGATAAACCTTGGGAATTCAATATTTTGGAAAAATGTATGACTTCGCTAACCCGCTTCCGTGCTACACTCTTGCGCCAACGGGGCGGTCGGGACCTCCTTTATCTATGCCTCTGGCTCAATCCAAACGCAGTTATCGGTTTGGCCTTTTCGAGGCTGACGTTGCCAGCGGGGAATTGCTGCGGCAAGGAGTGCGCGTCCGGCTGCAGGACCAGCCATTTCGTGTTCTCACCATTCTTCTGGAGCGAGCGGGCGAGGTGGTGCCGCGCGAGGAATTGAGGCAGAAGCTTTGGCCAGCCGACACTTACGTGGAATTCGATGGAAGTCTCAATGCAGCTTTGAAGCGGCTTCGCGCCGCCCTCGGAGACTCTGCCGACAACCCCATCTTTATAGAGACTCTGCCGAAACGGGGATATCGCTTCATCGCCCCGGTCGTCATCGATGAAGAGCCGATCATAGCAGCCAAGGAAGCCGCCGTGACCGAGCCGTCGGAATCTGTCTCCCCAGTGGCTATTCCAGCAGATTCCTCGTCAGCGCCGCGACATGCAAGAGTGCTGGTTTACGTCGCGGTGGGTGCAGTCGTTCTGCTCGCTGGCCTCGGATGGCAGTTGTTCCGATATCGCTCGAGGACTGTTTCTAAATCTGCTGCCGAGATTCCAACAGCGGTGGTGGTACGGAAGTCGGTTGCGGTTCTCGGTTTCCATAACGTATCCGGCCACAGCGAGGACGAGTGGTTGGCCACGGCTCTGTCAGAGATGCTGAGCACTGAACTGACATCTGGCGAAAGGCTCAGATTGGTCCCCGGTGAAGAAGTGGCCAACCTCCGCATGGCGTCACCCTGGTCGCAGGCGACCATACTGGGCCCCGAAACCACAGCGCGTATCGGTACGGCGTTGAACAGTGATGTGCTGGTATACGGGGCGTACACCGCAATTGGTCAAGCGGGGCGGGAAGAGTTGCGGCTCGATGTCAGATTGCAAGATGCCCGAACGGGAGAGGTTCTCAGCCAGATCGCCCGCACCAGCAGCAATAATGACCTGTTCCGAGTCACCTCGGACATCGGCGCGAAACTGAGGGACCGGCTGGGAATTCCAGGAATCAGTGACAACGAGCAGGCGGGCGTGCTCGCGTCTTTACCCCTCAATCGTGAAGCAGCGAGATTTTACGCCCTTGGAATCGCCAAATTGCGCGAGTTCGATGCGTTAGCGGCGAAAGATTTGTTGGAACAAGCCACTAAAGCAGATCCGAAATTTTCGCTTGCTCACGCCATGCTGGCGCGCGCCTGGAGCCAACTCGGCTACGAGCAAAAACGCAAGGAAGAAGCCAGGAAGTCTTTGGATCTCTCCACAGATTTGCCGAACGTGGATCGAATGCAAGTCGAGGGCGACTACTACGAGAGTCTTCCGGACCATGAGAAAGCTGCGTCGACATACCGAGCCTTATTCGAGTTGTTTCCCGACAGCGTGGAGTTCGGCTTGCAGCTTGGGGAAACGCAGAAAGCGGCAGGTCACGCCAGTCAGGCGATGGAGACGGTGGCGCATTTGCGCCGTCTGCCACTGCCAGCGTCCGACGATCCGCGCATCGATCTGTTGGAGGCGCGGGCATCGACGGCCAGCGTTCCCGACCGTCTTGCATTGGTCCGAAATGCTCAGCGCAAGGCTATGGCCCAAGGCAAGAAGCTGGTTTACGCCCAGGCGAGACGAGACGAATGTATGTACGTGAATTCCAGCGACCACACCGATCAGGCTTTGCCGGCATGCGAGGACGCCTATAACCTTTTTCTAGCGGGAGGAAATCGGCTGGCAGCGGCGGACACCATGCGTCTGATGGGAGACGTTGAAGCAGATCTGGGCCATACCGAACTGGCAATTGCGACGTATCAGAGGGCACTCAGGATTCTGCAGGAATTCGGGGAGCACGAGAAGACAGCTTCTGTCCTCAACAGCATGGCGAATGTTTTCATCAACCAGGGAAAACTTGATCACGCGGAATCGTTGTATCGGCAAGCTAAGTCTCATTTCGAACAAGCCGGCGACAAACGCGCCGCAGCAGGCACACTTGCGAGTATTGGGGACACTCTCTATCTCGGCGGTAACTTGCCCGCTGCGGGGAAGACTTATGAGCAGGCCATCGAAGTGACCGCTTCGCTGGATGACAGCAAACCGGGCTATGCTCATTACCGGCTGTCAGATTTGGAGTTGACGCAGGGCCACGTACAGGATGCTCATCGTCTTGTCCAGCAGGCGCTTGATGCACTCCGCCCCACCCAGGGCGACTATGAACACCTTACCGAAGCTCTGATCCAAATGGGCGAGGTTCTGAAGGCCGAAGGAAATTTAGCAGGCGCGCGCCAACAATTCGAAGCGGCGCGTGACACCCAGCAGAAAGCGGGAGACATGGGTCTGCTCGAAGAAAGCCAAGCAGAGCTTGCCGACCTTGACCTGGAAGAAGGGCGCGCCGTCGAGGCCGAATTCCTAGTGCGCCCAGCGATCGCTGAATTTGAAAGTGAAAAGAGCGACCCGGCCACAGCTGCAGCGTATTCCGAGCTTAGCCAAGCTTTGTTGGAGCAAGGGAAACTCGATGAGGCGCGCAAGGCGGTTCAGCGCGCCACCGAACTCAATCGTGCCAGCTCCGATCCTGCGTTGAAGTTGCCCATTGCCATTCAAGTCGCACGCGTAGAAACAGCGGCAGGCCCGAAGACAGGACGCGTGGCCGCGATCCAACGATTGCGTTCCGTGATCGTCTCTGCCAGAAAGCTGGGGTACTATCAAATCGAATGCGAGGCGCGGCTGGCGCTGGCTGAGGCGGAACTCAAAACTAATCCGGTGGCGGGCCGTTCCCAGTTGGAAATCATCGAGAAGGAAACTCACGAACGCGGGTTGGAGTTCTTCTCCCACAAAGCACGACTGCTGGCGTCGGCCAGCCAGCCGTCGTTGTCAGCGACATCATCCTCCACTCCGCCCTGAATTCTTCAGCAGGGAGCCTCTGCCAGAAACATTATAGAGGCCGCCTCATTTAGCTGTGGCTCGCATAACCCATGCCTGCCAGCACGCCTCGCATATAAGCAAAACTGGCGATAACGCCCGGCATGGGATCGTCAGGATGGATTTCATACTCCAGATCGACGAAGCCTTGATACTTCGTCGCAATGAGGGCTTCGAACATCTTGCGCACTGGCATAATGCCATCGCCCACTGCGACCTGACTCTCTTTGCTGTCGAAGTTCGTTAGATCCTTCATGTGTACGTTGAAAAGCCTCGGACCGGCTTCGCGGATTGCTTGAACCACATCCGTGCCGGCGCGAACCGTGTGCCCGACATCGATGCAACACCCCATGCGCGGATCCATCCCCTTCACCACCTTCAATACATCCAGCGGCGAATGCCACAACTTGTCCTCCGGGCCGTGGTTGTGAATTGCGATGCGGATGTCGTATTCCTTTACGAACTTCTCGATTCGCAACAAAGTTTCCGGAGCCGGGTCGCCGGCGACAATGACGCCGATCCCCGCTTGCTTGCAGTATTCGAACTTGGTGCGGATGTCCGCGTCTTCGTCTTTCGGGAAATAGATGGCTCCGGCAGCGTGCAACTTGACGCCCGCCGTGGCATAGTCGGCGAGCGCTGCGGATTCGTCCTGCGGATCCATCGGGAGATGATCTTTAACATCCTTCGCGTTCAACGCGGATACGTTGAGCTGCTTCATGAAGCCGATCAGTTGCGCGCGGCTGAAGTTACGAAACGTGTAACTCGCCAAGCCCAGACGAATCGGTTCGTCGGCCGATGGAGGCATCTGGGCAAGTGCGATGCGATTGCTCGGAATCGCGCACCCAGCAGCCACGAGCGCGCTAGAGCGAACGAAATCGCGACGGGAGAACGCGTTTTTCTTAGACATGTGGTGCCCAGCCCTTCTGGTACTCGCGCCCCCACATCTTCATCGCTTCCGGATCGTCCTGGATCCGTCCGTCTTTCGTGTCGAGATGCAACTCGCGATTAACCTCCCATGCGATGTTGGAAAGCTCGAGCATCGTAACCGCAATATTACCGTCAGCGACAGGAGAGTTCAGCTTCTCGCCTTTGCGGATCGCCGCGATGAAGTTCGCGAAGTGAGCGTCGGTCATGGAATCGCGGCCGATCAGGTCGGAAGATGAGCTTGTACTGCCAGCTTTCAATTCGCTTGTCTTGTTCCCTTTGAGATCGTAGATTTCGTAGCCATCGCGATCAACCAGAACTGTGCCCGTAGTTCCCATGATCGTCGACCCACGATCGCGGCCGTAAAACTTCATTCCCTGGCAGCTCTTGCCTTCCCATGAAATCATTTTGTCTTCGTACTCGAAGCTTGTGATCAAGGTGTCATAAAACTGCCAGTCGTCTTTGAACTGATATCGGCCTCCCGAAGCCGTAACTCGATTCGGATAGTCCACGCCTAGCGCCCAGCGGCAGACATCGACCTCGTGCGTTCCATTATTCAGAGTTTCACCGGTGCCGTATATTCTGAACCAGTGCCAGTTATAAGGATGCACATTGTCCCTATACGGACGGCGCGGAGCCGGCCCCTGCCATAAGTCCCAATCAAGCTGCGGCGGCACGGGCACCTCTTTGCCGATGCCAATCGATTTCCTAACATTGCCGTACCACGCTTTCGCGAAGTAGGGCCTGCCGATAACGCCGTCGCGAATCTTTTCGACAACTTCGATGGTGTGCGGGGAAGAGCGCTGCTGCGTGCCCATCTGCACCAGCTTTCGATATTTCTGCTGCGCCTGAATCAGCATCTCTCCCTCAGCCGGATTGTGGCTGCAAGGCTTTTCCACATAGACGTGCTTGCCGGCCAGCAACCCCGCAATGGCCATCGGCGCATGCCAATGGTCGGGAGTGGCAATGGTGATGGCGTCGACGTCTTTCCTCTCGAGAATGAGCCGGAAGTCTTTGTCTGTCGCTGGGGCTTCGCCCATTTCCCGCTCCACGGCGTCGGCAAACTTCTTGAGAATATTGCTGTCCACATCGCAGACGTACGCGATGCGGGCAGCACTCCGGTTCGCCTTGAGCGACGCGAGATGAGCATAGCCGCGGCCATTCAGGCCGATGACGGCAAAGTTGAGGCGGTCATTAGAACCAAGGATTTGGCCATAGCTTTTCGCCGTAGTTGCGATCGCCAGCCCGGCAGCGCTCACTGCGAGTGCATCGAGAAACTCACGTCGTGTAACCATGTATTCTCCTCATAGCGACGACCGGCGCTCTATCGCCCGCGAGCAAAATAGGATCAGCAGGAAATCCCAGCTTTCATCAGCGCCTTTTTGAGCCCGTCCATGCTGATCCGAGTGGACGCCTCGGGCGTGCCTGCACCGCGCCAGTGGGTCTCCAGACTCAGGCCGTAATGAAAACCATCGCCCTGCAAAGCCTGAAGCTGACCCACCCAGTCGACACTGCCGCCTCCTACTGGTGCCCAATCGTATTTATGATCTGGCTTTATCACTACGTCTTTGCAGTGACAATGCCCGATGCGGTCTTTAGGCAGCAGCTGATAGCCCGCTGGATAAGGCACGCTTCCGAGCGCAGCGGCGTTTCCCGGATCCCAGTTCAGCATGAGGTTGCTGTTTGGAATCGCCTTCAGCACGGCAGCCGACTCTTCTCCCGTGGCGGTGTTGCAGGACATTTCGTTTTCGAGCAGCAGAATTATGTTGTCCTTCGCGCACCGTTCCGCAGCCTGCCGCAGTTTGGCATTGATCGCCGCCCGGTACGGCTTCAGATCATCCAGCCGCCAGTAATCGAAACAGCGAATCCTGTCAGTGTTGAAAGATTTGGCCAGCGCAATACACCGCTCGAGCAGCTTATCTTGGGCGCTGGCATCGAAGTCCGCGTGGAACTGGTCACGCGTTTGGCTCTGCGACGACCGCGGAGCTCCCGGCCAGTCTGTCTTGAACAGCGGGCTCGCAATATCCGTGACTCGCAGTTTGTATTGTTCGAGGACCTTCCGTGCGTCCTCAACTTGCTTTGCATCGAGCTCGGTCACATTCTTATCCCACATCGAGCGCAGTTCGATCCAATGTAGCCCGAAGTCGCTGGATACGATCTGACATGCTTTCTCGAAATCCTGTGTGATCTCGTCGTTGATCACCGCTAACCTGAATGGGCAAGTGCTTGCACCCGACCACGGTTGCATTCGCGAGGATGCTGCGGCTTTCTTGACCAGAGACGGCACCAGCGCCCCGAGCCCCGCTAGCCCCGTGGCCGCGAGCATCCTGCGTCGTGTGTAGTTCATGAATTTACCTCCCGCTCGTCGGACGATTCTACGTCTTCACGTCGTTTCTCTTCGCCGGCCTACTGATTGACGCCGCTGGCCAGAAAACCTCCGTCGACGACTAAAGTCTGTCCGGTGACGAAGGAAGCGGCATCGGAGCAGAGATAAACGGCCGCGCCGACGAGTTCTTCGATCTTGCCGAAGCGGCCCATCGGCGTCCGCATCAGCAGTTCTTGTCCGCGCGCCGTGTTATCCAGCAAGTCCGCATTCAGGGCCGTGCGAAACACTCCTGGTGCAATAGCGTTCACCGTTACACCCTTTATTGACCACTCTACGGCAAGCGAGCGCGTGAGCGAGACGACGCCTGCTTTGCTGGCGGCGTAGGCCGCGACTTCGTTGAGCGCAACGAAGCTGTTGAGAGATGCGATATTCACAATGCGTCCGTAGCCCCGCTCCAGCATATGCCTGCCGAAGATCTGGCAAGCGCGCAAAGTTCCGGTAAGGCTCGTGTCCACGATATCGGCCCAGTCCTCTTCCGGCATGGTGAGCGTAGGCAAGCGCTTAATTTTTCCGGCGCTGTTAACAAGGATGTCGACTTTGCCAAAGTGCTGGAGCGAGGCTGACAATAATTGTTCGAGTGAAACGCGGTCGCATACATCCGAGCAGAGGCGCAAGGTGCGGCGTCCTCGCCGCTCGATCTCGGCCGCGGTTTCGTCGACCTGCTCCCGTCGGCGCGCGGAAGCGATGACGTCCGCTCCTGCATCCGCAAGGCCGAGGCTCAGAGTTCGCCCGATCCCGGAGGTGCCTCCGATCACAACGGCGGTCTTGCCTTCGAGGCTAAAGATGTCCGTCATATTCTCATCGTTACAATCTACCGCAGTAGCCCACGGCCCTATCCGCTGAATTCTACTTTCTTCAGTCCGGGAGCAAGCGCATAGAGAACAATCAGAGCCAGCAGATAAGCGCTCGACGCGATGCCGAACAAGCTCGCATAGCTATGCGTCAACTGCAGGATATGGCCTGCGAAGAAGGCAAAAAGCGCGCTGCCAAGGGAACCCGCCATGCCACCAATACCAACCACCGAGCCCACCGCGCTGCGCGGAAACATATCCGATGACGTTGTGAAGAGATTGGCGGACCATCCTTGATGCGCGCCCGCAGCAATGCTGATCAGCGCAATGGCAGTCCATACCGACTTCACACTGCTGGCCGTGTAGATAGGAACAACCAGAACAGCGCAAAAGAGCATTGCGGTAAGTCGTGCGTAATTGAGCGAAACTCCGAGACGACGAAACGGCGAGGGCAACCAGCCTCCTCCGATGCTGCCAATGGCCGACACGTTATAGACGATGATGAGTGGCAGCCCAAGATGCGAAAGATTCAGATTGAATTTCGCACTAAAGTAGGACGGCAGCCAGAATAAATAGAAATACCAGATGGGATCGGTGAGGAACTTTGCGATCGAAAAGGCCCAGGTCTGACGGTAGCCGAGCAATCGTCGCCATGGAATCGCCGGGCCTAAGTCCGCGGCCGCGTCCTGGTAGATATGCTGCAGTTCCCCCGCTGTAAGCGTGGCGTGGTCAGCGGGCCTGCGGTAATAGCGAAGCCACCACAGAATCCAAAGCACACTGAAGAGGCCAGTCGTCAAGAAAGCCACATGCCAGCCCCAGCGCAGCGTCACCCAGGGAACGATGGCTGGAGCCAGAATCGCTCCAACATTTGCTCCGGAGTTGAAGATTCCCGTCGCCAGCGAGCGTTCCTTCTGCGGAAACCACTCTGCCACAGTCTTGATGGCGGCGGGGAAGTTGCCGGATTCGCCGAGCCCAAGGAAAAAGCGCGCGGAGCCGAACTCCAGCACAGTGTTAGCCAGTGCATGGCCCATGGCTGAAAGACTCCACACTATCATCACCAACATGTAGCCGACGCGCGTGCCCAGCTTGTCGATCACCCGGCCCGTGGCCAGCAGGCCAATCGCGTAGGCGATCTGAAATGCGTCCACAATGTAGCCGTAACTTACTTCCGTCATTCCGATGGTGTGCTCGAGGGTGGGCTTGAGAATCGCGATCACCTGGCGGTCCATGTAGTTGATCGAAGTGGCGGCGAACAGCATGGCGCAGATCGTCCAGCGCACGCGTCCGAGACGAGTGCTGGGAGACGACCCGGGAGATGAGGTGCTTTCCATCCGGCGATTGAAAGCTGTTATCTCTGCCATACCGCGTTCCTACAGCCGATATGCCTTTTTTACCAATGTATAGGCGAGATCCTTCGCTACTTCGCGAGCTTCTTCTTTCTCCATGCGATGCTCTGCAACCAGCTTCGCTAGGAAGGCGCAATCAACGCGCCGCGCCATATCGTGCCGCGCCGGAATAGAAAGAAAGGCGCGGGTATCGTCGTTGAAACCGACCGTGTTGTAGAAGCCCGCCGTTTCCGTGACCTGCTCGCGGAAGCGCAACATGCCCTCCGGACTGTCGTGAAACCACCAAGGCGGGCCAAGGAGGAGGGCGGGATAGTGCCCAGCCAACGGAGCCAGTTCCCGGCTGTACGCAGATTCGTCCAGTGTGAAAAGAATGATCGTCAGATCGCGCTCATTGCCAAACTGATCGAGCAAGGGGCGAAGCGCATCGACGTAATTCGTTGGCGTCGGGATGTCCGCACCCAGGTCGCGGCCGTATCGCTCATAGAGCTTGCGATTGTGGTTGCGCGTGCTGCCTGGATGAATCTGCATGACCAGTCCATCGTCAAGGCTCATCCGCGCCATTTCCGTCAGCATCTGGGCGCGGAAGAGCTCTTGTTTCTGGGCATCGGCGTCGCTGCCGATCACTCGCTGAAATAGTTCCTCAGCCTCTGCGGCGGAAAGATTTGCGGTTCGCGCCGTGGGATGACCATGATCGGTTGCGCCACAGCCGAGGTCGCGGAAGCGGACGCGCGTCGCTCGAAGCGCGTTCAGATAGCCCGTCCAATTCGAAGTGTCTTCCCCGGTCTGCTCGCCAAGCTTCGCAATATTTTCGGCAAAGCCCTCAAATTCGGGATCGACAACTGGATCTGGCCGGAAGGTCGGCAGAATCCTCGCTCTCCGATTCGATTCTCGGATGGCCTTGTGATCGGCCAGCAAATCCAGTGGAGAATCCGTCGTCGCCAGCACCTCCAAATTAAAACGCTCGTAAAGAGCGAGCGGCAGGAATTCCGGTGTCAGGAGCTTTGCCGAGATCGTATCGAAGTAAAGGTCGGCGGTCTTTTCCGACAATCGCTGCTCAAGCCCGAAAAGTTCCTGGAAAGCAAAATCCAGCCACATGCGCGTCGGCGTTCCGCGGAACAGATAATAATGACTGGCAAAGATCCGCCAGACTTCTCGGGGGTTCTTTAGCTCCGATCGCCCAATCTCAAGATCGTCCAGCGACACTCCCTGGCTGTAGAGCATGCGAACAATATAGTGATCGGGCTGCACAAAGAGCTTCGCCGGATCAGGGAAGGGCTCGTTCCTCGCAAACCATGCGGCATTAGTGTGTCCATGAGGGCTAATAATGGGCAACCCCTGCACAGACTCGTAGAGTGTCCTGGCGATCTTCCGTGTACCGGGCTCGGCGGGAAACAGACGGTCTGGATGGATCAGCATAACTCCGACGCTACCTCTTCGCTTTCGCGAGGTCGATGCAGCAGCGGCATTCTAATCTAGCTACCGCCATAATCGACGAAAAACTACCGTCAGATTTCGACCCGGTGCCAAACCTCCCGGCCTTTCAATGTTCCGCCACCGAGATGGTGCAGACGCGTCGCGGTCGCTCGCATCAGGCCGTCCGGGCAAGGATTAAAGTGCAGCCACTCGCCGTTGTATTAATAAAAAGTATAGAGCCATCAGAATCAGTACTAGGCCGTTCACCCCAAGCACGATGGGGGCCGTAAAGATGGGCACGAGCCATCCCGACAACAAGTTTCCCATTGGCATGCCTCCACGGAACGCGCAGTTGTAAACGCTCATGACGCGTCCACGCATTTCGTTGGTGGTAATCAACTGCACGAGCGAAGTTACGGTAGCAAACACCGTCATCATCGAAGCTCCCACAAGCACCAGCATGGAATAGCTCAGGGGCAGCGATCGGGAGAGGGAAAAGCCCGTGATCCCTATGCCCAGGGTGATGAGTGTAGTTAGGGCAACGCGTCCCTTGTTTCGTATGTTGCCCATCCCCGCAATCGTCAGCGAACCAAAGATCGAGCCGATTCCCATCAGTGAAAGCAGGTTGCCGTAAGTTTCCGGACCGCGATGGAAAACGTCTTTCACAAACACCGGAATGTAGGTGCGCATGGGCATGCTCAACGCGGTCATGCAGAACGCCAGGACAATAAGCGCCTCCATCGATCCCTGCTTGCGAACAAACTTGATGCCTTGCTTAAGGCTACCGAAGAGCGACTCGGTAGTTTTCTCGGGCAGGTATCGGGCGTGAATCATGGAGAGGGAAATGACCGGCGCGAGGAAAGAAAGCGCATTCAGTCCAAAGCACCACGGCTCGCCCAACTTCGCCAACGCTTGCCCGGCCAGCGCGGGACCGATCGTTATCGCCATATTGAACTGGATCGAATTCAGCGCGATCGCATTGGGCATATCCTCTCTGTCGACGAGGGAAGGAATCAGTGCCGAATACGCAGGCCCGCCAAAGGCCTGCGCCAATCCGGAAACGAACGATAGGCAGAGCATATGCCAAACGTGTATTCGGCCGGTCGTCACCAGCACGGTGAGTATCGTGGCGCAGGCCATCTGCACGTACTGCGAGCCGAGCAGGATCTTCCGTCGTTCGGCCCGGTCCGCCACCACGCCGCCGATCAGCGAAAACAGGAAGATAGGAATGCCGGCGAGAAACTGATCCAACGCAAGCAAGAACGCGGAATGGCTAAGCCGATAAATCAGCCAGCCCTGCGCCACGATCTGCATCCAGGTGCCAATGCTGGACGTGCAGGCGCCGAACCACATCAAACGGAAATCCCGATATTGAAATGCCTTAAATACTCTCCGAAGTGACGTTTCCATGGATGTCTTCGCGCTTTTCCAGCTTGCCGTTATATCTTTGCACGAACACACGATTCGCTGCTTTCGCTGCGCGGTGTCAGCCTGATTATCGATGCGGGTACGCATCACGACAGCTCATTAATATGGGAGAAACAATCGTCGGCGCGCCGCTATCGGCGCTGGCTTGCCCTTGAGCGCGTCGATGCAGCACTTTGGCGGATGGGTCCTGAAAGTGGAAACGGGGGGAGTGGGAGCTATTTCTTGCGATGCCAATCGCGCTTGCAGGTCTTGATGAGCAAGTATCCGCCGACCGCACCGGCAATGCCGCCCAGCATGTTCTGCCGGGCATTGTTGCTGTCTTGCAAGTTGGCCGCGAGTCCGATGGTCACGCCCGCTGCTAGACCGATCCATGGCTTCGTGAATGTGCCGGTGATCGTGGAAGCAAATCCAGTTGTGAATGCCCACGCGCCCGGATCGTGCTCGACCGGATGCGGAGACGATGGAAGTTCGGCACTCATGGCCGCGCTGGCCAGAGCAAGAATGAGAAGCACCACGGTGACGCTCTTCATGAACGATGGCTCTCCTGTGGGGATCTGTGTTCTTGCCGGTGCTTACTTCTCGGGAGGATAAAGATGCACGAGCTCGGTCAGCGTGCCTGCTGTCTATTTCTCAAAGTTCTCGGTGCAGGCCGATGTGCTTCTGTTAGTCGAGGCGGCGGCGTTTTGCCGGCACGGTACCGCAAGACCCATAGCGCAATCGCGCTGCCAACACATACTCGGCGCGATGAGAAAGCGCGAGGATGCCTTTCTATGCCGCTGCAGCCGGAGAATGCTAGCAGCGGGAGGACTTAGCACATTCGCGAGCTTGGCCGAAGGGTTTCTATGCGGGGCTTTGTGTGATCAGACGTTACTTTGAGCGTTACTTTTCGCGTACGACAGTAACTAAGGATTCAGGCGTCTGTGCAAGAGCTTGTCCACGAAAAAAGGAAAATATATTCCACACCCGTTAGCCTTGGAGCGAATCCTGAATGGTTTGTCTTCGATGCCGTAGAAATTTCGATGACGTGACTGAATAGGGGCGGCGCCGCTGGGTAGCTTCAGATGAGGCCCTTGCGGACTCTCTGAAGGAAATCGTCGGCATCAGCACGCGCCTTCTCCATCATCCTGGGATCGTTGCCGTGTTCGATTTCCGTCTCTTGAAGTACAAGTTCCACAGCGACCTTCGGTTTGTATCCTCGTTTTATTAGCGTCCGAGCACGCTCCGCGAAAGCGGTGTTGGCATCCCGTTTTGCTTCCAGCGTCGCGGTAAGGCTAGTCGCAGACTCGCATATGTGCTGCCGAAACTTGGCAGCGGCCAGGCGGTCGTAAGCGCCCTTGGCCTCTTCTCCACTTAGCAGCGTAGGCACGGGGAACTTCCATCGACAGTTCGAGCAGGCCCATCCATTTGCATCACTCTCGATCCAGATCAATGAGCGCTCCATATTTGCAACCTAACGCATCGCGGCAATGAACAACGACATCATATCGCGCAGCCAGCGTTGGGGACTAATTTGGCAGTTGGGAGGACGGCGTAATCGCGACCGAAAGAGCGCGCGGAGATGTATCCCGATTAGACGAGGTTTGGGTTCCGCAGGCCACAGGCTCACGATCTCGAAGCCAAGGTACAACCGTTCGGCTGCCCTGGCGTAACGGGCATTACCGTTCTACCCGATGGCATCAGAAAACTAGGGTCGCGTAGTCTGCGGCCAATTAGTGGTGACAGCAGGCAGTTCCCGAAGTAAACTGTTGCGGCCTTCCAAGGAACCCTTATGAAACGTTCTTCCGGGCCCCATAAGACAGCCAGCCTCTCCGAATCATTTCATGAACGGCTCAATGCTTATGCGCTCGCGGCGAGCGCCGCCGGAGTGGGAGTATTCGCGCTTACTCAAGCAGCCGAGGCAAAGATCATATATACGCCAGCTGACAAGAGCATCGCGCCGAATCACACGATCCCTCTTGATCTTAACCACGACGGAACTATCGATTTCCGTTTCAAGGATGCGCACTTTACCAGCCCCACGTATGGGTTCGATCACACGGGGATTCTGTCGATTCGCCCCGCTCATCAGGGCAACAAAATCGAGGGATTCTCCAGGACAGCCCGGCATTATGCTTCCGCGCTCCGCGCCGGAGTCTCCATCGGGCCGAAGGTACGATTTACGCCCGGCCCAAAGGTGATGGCCACCATGTTCAGCGACACTGGCGCAGGTCGATTTCTCAGTGAGGCGTGCAACGGTCCGTGGTCCAAAGCCAAGAATCGCTATCTCGGTTTGGAGTTCCTCATTAAGGGCAAGGTCCATTACGGCTGGGCCCGTTTGAATGTGAGTTGTCAGGGGACGGATGTTTTTGCCATCCTGACCGGCTACGCATACGAGACCATTCCGAACAAGGCGATCAAAGCCGGCCAGACCAAAGGTGCGGACGAGTCGACAGCCGAAGATTTCGATCCCAGTGCCTCTGTGACCGGTTCGGTTCTCGACAAGGCTCAGCCCGCCACGCTGGGCGCACTTGCAATCGGAGCGCCCGGACTATCTGTTTGGCGAAAGAAGGGAGCGGCGCTCGAAAGCGACTGATCTCTAGCGGTCGGCGCCGCCGGCGGAGTTTTTGGCATCGCGGATTTGATCTCCAAGAGTAGGTCCTATGACTAAACGGGCTTGGTCTTGCCTTGCTGTAGCAATCGCTTTCGGTGGCGCAAGTTGCTCTAGCGGTGGCAAGATGATCAAGCAAGACGAACTGGTCCGCAGAACACAAGAGATTGTGGACGCAGTGGGGCGCGGAGATCGCCAACCGTTCGAAAAATACTTCGCGCCCGACAGCATGATTTTCGATGAAAAAGGACGCGGCATGGACAAGAAGGCCTTCGTCGCCGATCAAGCTCCCCTGCCTTCGGGATACGCGGGTTCTATAAAAGTGGTCAATCCCCAAAGCCGGATTATGAGCGACACTGCAATTTTGAGCTATGACCTGGACGAAACAGAAACGATTTTTGGCCAAGAGAACAAAGCCCGATATCATGAAACAGATACGTGGGTGCGCCGCGACGGAGAATGGAAAATCGTTGCGGTGCAAGTGCTTCGATACTACGAAGACCCGGCGCCCGGAAAAGCAGACGTGAAGAAATACCCCGACTATCTGGGAACATATGAGCTAGCGCCGGGGACGACCCTCGTGGTATCTGCCGATGGTGGGGAGTTGTTTTCCCAACGGACAGGCAGAACTAAAGACCATCTCATTCCCGAAGCACCGGACATATTCTTTCGTAAAGGCGTCGAAGGCCGGCGGCTCTTTCGACGGGACAAGACAGGCACCGTGGATGCCTTGATTGACCGAAGGAACAACGAAGACCTGATCTGGAAAAAGATAAGATAGATCGTTGCTTCTATCCCCAAGGCCCCACTACTTCGCTGGGACCCGAACCAAAGCGCTGAACAAGCCTAATTCTACATCGGTCCGACGTTGACGCAAGTTGGATCGCGTCTCAGCGCTGCCCCGATCTTCGAGTGGATGGATGAAGGACCCGCACGGCTTGCGGCCCAGGCACGGCAGACAAATGATATTCCGAGAATTGGTTCGAGTTGGCAACTGGCAGCCCGAAAAGGAAAGCGCCCCAGACTCATCCGAGCCCAAGGCGCTATCCTGAACAGCCCTCCCCATGAACTGCTCACTGACAGAGTAGATTTTCAACCGAGTGTGGTAAATGGCACGGGGGTGTCAAGTCCCGGCACAAATGGGCTAGAGGAGAGTGGGTAGCTCAGACAGTCCTCTCCTCTCGTCAGATGTCTTCGACAAATCGGCATCAGCCCTCCCAAACGTGCTTACCACAGGTACAGGGCACGGTATCGGTGGGCCCTCGCTTGGTCAGTTGCTGTTTGCAGATAGGGCACGGTTTGGTCATCACGTACGTCATAAGCTTGGCTCCCAGTTAGGTTGTGACTGGATCTCGCAGGGCTTCCGCATCGGTCACCGCGAAACCCCCTTACTTGATATAGCGACAATTAAGGAGGAAAAGTGTCATGCTCCGGGAAAGAATTTGAATACATCAAAGAACTCTGGGGTGCGTCCGATGCGTCAAAACGACCGGTAACTCAGAATCGTTCGATTGGCATCCAACGTCATGCAATAAACCTACAAGTCACAGCACGCGCTTCTGAAAGTGTAGACTGGTCCAGAAAACCCAAACAGCTGGACGGTCTTTCCATGGCAATAGCATTTTTGCTTGTCTACGATTCCGATTTGTCATTGTTAAGCTGCGAACGCGAATCATGAATCCTTCTAGAGGGGGAATCACGTCAATGTTCGTTTGTCTAGTAGTTCTGCTTGCGCTTCTCGTTCCCGCATCTATGCTGGCGCAGCTACCAACGCAAACGATTACCGGCTGGCAAATGCAAGACTCCGCGAAAGTTGCGGCCGCGGCTCCGATCATTTCGACCGCCGCTTTTCAGCCGCAGGGCTGGTATACCGCGACCGTGCCCGGGACTGTGCTTACCACCCTGGTCAACAACGGGGTTTATCCAGAGCCGTTGTACGGCGAGAACATGCGTGCCATTCCGGAGAGCCTGAACAAAACCAGCTACTGGTACCGCACAACATTTACGGTGCCTGCGAGCTACAAGGGGCGTCACATCTGGATTCATTTCGCTGGCACCAACTACACCGCAGAGATCTGGGTGAACGGTCACCAGGCCGGGACCATTCGCGGCGCCTTCATACGTGGTGACTTCGACGTTTCAGAGTTGGTAAAGCCGGGTCGCCGCGCTGTCCTCGCCGTGCTGGTTACGCCGCAGCCTCACCCTGGCGTTCCGCACGAGCACACCGCCGCTCTTGGCGTCGGCAAGAACGGCGGCGAGACCGCCGTCGATGGCCCAACGTTCCTCTCTACCATCGGCTGGGATTGGCTACCGGCGGTGCGTGATCGCGATACTGGCATCTGGCTTCCAGTCACGATGGATGCAACCGGTCCGGTCCTGGTGAAGGATCCATTTATTACTGCGGATTTGTCCGCATCGCACGACACCGCGGATCTTCACGTTTCCGTTACGTTAGAAAACAAGTCATTGAAGCCCGCGACGGGGACGCTTGCCGGCATCATTCAATTGGAGAATTCCGAAGAGCATGAAATTACTTTCCAGCAATCCGTGACTATTCCGGCGAATGGCACGGAAGCGGTTGCGCTGGACAACAAATCGACACCGGAACTGCACTTTTCTGATCCGAAGTTGTGGTGGCCCAACGGATACGGTCCGCAGAACCTGTACACGCTTACGCTGCGCTTCGATGTGGGGAAAAAATCTTCCGATACCGCGACCCGGCAGTTTGGCATTCGCAAGATCGAGTACCAGGTCGCCGACTCGGAGAACCTTACGCTGTCCGTCAATGGAGTTCGCGTCATGGCGCGCGGCGGCAACTGGGGCCTCGATGAGGGAATGAAGAGGATTACGCGAGAAAGACTGGACGCTCAGTTCCACATGCACGCGCTGGCGAACCTCAACATCATCCGCAACTGGGTGGGGCAGAGCACCAGTCCCGACTTCTATGACATGGCGGACAAGTACGGAATCCTGTTGTGGGATGAATTTTTTCAGCCCAATCCCAATGACGGTCCCGACCCAACCGATACTCCGACATATCTTGCCAACGTCACCGATAAGGTAATTCGCTACCGAAACCATCCAGCCATTGCAGTCTGGTGTGCGCGCAACGAGGGCTATCCGCCGAAGGAGCTTGATGACACGTTGAAGACGCTCATGAGTCGCCTTGATCCGACGCGGCTCTACCAATCGAACTCCGCCGACGGCCGCGGCGTGTCGTCGCATGGGCCGTATTATTGGCGTTCGCCGCGCTTCTTCTATGCGTTTAACGAAAGCTTTAAGACCGAGACAGGCTCAGTTTCCATTCCCACGATCGAATCCATTCAGGGCATGATGCCGCAGAAAGATTGGGAGACGATCAACGACGACTGGGCGCAACACGACATGGCGGCCGGTGCGCAACGGGGCAACGAGTTCCCAACTTCGCTCGCGGAGCGCTACGGGCACATTCGCAATCTCGCCGACTTCGTCCAGAAAGGCCAATTGGCCACCTACGAAGCTTTCCGCGCGATGTATGAGGGACGAAATGCCGAAATGTTCAAGACGACAACGGGCGTGATCACGTGGATGAGCCACCCGGCCCAGCCCAGCTTTGTCTGGCAACTGTACCACTACGATCTCGAGCCTAACGCGGCTTTGTACGCAGCTAAAAAAGCCGCCGAGACGGTGCATGTGCAGTTTAATGAAGAAAACCGTGGCATCGAGGTGGTCAACAATCGTCCTGACGCGCTGAACGCTCTCAACGTCAAGGTGCTCATCTATGCTTTCGACGGCACGCTGAACTCTGAGAAAAGTTACCCCGTCGCGCAGGTTCCCGGCAGCAGCACGATCAAGGCCGCGCAGATCGTCGTGAGCGCGCGTATTAGCCCGCTCTACTTCATCAAGCTCGATCTCACCGACGCGAACGGAAACTTGCTCTCCACCAATTTTTACTGGCAGCATGTAGCGCAGGATCAGTACGACGGTCTAGTGAATCTGCCCGCCGTCGTGCTCGACGCTGAAGCAAGCGCCCGAACGCAGGGCGACAATACGGTAGTGACCGTGACGTTGCACAACAACACAAACCACGTTGCGCTGCTCTCGCACCTGCAGCTTCATCAGAAAAAGAGTGGTCGGCGCGTCTTGCCTGTCTTTTACTCGGACAACTACATTTCCCTCGTGCCCGGCGAATCCTCAACTGTCTCGATCGAAGCGGCGACGAAGGACTTGCAGGGAGACCTGCCGCTCGTCGAATTGGATGGATACAACGTGGATGTGAAGCCAGTCGACGGTCCAGTTTCAATCCAGGCCAACGTCAATGCGCAGCCATTGCACTGGCCCGCATCCAACATCGTTCCTGAGAACAGGTGAGTCAAATGCTTCCCGTCTCTCAGACGAAGATGAGGGCCGTGCGCAACGAGCGCAGACCAGATAAATGAAAGTCTAGCGCGTGCAGATTCGGAGTCGCTACTGAGGCAGTCCGAGGCGGCGCATCAGGTCAGCGAAGCGGGGATCGGAGCGAAGCGAGTCCAGAGCGGGATAGCGGATGGCAGTCAGGAGCTCGGTGTCTCCATCGGAATACGCCTTCTCCAGATAATCGAATGCCTGGTCGCGGTTTCCGGCGAGCGCCGCTGCAACGCCCACGGCAGCCGCAAAATCCGCCTCTTCTACCATCATCGAAAGTCGGACGTAGCCTTTGGCGTCCTCGCTAACCGGAGTTGGTTTCGGAAATGCCTTCCGGAGTTCAGCCACGGCTTCGGGGAAGCGGCCGGTTGTGGCGTAGAGCTGCGACAGCTTGTAATGCGCCGGAACAAAGTTGGGATCGCGGGCGAGAACTTTCTGGAACTGCGCCACCGACTCCGGATAGCGCCGCGCATACATCAGCGTCACAGCGTAATTTGTATTCACGATCGAGGAAAGCGGATCGAGCGATAGGGCAGTCCGGAACTGCTCCAAGGCCTCATCGATGCGGTTTTGCGTAGCCAGATAACCGAAGGCATAGAAGTAGCGGGCAGTGGCATTGTTGGGGTTCAACTCGATGGCGCGCCGAAATTCCGGCTCTGCCTCGCTCCACCTTTTCAGGTTCGCCAGTGCAAAGCCGCGCGCTGCGTGGGCTTCGGACAGGGAGTCATCCAGTTCCACGGCTTTGCGCGCCGCTTCGTCGGCCAGAACTTCGCCCTGCTTCGAGGTGATTGAAATGTAGCCGGGAGCAATGTTGTAAGTATCGGCGAGCCCCGCATAGGCAAGGGCATAGTTGGGATCGGCGGCGATCGCCTGCTGAAACAATTCGATGCTCTTCTTGATGCCCTCCGGAGTGCGGCCATGCCAAAGCTGACGGCCTTCCAGATAGAGACGGTAGGCTTCCGGGTTCGTGGTCGCGGCTCGGCTCAAGCGCTGCTGTTGGGCGCCACTCAGTTGGATGCGCAGCCTGCTGGAAATGTCGCGCGCGATGTCGCCCTGCACTTCGGTTACATCCGTCGCCTTGCGCGCGTAGTGAGAACCCCAAAGTTCGCTGCCATCGGCGGTATTGACGAGGTCGGCATCGATGCCGAGCTCGTCGCCATGCTGCGTGATGCGTCCCATGAGAACGGCGCCCACGTGGAGCGTCTGGCCGATCTGCCGTGGGTCATCTTCTTTGCCCTTGAATTTGAAGACTGTACTTCGCGCCATCACCTTAAGGTCCGGCAGTTGCGAGAGCGTGCCGATCAGACTCTCCGTGAGGCCATCGCTTAAGTATTCGTTGCCGGGATCCGCAGTGGCGTTGACGAACGGCAGCACGGCGATCGAGCTGATTTTCTTCGTGTCGGACTTCGCCCGCATGAAGTAAAAACCAGCAGCGGCCGCAATCACGACAACCGCTGCGACCCCGACAGCGATGTATTTGAACGAACTGCTGCTCGAAGCGGCGGGTTGCACCAAGGACGAACTTGCGGGCGACTGTGCAGTTGCGGCCGAGGAATGCCCGGAATCGAAATCGCGCTTCAGCCGGGTCAGATCGGTCCGTAAATCAGCGGCGCTCTGGTAGCGAAGGTTGCGATCCTTCTCCAGCGCCTTATTGATGATGCGTTCCAATTCCACGGGCAAGTCGGGATTGAGACGCAGGGCTGGAGCGGGCGCCGCATCCAGAATGGATTTGAAAATCTCCGCGGAACTGCCGCCGCGAAATGGAAGCGTACCGGTCGCCATCTCGTAAAGCACCGCACCGAAAGAAAACAGATCGCTGCGGGCGTCGAGATCTTTGGCGCGCGCCTGCTCCGGCGACATATACGCGATGGTGCCGAGGGTAGAGCCGGGACTGGTGAGATGCTGCTCGTCGGCTGTCATCGTGTTTGCGGATGCGACCTGATTGGAAGAACCGGCAGGGTTCGCGACCTTGGCCAGGCCGAAGTCCAGCACCTTGGCGTGCTCGCGCTTGGTGACGAAGATGTTCGCAGGCTTGATGTCGCGATGGACGATGCCGGCCGCGTGAGCGGCGTCCAGCGCGTCGGCAATTTCAATGGCGAGCGATAGAATCAGTTCCGTTTCCAGCGGGCGGCCCGCAATGCGGTGCTTCAGCGTCAGCCCATCCAGAAACTCCATAGCGATGAACGCCTGCCCATTTTCCTCGCCGATGTCATAAATCGTGCAGATATTGGGATGGTTCAGTACCGACGCCGCCTTCGCTTCGCGCCGGAAGCGGCTCAGGGCCTGCGTGTCTTTGGCTACGTCGTCCGGCAAGAACTTGAGAGCCACAAAACGATCGAGACGCGTGTCCTCAGCTTTGTAGACCACGCCCATGCCACCGCCGCCGAGCTTTTCGATGATGCGGTAGTGCGAGATGGTCTGCCCGATCATTATTAGAAGATGTGGCGCGCGACGACGTGTCGCTTCATCTTACGGAGCGGCAATCCGCCCGTCAATGAAGGACAGGGGTATAGGGTAGGGAAGAAACTTTCACCGGCATTGAATGTGGTTTGAGCATCTGATATTTATTCTCGCGATAGTAGCGGCTGAAAATCAGACCGACAACCAGCAAAGCAATGGGGGTTAAGACGCTCGCCTCGGGGCCAACTGTCCCGCCGGTGAGCCAGAGCGGCCCGCTAAACGCGGAATAGAACGTACTGTGGTAAGGCAACATGGCGCTGTCAGGAACTCCGTAGAACGTTTGTCCAAAGTCCCAGGCTGCATGAAACCCGACCGCACACCAAAGATTCCCGGTGCGCCGCAAGAACAAACAGAAGAGGAGCCCGAACATCCCAGCGGCAACCGAGCCGACGACAGTCTCGCCAGGGTTGAAAGCGTGGCTGACACCGAACAGCCCGGACAGGACGAATGCCGCCGGCCAGAAGCCGATCCCGGAAGCGAGTGTGAACTGAACGTATCCGCGAAGCAGGAATTCTTCACACAATCCGACCAGAAGGAATGCTATGCCCCACGCCACGACCGAGGACAGAATTGCTGTCCCGTGAAGAGCCAAGCCCGTAATGCGGAACCCATGAAGTAGAAATATCGTCAACAGCGTTCCGCTGATTGCCAGAAAACCCCATATCCACCCGAGCCAAAGATTCTTTCCTAAAGCCTGACCCAGGGGCAAGCCGTATTCGCTGAATTTGCGATGCTCGATTCTCCCCATGGTCAACGTGGCAACGCAGAGAAGCACGAAGGCGATTCCTTCTGACTCGCCGACCAGGAACGGCGTGGGCGGAACTTGTTTAAGACGCTCTTGTGCTTCGCGAAAACCTTGAGGGCCGCCGTGGCGGAAGACAACGAAGCTGCCAAGCAGAACAACAACCAGGACGGCGAAAATGAGCAACCGCCAGCCTACTCGCAGGCCCTCGGGGCCAACAAAGATCGGTTTCAAGCCGGATGTGGGCTGGGACCGTTTCTGGAAACCTTTGGTCGACAATTGGGGCGCCTCGTCAGCTCTTAGTTGATTTGAGAATGTCATTCGTTTTCTCCCCTTCAGGAGGGATATACGGGCGAGGGAAGAAAAAAGATGCAGGCTTGATAGGGACGCCCAACCATTAGAGCTAGATCAAGCACTGGACGCCCAGACCGCCCACCGGATTCCGTTCAACCACGCCCATGCGTGACAAGTGCGTGGACCATGATAATGCTAATGTATGCACATTTCCGGATCCTGGATTCTGCTGATCTTTGTAACTTTGTCGACTGCGGTGATTCTCTTGGTGCTTCACTTGACGAAGCTCGGTCTGGTGATTCACCAGCAGATTCCCGACCGGCCTCAGAGGCGATTATTCCTCGCTTCGGTTAGTTTTTTCATTACTTTCGCAGCGGTTCGGCTGCTGGTGGCTTCGATCACTCATCATGTTGGACCATTCGGCTACGTGGAGTTGGGTGGGCGGCACATCCATCATTTGGTGTGGGGAATTCTTCTCTTGCTCATCTCCGGCTATGCAGAGCTTGCGGAAGTTGGGACGGGTGAGAGTGCATCTTCACTTTTTTGGGGCCGATTACTGGCGTTGATGTATGGTATTGGCGCCGCTCTCACCTTGGACGAATTCGCTCTTTGGCTGAATCTGGATCCGATGGCGTACTGGTCGCGGCAAGGCAGAGAAAGCATTGATGCCGTGGTTCTATTCGGCGCGTTACTCTCGATCGGCACATGGGGCTCGCCATTATTTCGCTGGGCCGTTTCTGCCGAGCACTCCGAACTTGATCGCCTCGACGAGCGGAAATGAGTGCCAATTTGTTTGCGGGTAGTGGCAGGATCTTTCAACATGCCCACTGAAACCTATTTCGGCGAAGCGCAGTATTTGTTTAGTATCATGTTTCGCATTGGCAAACTGAAAGGTCGTTATGCGCATCTCTCGGTCAACCATCGCTAATCACAGCGGTTCGGCTCGCGCTCTTGCGAAATCGCTTTCGGCCTTCACGCTCGCTGGCCTGTGCCTGCTAACCGTATTCGGCCCGCCAGTAGCGCAAGCCAAGTACGCGCCCTTCCGTGTGGTTTACATTTCCCCGCTATCGACCGAGTCAATGACCGCTCGGCTGGCCGCTCAAAACGCTTTGTTCAAAGAGCAGTTCGAAGATGAAATGAGGTCTTCTCCGGAAAGCGAGACTGCTAGGGGAGACTATCGTGACAACGCAAAGCTGGATGACTATTCACTGGCGGCGAGCACGAAACAAAACGCTGTCGATCGCGCATATCGTACTAAGCTCGCAGCCATCTCTACCGAGGGATTTCCTGAGCAAGATCGCATCTCTCACGATCTGCTGTTGCACGTTCTCGACAATCGCATTGCCGACTACGAACTGAAAGACTATGAGATGCCCATCTCGCAAATGCAGGGCATCCACAACAGCCTCGCCGATCTGCCGAACTCCGTACCGCTGGATACGGTTCAGCATTACGAAGATTACATTGCGCGTCTCCATCAAATTCCCCGTGCCTTCGAGCAAACGATTGAGGTACTGCAGCAGGGAGAAAAGGATGGATTGATGCCGGTTCGGATTCTGCTCGAACAGATCCCGGCGCAATGCGAAGGCACGATTACGGAAAATCTATTCTTAGCGCCCACGAAGAAGTTTCCCGCCTCCATTCCTCAAGAAGACGAGAAGCGCTTGACCGAGGACATAGAGCACGCAGTGAACACGGAAGTCCTGCCCGCTTATCGCCGCTTCGCCGAATTCATTGCCAAGGACTACGCTCCGCATGGCCGCACCACAATTGGGTTGAACAGTTTGCCAGACGGCGCTCGACGCTACCAGCAAGCCATCCGAGAGCAAACCACAACGGATATGCCCCCAGCCGAGATTCATGCCCTCGGGCTCCACGAGGTCGAACGGATCAACGGCCTGCTCACCAATCTTGCGATCAAAGCTGGTTACAAAGACCTGAGCAGCTTTCGTTCCGCGCTCAATCGTGATCTTAGGTACATACCGAAATCTGCGGATCAGATCGTGGATGATTTCCGCCGCTATGTCGGTCAAATGCAGCCGCGCCTCCCGGAGCTCTTTGGAGTGTTCCCGAAAACGCCGCTGAGTGTCGAAGCCGCGCCCGCCTCTCAGCCCAACAATCCTACGCATTATGTTTTTGGCACTCCGGATGGCAGCAGGCCAGCCCGAGTTGTCGTTGCGACTTCGAACTTCGCACATCGAAAATTGCTAAGCGATGAGACGCAGGCTTACCACGAAGGCATCCCCGGCCATCACATGCAGATCTCCATCCAGCAACGACTCACGGGCCTTCCCGAGTTTCGGCTTCACGTCATCAATAATGCGTACGCTGAAGGCTGGGCCGTTTATGCGGAGGCGCTCGGCAAGGAGATCGGCTTTTTTCAGGATCCCGCCTCAGATTATGGACGGCTCAATTTGGAGTTGATGCGTGCAGTCCGCCTGGTTGTCGACACCGGTATCCACTCCGAAGGTTGGACTCGCGAACAGGCTGTGGCTTACTTTCGTGAAAGCGGCGCCGGAGACGAGCCAACGATCCAGGCTGAAATCGATCGCTATATTGCATGGCCGGCCCAGGGTCTCAGCTACCAGATCGGCAAGCTCAAAATTCTCGATCTCCGTAGTCGCGCCAAGCAGCAGCTTGGTACACGTTTCGATATCAAGGCATTTCATGATGAAATTCTTAGCGGAGGAAGCCTGCCGCTCGACATGCTGGAAGCCCGCGTCGATAACTGGATCGGAAGTCAGCTTCCCAGTCACGCTAACCGGTGATTCTGAGGCTTAGGTACTTTTCTCCGAAAACGTGAATGCTGTCGTAAGAGCGGAAACAAACTCTTTTGCTGATTGCGGCCGTACGGCGGTTTTGGGATTCAGCGCGCGTTCGAAAAACTGCTGCCATTCCGCAGGTGCGTCGGGCAAAAGAGTGGAAAGCGGCGTGAACCGCCCGCTGACAATAGAATGGTGCATCTGGCCCACGGAGGTTGCAGGAAAAGGATGGGACCCGGTTAGCATTTCGTAAGTAATCACCCCCAGCGCCCAGATATCCCACGCGGCAGATGCTGCTTCACCGTTGAGCTGATCTGGCGACATATACTGCGGCGTACCCATTAGAACGCCCGGAAGGGTGTCAACGGTAGCCGCGGTCGAATTGATCGGAGAAACCAGAAACTTCGCCAGACCGAAGTCCAGGATCTTGGCCACTTCACCCTCGCCGCTTTGGGTCAGGAAAATGTTCTCCGGCTTCAGATCGCGATGGATTAAGCCGTTTTCGTGTGCGGCCTGAAGGCCAGCGCAAACGCCTCCAAGAATCCGCAATATTTGTTGGGTTGCAAGTTTCTTTTGCTGCTCGAATCGTTGCCGCAAGGTGAACCCTTGGAGCAACTCCATCACGAGAAACACGCGCGTATCCGAATCCACGCCAAAGTCGTGCACAATAACCAGGTTGGGATGTGCGAACGACGCTGCCGCTTTCGCTTCACGGCGGAAGCGGTCGGCCGCTTCGCTACTGGCGACCAGGTCTTCGCGTATCAGCTTGACCGCAACGGCGCGCTCCAAGGACGTATCCGTGGCCTTGTAAACCGTGCCCATTCCGCCGCGGCCCAGCTTTTGCTCCAACCGGTAGCGCGAGGTCAGCAGCCGCTTAAAGGGCATGCGCGTGAGTTGCGCGCCTTCACCGGCGCAATGGCCCATGCCGCTCTCATAGCACAAACCGCAACGAGGACACTCTTCAAATCCGCCCAGTGCACTTGTAACGGGACGCTCCAAGAGCAAAGCCAGCGCGCTGCCAATGCCAGACAGTAACTCCTGATCCTCGCTGCCGTAGGGCTCCTCGGATTTCTTCGGGCCCAAAACCATAAGCGCCTCGCGACTGTGAGGCGCAATCGCGATGGGTACCATCAAATCAATGCGCGCATCCCGCAGGAAGTTCGTATCTTCTGACGGAAGCTGCTGCTTGAGCCATCCACTTTCGGCCAGGGAGATCTGTAAGGGCTTGGCAAAAAGGCGAAAGGCCGACATGAGCTTGCTGTCGGGGCTCAGTCCGCGGGGATAGATTTCAGGCGGTGCCGAAGCGATGCAACGGTACAGTGGCTCGCTAGCTTCGCGCATCAGGATCGCCACAAACTCTGGATGCAGCGCCTGCTCAATGCGCCCAACCGCTTTGGGCGCAACCTCGGCAAGGTTGGAGGAGTTGCGAATCTCATCCACCGTCTGGCGGAGCAGGTGCTGCGCGTTGTAGTGCTCGCGATAAAAGTGGCGGTCCAGCACCTCCATCCATTGCTTCTGTTTCTTGTGAGCAACTACTCCAGCCGCCACCATCAGTGCGTACGCCCAGCCGTGCGCCGAGAGCAACACTCCGAGTGGCTGATCTTTGTGCACGATCAAATCGAAAATGAGGATTCCTGCCAGAACCGGGATGGGAATGAGCAGAGCACCACGCGCCACGGCGTATTGCAGGCTCTGGCGGACAATGAAACTTACCTGGAACAGCCGCTGCTTAAGAACCGCGTACGCCACACAAATGGTGAAGGGAACCTGCACCAGCCCAAACACCAGCGGTGAGAAAGCAGCCGTGGAAAGCCAGAGCGTCTTTTGAGACAAGGACAACAGACCCGAAGCAATCAAATCTCCGAAGAATAGGAGCAAACCAACGACCACCAGCCGTATGCGGCGCCTCTCATTCACATCGCGGAGCCTGAAATAATTCGCCGCCAGGATCAGTATGGGAGCCAGAAAAGTAAACATGGCGTCCAGTTCCATGAATGCGGCCTGCCAATGCGGGAAGGCGCCGACGGAGCGGTCTGGGGCGAAGAGCACGATGTAATTGAAAATAGCCGTAGCGCCCACCAGAGGCATGGCGAGTACCGCCAGCATTATCCATGCCCAGCGGCGATGCAGCAGCGGTTTGGGGAACGAAAGCGAAAACAGCAGCAGGGGCGCAACGGGTAAGCCATTGATCCCGAGAATCAGTGCCGGGAAGATGAGCCACTGAATGGCCAATGGCAGTGCTCTCCATACCACCGCCGCGTTCGGAGCCGTAAAGTAGAAATTTCCCGTACCCAGGCTGCAGAGGAATATGCCGGCTGCGACGGCGGTCAGGTCTCGCGGCCTTTTGAAGAGAACGAGTAGTCCCACCAGCAACTGAATCAAGCTGACCGCGACTTCCACCCACCAGCCCACGTATTCTTTCGAGGTCCAGGCTTGCGTCACTGATTGATTCAGACTCAACTGCAAACGAACTTCCTGGCCCGCCCGCAACACAACAATGGAAACCGGATGGTCGAATGTGGTGTTGCTTTGCGCGCTTACGGCGTCAATTATGTTCCGTATCGGTCGGCCATCCACATTGACGATTCTGTCATCTCGCTTGAACCCGGCGGCGTCGCCCGGGCTACCCGGCGTCACACTCGCCACCCGGTTGTCAGGAAAACTCAGGTTGATTCCAGTTGCCTGCGGGAGTTTGAAAGGCAAGTAAAAAAAGCCCACTACGAAGCAGGCGATGAACGACGCTGCGACGAACCAAACCCACCACGGGATGCGGGCCGAGGGCATGTTCTCTCACCTATGCCATTGCAGACGCCCATTATAGGCGCGGAATCGGCAAACGATACGGCAACCCAGGGGGATCGGTTCTTAATGCCTAATCCGACAATTCCAAAAACCTGCCTTAAAAGCTGGGCGGAAGTTACCGAAGTACACTCACTTCTTTCATTTTGACAGACGGGTTGTGCTCGGCGAGGATTACGAGCATCCGCGCGTGCCTAAAATTAACCCACGATTTGAAGGAGAAGATGATGAAGAAAGCGATTGTAGGTACCGTCCTTTCCGTGTTCCTGTCGTTTGCTGCAGGAATCGCGGTTGCCGATAGAGTTCATGACTGGCACGACCTGGAAGATGTTCATAACCACGTGCTGGAAGCGATCCACGAGATGGAAAGCGCCCGCGCAGCCAATCATTACGATATGGCTGGACACGGCGCCAAGGCGGAAGAAGATCTCCGAAGAGCAGAGCATGAACTTCACGATGCCATCGATTCGGCCAGGATGGCGCGCTAGCAAGCTGTTATCTTTTTGCCATCAGCCATCAGCCGTCAGGTAGACATCCACTGACGGCTGGTTCTGCGTTTATAGACAGATTCTGCAAACCTCTCTACAGGTCTGCTCCGCTGACCCGCCACCAACTTTCGATTTCTTCCAGGCTGCGTCCCTTGGTCTCGGGAACTGCCAAACTGACAAACACGACCGCCGCAATGCACACTACCGCGTAAAGCAGGAAGGCGCCGGGAGCGGTCAACACTCGTACCAACGAAAGAAAAGTTAGAGTAACGATCAGGGTCCCGCACCATAGAAACAGGGTAGCGATCGACATGGCGCGTCCCCGTATTCGGTTGGGACAGATTTCCGACATCAACACCCACGTTCCTGTGCCGATGCCGATGGCGAAGCAAGCGACATAGATCAGAACCAAGAGCAAAACCGCGAGAGGTGGGCCATGGAAATAAATCGAAGCAGCTACGCCTACCAGCGAAGCTCCCATGCCGGCGAATGCGGAGGCCATCAATGGCTTGCGGCCAACGCGGTCGATCAGGTACATTCCGAGGATTGTGGCAACGAAATTGATGGCACCGATCATGACATTGGCGAACAGCGCCGTGCTGGCGGTCTGGTTGGGCACATGTTCCAGAAAAACCAGGGAGCCGTAATAAATGATTGTGTTGATGCCGGTGAACTGGCTGAACAGCCCGATCAGAATGGCGACGACGAGCGGCTTTCGAAAGGCGGGATCGAAGATGTTCCCGCTCTCCTCGGCGACCGCGGTCTTGATCGCAAGGATTTCGGTTTGCGCGGCAACCCGGCCTTTGATGCGGGACAGGATCTGTTCGGCCTCGGCTTCTCGGCCCTTCTGCACCAGCCAACGCGGGCTTTCAGGAACGGAGAGCAACGTCACCAAGAAGAATGCTGAAGGAACTGCCGCAGAAGAAAACATCCATCGCCAGTTCGCCGGGCCCGCTGCGGTGAGTCCATAGTTCACGCTATAGGACAACAGAATGCCCGTGACGATCGCCAGCTGGTTGACGCTCACTAGCAGTCCGCGGATGCGAGCCGGAGAGATTTCTGCGATGTAGAGCGGCGAAAGCGTAGAGGCTAATCCGATGGCGACACCGCCAACCAAGCGTGCGAGCACGAACTCTGCGATATTGCGGGGCAGCGCCGCTCCGATCGACGAAATCGTAAACAGCGCCGCTGCCGCCAGCAGTGACTTCTTCCTGCCAAAGCGGTCGCTGGTGAAAGCCGCCAGACTCGCCCCGAAAACGCATCCCAGAAGAAGGCTACTGGCGCCGATTTCAGTTTGCGAATCCGTTAGCGCAAACTGGCGCTTCAAGAAAACAATGGCACCGTTGATGACCGCCGTATCGAAACCGAACAATAACCCGCCGATCGCGGCAACAGCAGCGGGCAGATAGAGGTAGCGCGCGGATCCATCTCTTGCACGGATGGATTCATGGGTATTGCTTGGGTTCATCTCGTCTTTCGAATGCCCTCGTTGAAGTCGATGGATCCGGCCTTAAATTGTCAGCAATCCTTGTTGCAGAAAGACCAGTCCCGCGGCGCCGGCAACTCCACTGTACCCGCCCGTAGTTTGAAGAACGATTGGTACCTTCCGCCCCAACAAAATACTGGTGCGGCGCGCGACCTCTTCATGCAGTGGCGCAAGAAGTTGCGGACCTGCCGTGGCGATGTTGCCACCCAAAATGAGCAGCTCGGGATCGAACACGTGCAGGAAGCTTACCAGCGCGGCCGTAAGAGACTCGAAAGCGAGGTCCAACACGCGCCGCGCGCTCGGGTCGCCCTCTGTCGCCGCCTTAAAGATAGCCTCGGTACTGGGAATCCGGCCAGTTTCGTCAACTGATAAACGAGTCGGAGACGCTCGATGGATGTGGCTAAAGTAAGCGGACTCAATCGCGCGCGACGAGAAGCAAGTTTCCAGACATCCATAGTTACCGCAAATGCACAGCCCGCCGCGGATGTCGAGCGTGACATGTCCGAGGTGGCACGCAGCTCCCGAGGCGCCGCGCACGATTACGCCATCGACCAGCGCTGCGGCTCCGACGCCTGTACCGAGAGTGAGCAGGAGCACATTGCGCCGCCCACGAGCTGCGCCCCAAAGCGCCTCGCCGACCAGGGCCGTGCGTGCGTCGTTGTCGGCACAGAGAGGCAGGTTATCCACACTGGCCAGTTCGCGCAGCAAATGTCCTTCCAGAAAATTCAGATTGCCAGGTAGCCGGTTCACGCGAGTAGTCGCAGCGTCGATGACTCCCTTGCAGCCAATCCCAATTCCCAGCAGTCGACCCGTTGCGTGCTTGCGCACCGAGTGGACAAAATCACGCAGCGCCGACGACGTGCGTGGCGAGTCCTCTTTGAAGCTCGCCAGCAGATCTCCGTTCAATCCCACCAAAGCGGCCTTCATGGCGGTCGCACCGATGTCGACACCGATCGCGACCGCGTCCGCATGAGTTGGCGTTTGAGTTTCGCTCACAATGATTCTGAATTATACTCACGTCGATCCTCAGCAAGCTCTCGCGAGAGCGACAGGAGTCAACCTCATCCGTGCCAGACAAGGTCCTCGATCACGCAGTGAGTTCGAAGCAGGCCGGCCTGGCGTTCTTCGATCAGGCGATGGTTCTGCTGGAAAATCTGCGACGCACGCAGGCTGACATCATTCAAAAAGCGGCAGAACTTTGCGCTGAGCGAATCTCGCGGGGCGGTCTCGTTTTTCTCTTTGGCAACGGCCACTCCCGCATGATGTGCGAAGAAATGACTCCGAGGCAGGGTTGCTACGCGGGTTTCGTCGCTCTGGTAGAACTCGCGCTATCGAACCATGCGTCGATCGTCGGTACAAACGGCCTGCGCGCGCCGCTTTACCTCGAGAACTATGAAGGGTACGCAGAGAAAATTCTGCAGAGCTTTCATTTCGGAACGAACGACGCGTTCATCGTAATTTCAACCAGCGGTATCCGGCCTGTAGTCGTCGAGGTAGCAGCGGGAGCGCAGAAGCGCGGGCTGCCTGTGATCGCTATCGTCTCCAAAGCACATTGCGAGCAAGCGAAGCCTGCTCATTCTTCGGGGAAGAAACTCATCGACTGCGCTGATCTCATCATCGACAACCAGTGTCCGCCGGGCGACTGCCTTATCGAGTTAGAGGGTCTGGAGTGGCGGACAGGGCCGGTTTCCACAATCACCGGCGCGACTATCATCAATATGATTCGCTGCGCCACGGCGGAAGCGCTGCTGGCGCGAGGCGTCAAGCCCGTGTTGCTGCCCAGCCATCAGTTCGTCGGAAATGCCAGCGCTGCCGAGCAACTGGAAGCGTTCTACGAGGCCTATCGCAAGAGCCTCAAACACCTTTTTGAATAGGGGCCACGTGAGCGAAGTTCTCCTGGTGACCGGGTCGTCGGGGATTGCGGCGGCAACGGCACGCCTTTGGGGAGCGCAGGACAGCGTGTTTATCGTTGGCGTGAAGGAAGTAGAATGCCGCTCGCTGGCGGCGGAGTTGCCTGACGCACATTTCTGCGCGGCGGATGTGCGCGATCAAGAGGCTGTGCGCAAGAGTGTTGCGGCCTGCGTCGAACGATTCGGGAAAATCGACGCGCTCTTCAATGTGGCCGGGATCAGCGCCCGCTCGCTCGGTGATGGTCCGCTCCACGAATGTTCGACCGAGGCCTGGGACACCGTCATGGACGTGAATGCCAAGGGCACGTTTCTGATGTGCCGCGAAGTGCTACGCGTATGGACTCGAGATTCTCATAAGGGCGCCATTCTTAACATCGGGAGTGTTCTGGCGCAGCACCCGGAGCGGGAACATTTCGCCACCGTGGGGTATGCCGCAAGCAAGGGAGCCATCGAGGCAATGACGCTTTCCGCCGCCGCTTACTATGCGCCTGCCGGCATCCGGATTAATGTCCTGGCGCCTGGTCTTGTTCTGACTCCAATGAGCGCGCGTGCACAGAGTGATGCCCGCGTCATGGAATACATTGCGCACAAGCAGCCTCTGACGCAGGGTCTGATCGCGCCGGAGGACATTGCAAAGACCGCGTGTTTTCTTCTGAGAAAGGACTCAAGCCCGATCACGGGGCAAGTTGTCACGGTCGATGCAGGTTGGGCGGTGAGCGCATGACCGAAGCAAGAGAACTCCGACCTCTGCGAACGACCGTGATCGGCAGCTATCCTTTTCCCGGATGGCTTGAGTCTGCCTCGGCGCATCTGGATGAATTTGGCGAGGCTGATATCGAAGAGATGCGGACCGACGCGGTGGTCGCAGCCGTTCATGATCAAGTTCAAGCGGGGCTCGACGTAATCACCGATGGCGAGCAGAGCCGGTACGACTTTAATCTGTCCTTCTACGGACGGCTCGAGGGCATTCGCGCCACACCATTTTCTCCCCGACGCTTCGGCCCGCCGGCTCACGATCAGCGCGGAAAATATCCCATCACAGGAACGATTGTCTCCAAGCATGGGCTCGGCGCGGTCGCTGAATTCAAACTTCTGCAGAAAGTCGCGCCGAAAGGAGCTACGCTTAAGGCCAGTGTTCCCGGCCCGTACACGCTAAGTGGCCGCATCGAACCCGGTGGTACTTATCCCAGCCGCTGGGAGGTCACGGACGCATTGATCCCCATCGTCCGCGCTGAACTGGAGCAACTCGTGGAAGCCGGTTGTCAAGAGATTACCCTCGACGAGCCTTCCATGAGCTGTTACGGGCATCGCGAGGATCCGCGCCGCTTCGTAAAGATCTTTGCTGACACCGTCAAGCCGATCGTCGGTCGATGCCGGCTCTCCACTCATTTATGTTTCGGCAATTACAAGGGGCGCGCGGTTGCACCCCGCCGTTACGCTCCGCTGTTCCCCGCGTTCTTCGAATTGCCCGTGGACGAAATTCACCTCGAGATGGCGAGCCGCGAATTTGCCGAGATCGAACTCATCGGAGAAATCGCGAAGCGGGGCATCGATGTCGCGGTCGGAATCATCGACGTGAAAAACTATTACGTTGAAACTCCCGCCGATGTGGCCGATCGTGTGCGCCTCTGCCTCAGGTATGCGCCCGCCGAGCGGCTTTCTTTCGCGCCCGACTGCGGACTAAGTCAGACCGCCCGCTGGGCAGCCCGGCAAAAACTCATCAACATGGTTCAAGGTGTGGCCATCGTGCGTAAGGAACTAGGACTCGCGTGATCCGTCCGCTGCAGTCCCACGCCGCGCTGCTCGACGACATCCGTGGCGCAGACAAGCGCGATGGCGGCTTCCGGCTCTGGTGGCTGGGACAAAGCGGATTCCTGCTGCAGTGGCAGGGCGTCCACGTACTGCTCGACCCTTATCTTTCAGACTCGCTCACGAAAAAATACAGCCAGACCGACAAACCACATGTGCGGATGACGGAGTTGGTGATTGATCCAGCGGAATTGTCATTCGTCGACATCGCGACTTCCTCCCATAACCACACCGACCACCTCGACGCCGAAACTCTGGGCCCGATCCTTAAACACAACCCATCGCTGAAACTCGTTATTCCGGAAGCCAATCGTGCCTTCGTCGCAGACCGTCTGGAGATCGATCCCGTCACCGCAATCGGACTCGATGACCGAAGCACCATCGAACTCTCAGGGATTCGATTCTCCGCCGTCGCATCCGCGCATGAAGCGGTGGAGCGCGACGAGCAGGGCCGCGTGAGAGCTCTCGGCTATGTTTTGCAATTCGGCGATTGGAGCCTCTATCACAGTGGCGACACGCTGCGCTACGAAGGGATGGCGGAGAAACTGCGCCCTTTCGCCGTCGACGTCGCGCTTCTTCCCATCAACGGGCGTGCGCCGGAACGGCGCGTCGCGGGCAATCTGTCTGGCCCTGAAGCCGCTCAGTTGGCACACGACATCGGCGCGAAGCTGGTGATCCCATGCCATTTCGAGATGTTTGAATTCAACACGGCGACTCCGTACGCGTTCATCGATTCTTGCCGCGGCCTAGGTCAATCCTTCCGCGTTCTGCGTTGTGGCGAACGACTGGATAAATCGAACCTCCAAACTTACTAGCCTCGCAAAAGCCACGCCTACAACCGAGCGTGAATCAAAATGTATGCCACATCGACCCCAGTGTCACCATATCGGAATCCGCGGACGACGTCGGCGTGGTCGGGCTGGCGACCTCAGCCGAAAGACTGCGCTGTTGCAGCCAGGAAGCAAGTTGGGGTCCTTGCTGTGTTTTCAGGTCCACACAATAATTCATTTGCTCTACCGACTGCTTCAGCGAACGTTGCGCGGCGGGCGCAGGATGGCTGGTGAAGAACGCCTGCACTTCATCGCGCATTCCCGAGTCACAGAAGCTGCCGGTGGCCTGGACAATCGACCAACCGGCGAAGGCTCCGCCCAGCTTTTCGATACTTCCCCAATGCTCCTGCACGAAACTCCACGCCTGTTTCGCCGTATCCGGATTTTGCATCACGTCTGCGACCAGGTATGGAGCATCCTGCGAGCGCATCTCTGGCGAAATGGCAAACTCCAGCGTTCTCGCAGCCAAGTTAGGATCGTTGAAACGCCTAAGCGCAGAAAGATCGGCGAAATAGTTTTCCGGCGTCTTGGCAGCTTTAAGATCCGCGATGATTTTGTCGTACAAAGTCTGATCGCCGTTCCGCGCCGCAATTCCCAACGCAACGACCGCGATTTCATGGTCGACAGAGGAAGGATCTGCGAGATACTGGTTGGCTAGCCTCGTTGCCAGTGCCTGTACTTGTGGATCACGGGCAACGTCGCCCAAGGCCAACATCAGTCTCGCGCGCAAGGCGATCTGGTCTTCGCTTTCGCCGGGCTTGGCTTCCCACCCTACGTCTCGGGCTACCGGATCAAGGAGCTGGCGAACCCACGAGTCAAAAGGTTCGCGATCAGCATCGCTTACCAGGTGATCGCTAATGAAGATGAGTTGATTGAGAACTTCGCCCAGAACGGCGCTGCTGCGGTCCGCTTGAAGCCCCTCCGCGAGTACCAGATAATCTCCAATGGGTTCGCGATTGACCCGGACCGAGGCCCAAACATCGCTTAGCAACATCATACGTTCGGCCGGAGTCAGCACGCTCTCGGCTACTTTCGCAACGGACTGTATGGTTTCTGAACTATACGCAGAGCGATAGAAACCCTTCGCATTTGCGTTTGCGTAAACCCATGAGGAACATCCCTGCAGAGTGAGGCTGTCCTGTTTTTTCGTCACCAGTTCACACTTTTCCACGCTTGATGTCGCCGATGCACCCGCTTTCATACACAGAGGAATTTGCCAGAGCTCCGGGCCATCCGCGTTCAACTTCGCCCGGTCATAAAAGTAGCGCTGCTGTTCGAGCGCGGCCGTCTCGGAATTACCGGAGCATCGCGTCTTTACCGTCACCAGCGGCGGCCCAGCTTGCTCGGTCCAGGTGGGCATGATCTTGTCGATAAGCTTCTTTGAGACTTGGGTCTGCGCGTTCCAAAAGTCAGACGCGGTGGCGTTGGCGTAGGAATGTTGCTTCAAATACAAATCCACGCCGGCACGAAACGAGTCTGGCCCCACGTAGGATTCCAGCATCCGCAACACAGCGGCGGTCTTCGTGTAGGTGATGGCATCGTCGAGTTCGAGGATCTGCGCCGGAGTGTCTGCCGGTTGGTGAATGGGGTGGGTATTGACCAGCGAGTCCTGTCCCAGCGAGAAAACAGTGTCGCTGATTTCGTCGAGTTGCACATTCCATTCCGGCTTCCAAGCCGCAACCGGCTTGCTCGACATCCAGGTGGCGAAGCCTTCGTTAAGCCACTTGTAATCCCACCACTGCATGGTTACCAGGTCGCCGAACCATTGATGCGCCATTTCATGGGCGATGACGGAAGCAACGGTCTTTTTGAGGTCAATAGCCGTGTGCTTCTCGTCGAGCAGCAGCAACACCTCGCGGAAGGTGATGCAGCCCGTGTTCTCCATGGCGCCCGCCGAGAAATCTGCGAGCCCGACCAGGTCAAGCTTGCCGTAGGGATATTTGATCCCAAAATAGCGATCGTAATAGCTAAGGTTAAATTCGGCTGCCGCCAACGCAAAACGGCCCATCTCCTTCTTGCCGGGGCTGGTCCAAACGCGAATCGGAATGCCGTCCGCCTCGCCTTCGATGTATTCAAAGTTGCCGACGACTATGGCCACCAAATACGACGGCATCTTGGGGCTGGTCGAGAAATGGACAGTATGTTTGGCGTCGCCCGGACCAGGCGTGTCGGAAATGATTTTCCCATTCGAGATTACGGTCAAGCCCTTGTCGGCGATGACGGTGACGTCGAACGTGGCCTTGAAAGCTGGCTCGTCAAAAGAGGGAAACGCCCTTCGCGCGTCGGTGTCTTCGAGTTGAGTCGCGGCGTATTTGCGGCCTTGATCGTCTTTGCCGATGTAGAAGCCGCGCAGTTCGTTGTTCAGAATTCCCCGATAGCGGATATGCACCGTCGCCGGGCCGGGCTGAATCGGTTTGGTTACCGTCAGGGTCGCGGTTTGATTGGATTGGTCCAGCCTCACTTTGGCCTTCTCAGTGCCGCTCCCGCTGCTGATACTTACGTCCTGGAAATCGATTTCGACGGCATGAAGGACGATATCAGACGTGGTTTTAAAGACCCGAATTTGAATCGTTTCCTCGCCGTCGAACTTGTTGGTAGCGAAGTCGGGCGCAAAAACTAGCTTGTAATTGTCAGGTGCTGCGGTTTGCGGTAGACGCTCCGCAGTGCAGAGGGACGCCAAGATTAAGAGCCCGACAAGAATTAATCGGTGTTTCATTTCTTCCCCTCGATTTGCAGAGTAACGATCGTGCAACCTGGAAACGCCGACGACGCTTTATCCGGTCGGCTCATGATCTTTATAGCTAAATTGGAGGCCCGCTTCTTGAACCGTATTAGCCTGCATGGAATTTTGGTGCAGGGGTTGCGGGCCGGAGGGTGCTGCGAAAAGTCGAAGGAGTGAGCCCCGTTGACTTTTTGAAAACTCGGCACAAGTGGGCGTGATCCGCGAACCCGCAAGCGTAGGCCACGTCCACAATTGGCATCTTAGAATTGAGGAGATCGAATGCTTTGCGGATACGAATCTTGGCAAGATGATCGCCGAATGTGCAGCCCAGGAACCGGCGAAAACTGCGCGCCACATGCACGGGATGAACCCCAACAGCAAGGGCGAGGCTCGTCAATGACAGATGCTGTTCTTCCGTATCGGCGCAAATTCGAAGTGCACTTTTGAACCAGGCGGGCGGTCGGCTCTCCAGCGGGCCGGTAAAGAAAAAACCGAGTAACTCGGTCGCGACATCCGCGACTCCATGAGCATCGTCGTCGCTGAGTTCGCGATAGATCCGCAGGCCAAGCGAGTAGGGAAGGCCACCGCAAAACATGCGGGCCCGCGGAATCGGCTTGAGTTCCTGCGCCGCGTCGTCCAACCAGGCAGGATCAATTGAGAGATCCAGTACATGGCCGCCACCGGAGCCGAAGCGGTCGGCATGAGCCTCTGTTCTTGGGTGCCAGATCACCGTGCCCGACGAACAGATCCGTTCTTCCTGCCGGGAAACTTCCACGTATGCTCCCGCGAGCAGGAAGGAAACGTATGCTGTTTCATGTTCGTGCAAAGCGAGCGCGGTATCGGCCGAATAAGACTTTTCGATAATTCGAAAAGGGCCGATCTGCTTATTACGAAGAGTGTTTCTTCCGGATTTCATTTCAGGGTGCTATCGTCCAATCTAGTTCCGTCCTCGAATGTAGATACGCTCGATTCGCTCGGACCGTTCCAACTTCTTGACTATCCCCTTCCGAAGCGCGGGATCGGTCGTGAAGTGGATGACCCCTCCTTCGTGCACTGTCGCTTAGACGCGCTTGTCTGATTTCTGTACCGTCTCGGTTGACCGGAATCTGCCAGTTAAGTCGTGACCGTGTCGTCAGTCCCAGGATCGGTCAACCGCAAAACCCTGACGCGACCTCTGGTGGTAGACGCGGGAGTTCTCTTACAATCAATGTTTACGGGTTCTTTAGTCCGGATGCACGCCAGGCCAACACAAACGGAGGTGTTCTTGAAGCGCAAGATTGCTGTACTTACCTTTATTGCCATCGCACTAAGTACTTTCTGCAGGTTGGCCGCGGCTGCCGATGCGAAGTTTGGCCCAGCGAACCCGTTTTACGCCCCGAGTACATTGCCCTTCCAAGCACCCCCCTTCGACAAGATCAGGGATGAAGACTATCAGCCGGCGATCGAGGCGGGCATGGCCGAGGAGTTGACTGAGATACGGGCGATTGCGGACAATCCGGCGCCGCCGACATTCGAGAACACCCTCGTTGCCATGCAGAAGACCGGGCAACTCCTCCGGCGAGCGAACGCGACGTTCGACGCGGTTAGCGGGGCGAATACCAATCCCGTGCTAGAGAGAGTGCGTACCGAGGAGGCGCCGAAGCTGGCAGCCCATAACGATGCGATCTACCTGAATGCCAAATTGTTTGACCGTGTGGCCGCCGTCTACAAGCAGCGCGAATCGCTCCAGTTCGATCCGGAATCGCAGAGGTTGCTCCAAGTGACCTATGACGAGTTCGTCCGCTCTGGCGCAGGTCTTTCGGAGTCCGACAAAGCTCAATTGAAGAAGTTGAACGAAGAAATCTCGACGCTCTCGGCTACCTTTTCGACAAAGCTGCTCGCCGCTACAAAAGACGGAGCCTACTCCACTAAGGAGAAGAGTGCGCTTGCCGGCTTGAGCGACGCCCAAATCGCTGCGGCTGCACAGGCCGCGCAGAGCCGCAAGCAGCGAGGCTATGTTCTCCCGCTGCAGAACACGACACAGCAGCCGGACCTTGCCTCGCTCAGCGTCCGGGCGACACGCGATGCCGTCTTCGAGAAATCCTGGAACCGTACCGAGCGCAACGACGCCAACGATACCCGTGACATTATCTCGCGATTGGCACAGCTGCGTGCGCAACGGGCGCAACTCCTCGGATTTCCCAACCATGCCGCGTGGAAGTTGGGAGACCAGATGGCAAAAACTCCAGAGGCTGCCTTGAAGTTTATGGATGCCCTGGTACCGGGCGCGACCGCCAAGGCCGCGAGCGAGGGCAAGGACATTCAGGATGTCATCGACGCGCAGAAGGGCGGCTTCACTTTGCAGCCCTGGGACTGGGAGTTCTACTCCGACCAGGTGCGCAAAGCGAAGTACGATCTGAACGATGCTGAGATTAAGCCATACTTCGAGCTGAACAATGTGCTCGAAAACGGCGTCTTTTACACGGCCAACCAGCTCTATGGGATTACTTTCAAGGAACGCAAGGATATCCCGGTCTATCAGGCGGATGTTCGTGTCTTTGAGGTTTCGGATGCTGACGGCAAGCCATTGGCGCTCTTTTATTGCGACTATTTCAAACGCGACAACAAGAACGGTGGGGCATGGATGAGCGTCCTCGTGGACCAGTCAAAGCTTCTGGGGACGCTGCCAGTGGTCTACAACGTCGCGAATCTGCCAAAGCCCGCACCGGGCGAGCCAGCCCTTATCAGCTTTACCGACGTGACGACGATGTTCCATGAGTTTGGACATGCATTGCACGGCATGTTTGCGAATACCGAGTATCCGACTCTGTCGGGCACCGCAACAGCAGCAGACTTTGTGGAGTTTCCCTCGCAATTCAACGAGCACTGGGCGCTCTATCCTGCTGTCCTCGATCATTACGCCCGGCACTACCAGACTGGCATGCCGATGCCCGCCGAGCTTGCGGCCAAGATCAGGAACGCTCAAACCTTCAATCAAGGATACCTGCTAACCGAGTTGGTCGCGGCTGCTGAGCTCGACATGCAGTGGCACACCCTTCCGGCCAGCGCGCCGCTGCAGCAACCGGATACGTTCGAGAAACAAGCGCTCGAGAAAACACATTTACTGCTCAGCGCCGTGCCGCCTCGCTACCGCTCGAGCTATTTCGCCCACATCTGGGGAGGAGGCTACTCTGCCGGTTACTACGCCTACCTGTGGGCGGAGATGCTGGATGACGACGCGTACCAGTGGTTTGAAGATAATGGCGGTCTAACGCGCGCCAATGGCGACCGGTTCCGGCGGATGGTGCTGTCGCGTGGCAACACCGAGGATCTGGCGAAAATGTATGCAGCCTGGCGCGGCCGAGACCCGAGCGTCGAGCCTATGATGAAGTACCGCGGTTTGAGGGAGTCCGGACACTAGAGCCTGCCCTGGTCCGACTATAAAAGAGTTGCCGGCCCACCAGCCAAAATCGCCGGGAGCGCGGCAACTCGGTTCGCACGTTATAATTGCGCCCATTGATGAAGTTGACCTCTGGCACGAAGCTTGGGCCGTATGAAATTCAGTCTCCGCTTGGTGAGGGCGGTATGGGCGAAGTCTACCGCGCCCGCGATACGCGGCTGGACCGCACCGTCGCGATCAAGATACTGGCTTCCCATCTTTCTTCCTCCCCAGAATTGAAACAGCGCATGGAGCGCGAGGCGCGAACCATTTCGTCCTTAAACCATCCGCACATTTGCCAGCTATATGACATCGGCTCGCAGGACGGCACCGATTATCTGGTGATGGAGTTTCTCGAAGGGGAAACTCTGGCCGCGAGGCTGAGCAAAGGAGCGATCCCAATGAGCGAAATACTCAAGATCGGGATCGCGGTCGCGGATGCGCTGGCGGTGGCCCATCGCCAGGGCATTGTTCATCGCGACTTGAAACCGGGAAATATTATGCTGACCCAGGGCGGCGCCAAGCTGATGGACTTTGGCTTGGCGAAACCACTAGGTATACAGACTGCCAGCTCTGGCTCGGGCGCGGCGCCGCCTTCGTTTACCGCAGCGGCGACGTTAAGCGGGCCGAGCCCGTTGACTCCGCTGACCGCAGTGGGCACGGTCATTGGCACGATCCAATATATGTCGCCGGAGCAGATTGAAGGAAAAGAAGCCGACGCCCGCTCCGATATTTTTGCTTTTGGTGCTGTGCTGTATGAAATGGCGGCAGGGAAGCGGCCATTTCATGGGAAGAGTCAGATCTCTTTGGCGTCCTCGATTTTGGAAAGCGATCCGGAGCCAATTAGCAATTTAAAGCCGTTGACTCCGTCCGGTTTAGAGCGGGTTGTGACCACCTGCCTGCGGAAGAATCCGGAAGAGCGCTATCAGACGGCGCACGATATCAAACTGGAGCTCCAGTGGATTGCGACGGAACGGCCTGCGCCTGCGCCGACCGCCGCGGCACCAGCTCCTGCAGCTGAGCCTGGTCGTCGCCCGCTGGGTTGGGCAGCCGCGGTGGTTGTGGCGCTATCCCTGGGAGCCATCGTTGGATTTTTGGTCCACCGTTCCAATCCGTTCCCGCCGAGCATTCGCACGGTCATTGATCCTCCGCCGAACACTTCGTTCCGCCTGACGGACGACGCAGCGGGGCCTCCAGTTTTGTCGCCCGACGGCGCGTCGATAGCATTTACGGCCACCGGCGACGACGGCAAAGTTGCCGTGTGGGTCCGCGCTATGAATTCGCTGGAGGCACACGCTCTGCCCGAAACCGAAGGAGCATTTTTTCCTTTCTGGTCGGCGGACGGCCGCTCCCTCGGATTTTTCGCCGACGGGAAGCTCAAGACGATTGAGCTGAGTGGCGGATCTCCGGTTGTGGTCTGCGACGCACAACTCGGGCGTGGAGGTGCATGGGGAACGGGCGGAGTGATCGTATTTTCTGCGGGCCCAATTTCGCCCCTGCTGCGGGTTAGCGCCAGCGGGGGAGTTCCGGCACCGCTCACTAAGATTGACGCCGGGCAACACACTTCGCATCGCTGGCCTGTTCTGCTGCCCGACGGAAAGCATTTTCTCTATCTGGCACTTCATCACGATCCCACAAAGTCGGCGAACGATTCGTTGTACTATGCGTCGCTGGATGGCCGTGAAAATCGTCCGTTGATGCATTCGCAATCGAATGCCGTTTACGCCAGCGGATATCTTATGTTCTCGCGCGGCGACCAATTGATGGCGCAACCCTTCGATCCGGCGAGTGGCACGTTGAGCGGTGAGCCACAAAGCGTGGCCAAGGGAGTGATGAACGATGCCAGCACCTGGCACATGGACGTTTCAGCCGCAGACAACGGCCTGTTGGTTTTCGGCAGCGGTGGAAGCGGCGATTTGCAGTTAATCTGGATGGATCGCAGCGGGAAGCAGGTCGGCACCGCCGCGACCAAGCTGACAAACCTGCAATATGCGCGCATATCGCCGCAGGGAGACCGCGTCGCTCTCCAGATTGACACGGGGCAGAACGACATCTGGGTACTCGATTTGGCGCGCGGAGTTCGCACCCGACTGACCTTCGGCCCCGTAGCAAACACGGCGCCAATCTGGTCACCCGACGGCAAGTGGATTGCCTACTTCTCTCCGCGGGACGGCCGACCGGCACTCTGCCGCAAGCCCGCGGACGGCAGCGGAGCGGAAGAAATTCTGCTCACCGATGATCAGCCGGTCATTCCCACCGATTGGTCGCGGGATGGCAAGATTCTCCTCTACCAGCGCGGCACCTTGGCAAGGTCGGAGATCTGGGCATTTCCGCTTCAAGGAGAGCGCAAACCCTGGATGGTGCTGCCGCACGGCGAGACGGCGCATCTTTCACCGGACGGCCGTTGGTTGGCATACGCTTCCTATGAATCCGGTGTCCTTGAAATTTATGCGGTGGCGTTCGGCGGGGGGCAAGGGAAGTGGCAGATCTCGCCCAACGGCGGCGGGTTGCCGCGCTGGAGCAGCGACGGAAAAGAACTTTATTACTTCGATGGGACGTTCTCCATTTTGGCGGTCCCGGTGAAGGAGGTCGGCGGCGCGCTCCAATTCGGCGCCGCTCAACCGCTCATCAACCGAGTGACCATTATGGCCGTACCCTTCTACGACGTCTCCTCTGACGGAAAGAAGTTTCTCTTGCAACAGCTTTCGCGACGGGTCAGCCAGTCCGTCACGGTGGTTACGAACTTTACGGAAGGATTGAAGAAGTAGGCTCGGCTGATTTCAAGACGCTGATCTCTCGCGAACGACCGCAGACTGCAAATTCCCGAGTGGCTGAAGAATCCGACCAAGCATTTCCGTCCGCAAGTCGACGGCGATTTGGTGAAGGACGGGGTTTGCGGCTGCCTGATTGTCCGCAAGTTCCGCGTGAGTCAACCGACCATAAGCCCGCACATGAAGATTCTGTGCCAGGCGGGGCTGACCCGCGCCAGCGAATCAAGAAGTAGACTTTCAACAAGCGGGACGAGGCCAAAATCAGGCAAATCAAGAAAGTGATTCTAGCGAAAGTGTAGCGGACGAACGGGGAAGGTGTTGCTTGATACCTTTTATGGGTAGCCCCCTCGTTGTCATTCCAGCCGTGTCGATCGCGGCGCCAGTAAATGTCGACAATTGGCTAAGTGTCGATGTATACTGCCACCGCAGAGAAAGGAAACTTTTCATGACACTGAACCGCTGGGAATTTAAAGGATGGACCGTTTGCAGCATCGCCCTGGTCTCTATTGCCGCTGGATCTCTCATTACTGCCCGCCTGGGGAACATGAAGCAGGCCAGGGCTAATAGCGATCGCGTGTTCGAGCTTCGTGTTTATCATGCTGTGCCGGGCAAACTGCCGGCGCTGGAGTCGCGCTTTCGCGACACGACTTCCAAGCTGCTCGCCAAACACGATCTCAAGGTTGTGGGTTACTGGGTACCCGAGGATGCTCCCGCTTGGGATAACACTTTCATCTTTATGTTGGCTCATGCCAGCCGGGAGGAAGCGAAAAAGAACTGGGACGCGCTGTGGGCCGACCCGGCGTTTCAAGAAGTGGTGAAATCCGAGCAGTCTAACAAACTGGTAGAAAAAGCGGACTCGACATACATGCGTCCGACGGATTTTTCACCAATGAAGTAGTGGCGTATTCGACAGGATCCGATCGTCACCAGTTTATCGGGCAACCCGCCCCCAGCCCGGCCTTTGCCGCGCGTCTTGCGTCTCAAATCTGATAGAAAAGCGAAGCTCGGACCGGCACAGTAAGGAGATGCCTGGTGCGGAAGGGGGGATTTGAACTACTCCATCACGTTGATAACACGTAACTTATTGATTTTGCATTCGGCCTGAAGGCCCAAATGCCCCACAATCCCGCTTCCATTGTACGTTTATTGTACGGCGAACGCGCTGCAGAATAGAAAACCGCGCCGAAGCGCTTTCTCTCCGATTCTACCGACAACAGTTTGACATCCACTCCTCCCATCGGTCAAGGCCCACCGACTCCGGCGGCAGTGTCGCTGCGTTGCTAGGCTCCGTACCGTTTGGGTCAATCTGCCGCGATCAATCGGCGGTCGCGATGGGGCTCGGTGCGTGGTTGGCCAGTGCTAAGTTCGCAGTTCTTCCCCGAAGCAACGCCGCAAGCTGGACAAGGAACAGCGAGTACCTGTTTTAGGCTCAATTCCTTTTTCATGGCGCCGAGAAATATTGCCGCAGAACCAATGCACAAGACTGGTCAAACTTGAACACTTTATGCGTTGACGGGGAATCCGAACCTAAGTCAAATCCATGCGCAAGACCTGAGCCGACCTTAGAATTCAAGGGATGAATTTCGAGAGCTTCTGGACAAGAAGTTTACCGACCGAATCACTCTAATTTTTCCCCAGCTATTCCGGCCAGGAATGGCTGTCCGCCGACAATTCATTGGACAGCGGGATTAAGTGAGGTTAGCTTTGCGCCAAAAGCAGCGATTTTGAGGTGCTGCTGGAGGTGCATATGCCACGAAGGTTCCAACTCCATCGCATCCGTCGAATCGAGAACATTCTTGGGTCGAAGTGGGTGCGTCCAACCGCCGCTCTTGTCTCCGTGCTTCTACTCATGCCTGTGGCCGCGTTGGCACAGGGTTCACCGTTCGACACGGGCTTTACCGCGATCCAAAGCCTTTTCACCGGCACCATTGCGAAGGTTGCAAGTCTGGTCGCGATTGTGATCGGGGGCTACGGCTTCGCGCACGGCGAACCCGGCGCAAAAAAGGCGCTCGCTGGTGTTGCCGCCGGAACGGGCATTGCCGTTCTCGCTGTGAATGTCCTGAGTTGGCTCTGGGGTGTATAGCCCCTTCCCAACTACCGTCAACCCGCGCCTGAAACGAGGAACTTATGCCCGACAAACCACAGCAGAAGCACCGCACAAATCGAGTCTTCAAGAGCTTGCACAAGCCACTCACCTACCTGGGCGTAGAACGGACGCTGTTCTACTTCGTATGCGTCGGCGCAGTGGGGGCCTTCAACCTCTTCAATTCCATCCTCGCCGGTTTCGCTGTATTCGTCGGGGGTTTTGCTTTCGGGCATTGGGTAACGAACAGCGATCCGGCCTTCCTCCGCATCCTCGCGAAATCCGAACGCTACAAGCTGCGCTATGACGCGGCCAAACAGCAAGTCCCACTTGTGGAGGTCGTTTGATGCTGCGCCTCGATAAAGTCATCAAGCCGTGGAAAGAGAGTGCGTCTCTCAACGACCACATCAACCTCTATGGCTTCTGGAGCGAGACAGCCTTCCTTACCAAAAGTGGCGATCTAGGCATGGTTCTGAGCGTTCCCGGCGTGGACTACGAAAGTCTGGACCGCTCAGAACAGGAGTACGCAGTGAAGCGGTTGGAAGCGGCGCTCAAAGCGTTTGGCCCAGGCTTCCACGTTTACCAATACCTCTTCAAATCGAACCGCCCCGATATACCCTTCGCAAAATATGACGATCCGATTGTGGAAGCAGCGATCGAACAACGGCGAAAGTTCTTTGAAGCAAAACGCGATCATCTTTATCAGATTGAAATCTTCTACTGCATTCTGCTCGAAGGCGCCAGGTCGAAGACCGGGGTGGGCGCGGCAATCACTCGAATCTTGCGCGATCCCGCGGGCGCCGTTGGCGAACTAAAAGTGCAGTTCACCAACGACAGCATGAAGACGCTGTTGCGCACGCATATTGAGCACGATCTTCGACGGCTCGACCAGAGCGTGCAGGCATTCGCTCGACAGCTCGCG
>Ga0209010_1000017_pt1 | contig 109676 bp, 109 predicted proteins | sample BlaSpr_A8_OM1_O3_FD_187985 | JGI IMG/M metagenome (GOLD analysis project Ga0209010, IMG submission 187985) | Forest soil microbial communities from Thunder Bay, Ontario, Canada - Black Spruce, Ontario site 2_A8_OM1_O3 (SPAdes) (version 2) | ecosystem: Environmental > Terrestrial > Soil >...
TAAATACGAGGCGTACACAATGCGTTTGCCGTCGGGCGAAAAGTCCGGGCGCGCCTTCCAGGTCGTTTCTTCGTAGTGAATCTCGTGCGCCTCTGCGCCGGGCTCCGCTTTCATCCGCCAGAACCCACCAGTGCCATAAATATGTCCGCGATTCGAAACAAAGATTAATTCCGTTCCATCGGGCGACCACGCGGGGCTGATCTCGTGATCGAACTCGCTGTAGTAATAGCGCGACAAATCGCTGCGGGTCTCGCCGGTCACCCGTTTTATATCGGTCAGCTCACCATTCATAAACTGCCCAACAAAGATATGAAAGTGTTTGAGATATGAAGTCGAGACGAAAGCGATACGCTTGCCATCGGGCGAGAATCGCGGCTCAACATTGACCGCGCCGCCCGTAGTGAGTTGGCGCGCCTGCCGAGTGTCCAGATTCAAAGCCCAAAGTTCGATGGCATCGTTGGCATAGGAGGAATAAACGACCCAGTGGCCATCGGATGAGCAATCGGGCTGGTAATCGTAGCCAGGACCGGCGGTCAGTTGCTCGGCGACTGACCAATCCAACTTCTGTTTCCATAACGAACCCGCCATCGAGTACACGAGGGTACGCGAATCGGGAGACCACGCGACCGAACCTGGCCCGGTGGTGAGTTGCGGCAGATACATCTCGCGGAAGTAATACGGATGCGGCAGATCGATCTGCTTGAGCACAGGCTCACGCTGCGCAGATAGCGGCAGGCAGGCACCCAGAAGAATAAGAAGACTAAATTGATGTCGGTTGAGCAAAAGGCCACCCCCGGAACTGAAGGGCGGATTATATCGAAAGGCCGCGGGCAGGTACGGCCCAGAACAAACTAACGCAGACGAAGCACGATCAGCACCACGGTGAGCACGATGATCAGCACGGTTCCTATCGTGTAGATGTGAGACCCGAGCCAACCCTGCTCTTTCCGATTTTCGAACTTCGCAAGGAAGGCCGGAGCTTGGCCGCCGGCCAGAGGCGCGGGGCTGTCGCCCGAAAAACGAGTGGCCTCGCAGTCCAGGCAAAGGGTGCGGCCTTCGGAAACAGGGAATCCGCAGGCCTCGCATTTTCGAATCTTGTCCAGTACTGGCGTCCGAACGGGCTCGGTTGGCTCGGGCTTGAGCGCTGGTGTTTCTTGGGCTTTTGTCTCGGGCACGCTGGCAACCGCCGCGACCACGCTCTTCTCTGGCTCAGCCGATACCGGTGCAGGTTCTGATTGCTTCTGTTCCTTCTGTTCGGCAACGGCTTGTTCGTTCTTTGCGGCAATCTCCTGGAGAGCGCGCTTAGCGGCTTCGGCATGCTCCACCCCAGTCTGTACCATCTCGGCCAGCCGCTCCAACGCGGTGACGTCGCGCTCCTCGAAAGCGTTGGCCCGGTCCGCGAACAGTTCGAACACGCCGATCACTTCCTGCTCGCGAACCAGCGGCACCACCATGACAGACTTGATGCCGAGTACACGGCAACTTTCGCGATTTACCCGCGTATCGGTTTCCGCGTCATCGCAGCGCAGGACTTGCCGGGTGCGGACGCTTTCGCCCGTCAGTCCTGATTTCACCTGTACTTCCGCTCCCAGTTCCGGCGCCGAAGGTCCAGCGCTGGCGCGGCAAATCATTTCGCTCTCTTCGAGCAGCGCGATCGCCGCTCCCGACGCTCCCGTAATATATTGCGCCCGCTCCGCCAACAACTGCAGCGCAGCTTCAAGGTCACGTTGAGCCATCTCAGTCAGGGATTTGCCACTGTCATCCGCAGACAAGCGCGGAGATTGTGGCGAATCCGGTTCATGCGTCGTATTTAAAACCGGCGGAGGCACTTCCCGCGCGCCGCTCGACGAACTTGGATCGAGAATGGAGTAACGGTCCATAGCTCTATGTATTATCGCCCGAGTTTGGCCGGATGCAAACAGAGTTTTGGGAAATGGCGTGTCTCGCTATGTCTCCGACCGGTTTTCTCCGCGCACTCTGCGGCAGTTCTCTGCGACCTCCGCGATTTAGGATTTTGCAATTGCCAACGTGTGCTTAAAATCTTGAAACGCAGAGGCCGCTGAGAACTGTCGCCGAGCGCGCGGAGGAAGCAAAATCGCCTGTATGGAATTTCCACGCTGAATTCACGATGTTGCCCGAAAACGATTTTGCTGAAGAAACCTCGCGACTATTTCTTTTTTGGCGGCAAAAACTTCTTTTCGATCGAAGCCACGACGACGTAATTCGGATCGACCATTTCGTTCAGATGAATTTTTGCAACCTTCGACAACAGCTCATAAGCATCCAGTTCGGACAATCCATAATCCTGATGGATCCAGCCAACCAGTTCAGTGAACGCAATGCGCACGCAATCATCCAACGGACGATACGCTCCGACCGCCATAATCGCGTCGTCATTCTCGAAGCGCGGCCAATTAATCTTCTGGCCTTTGATCAGATTAAGCTGAACCCGCGCCCGCAGCGGCACTTCGATAGCCGTGCCCGCCACTTCACCATCCCCCATGGCGGCATGGCCGTCGCCCATATACAGCAAGCCTCCGGGCACATTCACCGGGAAGTACACCGTGTTACCAACGCTGGCCTCGGGAGAATCCATATTCCCGCCAAACTCCGCGGGCACGATCGAGCTGCGCGCCTCTCCGCCAGCGGGAGCAACCCCAATGCATCCGAAGAATGGATGCAGTGGAATTTTCACTGAGAAATTCGAATCCAGCGCTTTGAACGTCGCCGTGTTGTTAGCGTGGTCGATTGGATAAAACCAGATCTTCTCCGGCAACGGCGGATGCAGCATGGGCGTGTAATTGGTCTCATTCAGCGCTCCGAAGCCCGGCGCAAATGCTCCCACGCCCTGATCGCTGTCGACTTCAAGATCGAGAATCTTCACGGCCAAAGTGTCTCCCGGCTCCGCACCCTCAATATAAAAAGGCCCGGTTAGCGGATTGTCGCCCTTGCTCATGCTGAGCGTGTCCCCCGGCTTCTTGATGGCATTGCCAAAACAGTCAAGCGTGTTGGTATCAAGAATGTCCCCCGGCTTCAACCGCGCCACGGGCGCGACCGAGGCGTAAACGTATTTCACATCGTTGATCGTCGCGTGATATTTCACCACATTGCCGGGCGGGGCCTGTGCCAAAACGTTCACCGCGCCAATGATCAGCAGCACGGGCACCAGAATGTAAGTCCTCAAGAAGCGCCTCCACGGCGACCTAGAAATGGACTAGATTCGTCCATAAAGCCGAAACAACATCAACTGTCCTCGAAGCCCGCGTGGCCGCGTCGGTCTCCGAAAACAGCCATCAATCGGGGTTGTAGCAGAAGGTCATTCGCAGCTCCAGATATTCCCCGGGGAATGCGCTGGGCAGTGGCAAAAATGGGTTCGAAGCGGTGATGCCGGTCCAAGCACCGTGATCGAATGCGAAATCACCCGATCTTGCGACCGACGTCATTCTCGCAATTTTGCCATTCTTGAGAATGGCAAATTGGATCGTAAGCTTGCCCTTTTTCATGATGGGGGCCTTCGCCGATTCTGGGATGTTGTTATACCAATTCAGGCGGACGTCGTGCAGAACCCGCTGCACATAGGGAGCGAAATCCACACCCATGGTGTCCGATAGCACATCCACTGGCCCAATTGTTGCGGTTGGCTTTGGGCCTGTGCCCCCATAAGACGGAAAAGAGCTGCCAACTATCAACAAGACAATCCCGAAGCTTAGGAGAGACTTCATGGCTTCCGACCCTGCAGCATTGTACGCCGAGCACGCGATCAACCCGGTCGGTGATTGTCGCAAAGGGTCCATCGCACCGCATATTTCTCGCTCCACCTCCCTCGCCATTTATGAGCCCTCTAACGAATCCAAGCCAGCCACGCCCATCCCACAAGAAGCGTCGCCAGCGTGATGGGAAATCCAACCCGGAAATAATCCCAGAAACCAATTTCCATCTCTGGCTTGGCGCTCTCGACCACGATGAGATTGGCCACGCTTCCTGTGATTGTCAGATTCCCCGCCAGAGTTGAAGCCATGGCTAGAGCCAGCCACGCCGTGTGCGGATTGCTGAAGCCGGGGATCAACGATTTCAGCAGCATCACGGCGGGCACATTGCTTACGATATTGCTGAACAGCGCAACCACCACCGTGAACGTCCCGAGCCTTTGCAGGTTCCAGTGTTCCGCCAGCCCAAGCAACTGACGAACGATTCCTGCATTTTCCGCTCCACCCACAATCAGAAACAATCCGATAAAAAACACCAGCAGCCCCCAATCGACTTCCTGATAAAGCTTTCGTGGTTCAAGGGTTCGGGTGACCAGCAACGCAGCCGCACCAAGCGCCGCCATCATCGCCGGAGGCACACCGAAAAAGAATCCGATGACAACAGCACCAACCACAATGACGGGCTTGGTGAGGTGCGAGAGATCCAGCGCCGGCAGCGGAATTTTTTCTTCTGTGTCGGGCGGCAGTTGAACCTTGCGCATATGAACCCAGTGCAGTACTGCCCAGTCGATGAACAGTCCGATGGCCGCGACCGGTCCCAGATGAAAAAGAAAATCGTAATAGCGAATGCCGGAAGAAGATCCAATCAGCATGTTCTGCGGGTTGCCGGTGATCGTGGCCACGCTACCGATATTGGACGCGGTTGCGACCGCCAGCAAGTAAGGCAGAGGCTGCAGCCGCATGCGCCGCGTGATGCCGAGTACGAAAGGCACCATGACCAGGCAGACAATGTCGTTCACCAGAAATGCGGAAAGAAATCCGCAGGTGAAAATCACCGCGGGCAAGAGGTGCGTAGGCTTCAAACGTCGCAAAACTACTTCAGCGTTCCACTCGAAAAAGCCCACCAGGCGCAGATTGCCCACGATCAGCATCATCGAAAACAGAAGCACAAGGGTGGAAAAGTCGATGAAGCGCAGCGCATCCGACGGCTGCACCACGCGGAAGGCGATCATGGCCACAGCCCCAATGATCGCCGCACCCGGACGGTCAATCTTCAGACCGGGAAATTTTCCGATGGCAAAGACCAGGTAGCTCGCCAGAAAAATGATGTATGCCGCCGCCACTTGGGCCTCGGGCACTGCCGTGGAAGGAGTGAGAAGCATGTCGTCGGCAGCAGAATAGCAGGGCGCAGGGCGCGGACGGAATCACCGGCTCAGATCCCACGACGCACACGTAGTCCCGGACGCCTCGTCCGGGCAATGACTAAGAACAGGCGTCTACTTTTGTGAACTCATCCGCTTTTCCATGCGAACGACCGTGAGCGATTCTCCGTTTGCCAGCGGAGCCTCGATATTTTGCAGCGCAACATAACCTCTGGCGCGGTAGAGCGGTACCCCAGTCAGGGTCGCACCCATTTCGAATCGCGTGAAGCCCGCACCGGCGGCCGCTTTTTCGCAAGCTTCAAGGATCACACTGCCAATCCCCAGGCGCACCCAGCGGGGATGGACAAAGAAGGCACGGATCTTTGCGGCGTCCTGCTGAGGATTCAGTAATGCATCCTGTCGTCCGGTCCAGCGGTCGCCACCGAACAGCGTTTTGCGTTTGCTCCATCCGCCACAGCCAACGATCGCCCCCTCGGCTTCTACAACAAAATACGTTCCGTCGGCGATCAACTGGCTATCCACGCCGTAGACGGATTGCAGCGCCCCTTCGATCTGAGCCGGCGTGTAATCCGCGGCCTGCAATCCGCGGACGGACGCATCAATCAACACACGAAGAGCGGGAATATCCACAAGCACGGCTTGGCGGAGAGTTAAATTCATGGTGGAGCAATGTGAGAAAGTTTACCAAGCCAATGCCGAGGTTTCTGGAAAAATTCGCAGAGCAGATTGCTCTAATGCAGATCGTCCTAGTGCAGGTCGTCGCGATGGCGAAGCCAATCTAAGAACATCTGCTCGATCGGCTTGTCATAGGTCATCATCACGTGGCGGATGGTGTGGCCGCTGACGAAGTGGCAGACTTCCTCGGCCAGGTTCTTGGCGTGATCTCCGGCGCGTTCGAGCGATTGGGTCATGAAAATGACTTGCAAGCTAGCCTGGCGCTGCGAGCCTTCCGGGTTTTCAATGTGCCGCAGGAAGATCAGATTGCGCAGACGGTCCATCTCCGCGTCGGCACGCAACACGTCGATAGCCTTCTTCACATCACGCGTGGCAAAAGCGGCGCCCGCGTCGGCCAGCATCTTTTCCAGCACCGTCGCCATGTGCGTAAGGTCGCGCGTGTCCTGCGGATCGATCCGGGCACCGGCAGCTTGCGCGCTGCTGGCAAAACTGAGCAGCAAGTCTCCGATGCGCTCCAGGCTGATCATGAATTTCATGCAGGCCAGCAATTCACGAGCCTCCGTTCCGGAGACCTGCGTGATGGCGAGCGTAACCCCATCGTCGATTTCTCGGTCCAGCAGGTCGAGTTGTTTCTCACGCTCTCGAATGGTGTTGAGCAACGGCGAAGATCCGGTCGCGATGCCCTCGGCGGCAGCCGCAGCCGCATCCTTGGCGACTGCGCAGGCTTCAATCGTTCGCTTTACCAGGTGCGAATAGGCAGGCTCAGGTGCTGGAGTGTTGATGGCGGCGGTACTCATCGCAAATTCCCTCGGCTCACGGAATGGCGGCCGCACCGCATTCGGTCGTCTTCGCTGCCGGCCTGTAGTAATGCTCACCGTACAAGCATAGGTTCTTTGTTTCAACAATGTTGTTAAAAGCTTGTAAATTCTCGGGTTCGGGCGCTGGATGTAGCTGTTGTCGCCTCCGCTTGGGCGAAGCCTGCCTCACGCTGACGCAGGCGAAGACTCGGTGGCCAGCGGCAGAGTAAACAAAAACACCGAGCCATGGTTGAGTTCGCTCTCGGCCCGGATAGTCCCATCGTGGGCCAGCACGATATGTTTCGCGATGGCGAGTCCCAGCCCGGTTCCACCAGATTCGCGGGAGCGAGCCTTGTCCACGCGGTAGAAGCGTTCGAACAATCGCGGTAAGTGCTCATACGGAATTCCCGGGCCGAAGTCGCGCACATAGAATTCAACTCCACGATCCGAACGCCTCGCCCCCAGAACCAGGTGGCCACCAGACGCGGCATATTTCAGCGCGTTGTCGATAAGGTTGGAAAAAACCTGATGGATGGCCTCGCGATCGGCGTCGACCAAATCCGGCGCCGAATCCTCCACCTGCAAATCGATGCCATGCGCCCGCGCCAATTCGCGGAAGTTCTGCACTGCTTCCTGCAGAATCTCCGCTGCCGACACCGGCTGTATATCAAAACGCTGCTCGCGCGATTCCACTCTCGCCAGGGTCAGCAAGTCTTCGGTGAGGCGAGACATGCGATGAGCATTCTTGCGAATAATCTCGAGAAACTCGCGGGAATGGTTATTCTCGGGCGAACTGTCGAGCAGAGTTTCGGCGTAGCCTTGAATAGATGTCAGCGGCGTCCGTAATTCGTGGGAAACGTTCGCAATGAAGTCGCGACGGGTTTTCTCGATCCGCTCCGTCTCAGTCAAATCGCGCAGAACGGCAACCGCGCCTCCACCCGGCATGGGCGCGGCGGTCACATCGAAAGTGCGGGCAGGAACAATGGAAGTGGCTCGAGCCGTGAACACCTTGCGAGTCACGCTGGCTCCCCGCACTGCGCGCAAGAAATCAGGATCGCGCACCGTCTCGACAATCGGGACATTCAGCCGTGTACGCTGCGGAACCAGGCTATCCATTCGCTGGTTGGCCCACTGAACGCGGTCGTCGGGACCAACGGCGATGACAGCGTCCTCCATGCTGTTCAGCAAAGTTTCAAGCTGGCGTTGGCTGGTTCGCAGGGCGGCAAAATTGTTTTCCACTTGACGCGCCGTCTTATCGAGCGCCGCGGCAAGTTGTCCAATTTCGTCGCCCGAGGCTTCGGCGATACGCGCTGTCAGTTCGCCGCTTGCGATCTTGTTGGCAAACTGCACGATGCGTTGCAGTCGGTGCGCCGTGAAGTGGGCCAGGACTCCGGCCAGCACCAGCGCCACCAGGAATGCGAGTGCCGAACCCGCCAGCAGCGTCTTGCGAAGCTGTGACGTGGCAGCTCCAAGGTCCGATAGCGAATCGGCCAAACGGGCTGCTCCCCCGGAAACTGGTGCGGCCACATAAAGGAAATCAATTCCCAAGGTCTGGCTGGGGCGCGTATCGGTTCCGACCTCTCCTTTCAGGGCCGCGGCGAACTCGGGCGTTTGCCCAAGATTCTCCATCGCCGAAGGAGCTGCTACAGAGTCCGCAAGGACTTTGCCCGTTACATCGATGACTGTAGCCCGGGCGCCGGCGGCGTGGCTTGCCTGCGAGACAAGGTCTTGAAGGTTGTGTTCACGGTCGGTGTCCACGCGATTCGCGAACATCAGGGTCTTCTGTTTCAGGCTGCGGTCGATTTCCTGCCGGAGCGAATTTTCCCATGCGCGCCGAACGGAGAAATCAAGCGTCGCCGTGGCGACTGCGATCACCAGGGCAAAGGCGGCCAGCAGCCGCAAGAAGAGCCGGCTTCTCACTTAGGCGCCTCGAAGCGATAGCCCGCACCACGCACCGTCTTCAAATAACGCGGGCTCTCCGGATCGGGCTCGATCTTTTCGCGGATGCGCCGCACATAAACATCCACCGAGCGTGGCGTGACATAGGCCGTATCCCGCCAGACCGAATCCAGAAGCTGATCGCGGGTAAACACGCGTCCGATGTGCCGCGCAAAATAGTCCAGCAGGCGGAACTCGGTGGCGGTCGTCCCTACCAGTTGGCCGCGGACCGTCAGCGTCATCGCGCTGGGATCGATTTCGATCTCGCCCACTTTTAACGGCGACTGCGAGAGCGGGCGTTCGAAACGCCGCAATACCGCCTTTACTCTCGCCACCAGCTCGCGCGGGCTGAAGGGTTTGGGGATATAGTCATCCGCGCCGAGTTCCAAGCCGAGAATGCGATCGGCCTCGCCGCTTTTCGCCGTAAGAAAAATCACAGGACTCGACGCCAGCAACGGCGTCTGCCGAATCTGACGGCACAGTTCAAGCCCATCTCTTCCCGGCACCATGATATCGAGAATGAAGAGGGTGGGCCGCTGCCGTTCCGATTCCGCGACCACTGTGTTGCCCGTCGGAAATACCTTGACGGTGAATCCCGCCCCTTCCAGGTGATGGCGCACTAGCCGGGAAATATCGGGATCGTCTTCAACCACAAAGATGCTTGGTTTCACAGGGGTATTGTAGCCGGGCTGTCACAATATTGCCCCGATTGTAACCAGATTGAAACATTTGAGGGTAGAGCGGACAGTCCTGTCGACTGCCGTTGAGCGACACCACGCTACGGCCGAGTCCGGATGATCATGTTTCGGGTTCGATCCGTCCAAAACTGCGCTTTGGGAGGAAGAATCGTAGTTGCGCTGTATTCCGTGACCACAGCCGGCCCCGAATACTTCCGTCCAAGCCGCAGCGAATCCCGGTCATAAGTTGTGGCTGCGATTTTCTTGCCGTCGAAAAAGACCGAGGTTCGCTCCGCATCGAAACCGTCGCGTTTGGCTCGCTCCGCCTCGGCCCTGCTGAGGCCGGACTGCGGAGATTTCACGATCGCTCGCAGGCGTAGCGTGACTAACTCAATCTCACGGGCCGGATAGCTGTAGCCGTAGCGGCGTTCATGCTCGCGACGGAAAGCCCCGATCAGCCTGCCAGTGAAAGGAACATTGAGTTCGTACCCTTGGCCTCGATAACGAACATCCACGTTGAGCTGATGCCGGATGGACCCCTGCCATCCCTCACTTCGAAAATCTTTCTCGGCGCGTCGGCGCAAATTGCCGAATTCTTCGTTCAGCCGCTTCAACGGAAGTTCGTCTAAGGTCCGCAAGAGCACGGTTCGCGAGTAGTCCTTCACAACATCGCTGACCAGAATGCCGAACGCAGAAAGCGCGCCCGGACGCGCAGGCACAATCACTCTCGGGATATGCAAAGCCGCAGCCAGTTCGCAGGCGTGTAAGCCGCCAGCTCCGCCGAAGGCGACCAGGACAAACTCTCGAGGATCGTAACCTCGCTCAATCGAGACCACGCGAATGGCTTTCTCCATGGTCGCGTTCACCACACGAATGACTCCTGCGGCAAACTGTTCCAGCGGGAGTTTGCAGTATTGCTTCTTCAGCCATGCAGATACGACTCGGCGGGTTCGTTCGAGATCGAGCGTGAAGTCGCCACCCAGAAAGCGATGCGGCTGCAACCGCCCGAGAATCAGATTCGCATCCGTGACCGTCGGCTGAGTGCCGCGACCGTAGCAAATGGGACCCGGATCGGCTCCAGCGGATTCAGGACCTACGCGCAGCGCCCCAGCGGCATCGAATCGCGCGATGGAACCTCCGCCAGCACCCACCGTGTGAATGTCGAGCATGGGCACACCAACCGGCAGGCCCGCGATTTCGGTCTGATTGCCTCCGCGTACTTCACGATCGACGAGGGCTACGTCGGTCGAGGTACCGCCCATGTCGAACGAAATAATTCGTTCGCATCCGCTGCGGTGCGCCATCGCGACGGCGCCCACGATTCCTCCCGCAGGCCCAGAAAGCACAGTTCGCACGGGTTCGCGGGCAGCGGAACGCAGCGCAGTGATTCCACCACTGGATTGCATGACAAAAATGCGAGCGCCCGAATTACGGCGAATTCCGTTCTTCGCTTGCGCACGGGCCTCAAGGCTCTCCAGATAGCGCGACATCACCGGTTGCAGATACGCATTCACCACGACCGTACTCGTGCGTTCGTACTCGCGAAATTCAGGCAGAATCTCGTTTGAAACCGAAAGCGGCACGCCCAGATCTTCCAGTTCCCCCGCGACCACGGCCTCATTCTTGGGATTGGCAAACGAAAATAGAAACGAGATCGCAATCGCCTCAGGCTTTTGGGCAAGCACTTTGTTTTTCAAGTCGCGCAAATGTTCTGCCGAAGGTGCCCGCAGAACTTCCCCGTCATCGCTGATTCGCTCATCCACCCCGAAGCGCAAATCAGCGGGTACCAAGGGTTCCACCCGGTCAAAGAAAAAATCGTACAGTTTAGGCCGCGCCTGCCGCCCGATCTCGATGACATCCTCAAAACCACTTGTGGTGACAAGCGCCACGCGCGCTCCCTTGCGCTGTAATAATGTGTTCGTACCGACAGTCGTGCCGTGAAGCAAGATCAGCGAGTCACGACGTCCGATCTCTTCCAATGCTTCCACGACGGCTCGCGAAGGGTCATCAGGAGTCGAAAAAACTTTCAGCATGCGGATGCGGCCGCGCTCCATCCATACACAGTCGGTAAAAGTGCCGCCAGTGTCGATGGCGATGCGGAGCGGCTGAGTTCGAGAGCGGCGTGCCATGCGATTCGAAACCGGGACGCTAGGTTACCATTTTTTGAGATCGGCTTATGCTGGTAGAACAAACATAATCGCAAGGAGCTTGCTATGAGATATGGTTTTCTGGTCGAGACCTACGCAACCGAACGAGTCAAGGTAATCAGCGTGTGGAGCGAATTCCGGGACGAGGATCTTCCGGTGCGTCCTAGGCCTGATGATCCGCGGGGACGCAGTGTTCATGAGCAGATGGTGCATCAGTGCGTGAGCGAAGACTTGTGGTTTCGGACCATGCTCGGAATCGATGTCGAAGCGCCGCCATTGCCGAAGCAGGAAACTCGCTTGCAGTTCATGAAACAGTACGCGCAGGACAGCGGAAAACGACAAGCCCAGCTTGAAGAGAGAGACGAGGCGTGGTGGGAGGAAGCCACAAAGTTTTTTTCTGTGCAGCGTTCTCACGCGTGGGTCGTGACCCGGCGCATCGCGCACACCTCGCATCATCGCGGCCAACTGATGGCCATGCTTCGCATGTTGGGACGCGACTTGCACAGCAATTACGGCCCCACAGCAGACACGGGTGGCCTTATGCAAAATCACGCGCCCACAATTTACGCCTATGCCACGCTGGAAGACCTGCTCAAAGGTGAGGCCGAGGGAGTTTCGAAAGCTGCATTGCCAGGGGCGGGCGGAAAACCTGTGACCGAGCGCCCTGCGTAGACACGGACACTAGCTCTTCGTCGAAAACGCCAACGAAAGCAGCGTCTTCTGCTCCATTTCGTGCGCCTTGGCTGATCCCGTCGACGGACTGGCGCTGGCTGAGCGTTTCACAGAAAGCACATGACGTTCTCCCGCGAGGTGGCGAAGCCGCGGCAGCACGTAAGGCATCGCGCCCATATTCGCGGGTTCTTCCTGCACCCAAACAATATCTCGCGCGCTCGCATGACGTGCCAGTTCCTCGGTCAGTTCAGCCTCGGGAAACGGGTACATTTGTTCCAGGAAGACAATCGCCGTCGAATCATCCTTTCTTTTCTTTCGCTCGTCGCGTAACTCGTGACCGATCTTTCCCGTGCAAAGCAGAATGCGCGAAGCCTGACTGACTTCCGTGTCAGGTAAGACATTTAGGAAGTGCGGCTGCGCAAAATCCTCAATCGGCGAAGCAGCATCCGGATGCCGCAACATGCTCTTGGGCGTGAAAACGATTAGCGGCTTGCGCCAATGCCGCAAAGCCTGACGTCGCAGCAAGTGAAAATATTGCGCGGCATTCGAAGGCTGGCAGATCTGAAAATTGTCTCGGGCCGCCAGCTGCAGGAAACGTTCGATGCGAGCGCTGGAATGTTCAGGTCCCTGGCCTTCGTAGCCGTGAGGCAGCAACAAAACCACGCCCGAAAGCAATTTCCATTTATCTTCGCCAGCGCTGATAAACTGATCAATCACGGCCTGCGCCACGTTAACGAAATCGCCGAACTGTGCCTCCCAAAGAACCAGTGCCTCCGGATAATCGCGACTATAGCCATATTCAAAGCCAAGCACGCCAGCTTCCGAAAGCGTGGAATTGTAAATTTCACAGCGCGCTTGATCCGCAGAAATATGCTGCAGCGGCATATATTCCTGCTCGTTCTCGATATCAAGCAACATGGAATGCCGCTGATTAAAAGTACCGCGTCGGCTATCCTGTCCGCTCAACCTCACCGGCACGCCAGCCTTCACCAAACTGCCAAAGGCCAAAGCTTCCGCCATGCCGTAATCCACCGGACGCTTTCCCGCACCCATCTCAGCCCGTTGTTCAAACAGCTTCTTGACTTTCGGATGGATGTGAAAATCTTTCGGGTAAGCCGTAAGCGGCTCTGTGATCTCCCGCAACTCCTCCGCCGAAAGCCCAGTTTCAACCTCATACTCCGGCTTGTATCGTCCACCCGTGTATTGATCCCAATAACTCGGCAGTTCGCGCAGCGTCGGTTTCTTAGTGATGGTCCCGGCCTGTTTCTGCGCCGCTTCGAATTCGGCCCGTATAGCCTGCACCCGCGTCTGCACATCTTCCACGCCAATGTCTTCGGAATAAATTTCCCACAACGGCGGATGCTCCTTAATCGCCTTGTAAAGCAGCGGCTGCGTGATCGTGGGATCATCCACTTCGCTGTGCCCATGCCGCCGATAGCCAATCAGGTCCACGACCACATCCGTGCCGAACGCGTAACGATATTCAAGTGCGATGCGTCCCACGCGAATCACTGCATCCACATCTTCTCCATTCACGTGAAAGATGGGCACCGACTGGCGCCGCGCCAGCTGCGCCGAAAATCGCGACGAATGCGACTCTCGGGGCAAAGTGGTAAAGCCGATCAGATTGTTAGCGATGACGTGTATCGTTCCACCCACGGTGTAGCCCGGCAGATCGGCAAAGTTCAAAGTCTCGGCGACAATGCCTTGTCCCGCGAACGCAGCATCGCCGTGAACCAGCAGGGGCAGATATTTTTTTCGTCCCACTTCCCCAACGCGATCATGCTTGGCGCGCGTACGTCCGATGGTCACCGGATCAACCGCCTCCAGATGGCTGGGATTCGAAACCAGGTGAATATGAACCTTGGCACCGCTGCGAGTCACGTACTCTCCGGTGGCGCCCATGTGATATTTCACGTCACCACTGCCCAGCACGCTGCGCGGATCGACATCTTCAAATCCAGCATAAACTTCTTCGGCGCCACGCTTGGCGACATGCACAATTACGTTCAGCCGCCCGCGATGACTCATCCCCATCACCAGTTCGACTGCGCCCTGCTGCGCCGCCGCTTCAATAATTTCGTCAACCAACGGAATCAGCGCGGTGACGCCTTCCAGCGAAAAACGCTTGTTGCCCAAATACCGTTGCTGCAGCACCTGCTCAAACACCTCGGCCCGGATAAGCAGGTCCAACGCGTTTTGCTGATCCACGGCTGCTTGCGGGCCTTCCAGCCGCTCCTGAATCCAGCGCCGCCGCGCCGGATCGGTAATGTGCATGAACTCCGCTCCGACCGTACCGCAGTAAACACGCCGCGCTTCTTGCGCGAACTCTCCCTCGGTCGGCAGATCAGAGTGCGGTACCGGGCGGATAAAGCCAAGAGGATCAAGGTCGGCCTCCAGATATCCCCAACGGCGGTATGCGTCGAAGACGCGTTCGCGTTCTCCGTTAGGTGCGTCCAACACTGCGGCAGAAGAAGTTTGAGTGCCAGTTTTCAATCGAGCCATATGGATGCTACTAGAATAATGGATGAGCGGCAGATCGCGTCAGATTCGTCGACTATAGAGCGGACACTCCTGTCGTTGACCTTGAGGGTGTTTTTATTTGGGAACATGAATATACATTCAGCGAAAAGCCCCCAGCCGGAGCCTGCCAGTGAAATCTTTTAAGCCAACCCTGCTCGGAATTCCTTTCGATGCGAACTCCTCCTACCTGCGCGGAGCCGCGGATGCCCCACCCCTCATTAGCGAGGCCTTCCACTGCGATTCCTCGAATTCATCCACTGAGAACGGGATCGAACTGAGCGCAGAATCCGTATTGGACGCCGGTGACCTGAAACTCTTGACTGACAGCGCATTCACCACGATTGAGAACGCAGTCGGCGAGTTGCTCGATAAAGGGCAAAACCCATTGTGCCTCGGCGGCGATCACTCCATCACTTATCCAATCGTGCGGGCCTTCGCAAAGCACTTCACCGATCTCACCATTGTTCACTTCGACGCGCATCCTGACCTGTACGACGAATTCAGGGCAGTCGCCACTCCCATGCTTGCCCGTTTGCCAGGATCATGGAAGAAGGTCTAGCGAAGAGGCTGATCCAGCTCGGCATCCGAACCATGGTTGCACATCAACGAAAACAAGCAGCTCGCTTTGGGGTCGAAGTCGTAGAGATGCGAGACCTGCCTGCTCTCGAGAAACTGAAGCTGACCGGGCCAGTTTATATTTCGTTCGATGTTGATGTACTTGACCCAGCGTTCGCGCCGGGTGTCTCGCATCGTGAACCGGGCGGGATGTCAGTCCGAGAGGCCATCTCGCATCTGCACGCGATCACCGGCAACGTCGTCGGAGCCGATCTCGTAGAGTACAACCCGAAGCAGGACGTATCGCGACTGACCGCGATGGTTTGCGCCAAGATCCTGAAAGAAATTCTTGGAAAGATGATTGGCTGATTTCCGGCAACAGCCGCGAAGCAGCGTATGAATGCAGCCCACGGCGCAAGCCGTGGGCAAAAGCTGGCTTACGAAACAGTCTCTCTATCTCCCCGCGTGCTGGTGAGTGCTATGATGAGCCAATCCTCGGCAACCCGGCGTCATACGTCTTCGCCGGAGCGGCCGCGCTTACATGCGAATGCGACGACGCCTCCCCATCGTTCTGGCCGTCCTGCTGATCGCAGCAGCCGTCGCTCTGGCCGTCGTGCTGCGCAAGCATGCCCCACCCGAGCCAGCGCGGTTGCTCCCAGGCGCCGATGGCTTCGTCTACGTAAACCTGGGATGGCTGCGGCGCGCCAATATCACAGGCGAACTGCCTGTCGTGCCTCACGATCCAGACTACGAAAAGTTCATCCAGGCGACCGGATTTCAATTCGAGCGCGATCTGGACGAAGCCGCTCTTGCAATTCACTATCCCGCAAATTCGTCCGGCACGAAGCCGGAAAGCGCGCAGCAGCCGCGCTACTCGGAAGTCTTTGTAGGCAAAATCGACGACGAACGGCTGCGGGCGTACCTTAGCCAGATTTCTAGTTCGGTCGAAAACTACGAGACTCGCGACATCTACAACATCCCGCTCGAAGGCCGCACGCTGCGAGTCGCCATCCTCGGCGTGGACACGGTCGCGGCATCGAATCTCGACGACCCGCTCGTCATCCGTGGAATCATTTCCCGTTCCCGCAGATTGGCATCGCCCTTCGGTGGGCCGGCACTGCTGCGCCAGTATTACAAAGAAGTCCCTTTCGCCAGCCTCGGCTGGGCCGTCTTCAAAATTCAACCATCAGGCGACGTCTCCGCTTCCGGCCCGACCGGTTGGTCGTTTCTATTTCAAAAACCTGCCACTGTCGTGGCCTCGGTGCGCTATCTGGGAGCGGTCCACTTCAAAGCTCAGGCATTTGCTGGCAGTGACCAGGATGCCAGCCAACTGGCCGAGCGGATCGGAAGCTTCCTCAATCTTTTTCGCACCGCCGAAAGCACAGTCTCTACACCAGGACCCGATCCCGATATCAAAGCATTTTTCGACAGCCTGAAAATTCAACCACAGAAGAATCGTGCCGTCCTGACCGCGACCGTACCGTTGGGATTGATCCGCAAAGCCCTCGCCGAGGCTCCGACTACAGTGACCCCAGAACCCCAACCACCTCAAAGTTCCCCGCCCGCTCAGGGAAGCAAGCCCAGGAAGGGTTCGATGTAGGCGCGGGCGTCCTCGTCCGTGCGGGAGCGGCAACAATTTCATCTACAGCCAACCCCCAACTTGAACCCACTCAAATCTTTCGAATACCATGCCCAAGTCGCGCGCGAGCTAACATGCGAAGTACGAGATGCTGAGTCGACGAGCATTTTTAAAGCTTTCAGCCGCCACCACGGCACTGGCTTCTGCGCCAGCTTTACTACGTGCACAAGAGGAGGAAAACTATCATCCCCGCACACCCCTTCCGGTAATCTTCAGCCCTCAACTCGATCGCTACATCGACCCATTGCCCATTCTTCCAACTCTTAATCCCGTGAAGAGGAAACGGGGCAGCTCTCATTATCGAGTTCGTCTGATCGAATTTAGGTTCAAGCTCCACTCTCAACTTCCACCCACCCGATTGTGGGGATACGAGGGCCAATACCCCGGCCCTACCATCGAAGCCCAGACGGATGAAGCTGTTTCGGTCCGTTGGGAAAACAGGCTTCCAAAGGACCACCTGTTTCCGATCGACGCTCATGTGCACGGTGCTATGCCGCCTTCGCCAGCGGTTCGAACCGTTACGCACCTCCACGGTGCACGCACTCCCTCCGCCTCTGACGGTTTGCCCGAGCGTTGGATGAAATCAGGAAAGTGTGCAACCTATTTCTATTCCAATCACCAACCAGCGGCCACGTTGTGGTATCACGACCATGCTCTGGGGATCACCCGGCTCAACAATTATGCTGGGTTGTCGGGCTTTTATCTTCTCCGAGATCAAGAGGAGCAGAAATTAAATCTACCTGCGGGACCTTATGAAGTCTGCCTGTTGATTCAAGATCGTATTCTGAATGAGAAAAGCGAACTAGTGTATCGACCGACCAACGACGACGGAACTCCTCTGCCGCCGGGAACGTGGGGGCCGGCATTTTTCGGAAATTTGCCGGTCGTCAACGGAGCGATCTACCCTCATCTGGATGTCGAACCCCGTTTATACCGGTTCCGCATTCTCAACGCATCCAACTCGCGTTTCTTTAACTTGTATTTCAACTTGGCGAAAACGCCCTACGATATTCCTTCTCTGATTCATTTCTACCAGGTAGGCAGTGACGGAGGCTTACTGCCCCAATCCGTGAAACTGCAGAAACTTCAGCTGGCTCCTGCCGAACGAGCCGACCTGGTCATCGATTTCTCCGCCGCAAACGGAAAAACCGTAACCTTAGCCAACGACGCCATGAGTCCCTATCCCGGATGGCAAGTGCCAGGCCCGATATACGCACCGCTAAACGAACTGATGCAATTTCGAGTTCGCTCTCCGATTTCTGGAACGAAAGAATTCAGCATTCCCCAATCCATGCCATTTTCGCAATTACGCGACTCTCCCGATTTTCCGACCAGAGATTTTGTCCTTCAGGAAACCTTCGATAAGACGGGGCGAACCCTCGGAGTTCGCATCAATCGCAAAGGCTACGATGACCTGCTCAGCGAGAGCGTAAAGTTGGGATCCACCGAAAAGTGGAGATTCATTAACAACACGGATGATTCTCACCCCATGCATTTGCATCTGGTGCAGTTTCAAATCCTCGAGAGGCAAGGTTACGATCCAGTAGCTCTGCGCAAAGACGAAATCAAGCTCATCGGAAGGCCGCGGAAACCGCCGCCGAATGAAGCGGGATGGAAGGACACGGCGGTGGTGAATCCAGGGGAAGTGCTCACCATTATCGTGCGTTTCGACGGCTATGCCGGACGGTATCTGTATCACTGCCACATGCTCGAACATGAAGACAACGACATGATGCGGCCCTACGAAGTGCTCGGCTGAGCGTTGGCCTCGGCACTTGCCCCCGCTCGGTAGGCCTGAACCCTAACGCAGATCCGAAACTTTTTCGCCTCGCCAGAGTCCAATGGGCATAAGGAAATTGACCTTTAGATGACCGCGACGCCACTTATTCAAGAGCGTAAATCCATCCGGCAGGTAGAATAGCCCTGTAATGACTAGCCTTCCTCTTCCCATTGCGGCCTTTCTCGCCGGCTTGGTGTCGTTTCTCTCGCCCTGCGTGCTGCCGCTGGTGCCCGGATACGTGTCGCTGATTTCCGGCGTCGGCGTCGAACAGCTCAAGACGCAGGAATCCCAGCTGCTGCGGAAAGTCATGCTGAACTCCGTCGCCTTCATTCTCGGATTCAGCGTCGTCTTCATTACTCTGGGAGCGGTCGCGACCGAAGTCAGCCAAATGCTGTCGCGCTACCGCTCGACCCTGGCGCAGATCGCTGGCGTAGTGATTATTCTCTTCGGCCTGCATCTCACAGGAGTATTCAAGATCAAAGCTCTCTACACCGACGCGCGCCTGCACAGCGTGAAAGGCGGCAGCACCGCGTGGGGCGCGTTTGTGATTGGCTTTGCTTTCGCTTTCGGCTGGACCCCGTGCGTGGGCCCGGTCCTGACCGTCATTCTAACTTTCGCCGCCGCTCAGGACTCGATCACCAAAGGAATCGCCCTGCTCGCGATCTATTCGATGGGCCTGGCCGTGCCGTTCCTGCTCACCGCGCTTGGCGTCGAGCGCTTTCTCAAGTTCTACAGCCGTTTCCGTGTCCACATGCATGCCATCGAAGTAGCCAGCGGAGGATTGCTGATTGCCCTCGGCGTATTGTTAGTAATAGGACGCTTTACCATCATCTCGAATTATTTGTCGTTCCTGAATCGATTTGCCTTGTGATTGGAGTTCTTCGTGAAACGTGATCCGGTCGTCATCATTGTAGTCGCGATGGTGGTTGCTTTAATGCTCGTGTTCGGCTTCAAGCTGGCCCGCCGCTCCAAGCAGGAAGCCGCCATCGGCAACATTCAAATGAAAAGCGGCGTCGCTCCCGACTTCGCTCTGCAATCCCTCGACGGCAAAACCGTCCGCCTCTCCGACTTCCGTGGCAAACCCGTAGTCCTCAACTTCTGGGCAACTTGGTGCGGGCCGTGCAAGATTGAGATGCCCTGGTTTGTTGATTTGCAGAAACAGTACGGGCCCGCGGGGTTGCAGTTTATAGGCGTGGCGATGGATGACGCCGGCACCAAGGACATCGCGGAGTTCGCCCAGAGCATGAACGTGAACTATCCAATTCTGATCGGCAAAGACAGTGTGGGCGACGCTTACGGCGGAGTGCAGTTCCTCCCGGAGACGTTTTATATTGACCGTGAGGGGAAAGTCGTCGACAAGGCGTTCGGTCTGAAGGGGCGGGACGAGATCGAGGATGCCATCAAGAAAATTCTCGGATCGGGCGCTGTGGCCCAGACGCAGAAATAAACATTGAAGCCGATCACAAAATTCGCCTTCGTGCTTTTCCTATCCGCAGTGGCTCTGATGGCGCAGGATGATCTGGGCAGGAAAGCGCCGTCGGTTACCCTGTCTGCCCCGCCGGTCACCACTGCGATTCGCGGCAAGGCTAACGACGTGGAGCTGCGATTCCAGATCGGATCGGGCTTCCACATCAACTCCAACACGCCGGCTGCGGAATATCTGATTCCCACCACCCTCAAACTGGATGTGCCCACCGACATCGTGGTAGGAAAAATCACGTATCCGGAGGGAGAGCAGATGAGCTTTGCTTTTGCTCCCGATGAAAAAATCAGCGTCTACAGCGGAGAATTCAATCTGACGGTGCAAGTGCGCCCGCTGTCCAGTATGCTGCCAGGCAAGTACGAAATTCGCGGACGATTGCGATATCAAGCCTGCGACAAGGCTGCCTGCTTTCCCCCAAAACAGTTGCCGGTTGCGTTCCAAGTCAAAGTGATCAAGGCTCCGCTCCCGCCCAAGCCGAATCCCGCCCAAAGTCCGCACGCGCACAATTAGCAGTCCAACCAACTGTGATCCCAAGCGGACTAGAGGGACCAACGACTGGATTCAATGGCCGCCCGCAAGCGGAAGAACCTGCGCGATAAGTTCCCGGAGAAACTCATCGGAGTTCATAAACACTGCAAAGTGGCCTCCAGGAATCGCTACAAATTTCTTTTGTGGGGACTGAATGGCTTCGAGATTTTCGGCTGCCCCTTCCCGCAACACGGATTATTTACGGAGCAACCTTCGAACTGTTGCCGGTGTCGTGCAAGAGGATGACATCGGAAACAGAACTAAAACGCAGCACGGCCATGGCCTTGCCGTTTGGGGACCAGCGAAAATCCTGGATCTTTTCAGAACCTTTGAAGCTAGTCAGTCTCCGTCCTTTTGATCCGTCCAGAGGCTGCATCCAGATGTTGTCGACTCCCGCTTCTTCGATCACAAAGGCAATGCATTTGCCGTCGGGAGAAAAGTGGAATCCGGCGCTTTCCGGCGGTCCCTGAGTGAAGAAGACCACGTTTCGACTGGGATCAAGGTCGAGGTTTCGAACGCCCGAGTCCAGCAGACTGACCAGTACGATCCGGTTGGAGTAGGTCTTGGATTCAGGATTCAACAGAGAGGTAAATAAAGCCAGCATCTTGCCATCAGGGGAAAGTGTCGCCTGTTGCGCAAGTGAGTTGGGAGGACTCGCGCCCGGTACGAGCTCGGGTTTGCCGCCGGTCGCAGCGACTCGAAACACCCCAGCACCTGTTTGTTCGGAGTAGTACAGCCATTTCCCGTCCGGCGAGCAGCCCCAGAGACTTCCGAATTCCCCCGATGTGAGCGGCACGTTATCAGAGCCGTCGGCATTCGCGCGCCAGATTCGGTTTCCGTTTCCCTCGCCGTGAACCATCCAGTTCAAGGCAATCCACCGGTCGTTGTCGCACGATACTGGATCGCTGATCCAACCCGCCGGGTCGCTCAGAATTGTAGTCGCGTTAGTGCCATCGATGTGCTGCCGGACCAAACGATCGCCGTGCGAGATCAGCAACTGGCCATCGTGAGTCCATGCGAAGCTCGGAACGCTTTCGTGGGCGGCAATCCCGGGCACGGATGTAAAAGATCCAGCCCTGGTCTCAGGCACCAGAACGATCTCTGTCGAAGTCTCAGTCTGCACCGTGGCCAGCGTGTGGCCATCGGCCGACAGTGATATGAAGTTGTAGCTCGTTAAGTCGTTCGTAATAGAATGGAACCTGCCATCGGGATAGGAAAACAGCCCGATCTGGGTTTTAATCGACAAGCGCTCGCCTCGCGGCACATAACTGACAAAAATTCCCCTTCCATCCGGCGCCCAGGCGTTGCCTAGAATGATCTTGTCGTTCGACGCCACAAAAGGTTCTATGCTCCCGCGGGCGAAATCAAAGAACTGAATCTGGCTGAGGGTCTTATTGTTCAAGGTCAACGCGGAAATCGATAAGCGTTTGCCATCGGGGGACCAAGAGAGTTGAGCGGCTGGCCCGCCTGCTAGATCTCCCACATGCAGCACTTTTTCGTTCCTGCCGTCGGCATCGGCTTGCAGCAACCGCCACTTGTTCACCTCGGGATCGTTGTAGCGGGAATACACAATATTCTTGCCGTCCGGTGAAAATACCGGCCCCGCGTCCACATCCTTGGCAAGCAAGGTGGGTGAACCGCCGAGAAGCGGAGTCCGGTAAAGATTAAACGATGCGCTGTCCGGGCTCGTGCGGAAATAGATGGAGTTCCCGTCAGGAGAGAAAACCAGCGAAGCGTACGACTGCCCTGAATCCGGCACGACTTGTGTGTCGCTGCCCGTCGGGATGTTTCGCAGCCAAAGGCTGTTCTTGCCATTGTCGGACTGGACGCTGAGCAGAAACCTGCCGTCCGGAGAAATCGCCGTCTCCGTCACCTTGCCGGTATTCGTCACTTGAGTGATGGCGAAAGTCTGAAACGGTGCATTGGCCTGATGGTGGAGGAGAGCGTAGATCCCATAAGCGGCTGCGGCTGCGACAATAAGCCCAATAAGCAAAACAGAACCCGTCGCTGCCTTGTGTCGCCGCGCTACTGCGACAACTCTCGAAGAGCTGGATGTTGTCGACAACGATGCCGGGGATCCCGAGCCTCCGCCACTCGGCGATTGCTGAGAGGATGCATTTGCTGCAGAGATTACACCCGAGGGTCCAGACGGAGTCTGATCATCGCGGTCCGTTGCAATCGAACGCCCGCTGGAGTCGATGTCACGCTTGAGGCGTTGCAGGTCCGTGCGCATCTCCGCCGCTGCCTGATAGCGTAGATTGCGGTCCTTCTCCAGAGCCTTGTCAATAATTTCCTCCAGCTTGGGCGGCACGGCGGCATTCAACCGCAGTGCAGGAACAGGTGCGCGGTTCAGAATCGCCTCGAACATGGTTGCCGTACTCTCCCCACGGAAGGGCAGTTGTCCTGTGGCCATTTCATAGAGGACGACTCCAAAAGAGAACAGATCCGTGCGCGAGTCCAACTCTTTCGCCCGCGCCTGCTCCGGCGACATATAGGCCACTGTACCCAGTGCACTGCCCGGACTGGTGAGATGCTCCTCTGATTCCACGGTCGCAGCACTCATGCCAACGCTCTCCGGCTTCAGAGTGACCTTCGCTAATCCGAAATCCAGGATCTTGGCATGCCCCTGCTCGGTTACAAAAATGTTCGCGGGCTTGATGTCGCGGTGAACTACGCCCTTGGTGTGCGCCGCATTCAGAGCATCGGCGATTTCGATAGCCAGCGATAGAATCAGGTCGCTTTCCAACGCACGCCCGGCGATGCGGTGCTTCAGGGTCGCGCCATCCAGAAACTCCATGGCAATAAAAGAGCGACCATCGTGCTTGCCGATCTCGTAGATCGTGCAGATGTTGGGATGATTCAGAGCGGACGCAGCCCGTGCTTCCCGCCGAAAGCGTTCCAATGCCTGCAGATCTTGCGCGACATCTTCAGGAAGAAATTTCAATGCGACGAAGCGCCCGAGCTCGGTGTCCTCGGCCTTGTACACCACACCCATGCCGCCGCCGCCGAGTTTCTCAATGACGCGGTAGTGCGAGATCGTCAGGCCGATCATGTGTGCAAAACATGCTATGGCGGAAGCATCGGCAAGTCAATGAAAGGCGGGGCATTTGGCGGACACGCAAAGGAATTGTTGTCGTAAGATCGCGATAGCGCTCATTGACCCCTGGGTGAGGGCAATCGTCATTTCGACAAGTTAGCACCAATCAGGCGGGTGGACCGGACGAACCGTGTCCATTTTGCTCCCTCTAGCAAAACGGACGCGAAGGCTGCGCCACTCGCCCTAACTCGATCAGGCCTCGCAGCCCTGGGAAACGCTCTTTTGCCAAAATCTTGTCAAGCCCCCCTAGGGGTCGAATTCCTGCTAAGGCGTTCATTTCAAACATAAAATAAAGTTGGAAATCATGGCATTTTTGCTATAGCGGTGTGCCATACTATATCTAGAGGATTAAACGGAAGGCGCGGGCTTGACGGCTCGCGCCTTTTTTGTTTTCGTCGTACCAACCCCCCCAACAGCAGCTTTTACGCGACGTCATCCTGAGCAAAGCGAAGGATCTCGCGCGCAAGCATCACAACCGCCGTTCCTTTAAAAAGAGCTGAGAGCTGACGAAACCGACTCAATAATTTAACAACGACAACATCAAGGAGAATCAGGCGCAGGCTAACCCCTGCGCTTTTTTTATTGCCATGAAACAAAAACCTGGAATCAGAGTCCCGACCCCAACCGCGACCCCCAAAAAGCTGTTCGTGCGCAACACCAAGCGCTGCGGAGAACTCATCGAAATCGCCTTTCTCCACAAAGCTGCAGACATGGGTTTCGCGGTAACCAAGCCTTATGGCGACAGCGAGGCCTACGATTTCATTGTGGATGCGGGCAATCGGCTTTGGCGGGTGCAGGTGAAATCGGGTTCGTCGATGGTCGGGCAAGCCTATAACGTGGTCGCTCATCACCACCGTATCGGGAAAAAAACAAAAATCTCCTACACACCGGAGCAGATCGACATTCTCGCAGCCTATGTCGTGCCCCTGAAGGTTTGGTACATCATCCCGGTGCGCGCCTTCACCCCCCACATCGCTCTCTTTTTGTTCCCGCACCTACCGGGACACAATGGAAAGTACGAACAGTTTCGCGAGGCTTGGCATCTTCTGGCTTGCCTGCGGGGTGGAGAGCTTAAAGAAGGGATTGTTACGGTGCCGGGTTGTGCGTATTGTCCGGCGTCGGGGAAGGTGTGTCCAGGGTGTGTGTGGAAATAGTGGGCCACCCTTGGCCTGCCACAATGCCCCGAGGCAGTTGGATCGCAATTGGCAAACGCAGGGTCCTTCGACTTCGTAACTGGTTCGCTTTTGCGAACCAGTTGCTACGCTCAGGGTGACAGGGTTAGGGCGCTACACTTATTTATTTCTTTTCGGTTTTCTTTTCTACTTTGGCCCAGGTGTCTTTTAACGCTACTGTGCGGTTGAAGACGGGCTTGCCGGGAGCCGAGTCGGGATCGACGCAGAAATATCCCAGGCGCTCGAATTGATAGCGGCTGCCCGGTTCGGCGCTGGCGAGCGATGGTTCGAGCTTGCAGTCGGTCAGCACTTCGAGCGAATTCGGATTGAGATTCGCGGTGAACTCTTGACCCTCGTCAGTTTGGTTAGGATCTTCTTTGATGAACAGGTTTTCGTAAATGCGTACTTCGGCATCGACGGCGTGCGCGGCTGAGACCCAATGAATGGTAGATTTTACCTTGCGTCCGTCAGGAGGATTGTTTCCGCCGCGAGTTGCGGGATCATAGGTGCAGTGCACTTCAATCACTTCGCCTTGGTCGTTTTTTACAACCCCGGTGCAGGTGACGAAATAGCCGTAGCGCAAGCGGACTTCGCGTCCCGGAGACAGACGGAAATATTTCGGCGGCGGGGTCTCGCGGAAGTCATCCTGCTCGATGTAAAGCACGCGGGAGAATGGAACTTTGCGTGTGCCCGCGGACGGATCTTCGGGATTGTTGACCGCTTCCATTTCTTCGGTTTCGTGCTCGGGATAGTTGTCGATCACGACTTTCAGCGGGCGCAGTAAGGCCATGGCGCGCGGGGCACGTTTGTTGAGGTCTTCGCGAACGAAGTGCTCGAGCATGGCGAGCTCGATCGATCCGGTAGTTTTCGACACGCCGATAGCGCCGCAGAAATTACGAATCGCCTCAGGTGTATAACCGCGGCGACGAATGCCGGAAAGCGTGGGCATGCGGGGATCGTCCCAACCGCTGACGCGGCTCTCGCGCACAAGCTGAAGCAGCTTGCGTTTGCTCAATAAAGTGTAAGTCAGATTGAGCCGGTCGAATTCGATCTGCTGCGAAGGAAAAATGCCCAGCTCCCGTATAAACCAAGTGTAGAGCGGGCGGTGGTCTTCGAATTCGAGGGTGCACATGGAGTGCGTGACGCGCTCGATCGAATCCGACTGGCCGTGGGCAAAATCGTACATCGGATAGATGGGCCACTTGTTGCCGGTGCGGTGGTGGTCGGCGTGGAGGATGCGGTACATGACGGGATCGCGCAGGTTGAAGTTGGGCGCGGCCATGTCGATTTTGGCGCGGAGCACGCGGGCGCCGTCGGGGAATTCGCCGGCACGCATGCGTTCGAAGAGGTCGAGGTTTTCTTCGATGGAGCGATTGCGGAATGGGCTATCCTTTCCCGGTTCGGTCAGGGTGCCGCGGTATTTGCGGATCTGGTCGGCCTTGAGATCGTCGACGTAGGCCTTACCCGCTTTAATGAGTTGCACGGCCCAGGCGTAGAGCTGGTCGAAATAATCGGAGGCGTAGAAAAGGCCGCTCCACTGGAAGCCGAGCCACTTGACGTCTTCCATGATCGAATCGACGTACTCGGTTTCTTCTTTCTCGGGATTGGTGTCGTCGAACCGGAGATTAGTCTGCCCGCCGAATTCGGCGGCGAGGCCGAAGTCGAGACAGATGGCTTTGGCATGGCCGATGTGGAGATATCCGTTGGGCTCGGGAGGGAAACGGGTTTGCACGCGGCCGCCGTATTTGTTGGTCTTGAGGTCATCGAGAATAACGTCGCGCAGGAAGTTCGAAGGACGAGACTCGGGAGACGGAGGGACGGCAGTTGCGGTCTCGGGATTCGAGGCAGTCATAGATTTTTCAGGGGCGCAGACTGGGAAATGTTTGACACTCGCCGCCCGAACGCCCGGGACTTCAGAGCTGACCCCTGTCGAGGGTCAGAATCTCAGGTGGAAATAACACTATAACGCATCTGCGCCGCGCGGGCGTGTGAGGGTGTGTCGCGATCGGTCTTTCGCCCCTGCCGGGGCTTGTCTGGTTCCGACTTTTACCCACGGCTTACGCCGTGGGCTGCAATCTTGCGCCGCTTCGCGGCTGTCGCGTATCCCATTCGGGGTTATCGGCCGCTGTCTGGTTATGAGACACGCCGGTTCCGGTCGGCGCCGGTCAAGTATCGACGGTAATCGTGGGGTGGTTACTTCCAGGTGACTGGGGGCCGCTGGTTCTCATCGAAAGACTATTGTTTTGTCTAGGAGGGTATGAAAATATTGGGGTCGCAGATTTCCTTAATTTAAGACGGTTAAAGGGAGCGGCGGAGAACTGTTCCCAAGAGTCATGGATAGCACTACCCCCATCGCCGTGGTTATTCTGCCGGGGCTCGTCGCCCTGTTGCTCTTCCTGTTGTTCACCTACCTGTACGAGCAAAGCCGGCACCAATATTTCCGGGCGTGGCAGTTGGGCTGGGCCGCGTACACGCTGCACTATGCCCTCGATGCCTGGGTCGCGATCCGTCGACCGTCAGCATTGATTTCGTTCTTGAGTTCTTTGTTGCTGATGGCGATGGCGCTTTGCATCTTCATCTCCACGCGGCTGATGAAGCGGCAGAAATTCGCGCTGCGATGGTACGACGTGGCCGTGGGCCTGGGCGGCATTGCGTTGGCATTGTGGAATTTGAAAGGGCAGATTGTGGGTGGAGTATTTCATCCCGAAGCGGTGGCCAATCCACATTTGCCGCTGGACGTTGGTTTAGGTGTGGTGCTCTTGTATTGCTCTTTTTATTTTTATCGTTACGCGCATCGCGCCACCGTGAATTCGCTGGCCTTTACGCTGCTCGGAATTTCGCTGGCGCTGTGGGCTGTGTTGATGATTTTTGGGCAGTTGCAGAATCCATTTCTCGGGGTAGTAGGGACGGCGGAGCATTTCCTGGGCCCGATCTCACAGATGCTGCTGGGCATCGCCATGGTGATGGTGCTGTTTGAGAACGAGCGCAATGCAGTGCAGGAAAATGCGCTGGCTTTCTCCACGTTGGGTGTAGACCCCATGCGGCTGCTTTCGGCGGACGATCTGGTGCCGAGCCTGCAAAACATTTTGGAGCGACTGGTGGCGCCCTTGCCGACAGGCCGGGCGATGATCTACATTTCCGAGCGCTGGAGGACGGTTCTGCCCTCGGTGCAACGGGGATTTTCACCGGAGTTGGTCACCAAGATGGAGAAGAACGGCGCCGGGGAATATATCGCTGAACTGGCGTACCGGCGCGGCGGATTCGTGACCTTTCACAACTTCGCGGAGATGTCAGAACCGCTGCCCGCGTTTCCGGGCGCGCGCTTCGAGCAGTTTCGGCAGGTGATGGCGGAAGAAAATATCCGCAACATTACCGCTGTCAGCTTGCAGACGCGGGAGCATAACTTTGGCGTGATCATTTTTCCGCACGCGGAACGGCGCGTGTTTGGATCTTCGAACCTGCGTCTGCTGATTGGATTGGCGCTGCAGATTGGACTGACTCTCGAAAACTATGTGGTCATGCACAACGCTCAGCGCCGAACCAAGGAATATGAACTTCTAACGCAGATTGGGCAGGCCATCAGCTCGCGTCTCGATCAGGATGAGATCCTGCGGACGGTTTACAAAGAGCTGGGACAAATCTTTGACACCAGCGATTTTTATGTGGCTTTTCAAGAAGGCGAACATATCCGCTTCGAGTTCGAAGTGGAAAAAGGTGAGGTTCTGCCCAAGCGATCGAGGAAGGTCGACAATGGTCTCACCGAGTACATCCTGCGAACGGCACAGCCTTTGCTGATTCGAGCCGATCTTGAGAAAGCCCGGGAACGCCTGGGCACGACGTACGTCCCGACGCGACCCTCCAAGTGTTTCTGTGGCGCGCCCATTCTGCAGGGCGGCAAACCCGCGGGAGTCATGGCGGTCATGAGCGCGGAGCGCGAATATGTCTTCGAGCAACGCGATCTGGAAGTGATACACACGGTGGCTGGGCAGGTTTCGGTGGCCGTGGAGAATGCGCGGCTGTTCGCCGAGGAGCAACGCCGGTCGCGCCAGTTTGCATTTCTCAACAGCATTTCGAAGACTGCCATCTCCAGCGAGGACGCAGAGCAGATGCTGCTGGAGATTGTCGGACACATTCAGAAAACTTTCCTCTTCGATCATATCGGCATCGGCATTTTTGACTATGTTCGTAAAGACATCGAAATCAAGGCCGAAGCCGGCGTCACCGCCAAGGCTTTGGGTATGCGAATTCCGCTGGGCGTGGGAATTCTGGGGCGGGTGGCGCGAACTGGCGAGAGCGCGCTGGTTCAGACCACGGGCGAAGAAAACCTGCAGGGAGTGCTGGCCGATTCGCGATCTGTGCTGTGCATCCCAATCACCTATGGTGAGACCTTGCTGGGCGTGCTCAATGTTGAGAGCCGGCAGGAAGATGCATTTTCGCCTGAAGATGTGCTGATCATGAATACGCTGGCCGACCTGTTGGCAACGGCACTGCACAATTCATTCGTTTTTCAAAAGCTGCAACAAACCGCCATCACCGACGGTCTTACCGGCATCAAGACTCGGCGCTTTTTCTGGGAAGCTCTCAGTTCGGAATGGAAGCGCGCTTCCCGCTCGGGACGTCCTTTTTCGGTAGTGCTGATCGACCTCGACAAATTCAAGGATGTCAACGACACTCTCGGCCATCTTGAAGGGGACCTTGTATTGGCGCGAGTCGGCCGTTTGCTGGAGCAGAAATGCCGGCAGTCGAATGTGGTTGCGCGCTACGGCGGCGACGAATTTATCATTCTCATGCCAGAGACCGGCGTGGAGCAGGCCCAGGCGCTGGCCGAACGTCTGCGCCTCTGGCTTTCGACCGATCCCATGCTGCAAGAGCATCTGATTACTGGGAGCTTTGGCGTAGCCAGTTTTCCGGTGCATGGCTTCACCGCCGAAGAGATTATCCGGGTCGCAGATGCGGGGATGTATGTCTCCAAACATGCGGGCGGCGATCGTGTTTCGACCACCGACCAACCTGCCGACAGCGAGAGCGGTGCGGTGCAACGGCAGCTTATCTCCGGGTACATCGAAGGCTTCCTGCACCGCGAGCACACCGGGCCCGAACACCTTGACGAACTTCTGGGCACGCTCCGCAAGCTTAGCGACGAGGAGGGCGGGGACGAAGACGGCAGCGTGCAGATTCTGCGGGAAGCGGTTGAAGCGCTGGCGCGCGCTGGAGAATTGCGTGAGGTGAACGGCGTGGGTCACGGTGAAATGGTGGCTCGCTACAGCGAACTCATGGCCCGGGCTTTGGGGTTGTCCGCGGAAGAAGTTGACGACCTGGCCTACGCGGCCCGAGTGCATGACGTGGGCAAGATCTTCGTTCCTGAACGGATTCTCAACAAGTCTGGTCCGCTTAGCGACGAGGAATTCTCGTTGGTAAAAATGCACGCTCACGTGGGAGGGACAATTGTTGCCACCCTGCCGGCGAGTGAAGTGTTGCAAAAAGCGGTGGAGCACCACCACGAGTCCTTCGATGGGACTGGTTATCCGGGAGGCCTTCAGGGGGAGCAGATTCCTGTGTGGGCACGAATCCTGGCGGTCGCCGACGCTTACGTCAATATGACCACCGATCGTTCGTTTGCTCCGGCCAAGAGCAGCGGGCAGGCCTTGGCGGAGTTGGAACGGTTGAGCGGCATCCGGTATGACGGAATGCTGGTGCGCGTGCTCTTGCGGCAACTGAAAACGGAACGGGCTTCGTCGAGCTTCGGCAACTGAAATTTAATTCGCGTGATTTCGTAAAAACATCTAGCGTCCCACCTCGAGGTGCATTCATGTCTGATGGCAAGTTGGCGGCGGCGAAGGTCGGCTTCGAATGCGTCATTCCTATCCTGAGAGTGAACAGTCTCGCGGCCAGTATCCGCTACTACGTGGACGTGCTCGGTTTCAAGGTGGATTGGGGCGGTGAGGGTGAATCGACTTTTGCGTCCGTTTCCCGCGATCGCCGGGCGATTATGTTAAGTCAGGGTGAGCAAGGGGAGCCGGGGACGTGGCTCTGGATTGGCGTCGAGGACATTGAACCCCTCTTTGCAGAGTACCGTGCCAAGGGTGTGAAGTTTCGGGAGGGACCCACCAATTATCCTTGGGCGTATGAAATGAAAATCGAGGATCCTGACGGGCACGTGCTACGGTTTGGATCGGAGCCCAAGGGCGATTAGCGTGGGGACTCCAAAAGCTGGCTTTTCAAGAATTTACAAAACAGTGGGCAACCTCATTCGACCGAAAGAGGTTCCGACTTTATGAGGACATCTCGTCCGCTGATTTTGTGACCAGGAGGACGTTATGGAGTGGCGCAGCCTTACTGTATTTCTGTTTGCGGTTGCGTTTGTATTGGGGGCGCTTCCGACTAGTCTGGCGCGATCGAGCGCAGACCGGAGTTCCCCATCGAGTACTCGCGGTGCCGTTATCTACGTAATGCCAAACGCCGTTTCGAATCCGGGGCCGGGCGATAATTCGCAGGTGGTTGTGGACTCTTCGCATAACGGCAAGGAACCCCAAGTGGCGAAGATCTACCAGGAACTGCAGCACCGAAAGGAATGCCAGCCGTTCGCCGAAAACATGATTAGGGAGAAAGCGGATTATTTCCTGCTTCTGCAGCACGGGGGCGGTAAAGGGAACCGCTGGGCAGTTTCCGATAAAAACGGCGACGTGATTGCGTCGGGCGATTCGCTCCTGCTTGGGAACTCGGTGAAGGACGCTTGCCTTGCGATTGGCAAGAATTGGCAAGAGCACGCGGTCACGGCGGGAAACTAGAACTTCGACGACAGAGAGCGCCCTAGGCCGAAGCTGCGCGGTAGTGGTTTGGGTTCCTAACTAACCCGGCCGGTGGCAAATACGGCCCCTTGGAAAAATCCCCGGTTCACCACCAACAACATGTTGCCCATTTCTTCACTCAGGGAGCGGGAATCCGCTTTGCATCATGCCGCGTTTTTGGTTGCCAGTCGATAACGCTGCGGGATCATGCGTTGTCTTTTGGCAGAAGGACATTCATAGAAGGGTCGTTCGGCCAGCGTAGGACAGGCAACCTCTCCGGATGAGCCCCCTGCCTCGGCGCAAGCTGCGACCCTTTTTCGAGATTTTACGCTTATATCAGTAGGGGCCAGATCTCCCCGATTCTGTCAGGAGGGAATCCATGAAAAACCGTAAGTTTACTGCGCTAACTCTGTTGATGTTCGCTATTGCTTTCGCATGTCTAGCCAACCCAGGACTCGCACAACAAAGTCCTGCCGCTGCTCCTATCAACCTGGTAGCTGGAGTTGGTGGCCCGGTTTCGACCTCAAGCGAGTGGTCCAACTATTCGGCGCTCAACCTTGTTGCTGGGGCCTTTATCTTCCCAGCTGTAGCCAGCGTCAAAACCACGGTCTTCTACATCGGCTTCACGGCAGGAACCGAGGCAGACATCGGCAACATGGTTCTTTACACCACGAAGCGGGGAAACTCCAAAATCACGGCGGTGACGCCGGTGAAGCTAAAGGGCGTCTCCGACCCGATTATTACGCTGACCAGTAAGAAGGTCTGTCCTACGCAACCCATAAGCACGAGCAATCCCTGCGTCATTCGGATGGATCCGATAGCGCTGACGCCGTCGACCCTGTCGGACTATTACTTCGTCATGTATTTCGCGAACGACTCAAACAATGCGGAGGTTGGCGCCGCTAACTCGCAGTATCCGATCACGAGCCTTACCGGTTGGTACGAGAGCGGAGACCAAACCCAACTGAAAGCAGGCGACGCCATTCCGGCCGGTTACAGCGGGAGCCATCCGTATTTTCTGCTGTATGTTATGAGCGATTAAGGAGGAAGGGAGCGGATCTGGTCCGAGGCGGGATTTGATTCGCTCCCCGTTCTGCTGAGCGGTCCAAATTCGGAGATTGTGCGGCACAGTGGAAGGCTCTGGTTCCTCTGAAAAGCCTTGTTGCGCGCGGGGTTTCAGTGTGTTAACTTTGCCAGCTGGTGGAGTTCACTCCCCCTGCTGGAAGCTGATTTGCCGTTCTCGGGCCGAACAAGGTGGAAGATCAGGTCCGGAAGCGGATTGGTAGTTCCCCAGCCTTGATTCGGGGATGAGAATTATCTCTGGCCCTCCCACTAATTGTCTGATTCCGTAGGAGTTTGTCTTGGGCCAAAAAGCGAAGCTTCTTTTCACAGCGATTCTCTGTCTGTTCTCGTGGATGGGCATGACGCGTCTCAGCTATGCACAAACTCCGGCGTGGAGTCAGTGGGGTCAAAACGCGCAGCATACGGGAGACGTGGCAGCGAGCGGGCAGCCGCTTAAGTCTAAGCTCGCGGACCTGGTGTACGACCCCTTCGTGCAAGAGGAGATCGCGGAAAGTGGTGCGCTGCTGATGCACTATCAGGCGGCGCTGGTCAACGCACCTTACATTTTCATGGAGTTCAAGACCGGGGTGTACACCCCGTGCGATCCTCCGGGCTCGGGGAAGCCGTTTCCGTGCGGGCCGGATGCCTGGAGCGGCGAGATCTGGAACGAGACGGCGTTGCAGTGGCAGAAGGGCAACCTGGTTCCGGTGTGGAGTTTTGCGTCGGACTGGAAACCGGTTCCGAACTCGGGCACGTCCCCCTCGAACAAGTCGCTGGGAGGATGGGAGCCGCTATTTCAGCCGGCATTGTCCGGATCCTACATTTACGTTCCAGGCACTGGGGGCACGATCTATCAGCTCAATCAGAGCGACGGATCCGTCGTGGCGCAGATCAATCCATTCGGCACCGTGAATCCCAGCATATTTGTGTTTGGTCCGCTGACCGCCGACAGCGCGGGCAACATTTATTACAACGCGGTTCAAGTGCATCTCGACTGGCCGTGGGACCAGGACGCGGTTAATGCCTGGCTGGTAAAGGTCACGCCGAATGGCACTGCAACCAAGACCACCTACTCCACGCTGCTGGCGGGCGCTCCGGTGGAATGTCTCGGAACCTTCAGCGCGGCGCAGTTGCCATGGCCGCCCAGTCGAAATGCAGTGCCGCACAAAGTACCGTGCGGCTTACAGCGAGCGGCGCTAAATGTTGCGCCGGCAATTTCTGCGGATGGTTCCACCCTCTACACCGCCAGCCGCGGGCACTTTTCAGGCCGGGGTGCTTACCTGGTCGCGGTGAATACTGCCGACCTGAGCTTGCAGTGGGCGACGTCGTTGCAAAAACTCCTCGACGACGGCTGCGATGTGTTACTGCCTCGCAATGGACAGCCAGGGGGCTGCCGGCTCGGTTCGAAGATCGGCGTGGATCCAACCCAAAACACGCGGGGGGGAGGCATCATGGAGGACGAAGCCTCGGCTTCGCCCGTCGTGGCGCCTGATGGAAGCATTCTCCTCGGGGTTAACACAGCCTACAACTATGGACGCGGGCACCTGCTGAAGTTCAGCTCGAAGGGCCAGTTGCAGGCGAACTATGATTTTGGCTGGGACAGTACGCCTGCGATTTTCCCGCATGATGGGACCTATTCGGTAGTGCTCAAAGACAATCACTACGACAACGGTTCGTATTGCAACAATCCAACGTGGTGTCCCAAAGCGCCGCGCGGTCCTTATTACATTACTCAACTCGATTCCAACCTGGCGCCCGAGTGGCACTACAAAGACCCATCGGTCAACAAGAACCATCCTGATGGATTCGAATGGTGCGTGAACGCTCCTGCGGTAGACAAGAAGGGCGTCGTCTACGGCAACAACGAGGACGGATATCTCTACGCGATTCAGCAGGGCGGGACGAAAGCGCAACGGATTTTTCTCGACAAGACAATCAATGCGGGATATACGCCGGTTTCGCTCGGCAGCGATGGGACGATCTACGCGGAGAATTCTGGGCACTTGATCGCGATCGGTAAGGTGTCTGCGACAACCACGAAGGGCAAATGATGTTTGGAGTTCGCGATTTCCTAGTTCGTTGAGATTGAATCTCGCCGGATGGTGCACGAGCAGCTCGGTGTGCATCTGCTCGGGGTGCATCTGATGGTCCGCTGCCGCGACGTCTGCTAAAAGCCCGGCCCTCTGGCAACCAACGCGAGAGGGGCAGGGCGCCCCGCTTTCAGCCGGGCAACCATCTCGAACTATTTTCACAAATCGAGGTGGTTGGTGACTCGACTTCGATTTCATGCTAGAAATGCCGTGCTGCAAATTCTGCCTGTCAAGGACTCTATCAATGGGATCAATGGGAAATCCAGGGGAACGACACCTTTCCGCGAAGACTGGTTCGGCGTCGGCAGGAGCAACACTGATGTTTGTATTGGCGCTCGGCTTCGGACTGCTTATAAACCACTCCGCGCAAGCGCAGACTCTCCACGTGCTTTACAACTTCGCAGGATCGTCGGACGGCGGAGATCCCTACGCAAGTTTGATCCGGGATGCCGCAGGAAATCTCTACAGCACTTTTGGCTATGGCGGCGGCACATCCTTTTCGGGGGGAGTGTTCAAGGTCGCTCCTGACGGCACCGAAACCGTGCTGTACAGCTTTACGGGTGGGGCCGACGGTGCATTCCCGATTTCAGCCTTGGTACGGGACAGCGCAGGCAATCTCTATGGAACCACGACACAGGGTGGATCTGCCGGCGCCGGGGTAGTGTTCAAACTAGATGCCAGCGGCACCGAGACCGTGCTACATAACTTTACCGGAGGGAAGGACGGTGTAGACCCGGTTGGAGGTTTGTTGCGAGATAAAGCAGGTAACCTCTACGGCACGACTTCGCTGGGCGGTTCTTCCAACGACGGAGTGGTATTCAAGATAAATCCAACTGGCAAAGAGACGATTCTGCATACCTTCACCGGCAGCACCACCGACGGGAAATATCCTACGTACACCAGTTTGCTGATGGACACGAAAGGCAATCTCTACGGCGTCACCGAAGAGGGCGGAAGTTCGGGCGGGGGGATTTTATACAAGCTGAGTAAGAGCGGCAAATTGACTATCCTGCACAGCTTCACCGGTGGAACGACCGACGGATGCAATGTTCTGGGAGCGCCGTTCCTGGACGCGGCAGGCAATTTCTATGGCACAACTTCCTCCTGCGGTACCAACAAACTGGGAACGGTGTGGGAAGTCAGCAAGAGTGGCAAGGAGAAAGTGTTGCACAGCTTCGCCGGTGGAACGTCGGATGGCGAATATCCTCTAGCCGGTGTGATTGTGGACGCCGAGGGCAATGTGTACGGCACTACCGAGACAGGCGGCGCGTCCAACGTTGGGACGGTCTACAGAGTGAGCAAGGGGGGCAAGTTTACCCTTTTACATAGCTTCAATGGGACGGACGGGAAATACGCGTACTGTGGCCTCGTCCAGAACGCAAAAGGCACTCTGTTCGGCACGGCTCAAAATGGCGGCAGCATCGGTTATGGGACGGTGTGGAAGATTACGAAGTAAGCTGCGGTTGCACCGGGATTACCGTTATGGTACCTTTTAGAATTGTCCCGGACATCTGGAAGGGATCAGAGGGATATATGCGCCCGAAGGCGTTTCTGTCCCCGACTGCTGGCGTAGCTCAGTTGGTAGAGCATCTGATTTGTAATCAGAGGGTCGGGGGTTCAAATCCCTTCGCCAGCTCCAGCATTTGATTGAGCGCGATTCGATCGATCCGGCGGTTGAGTCGAGGCGGTTCCGGAATATAGGGCTTTGCGCGGCGCGGCGGCGTAACAGATTTTTCCCAACAGCACTCCATAAGGAACTTTTCCAAGTGTGGTGTTTGCGTGCGAGAGGATTTTCGCGCGCACTCTGTTTTTCTATTGGGCAACCGCCCGCTTGCTGCATCGGACCGCACGGGTAGGCCGGCGACCGAGACCTGAGTAATAAGGGCCGGAAGGCTCGGCATTTTTGCACAGGTGGGTGAGTGGTTAAAGCCAACAGACTGTAAATCTGTCCCTCCTAGCGAGGTACGAAGGTTCGAATCCTTCCCTGTGCACCAGGAATTTGAGGCGTTTTGCGGGCGGGAGCCCCAGTTGGAAATCCCCGAGCGGCGCGAGGGATCTGGTGAAGCGTTTAGTGGTGGCCATGGCGGCGTTCGTGGGACTGGGAATTTTGTCCTGGACGACGTTGAGTGACTCGCGAGTCCGGCTGGCGACGTTGGCAATTTTGGCGATGTTCGCATTGAAGACCTGGGTGCGCCGGGAAGATGTACTGCACCCGGACAAAGAGTAGCTGTAGAGGCGTAGCTTGCTACGTCTCCGCTGAAAGCGTTTCGCCGATGTAGCTCAGTTGGTAGAGCACTCCCTTGGTAAGGGAGAGGTCATCAGTTCAATCCTGATCATCGGCTCCAGAGTTGAATGTTTGTCGGAGTTGCGGAGGCGGCGGGAGTAACTCAGTGGTAGAGTCACAGCCTTCCAAGCTGTTGGTCGCGGGTTCGATTCCCGTCTCCCGCTCCAGAGTTTTGGTGGTCGAGACGTAGCTTGCTACGTCTCCCCAGAGAATACGGAGAGAGCTAGGCAATGGCGAAAGAGAAATTTGAGCGGAATAAGCCGCACTGCAATGTGGGGACGATTGGTCACATTGACCATGGCAAGACCACGTTGACAGCGGCCATCACCAAGGTGTTGCAGAAGCATAACCCGAAGATCGTGTTCCGATCGTTCGACTCGATTGATAATGCGCCGGAAGAAAAAGCCCGAGGGATCACGATTGCCACCGCGCACGTCGAGTACGAAACCGCGAACCGGCACTACGCGCACGTCGATTGCCCGGGGCACGCGGATTACATCAAGAACATGATCACGGGCGCGGCGCAGATGGATGGCGCAATTCTGGTAGTCGCGGCGACGGATGGTCCGATGCCGCAGACGCGTGAGCACGTGCTGTTGGCGCGTCAGGTCGGTGTGCCTTATATCGTGGTCGCGTTGAATAAGTGTGACGCGGTCGACGATCCCGAGTTGCTGGATCTGGTCGAACTCGAAGTACGCGAGTTGCTCAAGAGCTATCAGTTTCCGGGCGACGATGTGCCGGTGATTCGGCTGTCGGCGTTGGGTGCGCTGAATGGCGAAGAAAAGTGGGAAAAGCAGATTGACGCGTTGATGGAGGCGGTGGACAAGAGCGTTCCGCAGCCGGCGCGCGAGCTGGACAAGCCGTTCCTGATGCCGATTGAGGATATTTTCTCGATCTCGGGACGCGGCACGGTGGTGACGGGACGAATCGAGCGCGGCAAGGTGAAGGTGGGCGAGGAAGTGGAAATTGTGGGCTTCCGCGAGACCCGCAAGACGGTCGTGACCGGCGTCGAAATGTTCAAGAAGCAATTGGACGAAGGCTTGGCGGGAGACAACGCCGGGCTGCTGCTGCGCGGCATTGGCAAGGACGATGTCGAGCGCGGCATGGTGCTGGCGAAGGGCGGATCGATTACGCCACACACCAAGTTCAAAGCCGAAGTTTACATTCTGACCAAAGAAGAAGGCGGACGGCACACGCCATTCTTCAAAGGATACCGTCCGCAGTTTTATTTGCGAACGACGGACGTGACGGGCGTGGCGGAGTTGCCGGCGGCAACCGAGATGGTGATGCCGGGCGACAACGTCAGCCTGGTGATCGAGTTGATTACGCCGGTGGCGATGGAAAAGGGCTTGCGTTTCGCGATCCGCGAAGGCGGCCACACGGTAGGTGCAGGCACGATCAGCGAGATCGTGCAGTAGCAAGAAAAATCTGCGGCCTGCAACTTGCCGCCAGTTCTTTCTTCCCGGACAGCCGGGAGGGGTTAGCGAGAGTCAATAGTGATTGGAAACGAGAAAATTCGCATTCGGCTGAAGGCCTACGACTATCGCATCCTGGATCAGTCCACGGGTGAGATTGTTGAAACTGCCAAGCGCACCGGAGCGCAAATCGCGGGCCCGATTCCATTACCCACGATCAAGAACAAGTACTGCGTGTTGCGTTCTCCGCACGTGGACAAGAAGTCGCGGGAGCAGTTCGAGATCCGCACCCACAAGCGGTTGTTGGATATTCTGGATCCGACGCCGCAAACTGTAGACGCACTGATGAAACTCGATTTGCCCGCGGGCGTGGACGTCGAGATTAAGGCATTCGGTAAGGAACACAAATAGCTTTCAGCCGTCAGCTCTCAGCTTTCAGTTTGAAGCGAGCCCCAGCCAATAGCCACTGAGCCAAGCTGGGCGGAGAAAAAAGAAATGGCAAAGGTAACTGGAATCTTAGGCAAGAAGGTCGGCATGACGCAGCTCTTCGACGACAAGGGCGAGGTTCATCCCGCGACCGTGCTGCAGGCTGGGCCTTGCGTGATCACGCAACACAAGACGCAGACCAAGGACGGATATGTTGCCGCGCAAATCGGGCTGGTCGAGTTCGTCAAAGAGTCGCGGTTGACCAAGCCGGCCCGCGGACATTTGGGCAAGAACAATCTGCCGCCAGTTAAGTTTATGCGCGAAGTTCCAATCGAAGTCGACGAGAAAGCAGAAGCCAACGGTGACGGACTGGTAAAAGCCGGGGATCGCGTGCTGGTCGACATTTTCGACGGCGAAAAATTCGTCGACGTTGTGGGCATCAGCAAGGGACGTGGTTTCTCCGGCGTCGTCCGGCGGCATCATTTTGCCGGCGGCCCCAAGTCGCACGGTTCGATGTTTCAGATTACGGGGTCGATTGGTTCATCGGCGTTTCCGTCGCGTGTGTTTAAAGGCATGCGCATGTCTGGGCACATGGGCGTTGATCGGGTGACCGTCCGCAACTTACGCGTGCTGGGCCTCGACAAAGAGGACAACCTGCTGGTGGTCGAAGGCAGCGTGCCCGGCCCGAGGGGCGGATATCTGGTAATCACTAAGGCCAAGAAACCCCCGAGAGAGCGGCGTGGATTCGCAGGATCGGCGACGGTTGATCCTTTGAAGGCAGCCAAGCGCGCGGCCAAGAAGGCTTAACGGAATCAGGGTCAGAACGTTATCAGGACAGATCATGGCAAGCATTGACATTCACAATCTGAGCGGAGCCAAAGTCGGCAGCCTGGAGCTGGCTGACGAGGTCTTTGGCGCGGTGAACGAGGACCTGCTGTGGGAGGCGGTAAAACATTATCGCGCTGCCCACCGGGCTGGAACTCACGCGACCAAGAACAAGAAACTGGTCTCCGGAGCTGGCAAGAAACTTTGGAAACAAAAGGGCACTGGACGTGCTCGTGTCGGTTCGATTCGTTCGCCGCTGTGGCGGCATGGTGGCACGGTACACGGTCCGCAGCCTCGGTCCTATGACTACGCTTTTCCTCGCAAGAAGTTGCTGGGAGCGTTGCGTTCCGCGCTCGCTTCGAAGTTCGCGGATGGCAAATTGATCATCGTGAATGCGTTCGATGTGAAAGAGCCCAAGTCCAAACAATTCCGCGAGGCGCTGGATGCGCTCAAAGTCGACGGCACGGCATTGCTGGTTGAGGTTCCCAGGCATGAGAACCGCAATCTGGCACTAAGTTCGCGAAACCTTCATGGCGTCGAACTGGTGAACGGCAATGAGGTTCATCCTTATCATCTGCTGCGCTACGATCGGGCGATTTTCTCGCAGCCTGCGATTGAAAAGCTTCAGATTTCGCTGAAGAGTTCGATTTCGAAGCGGCAGCACAAGCCGGCGGAAGGCGAGGGAGCGGCTCCGAAAAAAGCTTCACGTTCTCCACGTCGCCGCACCCGGCACGATAAAGCGGCGGAGGTGGCCTGATGAAATCCGCATATCAAATTCTCCGGCGTCCGGTCATTACCGAAAAGGGTCTCGCCATCAAGGAAAATCAGAACACGCTGGTTTTTCAGGTGGCGACGGCGGCGACCAAGACGGAAATCAAGGAAGCTGTGCAGGGAATTTTCAAAGTGAAAGTGCATTCGGTTCGCACTGCTGTTTATCCGGGAAAAGAACGCCGGAGAGGAAAGTTTGCCGGCTACCGTCCGGATTGGAAGAAGGCGTATGTGCGGTTGAAGGCCGGAGAGAAGATGCCGGAGTACGCGCAGAATCTGTAGCAAAGAAAAGCTAGGCGCTAAGAGCTGATTTATGCCAATCAAGACTTACAGACCGACGACCCAGACGTTGCGTTATCGCACCACGCTGGTGAACGACGACATTACGAGCACGCAGCCGCATAAGCCGTTGCTCGAACCGAAGCCGCGCACCGGCGGGCGCCGCAATTCGGGCCAGACCACCATGCGGTTTATCGGTGGTGGTCACAAACGCAAGCTGCGCATTATTGACTTCAAGCGCGACAAGATCGGTATTCCGGCCACCGTGGCCACAATCGAATACGATCCCAATCGCTCGGCGCGCATCGCGTTGTTGAGCTACGCCGATGGCGAGAAGCGTTACATCTTGCAGCCCGACGGATTGAAGGTCGGGCAAAAAGTGTTGAGTGGTCCCGATGCCGATATTCTCGTGGGCAATGCGTTGCCTCTGCACAATATTCCTCCCGGCACAACGATTCACAATGTCGAGTTGAAGCCAGGCAAAGGCGCGCAGATGGTGCGTTCGGCAGGTGGCGCAGCGCAGTTGGTTGCCAAGGAAGGCGAGTACGCGTTGGTCAAACTGCCTTCTGGCGAAATTCGCAAAGTTGCGCAGGGCTGCATGGCGACGATTGGCCAAGTCGGCAATCTCGATCACGAAAACATTACGATCGGCAAAGCCGGACGCTCGCGGTGGCTGGGCAAGCGACCGCACAATCGGGGCGTTTCGATGAACCCAGTCGATCACCCGCACGGCGGCGGTGAAGGCAAAACCTCAGGGGGCCGTCATCCGGTGACTCCGTGGGGGCAGCCGACCCGCGGATACAAGACACGGAATAACAAGCGTACGGATGCATTTATCGTCAACCGGCGCGGCAAGAAATAGGATTAGAACTTATGGCACGTTCAACAAAAAAGGGACCATTCGTCGATGGCTTCCTGCAAACGCGAGTAGAAGGCATGAACTCGCGCAACGAGAAGAAAGTGCTGCGCACCTGGTCGCGGCGCTCAACCATTATTCCGGAAATGGTGGGCCACACTATTGCTGTCCACAACGGCAAGAAGTTTATTCCGGTCTATATCACCGAGAATCTGGTCGGCCACAAGCTGGGCGAGTTCAGTTTCACCCGCCAGTTTAAGGGACACTCGATGCGGGCGGCGACTGAGACAGCAGCCAAGCCAGCTGGCATCCCCGGTGGACCGGGCGCTCCGGGTCCAGCGGCGGGAGCGCCGGCAGCCCCGGCGCCGAAGGCGTAAAGGAGACGCAGAATGGAATTTCGAGCTCAAGCACGTTTCATGCGCGTCTCGCCGCAAAAGGCTCGCCTGGTGCTGGATTTGATCAAGGGCCGCCGGGTGGAGGATGCGCTCAACACGCTGATCTTCACTAAGAAGCGGGTCGCGGCCACGGTTGAGAAGTTGCTGCGTTCGGCTCTGGAGAATGCCAACTATCTGAGTTCGGAAAAAGGCATTGACGTTGACGTCGACAAGTTATACGTGAAGCGGGCGGTCGCCAACGATGGGCCGCGGATGAAGCGCATACGTCCGGCGCCCATGGGCCGCGCTTATCACTACGTACGGCGCATCTCGCATATCGAGATCGAACTGGCGGAGCGGGGGAAAGATGGCGAGGCGCTGGCCAATGTGGTTGGCGCGGAGAGAGTCAGCGGCACGTCGTCGGGAGCTTCGAAGCCCCGAGCTAAAGGCAAAGCAAAAGTCTCGGCGGGGAAAAGCAAGATCAAGCCGGCCAAGAAATTTGCAGGAGCACGGTAGGATTCGTCAGAGCGGTTTAGGAGAGACGATGGGACAAAAAGTTCATCCTTATGGTTTTCGACTCGGCTACACCAAGCCGTGGAAGTCGCGCTGGTTTGCCGAGCGTGATTACGACACGCAGTTGCTCGAAGACGTCAAGCTGAAGAACGAGCTGAAAGATAAGCTCAAGTCGGCAGGCGTCAGCTCGATCGAGATCGAGCGTCCGGGTAACAAACTGCGCGTCATTATCAAGACCGCACGTCCGGGAATTATTATCGGACGCAAGGGCGCCGAGATCGACAAGCTCAAAGCAGATGTGCAGAAGCGCATGAATGGCCGCGAGATTTATATTGACATTCAGGAAGTGCATAAGCCGGAACTGGACGCGCAGCTGGTTTCGGAATCGATTGCGCTTCAACTCGAAAAGCGCGTAGGTTTCCGGCGCGCCATGCGCAAAGCGGTAGATTCCGCGCTGCGCTTTGGGTGCAAGGGAATTAAAGTTCGGGTCAGTGGCCGTTTGAATGGAAATGAAATCGCCCGCTCTGAATGGTATTTGCAGGGACGTTTGCCGCTCCACACGTTGCGTGCTGATATCGATTACGGTTTCACTGAAGCACGCACTACTTACGGCGTGATCGGCGTGAAGGTGTGGGTATACAAAGGCGAGATTCTACCCGCGGCAAAGAAACGCGAACCCCAGCAAGTCGGGGGAGCATTCTAGGGAATTTCTTGTAAAGACGTAGCTTGCTGCGTCTCGAGCTAAGAGCCAGAAGCTAAGGGCCAATTTATGTTGATGCCAAAGAAAGTAAAGTACCGCAAGCAGCAGCGCGGACGCATGACCGGCAAAGCCTGGCGCGGTAGCGAGCTGGCTTTCGGGGATTTTGGACTGAAGGTGCTGGAGCCAGGCTGGATTACCGACCGGCAGATCGAAGCCAGCCGGGTTGCTATGACGCGGTTCGTCAAGCGCGGCGGGAAGATCTGGATTCGCTTATTCCCGGACAAGCCGGTCACCAAGAAGCCAGCCGAAACCCGTATGGGAAAAGGCAAAGGAGCGCCCGATCACTGGGTCGCGGTGGTTCGTCCGGGCAAGATCCTTTTCGAAATGGAAGGGGTCACGCCGCAGGATGCTTCGGAAGCCATGCGCCTGGCTTCGCATAAGCTGCCTTTGCGCACCCGGTTCGTGAAGCGGGAATCGGCGGCGCACTGACATTTGCTAACGGCGAGAATGAAAACTGGGATTGCTTTATGAAATCAGAAAAAATACGCAACTTGACCGACGATGAGCTTCGCCATCAGGAGCGCGATCTCAACGATCAGCTCTTCAAGCTGAAGTTCCAGCTCAACATGGGCCAGACGGAGAGTCTGAAGAAGCTTCGCGGCATGCGCCGCGACATCGCGCGGGTGAAGACCATCGGGCGTGAGCGCGAACTCGCCGCCAGTAAAACGGAGAGCAAGTAATGCCAGACACAAAAACACAACAAACCCAGCCAGCTGACGCGGGCCGGCGCAAGGAAGTGGTTGGTGAAGTGGTCTCCAACCGAATGAAGAAGACTATCGTGGTTTCCGTCGTGCGCAAAAAGTCGCATGCGTTTTATGGCCGCGTGGTTTCGAAAGCGAAGAAGTTCTACGCCCACGATGAAAAGAACGAAGCTCGCATCGGCGATGTGGTCCGTCTGGAAGAGACCCGTCCGCTGTCCAAACTGAAGCGCTGGCGGCTCAAACAGATTGTTCGTAAGACCGCGCTGGTGCCTGAGGTTGCCGTAGACGTTAAGTAAGCGCAGAGCCTTGAGGGGGACTGAATTATGGCCGTGATGATGAGAACTTGGCTCGAGGTCGCCGACAACTCTGGCGCCCGCAAACTGCAGGTCATTCTGCCTCTGGGCGGTTCGACCGGACTGCGGGCTGGCTTGGGCGACGTGGTCACCGCCAGTGTGAAAGAGGCTTCCCCCGACGGGCAGGTAAAGAAGGGGACGGTCGTGAAAGCAGTGATTGTGCGCACTCATAAAGAATATGGACGCCGAGACGGCACCTATATCCGATTCGATGAGAATGCGGCGGTGCTGATCAACGAAGCGGGCGAGCCGGTGGGAACCCGCGTTTTCGGACCGGTAGCCCGCGAACTGCGCGAGAAAAAGTTTCTGAAGATTGTGTCACTGGCGCCAGAAGTACTCTAGAGACGTAGCCAGCTACGTCTCTACCGCGAGTAAGTGGAAGGGTTTGAAATGAGAACAGTGAGTACCGAACATAAGCGAGTTGATATCCGGCGGAACGATACCGTGAAGGTGATTACCGGCCGGGACAAGGGCAAGGAAGGCCGCGTACTGCGCGTGTTTCCGAACGACAACAAGATTCTGGTCGAACACGTCATGATCGTGAAAAAGCACGTTCGCCCCAACCCGCAGCGCAACGTGAAGGGCGGAATCGCCGAGCAGGAGAGCCGCATCGCCCTTTCGAACGTGCAGTTGGTCTGCGGGACTTGCGGGCCTGTGCGCATCGGTCATGAAATGCGTGGCGACCGCAAGGTGCGGGTGTGCAAGAAGTGTGGAACGACGCTGGATAAATAGCCGTCAGCTCTCAGCTTTCAGCACGAAGGCAAGAGTTTGAAGAGCTTACGAACTGGACAAAGATCTTTCGCTGAAAGCCGAGAGCTGACGGCTGAAAGCTTTTCCGAGAAGGCAAGTTAGCAATGGCAAAAGATAAAAAAGAGAAAAAGGGTGGGCAGCAGGAAGAGCAGAAAGCTCCCGCAGTCGCGCGTCACAGCGCCAAAGAGACGCCGCGGCTGAAGGCGCGCTTTCAGAAGGAAGTTGCGCCCACGCTGATGAAGGAATTCGATCTGAAGAATCCCATGGCCGTGCCGCATCTGCATAAGATCGTGGTCAACATGGGTGTAGGCGAAGCTACGCAGAATGCCAAGATTCTCGATCCAGCAGTGAATGAGCTGGGCCAGATTACCGGCCAGAAGCCGGTGGTGACGCGGGCCAAGAAATCCATCGCGGCCTTCAAGGTGCGCGAGGGCCAGGCAATCGGTGCCATGGTCACGCTGCGCGGCGACCGCATGTACGAATTCTTCGACCGGCTGGTGAATGTTGTGCTGCCTCGCGTGCGCGACTTCAAAGGAGTTTCAACGAAGTCGTTCGATGGTCGCGGGAATTACACCCTCGGCTTGCACGACCAGTTGATTTTTCCGGAGATCGATTACGCCAAGGTGGACAAGCAGAAGGGCATGAACGTCACGATTGTGACCACGGCCCGCAGCGACGACCAATCGCGGGCGCTGCTCCGCCATCTCGGCATGCCCTTCCGGGCGTAGGAAAGCAGGAATTGAGAGATTGAATCATTGAGCCATTGATTTGCGTACAAAAAGAAAGGTTTCATGACTACTGCGAAACGAGTTAAGGACAAGAAAATCCAAAAGACGTTTCAGACGGCGCGCGACAACAAAGAAAAGCGGCCCAAGTTCTCCACGCGAAGGCACAACCGCTGCCAGATCTGCGGACGCCCGCGCGCGTTTCTGCGCAAGTTCGGCATCTGCCGTTTGTGTTTCCGGGGATTGGCGTTGCGTGGCGAGATTCCCGGAGTTTCAAAGTCGTCCTGGTAGAGATTGTTGGGAAGGGCACGGCTTCAGCCGTGCCGCAAAGAGTGCCTGACGATGCGGGCTTTTGCCCCTTAGGTTAGGCGGAATACGTCGCCGCTGGTTCTTCGGCGCAAAGCAAGAATGGCCGAAGCAAACGAGTGATTGAGGAGAAGGAACGCATGAGGTTGACCGATCCGGTCGCAGATATGCTGACGCGAATTCGCAATGCGATTAGCGCCCGGCACCAGAAGGTGGATATTCCCGCTTCCAAGCTGAAGCTGGAGATTGCCCGCATCCTGAAGGAAGAGGGTTATATCTCGAACTTCAAGGCAACAGAAGAGGAAGGGCACAAGATCCTGCGTGTCTACCTGAAGTATGCCAACAACAACGAGGCGGTGATCTCGAATGTAAACCGCGTCTCGCGGCCGGGTTGCCGGGTGTACGTGCGGCGTACCGAGATTCCCCGAGTTTTGGGTGGGCTTGGCATCAACATTCTCACCACGCCCCGCGGGGTGATGACCGGACGTCAGGCGCGCAAGCAGGGCCTGGGCGGCGAGTTGCTCTGCGAAGTTTGGTAAGGACGCAGCTTGCTGCGTCTGAGACGTTGCGAGCGACGTCTCTATAGCGAGAGGCTGAGAGCTGAATTTATGTCACGAATTGGAAAAAAACCGATCCCGCTTCCCAAGGGAGTTACGGTCAAAATTGAGGGCGACACGGTTGCCGTCCAGGGTCCGAAGGGCAAGCTGGACACGCACCTGCCTGCCGGGATTAAAGTCCAGCAACAGGACGGAAATCTAGTGGCGATCCGCGAAAATGATTCGCAAGCCGCTGTGCATGGTTTGGCGCGTGCCCTGGTCAACAACGCCGTTGAAGGCGTCACCAAGGGATGGACCCGCGACCTTGAAATCGTCGGCATTGGCTACCGCGCCGAAATGAAGGGCAAGAACACGGTCGTGTTCAGTCTTGGCTATTCGCATTTGATCGAGTATCCGTTGCCCGTCGGTATTGAAGCGACGGTGGATCCCAAGCAGACCAAACTGAGCGTCACCGGAATCGATCGCCAAAAAGTCGGACAGGTGGCCGCAGAAATGCGCAGCCTGCGTCCACCCGATCCGTACAAAAATAAAGGTGTGCGCTATGCGGGCGAGCGCTTGAAGAAGAAAGTGGGCAAGACCGGAGCGAAATAGTTAGTAAGGACCAAGACAATGCTTACGCGAACATCAAAAAATACGAACCGGCGTCACGTACACGAGCGCATCCGCAAGAAGATCCTCGGAACTTCCGAGCGGCCGCGCCTGAACGTTTACCGGTCGCTGAACCACATCTACGTGCAATTGATCGACGATTTGCAGGGCAACACCGTAGTCTTCGCCCATTCCGCAGAGGGCAAAAAGGGCGAACGGCGCACCGGCGGAAACGTAGCCTCGGCCAAGGAAGTCGGCAAGCTGATTGCCGAGCGCGCGAAGGCAAAGGGAATCAGCAAAGTTGTGTTCGATCGTGGCGGTTATATTTATCACGGGCGAGTCAAGGCTTTAGCTGACGCAGCACGCGAAGCCGGCCTACAGTTCTGAGATTTGTGCGGGACCGGGTCTTGAATCCGGTCAGGCCGGGCGAAGCTCGGCGGAGAGAAGAAATCGAAGAATGCCAACAGTCATTAAGAAGCTTGATGCGGGTTCCTACCAACTGAAAGATCAGGTGGTGGCCATTAACCGAGTCACTAAAGTGGTCAAGGGAGGCAAGAATCTTTCCTTTGCCGCTCTGGTCGTCGTTGGAGATCCCAGTTCTGCCGTGGTCGGGTATGGCTCGGGGAAAGCGAAAGAAGTTCCTCAAGCCATTCGTAAGGGAATTGAGTCGGCGAAGAAGAATCTGATGCGGATCAACCTCACCCAAACCAGCATCCCGCACATTGTGTTGGGGCGCTTCGGGTCGGGGATGGTTCTCCTGAAGCCCGCGCCCGAAGGCACGGGTGTGATCGCCGGCGGAGCTGTGCGCGCCGTCATGACTTCGGCGGGTATTCAGAATGTGCTGACCAAGTCGATTGGGACAACCAATCCGCACAATGTCATTAAGGCGACGTTTGATGCCCTGAGGAAACTGAAGAACCGGGCAGATGTGGCCGCGCTACGCGGCAAGACTGCAGAAGAGTTGTAAGACGGAGTCTGAAATGACGGCAAAGAAATCAACTGAGGGCGGCGGAAAGATCCATTTAAAGTGGGTGCGTTCCGCGATTTGCGCCCCGACAAAACAGAAGCTGGTAGTTAAAGGATTGGGTTTCACGCGATTAAACCAGGTGATTGAGCGTCCCGACAACTCCGCGATTCGCGGAATGGTCGCCAAGGTCCCACACCTGGTTGAGATCGTGTAGTAGCTGAAGGCTAAGAGCTGAGAGCTTCATTATGAATCTGTCGAATATTCGAGCACCAAAGAAGGCGAACTCCGGTAAGAAGCGCGTCGGCCGGGGTATGGGTTCCGGCATGGGCAAAACCTCTACCCGCGGACATAAAGGCCAGCGTTCGCGCAGCGGTTCGCGCATGATGCGCGGCTTTGAAGGCGGACAGATGCCGCTTCATCGCCGCATGCCCAAGCGCGGATTCACCAACATCTTCCGCAAAGAATTCAACATCGTGAATCTGGAAAAGCTGGCCGGGCTCGGTGAGACCACAATCACCCCCGAAGTGCTTCGTAAGGCTGGCGTCATCAGCACCAAACACCCGGTGAAGATCCTTGGCGACGGAGAACTTTCAATCGCCCTTACCGTACACGCGCACAAATTCTCCAAGTCGGCTCAAGAAAAAATCACTAAAGCGGGCGGCAAGTTCGAGGTCTTGCAGTAATGTTTGAGAAATTAGCCAACATCTTTCGCATCCCCGACCTGCGCAAGCGAATTCTTTTTACTCTGGGATTGTTGGCGGTTTACCGGCTCGGTGGGCACATTCCCACGCCGGGCGTAAATGCGGACAAGCTGCAGCAATTCTTCGAACAGAACAAGGGCACCTTCCTGGGTTTCGTCGACTTGTTTTCCGGCGGCCAGCTACGCCGCCTCACGATCTTCGCGCTTGGCATCATGCCATACATCACGGCGTCGATCATTCTGCAGCTTTTGACGGTGGTCTATGAGCCGCTGGCGAAGTTGCAGAAGGAAGGTGAACTGGGACGCAAGAAAATCACCCAGTGGACGCGATATCTCACCGTCATTTTGAGCGCGGTTCAGTCGCTCGGCATTGCCATCAGTCTGGAAAAGTCAGGCGATTTCGTAGTCAACCCCGGCGTTCCGTTCATCCTGATGACCATGCTGACCCTGACCACGGGCAGCGCATTCATCATGTGGCTGGGCGAGCAGATTACGGAACGCGGTGTCGGCAACGGCATGTCGCTCCTGATTTTCGCCGGCATTGTTGTCGGCCTGCCTCGCGGCGTCGCCGACCTGATCGACAAAGTCCGCACTGACGCCTGGGGAGCCTTTACCGCGCCGGCTATGATTCTGCTCGTGGGCATCATGGTTCTGGTGGTCGCGTTCATCGTCTATGTGGAACGCAGCGAGCGCCGCATCCCGGTGCAATACGCGAAGCGCGTGGTCGGACGCAAAGTCATGGGCGGCCAGTCTACGCACCTTCCCCTGCGCGTGAATGCCGGCGGTGTGATGCCGGTGATTTTCGCCTCTTCCATCCTCACCATGCCTCAGACCATGGGATATGGCTTGCGCAACAACCGTTACTTTGGCGACCTGATTCACTGGCTGGGCTGGGGCGAGCCGCTCTACACATTTCTGTATGCCGTGGGAATTATTTTCTTCGCCTACTTCTATGTCTCGATTGTCTTCAACCCCAACGAGGTCGCCGACAACATGCGGAAGTATGGCGGGTTCATTCCCGGCATCCGGCCGGGCAAGCGCACTGCCGATCACATCAACGAGATACTGACTCGAATCACACTCGTTGGCGCTTTGTACCTCATCATCATTTCTTTTATTCCAGAGTGGATGATCACAGGAATCCACTTGAATCACCTGTACGGGCCGATCGGAGCGTTTTTCGAACGGCTGCCTGCTTGGGTGACAAACGGTTTAGGCGTAACGTTTTATTTCGGCGGCACATCGCTGTTGATCGTAGTTGGCGTGGCGATGGACACGGTGACACAGATCGAAGCCCAGCTGATCATGCGCCATTACGACGGATTTACCCCACGCAGCGGACGTATTCGCGGCCGCCGTAGTTGGACATAAGGAAAGTTTGAGGTTGCCGTACCGCCCGGTCGGCGGGTGGTGATGGAGCTGGCCGCGTGCGCCTGGAAGCAGGGAACGTACTAAGGTCAGTTCGATGGAAACCTCGCAAAACATCGGGCCGGTAGTGCTGCTCGGTCCGCCGGGCGCCGGCAAAGGCACACAAGCCAAGCGGATTGCCGAACACTATAGAATCCCGCAGATCTCCACCGGAGACATTCTGCGGGGGAACGTGCAGCGTGGCACCGAGTTGGGCGTGCAAGCCCAAGCCCTGATGGCGCGCGGCGAACTCGTTCCCGACGATCTGGTTTGCGATATGGTGGCTTGGCGTGTTCGTGATGCGGATTGCGAGCGCGGATTCATCCTTGACGGATTCCCGCGTACCGCCAGACAAGCGGGCTGGCTGGATGCTTTTTTTGAGAGCGAGATCTTTGAAAACTCACACGGTGGCAAGTGCTGCTTGCCAATTGTGATCCGCATCGACGTAGACTATAATCAATTGGTAAAGCGGCTCACTGGACGCAGGACTTGTCTCGCCAACGGACACATCTATAACGTCTACTTCCAGCCACCTCGCGTCCCGGATATCTGTGATATTGACGGTTCTCCGCTGGTAATCCGCAGCGATGATCGCGAGGAAGTGATCCGGGAGCGTCTGCAAACGTATGATGTGCAGACCCGGCCCGTGGCGGAATACTATGAGCTGAAGGGGCGCCTGGTTCCGGTGAATGGCGACTTGCCGGTAGGCGAAGTCACGGGACAGATGTTCTGGGTGATTGAGCATCGGGATGGCAATTGTCTGTAAATCGACGGCCGAAATTGAGCGTATGCGGGCGAGCGGTCGCATCGTTCGCGAAGTGCTCGATCATGTTCGCGCGCTGGTAGCGCCGGGCGCTACGACCATGGATTTGGAACGCGCCGCTGAGAAAAAGATCCAGGAACTGGGCGCGAAGCCAGCGTTCAAGGGTTATTACGATTATCCTTGCGTGCTTTGCACCTCAGTGAATGAAGAGATCGTGCACGGCATCCCATCGGAAAAACGGGTGCTGAAAGCGGGCGACATTGTTTCCATCGATTGCGGTGTAGTCCTCGACGGATATTACGGGGACGCGGCGATCACAGTGCCGGTCGACGAGTCGGTCAAGCCGGAAGTTCGCAAGCTGCTCGAAGTGACCGAAGCCTCGTTATACAAAGGCATCGAGCAGATGCGGGTCGGCAATGCAGTCGGAGACGTTGGCGCGGCGGTGCAGGAATTTGTCGAAGCCAATGGCTTCAGCGTGGTGCGCGAGTTCGTCGGGCACGGTATTGGAACCAAGCTTCACGAAGAGCCGCAAGTGCCGAACTTCGGAGCCCGCGGACATGGCGCCCGGTTGCGTGAAGGCATGGTTCTCGCAATTGAACCGATGGTAAATTTCGGCAAGCCCGGGACCCGCGTGTTGGACGACAAGTGGACGGCGGTCACCGCCGACGGCAGCTGCAGCGCGCATTTTGAACATTGCGTAGCGGTGACAAAAGAAGGACCGATGATTTTGACGCAGTGAAGCAGCTATCAGCCATCAGCTCTCAGCTTTTGACAGAGAACTGATAGCTGACAGCTGATAGCTGAAAGCTGCCAAGGAGTGCATGAGCAAAGAAGACGCGATTGAGGTGATGGCAACGGTTCTTGAGCCGCTGCCCAATGCCATGTTCAAAGTCGAACTCGAAAACAAGCACCAGGTACTGGCGCACGTTTCGGGCAAAATGCGCAAGAATTTCATTCGCATTCTGCCAGGCGACAAAGTCGCTGTCGAGCTTTCGCCCTATGACCTGAATCGCGGACGCATTGTGTACCGCTATAAATAAGAGTTGTCATCCCGAGCGAAGCGAGGGATCTCGGTCCTTTGGCGGCCCGGGGAAAACCAAGATTCCTCGTCACTTTCGCTCCTCGGAATGACAGAACAAGGAACAATTTATGAAAGTACGAGCATCAGTCAAGAAAATTTGCGACAAGTGCAAGGTCATTCACCGCAAGGGTGTAGTGCGAGTGATCTGCGAGACTTCCAAACACAAGCAACGCCAGGGATAAACGGATAACGGATAAAGGACAAACATGGCACGAATTGCAGGCATCGACCTTCCGCGCACCAAGCAGATTAACATTGCGCTGACCTACATCTACGGAATCGGCAATCCGCGCGCCGCCCGCATTCTCGATCAGGCCAAGGTCGAACCCATGAAGAAGGTTCAAGACCTGGGCGAGGACGAGGTCAACCGCATCCGCCAGGTCATCGAAGCCGAGGGTCTGGTTGAAGGCGATCTGCGCAAGGAAGTTTCGATGAACATCAAGCGGCTCATCGAAATCGGTTCCTACCGTGGCTATCGCCATCGCCGAAATCTGCCGGTCCGTGGACAACGCACCCACACCAATGCCCGCACCCGAAAGGGTCCGCGCAAAGGCACGGTAGCGGCAAAGAAGAAGACAGCGACGAAGACGTAAAATCAGCGGTTGGCTTTTAGCTCTTCGCCGTGAGCTTAATCGCGACGGTTTTGGCTAAAGGCTAACGGCAAGAAGCTAAGAGCTGAGAATCCTATGGCAAAACCAGCAGCAGCCGGCGGCCCCGCGGCGCCAGAGAAAAAAGGTAAAAAGAAGACGTTCAAGAAGAAGGAGCGCAAGCACGTCTCGCACGGCATTGCGCACATCCAGGCTTCGTTCAACAACACGATCGTGACCATTGCCGATCAGGCCGGGAACGTGCTTTCGTGGAAGAGTTCCGGCTCGCTGGGATTCCGCGGATCGCGCAAAGGCACGCCATTTGCCGCGCAGCAAGCAGCGTCGAACGCCGCCGTCATGGCGCGTGATCACGGCGTGCGCAGCGTCGAAGTGCGAGTCAGCGGCCCCGGTTCGGGACGCGAGTCCGCGATTCGCGCGTTGGCCGCCTCCGGCATCGAAGTGCGCAACATCAAAGACGCCACGCCGATCCCGCACAACGGCTGCCGTCCGCCAAAGCGCCGTAGAGTTTAGAAGTCGACGGTTGGCCTTTGGCTTTTAGCTAGGGGCTAACGGCTAGAAGCTAATAGCTATTAACGTCCGGGACGAAGGGTGAAGCCAAACCTGTAAACCGGTCATCTAAAGGAGAAGCAACTTGGCACGTTATACCGATCCCGTCTGTCGTCTCTGCCGCCGCGAGGGCATGAAGCTGTTCCTCAAAGGCACCAAATGCTTCAGCGATAAGTGTCCCATCGAGAAGCGCAATTTTGCTCCCGGCCAGCACGGCAAGGACCGCAAGTCGAAAGTCGTGGGTTACGGCCTGCAACTGCGCGAAAAGCAGAAGACCAAGCGCATTTATTTCGCCCAGGAAGGCCAGTTCCGAAACTATTTCGAGAAGGCCGCGCGCACCAAGGGCGTCACCGGCGAACTGCTCCTGCAACAGCTTGAGCGGCGCCTCGACAACGTTGTCTACCGGCTGGGATTCGGTGTCTCGCGCCGTCAGGCACGCCAGTTAGTGCGTCACGGCCACGTTCAGGTGGATGGCCGCAAGGTCAACATTCCCTCGTACCAGGTAAGCGTCGGCGAGGAAATCGCCATCCGCGAGGGCAGCCTAAAGTTAGCGATTCTGGAGCCGGCAAAAGAGTTTGCCAGCCATCAGAACGCCCCGACGTGGCTGGAGATCGATCGCGACAATTACAAGGGCAAAGTTTTGTCGTTGCCGAAACGCGAAGACATTCATCTGCCAGTAAATGAGCAGTTGATCGTCGAACTATATAGCAAGTAGCGCAGTCGTTCGTCGTCAGTTGGTCGTTAGCCGAGACCAACCAACCGCGACTAAAAACCGTCGTCATCCTGAGCGAAGCGAAGGATCTCGCGTGTAGCATCAGATTTTTTCTGGTCCACATTTCGAGCCAGATCAGCCTGTCCCGACGCTAGACCTGAACGCATCACGGACCAGTTCAGGGAGTCAGGACTGAGCCAAACGGCCGAAGGAGAATAACAAATGCTGTGGAAAGGTTTTCAAAAGCCAAAACGTCTAGCGGTCGATACTCAGACCCTCACCGATAAGTACGGAATCTTCTGGGCCCAGCCGTTTGAACGCGGCTTCGGCACCACCATCGGCAACGCCCTCAGGCGCGTGCTGCTGTCTTCCATCGAAGGAGCTGCAGTCACCGCGGTGAAGATCGAAGGCGTGCTGCACGAATTCCAGTCGATCCCCGGCGTGGTCGAAGACGCCACCGACATCATCCTGAACCTGAAGCAGATTCCGTTCAAGCTCAGTGGCGACGCGCCCAAGGCCATCTACCTGCGCGCCGACCAACCAGGCGTGGTCACGTCAGGAATGATCGAGGCCGACGCCGACGTCGAAGTACTCGACAAAGATGTCTACGTTGCCACCGTCAGCGAAGGCGGCAAACTCGATATGGAAATGCGCCTCAAGCGCGGCCGCGGCTACACCTCCGCCGATAAGAATTTCGACGAAGACCTCGGCATCGGTTTCATTCCCATCGATTCCGTTCACTCCCCGGTTCGCAAGTGCAACTACACCGTGGAAGCCGCGCGTCTCGGGCAGATCACCGACTACGACAAGCTCACGCTCGAAGTCTGGACCAACGGCTCCATCACTCCAGCTGATTCCATCGGCCTGGCGGCGAAGCTGCTGAAGGACCACATGAACATCTTCATCAACTTCGAGGAAGATATCGAGACGTCGACCTCGTCCGAAGAGCGCAAGCCCGAAATCAAGAACGAGAACCTCAACCGTTCCGTCGAAGAACTCGAGCTTTCTGTGCGCAGCTACAATTGCCTGAAGAATGCAAACATTCAGTCGATTGGCGAACTGGTGCAGAAGACCGAAGCCGAAATGCTCAAGACGAAAAACTTCGGCCGCAAGTCGCTGAACGAGATCAAGGAAATTTTAGGCACCATGGGATTGAGTCTGGGAATGAAGATCGACGAGCAGGGCAACGCTGTACCCGGCCCGACGTCGAACCAGATTCTACCCGCGTCAGCCTACGGGAACGATAACGATCTGTAATGCTTGTGTGGGGACGGGCGACCGTCCCCAAAGTTTTTGTCATTCCGACTAATTTTTGTCATTTCGAGCGCAGCGAGGAATCTGCTTTTCCTTCGCGCCGGAACAAAGGATTCAGCCATGCGCCACAAAGTAGCAGGATGGAAACTGGGACGTAACACCGCGCACCGCCGCTCCTTGCTGCGCAATCTGGTCACTTCGCTCATCCTCGAAGAGCGAATCGAGACCACCGTGCCCAAAGCCAAAGCCATGCGCCCGCAGGTCGAGAAAATGATCACGCTCGGCAAGCGCGGAGACCTCTCCGCCCGCCGCCAAGCCCTGGCTTACCTCATGACCAGCGCCGCCGTCGACAAACTGTTCGACACCATCGGACCCCGCTTCGGCGATCGTAATGGTGGCTACCTGCGCATCGTCCGCACCGGATGGCGCAAAGGCGACGGCGCCGACAACGCCTTCGTCGAACTGCTAGGCAGCGAGAAACTGCTCGATGAAAAACGCCAGAAGCGCAGCGAAGCCCGCTCCAAGCGCGCCGAGGAAACCAAGCGAGCCATGGAAGAGGCCGAAAAGCAGCAGGGAGTTGAACACCCGGTTCCAGGCGCCGAAGGCGAAGACAAAATCAAGTAGAAGCTCCCCTAAGCAGCTGATATGGCACCGAGACGCTGATTTCGCAGAGAGGGAGAGCGACTCGGGACGCCATTCGTACATGTCCTTGTGCGGGTCACCGCGGTAATCTATCCCCAATTCCTTGGCCCGGTACACTTGCATTAGGATATGGGCTTTTCCCGTGTACAAATCGCGATCGCCGTGGGTGCCGGCGTTCTCGTTCTCATGATCTTTTTTGGCTACTTGATGTGGCTGAATGGTCAGGGCCCGGTGCTCTCCCGCTCCGAGGATCGCGATCCCCTTTCGGGCACCCCGAATTCCATCGACCTCAATCCCTTGCGCGACCGCACTACCGAGCGGCTGGCCACGAAATATCTCGATGCCATGCGCGATGGACACTGCCAGGAACAATTGGCTGACTGGGAAAAAGACTATCGCAAGAAGTATGCCGCTTTCATTTGCTCTTCCGAAGCCCAACATCCCTTGGTTTCGTGGAAGGTAGTGGATTGGGAAGATGCCCCACCCCTCCGCATCCTGCACTACCGCGGCAAGCGCCTGAACGCTCCCGGCCAATCGGGAACCTACAAAGAGTTGTTCTCAGTGACTCTGGAGAACAAGGACAGCGGGTGGGTAGTCACGAAATACGACGCCATGTATTGATCCGTCATCCCACAAAATGATTTGAGTGGGAGACGGCTTCACGGGCAGCCGAACCTTTCCAACCCATCGAATTCTTTCAGACGCATCGAAGGGAAGGGCACGAGTTTACTCGTGCCGCAAAGGTTTTCGAAAACGATGTAAGACATCGCCTAAAGCCACACGCCTTCAAGGCCTCAGCCGCCAGCATAGCCCTCAGTCGCTGGCAGCCATCACGCGCCGCGGTTTCCGGCTCAAATAAAGAAATATCAGAACCTGCGCCGTGAACGCCGCAAAGCTATCCAATAAGACATCACTGATTTTGCCAGTTCTCGAAGGGATGAAAGTCTGGTGCCACTCGTCGAGGCTCGCGACCAGCGCAGACATGAAGAACGCAATCGCGGCCCAGCGCAGCGCCCATCGCGGAGCCCACGGCAGACGAAGCGTGGCACGCCAGGCGCGAAACAGAAAGAAGCTTAAAGTAAAGTAGCCGACGAAATGGCCAGATTTTCGGATGTAGTGATGCACTACCTCAAAGGCGGTCGGATCCAGGCCCATCAAAAAGTGAAGGATCGGATAGAGAAACCGGCTCGTGTGTTCCGCCGAAAACGTGTCGGTAGACTCGATCGCGATCAGCCCGATCCATAAGAGCGCGGCAATCCACGTTTTGATTAATTGCTTTTGATCCGGGGTCAAGACCGAGCTTCCCCTGCTGATTGGAAAAACATAATTCGATTCAAAATGCAGACCTACTCGACCGCATAGTTCGGAGCTTCCCGAGTAATCATCACGTCGTGGACGTGGCTCTCGCGGAGGCCGGCGCCGCTGATACGCACGAAACGCGTTTTCTGCAACAGCTCGGCAATGCTCCCGCAGCCGCAATAACCCATCCCCGACCGCAATCCCCCCACCATCTGATGGATGGTACTCGAAACGGAGCCGCGATAAGGGACTCGGCCTTCTATGCCTTCGGGGACTAGTTTTGCCAGGCGGTTGGATTCTTCGCCTATTGCCGTCGAGGAGTCGCCGTCGGTGTTTTGGAAATACCGTTCGCTCGAGCCTTGCGCCATGGCGCCGAGTGAGCCCATGCCGCGATAGGATTTAAAGGTTCGTCCTTGATAGAGAATCAGTTCGCCGGGGCTTTCGTCCGTGCCCGCGAATAGAGATCCGATCATGACGGCGGCTGCGCCTGCGGCCAGGGCTTTCGTAATGTCGCCCGAGTATTTGATGCCGCCGTCGGCGATTACTGGAATGCCCGCGTCTTTGGTAGCCCGATAGGCTTCGGCGATGGCGGTGATTTGCGGCACTCCCGCGCCCGTCACTACGCGCGTGGTGCAGATGGATCCGGGGCCGATGCCGACTTTTATCGCATCCGCGCCGGCTCTCGCCAGTTCGCATGCGCCGTCGAAGGTGGCGACATTTCCTACGATCAGATCGACTTCCGGCAACTTAGATTTTACCGACTTGATGGCATCGAGGACGCGGGTGGAGTGGCCGTGAGCGCTGTCGATGGCCAGCAAATCCACTTTGCACTGCGCCAGTTCCTGGGCGCGCTCGAGAAAGTCTCCCGTGGCGCCGATGGCCGCAGCGGCTCGCAGCCGGCCATGCGAGTCTTTAGCGGCGTTGGGGTATTTCAGTTTCTTCTGGATGTCTTTTACCGTGATCAGGCCCTTGAGATTGTATTTGTCGTCGACCACCAGAAGTTTTTCCACGCGGTGTTCGTGGAGAATTTTCTCCGCCTCTTCGAGCGTCGTACCCACCGCGACCGTAATCAGGTTTTCCTTGGTCATCACTTTGCTGATGGGAATATCGAAGCGGGTTTCGAAGCGCAGGTCTCGGTTGGTGAGAATGCCGACCAGCTTTCCGTTCTGGGTGATGGGCACGCCGGAAATCTTGTACTGGCGCATCACATCGAGCGCCTCGGAGACTTTCGCGTCCGGCGACATAGTGACCGGATCGACGATCATGCCGCTCTCGGAGCGCTTTACTTTGTCGACTTCGTTGGCTTGCTGCTCGATGGTCAGGTTGCGATGAATGATCCCGATGCCGCCCTGCTGGGCCACGGCGATGGCCATGTGCGATTCGGTGACCGTGTCCATGGCCGCGCTGATGATCGGAATATTCAGGCGGATATTGCGGGTGAGCTGCGTCTGCGTATTGGTCTGAGTCGGAATCACATCAGAGCGAGCGGGCAGCAACAACACGTCATCGAAAGTAAGCGCCTCAGGAACCGGAAAATGAATCATATTTTGTCTCAGGGAAACGGGTTACCTCTATTCTAGAGACGTGGAGCGGTTGAGGCAAATGGGAAGGGTGGAGCCCGTGGGTCAGAACTCGCGGGCGAGGGCGCCCGCGCCACACGGGCCGCGGAAAATTGGGACCCCGCACCCATCCATCGTACGTAACTTGCGCGCAGGGGCGGCGCACCTGCCACTCTCGGCATTCTAGATTTTCTCGAAAAAGTGGGCCACCTTTTTGCCGGACTCCTCGGTATAGTAAACCGTCACTTTGGTGCCCTTTTCGGTTCCCTCTGCTATGCCTTTCCCGGCATCCGCGGTGGCGTGGCCGGTTAGCCGGAAGGTCTGCTCGGTGCCGTCGGCTGTCTTCACCACCAACGTTTTCCCGCCTCTACTAATTTCTTTGATCGCACCGTCGGTTGATTTCAGGCCGTCCTTGCCAACCTTGTCAAATTCTACGGCTGTGTCTTCGGTGCCACGGGTGGTGTAGTGAGCCACGACCTCCGTTCCTTTCGTCAACCCGTGCCAGGAATCTGCGGCGGCTTTCGCGGTGGCATCTGCGCCATGGACGGTTGTTTTGGCGACGAAATGCAGCGTGTGTTCCGTGCCGTCGACCGTCTTGATCACGACCGTTTTGCCTGCCGAATCGACCTTCTGGATGGTTCCGTGAATGGCGCTAACAACATCTTCCACGGCGTACGCGGTTGCAAGCAGCATCAACGCGAGGATTAGACTTCCAATCGTTTTCATGGTTCTCGCCCCTGTGTTTAGGATTTTCTATTCTAAATCTCTAAGACTGTTTATTTGTAGGACTGCGCTACTCAAGAGATCTGCAGGTCTCGCCTGATACCCAATGCGATTAGTGGCCTGTGTTCAGATAAATGCCTACCCAGTAATCGCCGCGCGGAGGCGGCACAAGCTTGGCGTTGGACAGAGCTTCGCGATCACAACTGCCCACCTGGGTAACCGGATGCAGTAAAACCTCTTTCACCGAGCCGTCTTTTTCGAGCTTCAAAAGAATCCAGAAACTCTCCTGGCTGCCACCAGCTGTGCGCTTGCACTGACGCAGACTGTCCAGATATTTCTGCATCAAGTCTTTGCCCATCTGCTCGTCGTAGGCTTTGCCTTCTGCGGTGCGCATGTTGGCTTCAATCGCAGCCTGCGCGTCCGAAAGGCTGGTTGGTTTCGCATCGGGGACGGCGAGAACCGTTCCGATCAGCGACAAAAGAAAGACGAGTAAGCAAGTAGGCTTCACGCTACCTCTTTCCGGTTGGAAGATTATAGCTTCTTTTGCGCTGATACGGTCACGTTGACGATAGCGCAAACTCACCTCAGGCGAGTTTCTTTGCTGCCCAGCTTGCGCTTTCGGCGACGACTGAATCGTTCTCCGTCGCCAACTTTTTAAGGAGCGGTAGAAACTTCCGATTGCCGCTATTGCCCATGGCAATCGCCGCGTTCCGGCGGAGGCCGACGCGTTTTGCGCGGCGGATAGGCGAGCCGCGAAAGTTTTCGCGGAACTCTTCAGCACTCATTTCGGCGAGCCACTCCAGCGCCGGATTGAACAGCCCTCCTCGCGCCTGAAATTCCTCTGCGTTAGTGGCTGGCGCTTTGCGGTTCCAGGGGCAGACATCCTGGCAGATGTCACATCCGAAAACGTGACGGCCCATGCCTTCGCGCATTTCTTCCGGGATGGCTCCGCGCTTTTCGATAGTCAGATACGCAATGCACTTGTTGGAATCGAGCTGATAGGGCGCGATCAGCGCATCCGTGGGACAGGCGTCGATGCAACGGGTGCAAGTGCCGCAGCGATCCGGCGCGGGCAGATCGGGCTCGAGTTCGAGCGAAGTCAGAATCACGCCCAGGAACAACCACGATCCCAGCTTCTGATTCAGGATGCAGGTGTTCTTTCCGATCCACCCCACACCCGCGTACTTGGCGTAGACGCGCTCGACCAGAGGGCCAGTGTCAACGTAGCAACGAGTTTGTAGCGCGGGGGTTCTGTCGCAGTGCTCTCTGAGTTGGCCCTCCACAATCCGCAGACGGCCCATCACGGCTTCGTGATAATCTTCGCGGCTCCAGGCGTATCTCGAAATCCATCCGCGCTCGGGGCCGCTGACTTGCGTGGAGTACGGATGCGCGGTGTTGTAGTTGATCGCGCAGACGATCACGCTGCGCGCCCACGGTGCGGTCGATCGAAGCGAAGAGCGTTTGAGCTGTCCCGCATCATCGCGCGCCTCGAGGTATTTCATTTCTCCGGCGCGTCCGGCTTCGATCCAGTGCGGAAAGTGATTGAGTTCGGCGAAGTCACGGACGGGTGCGATCCCGGCGAGCTCGAAGCCGGCCTGGTGAGCTGTTTGCTTTAACTGCTTCGTGATTTCGCTGATTTGGGTCATTGGGTGCGCTTGCCCGGGCGAGAACGCCGACTCCATTATTTACTTCTTGCTGACGTCGACGGGCTTGTCGGTTTCGGCCAGCTCGGCTTCAAACTTTGCCGCTTTGTCGGGTTGGTGCAGAGCGCTGTATTCTTCGACCAGATCTTTACGTGCGTTTTGCAGCCAGTTTGCCGGGGGATTGCTCTGCTTCATCAGAATCCCATAGCCAGCAAGGCTTTCGACCTCTGCATCCGCGTCGCGATGCTGCGAGATAAGTGCGCGCCCCAGTTTGATGCGCACGATCGCCACGTTCAGGTGATCCGGCGTCAGCGTCTCGGCGTAGATCTGGAGCGCATCCCGAAAGGATCGCTCCGCGCGGGAGTATTGTTTGCGCTCCATGTAAACGCCCCCCAAGTTGGCGAGCGCGGAGCCGATGTAGTAATGCTTACCTTTGTACACTTCTCGATAGATATCGGCCTGGCGCCGAAAGTCGGCTTCTGCCTCATCCAGCTTACCTTGTTGCATCGCCACCTTGCCGAGTTCCCCCAAAGCTGAAGCGACGCGGGGATGCGCGTCTCCGTAGACGCGCTCTTCAATGCCGAGCGACTCCCGCAGCAGGTCAGCCGCCTCGTTGAATCGCCCTTGCGAATTCAGCGACCGGCCGAGGAGGGTCATCACCGAGGCAGTCTCCGGATGGTCCTTGCCATAAAAATTCTGAATGATGTCCAGCGCCTGACGGTAGTAGCGTTCGGTTTCGGCGTAATGTCCCCACTCGCTCTGGATGGCGCCGAGGTTTATCAGATCCTCGGCGACGTTGGGATGGCGCTCACCGTAAAGTTTGCGATCCATCGCCAGTACGCGCAGGTTCAGCGAGTTGGAAATGTCGAGGTGTCCCGCATAGAACTGGGTGTTCGCCAATTCGGTCAGGCTCTCGGCAAGATCGGCGTTTGCTTCGCCGGACGCTGACTGAAACCGCACCGCTTCATTGAGGACGGAAATGGCTTGATCGTATTTGCCCTGATTTTCCACCACCTCGCCGAGGGTGTATGTCGCTTTTCCTACGCGGGGATCAGTAGCAGGCAGATGCCGCTTGCTCATGTCCAGCCCTTGCCGAGTGAACTGTTCAGCTTCGTCATACCGTGCCTGATCGGACCGCAACTGACCGAGCGCGACCAGGCTTTCCGCCACTTCGGTGCTGTCCGGGCCAAAGAGCGCCTTGCGCCGCTCCAGAGCCGAGTGCAGCAGCGAATCCGCTTCATCGAACTTGCCCAGTTGGTCGTAGATGGTTCCGAGCGTCTGATAGAGCTCGGCTTGGACCTTGGGATCGCCGTTGAGACTCTGGGCTTCCTGCACACCGCGATCAAGCAGAGTGACGACGCGCAGGCTGTCGCCGGGACCGACCGACTGATCGCCACCCTGAAACAAATTCATCATGAAGCGCTGAATGCGCTGAGTTCGCGCTGCCTCTTCCAACGCGGCGTTTCGAGCTTTCGCCAACCGCACGGTGAAGAAGACCACCAGAATGATGACGATCATGAACACCAACGCCGACGCAGAAACAGCACGCCGATTGCGCCTGACGAACTTGCCCATCCGGTACCGGAAAGTGTCGGACCGCGCCTCCAGAGGCTCGCCCTTCAGATAATGATCAATGTCTCGGATCAGCGCCTCGACCGACTGATATCTGCGCTGCGTGTCCTTGTGCATCGCGCTCAGGCACAGCACGTCGAGATCAGCCCAAGCACTTTTCGTGGCGGAAGGAAGGTTCGGGTCTGCACCCGGCCGTTCGGCCATTCGGTTCGCGACCGCCGACGGCTTCTCCGGATCTTGCCCCACGATCACAGCCTCCGCTTCTCCCGGAGTCAGTTTCGACAAGTCGAAGGGTAGCCCACCCGCCAGCAGTTCGTAGAGAACCACGCCGAGGGAATAAACGTCGGTTTGGATCCCGACGCGATCACCGCGGACTTGCTCCGGCGCCGCATAAGCTGGAGTCATCAGCCGCAAACCCGTCATGGTTTGATCACTTCTGGTTTGATCCCTGCCTCCGAGCGTTTCAAGGCTCTCAAGCTGCTTGGCGATTCCGAAGTCGAGCAACCGGATGGTTCCGTCCGGTTTTACCAGGATGTTTGAGGGCTTCAAGTCGCGATGGATCACCGCGTGTTGATGCGCGTACTGCACTGCTTCGCAGACCGCACGAAACAACTGCAGCCGCTCCTGGATCGAACATGCGTGCGCGGCGCAATAGTCCGTGAGCGGAATACCCTCGACGTACTCCATGGCAAACCACGGAGTCCCATCGTCAAGAGTGTCGGCGTCGTAGAGGCGCGCTATGGATGGATGATTGAGTTGCGCCAGCGTGCGCTGCTCGCTGGCGAACCGTTCGCGGCGAGCCGGCGACAGCCACGCATCACGCAAGAGCTTGATTGCAACCAGGCTGCCGAGGTCGATGCGTTCCGCGAGGTAGACCACACCCATTCCGCCCTCGCCAAGTGCTTTCTGGATGCGGTACGGGCCAAATTCCTTGAAGGGAAGTGAAGCCGGCACGGCCTCATCGAGCATTTCTTGAGCGACTTGCGCCAGATCCCGATCCAGTAGAGATAGGCCGCGCGCATCTTCCTCAACCAAAGCGAGAACATCGGCCACGAGAACATCGTCATCGCCGCACGCCGCCTTCAGAAAGACGCGTTGCTCGGGCGCGGGAAGATCCGCAACTTCGTGAAACAGAGTCTGTATTCGCTCCCAGCGCGTGCTGTCCATCGTTGCTTCCTGCCTAACCGGTGTGCGTTTGTAGAAACGTAGCTTGCGACGTTTCTACCGCTAACCCCTCATTGCGCCCGCCGAAGCTCATGGGCCAGCCACGCCTTTGCAGCTCGCCAATCGCGCAGTATGGTGGCTTCGGACACCTCGAGCAGGGCCGCGGTTTCGGTGATGTCGAGCCCTCCGAAAAACCGGCTCTCCACCATCATCGCCTGACGCGGCTGAATCCGCGCAAGTTCCTCCAACGCCGTATCCAATGCGAGCAACTCTTGTCCGCAGGAAGCTGCGTGCCCCTGCGACTCATCAAACGTGATCACTGTAACGTCCTCAGCTCCGCCGCGCTTCGATGCGTTCCGCCTTCGCGCTGCTTCCACCAGCACTTGGCGCATAGCGCGAGCCGCAATCCGCTTGAAGTGCAAGCGCGAGGTAGAGGCGAATTGGGGTGATTTCGCCAGTTTTACCCATGCTTCGTTGACCATGGTCGTGGGGCTAAGCGTTGCCCCGGGATGGCTTCGCCGAACGCTGGAAGCCAGGCGGCGCAGTTCTTCGTAGGTCACGCTGAAAAGCTGGTCCAGCGCTCGTCGTTCCTCCGGCGTTTTGTCCGACTCTTCCGGCTGGATTTCGTTCGCCAATCGATTATTTCGAAACCGCATGACAGTTTTTCCCGCTCTTTTGCGCAATGCGTAGTGGAGGCTGGTCACGGGGAAACCAACCGGGAGAAAAGCAGGGGAGTAAAAGCTTTCCTGGGACTGAAATCCTATCAGTCGGACTCCCCCGATGCAATGGTTCTGGCCTCTCAAGCGGCATCAGCTGAAAAGTCAGACGAGCCCGTTTCTAATTTCGAGCAGTATATGAATCAGAGGAGTTGGCATGAAATCTATGATTTTAAATTACTTAGCGGCGATTGCCGCCGCTTTGCTGTTCATTCCTTTAGGTATCCCGGCCCACGCCCAAACCTATACCCCGCTGTACACCTTCGGAAGCCACAGCTGCGACCCGATTAACCCTGAAGTTTCAGGCATCATCGCTCAGGGCCGGGACGGCAACTTGTACAGCTCGACGGCGGGCGGGGGATGCGACGTCAATGGCGCCGCATTCAAGATCACCCCGAAGGGAAAGCTGACCGTGCTGCACAGCTTCCAGTTGAATGTAGCAGGAGACGGTATCGGCCCTCTAAGTGGCTTGACTCTGGGAACGGACGGAGACCTCTGGGGTACGACGGAAGGAGAAGATTTTAATGCGGGAAACATCTTCAGGATGACCGCTGCTGGCAAAGTAACGAATTTTGATAGCACCTTTGGCGGCACTAACGATGTTGACGGATTCGCTCCTGTTGCCCCACCGGTACAGGGTATGGACGGCAACTTCTACGGCATGACGAGCTTCGGCGGAAACCGGGGACTATGCACCTATGGAGACGCCGGGTGTGGCGTCATATACCGCATCACATCTTCCGGTAAGGTGTTCAAAGTCATTTACACGTTCAATCAGACCAATGGCGCGAATCCGGATGACGCTCTAGTTCTGGGAACCGATGGTAATTTCTATGGAACCACCTCGCTCGGAGGGACCGTCGGCACGACCTTCGAAAACGCTGGCGTCGTTTTCAAGGTCACGCCTTCCGGCAAGTATACCCAGCTCTACGCTTTTTGCGCTAAAACCAACTGCACCGACGGGGCCAACCCTTACGGCGGTCTAATACAAGCCACAGACGGCGACTTCTATGGGACGACGCAGGCAGGCGGCCAGGGAATCGAATTTCCCGAGGGAGTCGTGTTTAAAATCACTGCGTCCGGCGAATACACTCTGCTGCACACGTTCTGTACTGTTGCCAATTGCCCCGATGGGGCTCAGCCTTACGGCGGGCTCGTCCAAGGAGCGGACGGCAACTTCTATGGAACAACGAATTACGGCGGGGCCAACAACCTGGGAACGATTTTCCAGATTACCCCGACAGGCAAGTACACCGTGCTTCACAGTTTTGAGAACACCACCGGCTCTCTATTTGGCGCATACCCTGAAGTCACGCTGATTCAAAACACCAACGGGATCCTGTACGGAGACACCTACGAGGGTGGTACCGCCAATGCAGGCGTTTTCTTCAGCCTGAATATGGGATTGAAACCCTTCGTCAGCCTGGTCGCCTGGTACGGTAAGGTCGGCCAGACTATCGAAATCCTGGGCCAGGGCCTCACAGGAACGACCGCAGTTTCCTTCAACGGCACGGCAGCAACCTTCACCGTAGTCTCCGACACATACCTGACCGCAGTGCTCCCATCCGGGACGACTGCAGGCTTGGTCACTGTGACCACGCCCGGTGGCGCGCTCACCAGCAATCGCAAGTTCATTGTGCAGCCTTTCATCGGGAGCTTCGATCCAACCAGTGGTCCGGTGGGAACCCCGGTGACGATTGCCGGAACCAGTTTCACCGGCGCAACTAAGGTCACGTTCGGTGGGGTGAAGGCTACGAAGTTCAGCGTGAACTCTGACATCAAGATCACCGCTACAGTTCCGACCGGCGCAAAGACTGGGCCAATCGCCGTCACCACTCCGGATGGAACAGCGACCAGCTCCGCAGATTTCACGGTAACTCAGTAGCTCGGCTTGTTGGAATGGCGTCGGCTCCTCACTGTTCCCAGGATCGGTCGACCTGAGCGCCACCAGGTCCACCGACCAGAGGAGCCGGCGCCCGGACCGGCCTGGCTGCCGGTGGCCCATCCTTTTCCGCGTACTTTGCAGAAAGCGCGGCCGCCCGATTCCCAATTTGGAACCGACCAGGTAGATCCGCTCGCTATTCTCCTTGATCTATGGCGACCACTTCCGATAACATGTACAAGCATCGGTTATCTCAAAGATAAGTCTTGATCTTTCACAAATGAATCAACGGCGCAGCCCTCTGGGCCGCTGCGAGCCCCTCTGATCGTCGTAAACGGAAGGCTCTCACCAGTTCTCCCCGCGGTTCCAAAATGGAACCGCCCAGTAGTCGGAGACATCGTAACTCCAATGTTTCCAAGATTTTGCCTCTAACTACCTTTGGAACCATAGATCTAGGAGGCAAGAAAATTTCCGGTCTTTTGTTTTCTAGATTTTGCGCGGAACCAGAGAGTTTTTTTAGAGAAATCTTGCACCGAGAATCATGCAATCTGCCGCGGGAGGTCGATCAGTTCTGGGCTGACAAGTTCGACCAGTTGTTGATCAGAGTGTCTACTGCGGCGGCGAAGACGGAACGCAGTTCCGCCACATGCCCCGCCGGGATGGCTCTTGAAATCAGCAGCATGGCTGTTCCGTGCGCCATCGTCCACAAAGCCAGCGACAGGCGCGTGTGGTCCGAAGCCGTTCCACCCAGGCGCTCGGCCAGTTTGCTCTCCATGAATCGCATAGTAGGCCGGTGTTCCCGAAGCGGGGAAGCATGGTCCGACCGGGCTGCATCAGAGAGTTCGTAGGCATGGGTGTAGAAGAGTTCGTATTCATAAGGATGGCCCACCGCGAACTCAAGATAGCGCTGGCAGGCTTCTTCGGGGCCTGAGCATGACTGGAGGGCTTCAACGACATCCTGCTGAATCCGGCGGAGTAGCGCACGCAAGATATCCTCGCGGTTCCGAAAGCGGCGGTAAACTGCGGGCGTATTGGTACCCGCGGCCTGGGCGACGGCGCGCATGGTTAGAGTTTGATCCGCTCCCTTTTTCCACAGTTTCTGGGCGGCGTTCAAGATACGTTCCTGCAGATGAGGATCAGGTGGCCGGGGCATTTCCGTCCTTTATGCCTACATGAAACGGTTTAGTAATTTGTGTTGACAGCGTTAACGTAACGCTGTATACGTAATAAATATAGGCCCATTTCCCGCCTTTGTATAGCCGAATTCAGGAGCCAGTGGATGTTTTCCTGGGACAATCCGGAGGACCGGGTCGCGGTCGTGCAAATGAACGCCGAGCTGCGTCATGCACGGCTCGAACTGCTGAGCGCGGAGTGCGCCACCCATCAGCTTCGTCTCCGCTTCTCCGTCGAGGACCTTGCCCGCTACGGCGAGCAGGACCTCTTGCGCAAGGCCATTGATTCCGCAGCCGCGTTGAACGACTTTTACGCTTCGATCGAAAAGCAGATCCCGCAGGCAGGCCAGATTGCACCGGCCAGCTCTGCAAAGCTAAACGAAGAGCAGACGCATCAGATAAGCGCATCCATTGCTTCTTACATACAGGAGCACCGCAATCGGTATTTTTCCGCGGGTACCCCGCTCAGTGCGCAGTCGAAAGCCATCATGCAGCCGTTCTTTTCCCCGAGTCTGCTCGACCACGTAAGGATCGTGGAACTGCGGGGCCAATCCGTTCCAGATCCGCCGTTCTATTCCAAAGCCCGTGAGCTTGGGTTTTCGAATCTGCCCAGCTTCGAAGAGATGAAATCGTTGACCTTCCTGGACGTCGTGGTGTCGAACCAGAGAATCGCCGACAGCGCCCTCTTTCACGCATTAGTGCGTGCTGTCCAGCTTCAAATCCTCGGATTGCAGCGCTACGTTAGCCTTTTGGTTCGCGGCTTCCTTAGAACTCATGCCCACTTCGCGGTTCCGCTCGAGGCTCATGCTTTCTCACTGACATCCAAGTTTGATCGAGACTCAGCGGCGGGCTTTTCCGTCGAAGAACAAGTTCGGCTCTGGATGAAAGAAGGACGATACTAGAAGGGTTGGTCGTCCGGCGTCATCTTGCGCCGATCGTTTCCAAGAACCTTAGCAACTCCTCAGGCAGCGGTCGCGCAAAAGACAACGCCGCGCCGCTCCGAGGATGCTGCAACTGTAAAGCGGCGGCGTGCAGGAAGTTCCGCGGCAAAGAAATAGAAGCTTCGTTCTTCCCACTCATCTCGCGCGGCGCCCCATACAACGTATCGCCGACAACGGGATGCCGAAGGGAAGCCAGATGCACGCGGATCTGATGGGTCCTACCGGTATCGATTCGCACTTCCAGCAGCGTGAATTTTCCGTACTTCGAATCAATCCGTTGTTGCGCCGTGTAGTGCGTAATGGCTTCCCGTCCGCCGGAGCGCTTGGTCGTCATACGAGTGCGTCGCACCCGGTCGCGGCTGATGCTGCTGCTGATCGTCCCCCGATCCTGCTTCAGCCAGCCATGCACCAACGCAATGTAAGTCTTCTTGACGACACGCCGAGCGAACTGCGACGCCAACTTTCGATGAGCCTCATCGTTCTTAGCCACCACGATCAGCCCGCTCGTCGCCTTGTCGAGACGGTGGACGATTCCGGGCCGCAACTCTCCGCCCGCGCCCGAGAGTTGCCCGAACCGGTGCAGCAGCGCATTCACCAGCGTGCCGCGATTGCGTTCGTCGTCGGTTGGACCCGCGCCGGCATGAACCATCATCCCCGCAGCCTTGTTCACCACTGCCAAGTCATCGTCCTCGTAGACGATGTCCAGCGGAATTTCCTCAGCCATTGCTCGCAGGGGCGCCGTTTTGACCTCACCAAGAATGGCAATTCGTTCCCCTCCCCGCAAGCGCAGCGAGGCTTTCGCCGCATCATCGTTGACTAATACTTTCTCTTGATTGATCAATTGCTGAACTCGAGCGCGGCTGGTGTCGGCGATGTGACTGACCAGGAATTGGTCGAGCCGCTTACCGGCATCCTGCGGCTTGGCAACGAGAGTCTTAGGGAATGTGTCCACGCGTGGCGAAAGTTACCCAGGTTCAGCATACCGCGACGATCCGTCACTGCGGACACAAAGTAACGCGATGGATTGAATCAGGTCGCATCCGAAGTTACGGCCTCTCGGTGAAGACCAGAAAATAGTCCATGCCATCCCCCTTCACAAAGTCATATTTTGACTGCAAAGCGTAGCCCGCTTCAGATGCCTCTTTAATTACGATATCCGGAGCTACGCCGTGGTTTTCGCCGTTGCCGTTGCGGTCAATGATTCCAACTTTGGCTCCGGGGCGAAGAGAAGCGCGCAAGTTTTGCAACAGAACGATCGGTTTAACGACCTCGTGGTAAGTCTTCAGCAGTAGGACGGAATCAATCTGGTTTGCAGGAAGTTGCGGATCATCGCTTTTGCTCAGAATGGTCTTCACGTTGCGCAGGCCCTCTTTCTGTATTTTGTGGTCGATGTAACGGATGGCCTCCGGATTGATGTCGACAGCATAAACCACACCGCTGTCGGTAACGCGCCGGGCCGCCCGCACAGTGAACCAACCCGATCCGGCGCCGATGTCGGCGACATTCTTGCCCGGAACGATGTCGAGAATGTCCATGACGCGGTTGATTTGGAGCCGCTCATCCCGTCCCGGCGAATCAAAAATCGACAGGTCACCGGTATAAGGCCTGCTGGTTTTTCGAGGTGTGGTCTGCGGGGCAGCGGTTGAGGGCGCGCTCTGCGCGAGCGTGAAAACCGAAGTCAGGAACAGAATCAGCGCAGAGATCAAAACGCGACACTTGCCCATGGGACTTACTCTCCAGACGATTCTTCTTTCAGGATAGACTCGGAAAGATGGGATTTGGTGAGCATCGTCACCGTTCCGGCCCGCGCTGTCTGGCTTGGTGAGGCGAACAGACTTCTGCTAATCTGCTATGGCTTCTTAAACGAGGAACTCTTCAAAAGATGAGATACGCCAAGCTGCTTAGTGTCACCCTCACGTTGCTAATGTATTTCGCCCTGCCGCTTTCGGCAGCCGACAAAAGCAAAACCAACACAAACTCTTCCGACGCCAACAAGCCGTCTTACGAATTGCCTCAGCCGGCAAAAGAGAATCTTGATCTCAATATGTATCAGCAGATCCGGATCGAAGGTCTGACCCACTCGCATGTGATGGACTATGCCTCCGCGTTGATGGATGGAATTGGGCCGCGTCTGACCGGATCGCCCAATGTCAAGCACGCCAACGAATGGACGCGCGATCAGCTGGCCGCCATGGGTTGCAGCAACGCGCATCTCGAAGACTGGGGCGAATTCGGCATGGGCTGGCAACAGCTCAATACGTGGACGCGCATGGCGTCCCCCGACACAGCGGTGTTCATCACACAGGCTGCGCCCTGGTCGCCTTCGAGCAATGGCGCGGTCAGCGGTCAAGCAATATGGATGGATGTCAAGAAGGAAGAGGACCTGGACAAATACAAAGGAAAGCTTGGCGGCAAAGTGGTTCTGCTGGGCGATATGCGCGAAGTAAAGCCAGTGGACAAACCACTGTTTGAGCGGGAGGATGAAAAGGATCTCGCCAAGATCGTCGAATACCCGCTAAGTCCCGAGAGCCGTGACTACATCATGGAGTATATGAAGCGGCTTGAACTGCGCGGAAAAGTCGCACAGTTGCTGGCGTCGGAGCACGCACTGGCAGTAATTCTCCCCAGCCGCGATGGCAGGAACAACGGCGGTTCCGGTGGGACCATCTTTGTGGACAGCGGCGGCGGTCTGGGATGGTACAGCTATCAGCGCGAACACATTCAACCGCTTCCAGTCGTAATCATGGCGATTGAAAACTACGGACGTGTTTACCGCTTGCTGAAAGCCAATGTCCCCGTCAACATCGAGCTGAACGTCGATACAAAATTCTTCGGAGATCACGAACATGGCTTCGACACGATCGCCGAGATCCCGGGGACTGACCCGAAGTTGAAGGACGAAGTCGTCATGGTTGGCGGGCATCTGGATTCGTGGGCGGGCGGCACTGGCGCAACCGACAATGGAGCCGGCACGGTGGTTGCGATGGAAGTGATGCGTATTCTTAACACGCTGCAGGTAAAGCCGCGACGTACCATTCGCATCGGACTGTGGAGCGGCGAAGAGCAAGGTTTGTTTGGCTCGATCGGCTACGTGAAGCAGCATTTCGGCTTTGTGCCGCTCTCGACTGCACCCGATCAGGTGAAGTTGCCGGAATGGCTGCGAAAACCCGCCGGACCGCTCGTGGTCAAGCCCGATCAACAAAAGATCTCCGCGTATTTCAACGTAGACAACGGAAGCGGTAAAATCCTGGGAGTTTATTTGCAGGAGAATCTTGCCGAAGAGCCAATTTTTTCGCAATGGATCGAACCCTTGAAGGATCTGGGCGTAACCGCGATCAGCGTACGCAATACCGAGGGCACCGATCACGAGTCCTTCGACGGCGTGGGCATCCCGGGATTCCAATTCATTCAAGATAAGCTCGACTACGGTTCGCGGACTCACCACTCGAACATGGACACTTATGAGCGGCTGCAGCCGGGAGATCTCGCGCAGGCGGCCACGGTTGAAGCGATCTTCGTCTATAACACTGCCATGCGAGACCAGATGCTGCCGCGTAAGACGCTGCCGCATCCCGAACTCGAAGAGCAGCGCAAGGCGCCGCTCAAGAATGTGATGCCTGGCGCGGTCGAGGTCGAGCAGAAAGATACGAAAGAAAACAAGTAACGGTGTGTTTCTAGCTGGTGGAAGGCACGTCTTGCCGGGGCCGAGAATCTACTTCTCGGTCCCGAATATTTTGGAATGAAATTCCATGACCTCGCCTATGTGCGCGCCGAAATATGACGCGCTGTGATTGCCGGGATAGAGATGGAATTCATGCTTGATATGCTCGTCCTGAAGCAGCTTGTCGAGCGCCGTCGCGCCTACCTCAAAATCGTATTCATCGTCGCGCCCGCAGTTGAGATAAATAGCTAGCCTGCCGATCGCAGTCTTGTTTTTCCTGACGAGTGCTAATGGATCGTTCTCTTTCCAATGACGGACGTCGATGGGATTCCCGAAGACGGGGCCCAGCAAGTTGCCCAGCCGTGTGCCAGAGCGCATCGCGGCGTTGAGTTCGGGAGGCGACTCCGTCATAAGAGCCGCGCTCTGCGCGCTCACGGCTGAAAACATCTCGGGGTGAGCAAATGCGAAACGCAGCGCTCCGTAGCCGCCCATGGAAATACCGGTGATGGCTCTGGATTTGCGCTCGCGGCGAATGCGGTATTTGCCCTCGATGTAGGGTATGAACTCCTGCAGAAAAAAGTCGCTGTAGCGGACTTTGCCATCGGCGGAATTCACGTAGAAACTAGTCCTGGCCTCGGGCGTGACGATCAGGAAATCACTCATCCTGTGTTGCTGACGCAGATCCTCGATCAGATTCCAGCCGCCGGTTTTGAAAAGCGTCTGTTCGTTTTCTCCGAGGCCGTGCAGGAAATAGAGGACTGGATAATGCTTCGCTGGCGCGGAATCATAGCTGGGAGGAAGCAGCACGCAGAAGTGAACAGTGTCCCCGAGGATGCGACTCTTGATAACGTTGCAGTCGATGCGACTCTGCGCCGCGGCAGAAATGGCAAACCACAAGAAGAAGGGAAGAAATCTTAGGGGCCGGCGCATGAAATCCAGTTTACTCGTACCGCAAGGCCTGCACGGGATCGAGGCGCGCAGCGCGGCTTGCAGGGTACAGACCGGACAGCAGGCTGACCACGATCGAAAATGCAATCGCGCCAATTACTAGCCACCACGGCACAAACCAAATTTGCTCGGGTGGAAAGTGCTGGCGTTTTAGATAGACATTCGTGCCGACGTTGATGACGCGGCCGATGGTCCAGCCGAGCGCGACTCCTACGACGCCACCGAAGACGCCCATCACGCCCGCTTCAGCGAAAAACAGTCCTTTTACGTCGCCGTCACTGGCGCCGATGGCCTTCATGATTCCAATTTCGCGGCGCCGCTCGAGAATCGCCATGACTAACGTGTTGATGATTCCAATGGAGGCAACCGCCAGCGCCAGGCTGCCGAAGATTCCGAGAAACAGATCAAGCACGGCGAAAAACTGGCGCAGGCTGCGGGTCGCGTCGACAATCGAAAAAGTGTTGAACCCCATCTTCTTGATTGCGTCTTCGACCGCTTGCACTTGCGTGGGACTTTTTACATGTACCTCGACGGTCGTGTAAGCCGGGGTGCCGCTCGCCATGTTCGTCGTGTCGCGAAGGTCGGAAGGCTGCATCACGTGCAAGTTTTGCGCGAGCTTGAGCGGCATAAAGATGCGCGCTCTAGCCTGGCCGCGCATGCTGTCGGGGTCGAGATCACAAACGCCTACGATCTTCAGCGTGATCTCGCGCGATACAACCGAATAGGCTGTGCCTGCGGGACTGTTAGTGCCCGAGGAATTGGCAGCGTCTTTCTTGTCGGGCGCATCTGTTGGGGTCGCAGTTCGCTCCGCGTAGCGCATAGTCAGTTGCTTGCCGAGCAAGGGCTTGGCCAGTTCCGTGACACTCGGTTCTTCACTGCCTGCTTTCGGCGTTTTCCCCAGCAATTGTGCAGCGAATGATTTTTGCAGGATGACTTCGGGAGCCGTCTCAGACGAGAAAAAACTTCCCTGCATGCCGTCGAAAGCGTCATTGTTCTTGGCTGAAAAAGGCAGGCCTGCCATCATGGTCAAATACGGTTTGTCTTCATACCGAAGTTCGGTGATGAAGCGGATGTCCGGATAGGCCTCAAGCACATCAGGAAGTTGCGCAATCTGTTGGCGTGCAGCCTCAGTGAGTGCGGGACTCTCGGCTGGGGCAGGGCCGTTTTCTTCCTGCTCACGGTTGAAACCGCGCAAGTCGCGGCGTGAGGTCACAACCACCGTGTCAAACAATCCGGATTTCTGCAGACGCCGTCCCGCCAATTGCTGCAAGCCAATTCCCAGCGATAGCATTGCGACCAGCGAAGCCACGCCGACGGAGATGCCAACCGTTGTAAGCGAATTGCGCAAGATGGATTCGCGCAGATTGCGCACGGCCAACTCGGCCATATCATAAGTTTTCACAAGGCGCCTCCGCTCGGTTGTCTGGTCACGGCGGAGGCAACGTTGGATTGATCGCCCACCAATTTTCCGTCAGCAAGGAAGATCATCCGGCGCGCGTAGCGCTCGGCAAGAGTGCGTTCGTGAGTAACCATGATAATCGTCATGCCTAGCGTCTCGTTGAACTCTCGAATGAAGTTCATGATTTCGGTGCCGGTTTGGCTGTCGAGGTTGCCGGTGGGCTCGTCCGCCAGCAAGAACCGCGGCTGATTAATTAATGCCCGAGCAAGCGAGGCGCGCTGCTGCTCGCCGCCAGAAAGTTCAGTGGGACGATGCCGCAAGCGAGCGCTCAGACCGACACGGTCCAAGGCTTGCTTAGCTAATCCTTCGCGTTCGCCGCGATCAACCTCCGCGAAGCGTAGAGGGAGTTCGACGTTTTCGAGTAGGGTCATGCTGGGAATCAAGTTGAACGATTGAAATACCATTCCCACCGTGCGCAGGCGATACTTGGCCAGCTCCTCCCGCGAGAGCTTTGCCAAATCGTGCTTCTCAACGACTACGGTTCCAGAAGTAGGACGATCGAGTCCGGCAACAAGATTTAGCAATGACGATTTACCGGAACCTGAAGTACCAAGCAGAGCGACGAACTCCCCGGAAGCAATCTGAACCGAGATGCCATCGACGGCGCGGATCAATGCCTCACCCATAGAGTAGTGGCGGCACAAATTCTCCGTGCGGATTGCGACGGAGTTGTTCGGACTAGATATGCTCTGGCCGGTGAGCATGGATTAGTGAGTATTCCCCCGGACTAGGCGCAAAGTGTCGGCGAGGTCGGGATCGCCGCTAGCGCCCGGTTTAGATGACCCATCACCCGCGGAAACGGGAACAGCATCACCTTCGCCGGGAGCCAGGAACAGGTTGGTCTCGACGCCATGCTGCCGGGTGTAGAGATCGTAGTAGCGGCCGTGCATGGCGTAGAGTTCTTCGTGGGTGCCGTGTTCGACGATCCGTCCTTGCTCCACGACCAAAATCTGATCGGCTCGACGGATAGTAGAAAGCCGGTGCGCGATGACGAATGTGGTGCGTCCTTGCATCAGGTAGGAAAGACCTTCCTGGATCAGTTGCTCCGATTCAGAGTCGAGACTGGACGTAGCTTCATCGAGAATCAAGATGCGCGGCTCCGCCAGAATGGCGCGGGCAATCGAGATCCGCTGGCGCTGTCCCCCTGACAACTTCACGCCGCGCTCGCCGACCACGGTGAGGTACTTGTCGGCGAAGCTCTCGGCAAACTCGTCCACGCGCGCGATGCGGCAGGCGCGCAGGATGTCTTCTTCGCTGGCATTGGGGCGTGAGAACGCAACATTCTCCCGGATGGTGCCGTCAAATAGAAACGACTCCTGCAAGACCACACCCAGGCGGGTGCGATAAGAGTCCAGACGCACCGTACTCAAGTCGACGCCATCAACCAAGACCTTGCCAAGAGTCGGTACGTGAAAAGCAGTGATCAGGCCGATCATGGTCGACTTGCCGGAACCGGACGGCCCAACCAGCGCAGTGACTGTGCCGGGCGACGCGTGGAATGAGACATCGTTGAGAACGATCCGATTGCCGTCGTAGCTGAAGCTGACGTGGTCGAAATCAATGTTGCCGCGAATTTCGTCCAGCACCACCGTGCGCTTGGGATCGTGATCTTCCCGGCTCTCACTCATGATTTCACGCGTGCGTTCCAGGCCGGCCAGTGCTTCGGTGAGTTGAGTGCCGATCTGCACGATCTGCATGATGGGGGCGACCAGGAAGCCGAGGAAGAGCGTGTAAGTGAAGAATCCGCCGATAGTCAACATTCCCGCCGCGATTTGCCGAGCGCCGACGTACATGATTACGGCCCCGACCACGCCCAGCAGTAGGCTGGCGGAAAGGCTCATGACCGACGTAGCGGTTAAAGTTCGCAGCACATTTTCGAGCAGACGTTGCACTCCGTGCGCGAAAACATGCTCTTCGCGGTCTTCCGCGTGGTAACCCTTGACTACGCGGACGCCTCCGAGAGACTCCGCGAGCCTGCCCGTGACCTCGGCATTGATCTTGCTGCGCTCGCGGAAGATGGGACGAATCGTGCCAAAAGCTTTATACAGCGCGATCGCAAAGAGCAGCAGGAATCCGAAGGCGACGGCAGTCATCAAAGCGCTGATGCGAAATAGCACAATCAGGGCGATTCCCGCCGTCAGCAAGCCGCCCACGAGATCGACCAATCCCGTGCCGATCAAGTTGCGAACGCCTTCGACATCGGTCATGATCCGCGAGACCAGCACACCGCTCTTGGTTGAATCGTGAAAAGAAACTGGTAACCAGCCAATATGCGCCTGCACTTTTTGGCGGAGTTCGGTGATCAGACGCTGTGCAGCTTTTGAGAGTAATTGCGTCAGCGAAAACGACGTGATTCCCTGGACTACCGTCGCCGCTAGCACGCCCAGAACAAGTGGCTTGAGCAGTTGAGTGTTGTGCTTAATGATGACGCTATCAATCAGGTACTTGGTGGAATAGGGAAGAACGAGACCGGAAACGCGATTGATCGCCATCAGCACGAAGCCGAAGGCCAACACTGCACGGCGCGGGCGAATGAGTTCCCAGACTTGGGGAAGAACCGCGAGAAACCTTTCTCGCGCAGGGCGCTTGGGTGGTTTGCGATCGGAATCCACTGTATGCATTAGACACTATTTGGCGCGGATGCGGTTCATTTTGTGGGTCGTGCTGCGCGTGCGTTGTGGAAAAACGCTGCACAGTCTACGGGCATCTTCTTATCAAGCTACCCGGATTTCGGTATTGCGCGCGACCGTGTAAGCGGATGGAATATATTCCGGGTGGATTCGATGACATTTGTCGTCGGCAAACGCTGCAAACCGATTCTGCTGTATGTGGTGCTGGTGGTTGTAGCGCTTTCGTTGGTCTACTTTTGTATGCATCGTGGCGGAGACATGCTGCCACAGAACGCTCCCCTGCACCAAAATTGAGCGGCATCGCGCATTTGCACATTTCAAGGGCTAACGTTGCGGGGCGCGCCCGGCGACTAATCAGTGCAAAACGGAGATTGTGATAACATCGCGATAATCCGCAAATCTTATGGCAAACATAGAGCGCGACAGTTGTCGTTTCAAAGCAATCCAGGGAGCGGATGGCAAGTTCGTCGTCCGGATGGAGATGTTTCACAAAACAGTGTCTCTCTTAGCAGACGCGACTGTCGATTTCGAATTACTTAACGGAACGACGGTGGATCAGGCCAGAAAGCTCGCCGAATCCATGAATGACAGGGTGACTGGAGTGTTGATCACTAAGCCGTGACGTCTCCCGAAAGTCCCCGCCTCCGCACTTCCCGCGAACGGGAAACCAGTTTAAACTGTACTTTGCGTAGAGCGCTCTGTTGAGGCTCTGAGCAGCTCAAGGATCGCGATCGAGAATGTTTTCCCAGCCCACCAGCCCCGGATCTTCCGAAGAGAAGAACCTCGAATCGGCGAGTACATCCGATGTCCCCGAACTTAATCTTTTACTGCCCGAGGGCTGGAATCGCCCTTTGCGGAAGCGACTGCTTGACGATCTGCGAGACGTTATTTCGCCGGAGAAGTTGCCTCCGTTGCACCTCACTTCGCGGCCAGTGGACGTAGGCATGTTGGCTGGCGACATCTTAAGCTTGCCCTGGTATCGCACCGTGTTCACCAACATTGGCGATGTGATCTCACCGGAGACCCTGCCGCCTTTGCAGCTGGAATCACGGCCGGTCGATGTGGGCGAGTTGATCGGCGATCAAATGAGTCATATGTGGTGGACTTCGCTGCTGCGAAGCCTCGCCGATGCGGCTGCTCCGGAGCGACTGCCTGCTTTGCAATTGACTTCTGCGCCGATGGACGATCCCAGCCTGACTCAGGGTGCGATGCAGTTGCCGCGTTGGTCTTCCGTGATCAGCACGCCCAAGGTGTTTTATCCCGACAAGCCGAAGGCGGCCTTCGTGCAGGCTCCTCGAGTCGCCGCGCCGCCACCCAAGCCGGATCCGGCTGAGGTCGAATTCGTTCACGTCCTCGAAGCCGATTTGAAAAGAGACTTGCGGCGTTCTGTCTTCCGGCAACGTCTGTGGGTTTCGCTTGCGGTTTTGGAAGTGTTGGCTTTGATTGGCACTTCAATTTGGTGGAAGTAGACGGTCGTTACCTTCCAGTTAAAAGCCAAGGTCTCGCCTTTTCGCCTCTTTAACATTGCGCGACTATAGTAAGCTTCTGGTTTTTGCCTAGCTCCTTCTGCCAAGAATAGGAGAGTCATGAGCGATGATTCGCGCGACCGCGAGCTGGGGATGAATAGAAAGATTACGCGGCGTGATTTCCTTGACGGCATTGCGATCGCCGTGGGCGGATCAGTTCTGGCGTCGAGCGCTCCGTGGCTGCACGGTCTTGGCTCCGCGAACTCGGCCTTCGCCCCCGAGAAAGATCCGAATTACTATCCCCCGGCCCTGATGGGGATGCGTGGGAATCACGAGGGCACGTACACCACCGCGCACAGCTTGCGTGACGGCGAGTTCTGGGATTCGGCGGGCAAACCCGAGAGCACCGGGGAGAAATACGATCTGGTGGTTGTGGGAGGCGGAATTAGCGGGCTGGCGGCCGCTTATTTCTATCGCCAGCGGGCTGGGGCGAAAGCGCGGATTCTGATCCTAGACAATCACGACGATTTCGGGGGACACGCCAAGCGCAACGAGTTTCGCGCCGCGAACCGGCTGTTACTTAGTTATGGGGGAACACAGTCGATCGAGAGCCCGGGGCGGTACAGCAAAGTGGCGAAGGGTCTAATCGCTGATCTGGGCATCGACACCCAGCGCTTTTACAAGGCTTACGATCAGAAGCTGTATTCGAAGCTGAACACGGCGTGCTTCTTTGATCGCGAGACTTTTGGCGAGGATCGACTGCTGTTAGGGATGGGATCGACGCCGTGGGGGGATTTTCTCAGCAAAGCTCCGCTCTCGGAGCCGGTTCGCCGCGACATCGCTCGCATTTATTCGGAGAAAGTCGATTATTTTCCCGGCTTGTCGAAACAAGAGAAGTACGCGCGACTCGCGAAGACCAGCTATGCCGACTATCTCACCAAAGTTTGCGAGCTCAATCCCCAGGCGCTGCCGTTTTTCCAGACCTATCCGCATGATTTGTTCGGCGTCGGCATCGATGCGGTTTCCGCTCTCGCTTGCTTCGAAAATGGCGACGACTACAAATCGTTCACCTATCCCGGTTTCGACGGCTTGAATCTCGGGGAAGTGGAAAAAGAAGAGCCCTATATCTTTCATTTTCCCGACGGCAACGCGTCGATCGCGCGTCTGCTCGTGCGCTCGTTGGTTCCCGGAGCGATTCCCGGCCAGAGCATGGAGGATGTGGTCCTGGCTCGCGCTGACTATAGCCGGTTGGACGACGCCAAAGCTTCGGTCCGAATTCGGTTGAACTCGACAGTCGTGCAAGTCCGCCACAATGGATCTCCAGAATCGGCGAAGGAAGTCGCGGTTGCGTATATGCGCGGCGGAAAGCTGCAAAGCGTGCAGGCGAGCGCGTGTGTTCTGGCTTGCTACAACATGATGATTCCGTACCTATGTTCCGAGCTTCCCCAGAAGCAGCAGGAAGCGCTTCACTCTCTGGTGAAGACTCCGTTGGTCTATACCCACGTTGCCATCCGCAACTGGACGGCGTTTCAAAGTCTTGGCATTCATCAGATTGTTGCGCCCGGTGGCTACCATACTTATACGGCTCTCGATTTTCCCGTCAGCCTTGGCCAATATGAATTTCCCAGTAAGCCGGATGAGCCGATCGTCTTATTCATGCTGCGCACGCCGTGCAAACCGGGCCTGCCGCAGCGTGATCAGTTTCGCGCAGGTCGAGCAGAACTCATGCGCACGCCGTTTTCGACCTTTGAGCGAAACATTCGTGATCAACTCGCCAGAATGCTGAGTTCCGCAGGCTTCGACCCGGCGCGCGATGTTGAGGGCATTACGGTAAACCGGTGGGCACACGGATACGCTTTCAGCCCCAACCCCTTATTCGACCCGGATTGGGCGGAGGATGAGAAACCATGGGTGATCGGACGAAAACAATTTGGCCGGATCGCGATCGCGAACTCCGATGCGGGGGCCAGCGCCTACACAGACGTGGCGATTGACCAGGCTTATCGAGCAGTCGGGGAGTTGGCGAACCTCGGCTGAAAACGTCAATTACTTTTGCGGTGGCGGCGCTTTCTGTCCGCTGCTGGCCTCGACCAATTTCTGCACGGATGGCACGACCATGAGCAACAATTGCCCCTTTGGCTTCTGCGCATGCGCGAGCAATGCGAACTCTTGGGTTGCCCAGGCATCGGGTGCGCGCTCTCCGCGGTCAATATAGTCCATGGCCTGCAGACCGGTTGTGGCTACTGCCGAAAGATCCCGCGAAAGGGGAACAATTTCTTGGAGCAGAAACGATTGCGTCTCCAGCGCTTGCCGATAGCTCTGATTATCCCGCCAGCGGGTCAGCAGCGTTCTGACTTCCTGTTTGGCGCTGGGATCCCGGCCCGCAATTAGCGCGTCCACCAGATCAGAAAAATGTCGGGCCGTTTCGCTCTCAGGCCGAGCCGCGTCGATCACACGATTCAGGGGCGACAGGCTTGTGGCTTCGACCGTAGCGATTTCTTCGCGAGTGTAATCCTTCACCGGCTCAACAACATCGGTGAACGTCCGAAGCGCAGAAATATCATTCGACCCGGCAATACGACGCAGCATCGGCCCGTAACTAGAGTTGTGCATGAGGCCGAGCCAATCCAGCCATCGGCTGACATTTTGCAGACGCTCATACATGGAATTAACATCGGTTATATCTTGCGGCGACCAAAGACGCTCCGCGATAGCCGCCGCACGAGGCCAGATGCGTGAGTCAATATTCTCGGGCGACACATACTCGGACCACATGCAAGCTTCGCCGCCAAGGACGCGCTGTTTTTCTTCCGGAGTCAGGTTCGCCGCCCCGTCACTCAGGGGATCGACCGCGTAGTGCCTCGAAGCTGGCCACATCAGATCGAGATAATAACCATACGATAGAATGCCGCGATATCCTTGCCTAACCGCGGCCGCCAGCGAATCCTGCCCACGCCACGATTGCACGACTATGTCTTTGGGCAAATCGGGCCGCAGAATCTCGTCCCATCCAACCATCATTTTTCCATGCTTGCTTACGATCTTCTGCACGCGCGTATTGAAGTAGGCTTGAAGATCCTGATTCGTCTTCAGTCCATGAGCGCGCATGAACGCCTGAATGTGTGGATTTGCGTCCCACTCTTTTCCGTTAACCTCGTCGCCGCCAATGTGGAAGTACTGGTCGGAAAAAAGTTTTGCCATCTCTCCGATGAAGCTGTCGAGAAACTTGTAGGTCCGCTCCTGGGTCGGGTCCATGGCCGGATCGAAGACGCCCCACTTGCGTTCGACCTGATACGGCCCAGGACCGCTGGCCAGTTCGGGATAGCCAACAAACCACGCCGTACTGTGCCCAGGCATGTCGAACTCGGGGACGATACGAATGCCGCGGTCGTGTGCATAAGCGATCAGGTCGCGCGCTTCGTCCTGCGTGTAGTAGAGGCCGTCAGAGCCCATCTCCTGTAGCTTGGGGAATCTCTTGCTCTCGATGCGAAAGCCCTGGTTCTCTGAGAGGTGCCAGTGAAATACGTTCAGCTTAACGGCGGCCATGCCATCCAGATTGCGCTTCAAGACGTCGAGCGGAATGAAGTGGCGGCCTACGTCGATCATGAGTCCACGCCAGGGAAATCGCGGCTTGTCCTGAATCGCAATTGCTGGCACAGCGAATCCGTCGGCGGTAGTTTGTTCCAGTTGCAGAAATGTCTCTAGCCCCCGCATAATTCCGAGCGGCGTCGCTGCGTCGAGCTTCGCGCCTGCCGTGCTGATCTCAAGCGAGTAAGATTCATCTTCCCCGAGTTCCTGCACCCGTTTACTTTCATGTTCGCAATGAACCACCAGCTTGGCCTGAGCCGCATTCGTCACCTTCATGTCCAACGGAGTCATGCCAGTCTGGCGTCGAAGGTTATCCAGAAAGCGATCAACCGCACGCTGCAATTGCACATCCGAGTGGCCGCTGATACCGACCGAGAACGAAGGATCAATTACAAGTTGCCCAGGTTGAATTTGCACGCTGGCCGGCATCGGCATGAGATTCAGTTGCCGCGGCTCAGCTGCAGCGGAAGACATAAGCACAGAACCCAGCATCAGAATTACAAAGATAGCCTGCACGAAATATTCTCCTGAGGATCTCAACGTGGAAGGGGCAGCATAGTGGAAATCGCGGGCCGTCCGCAAATCAGAAGTAAAATCTGTGCAGAGATTCTTGAAGTTGAGAAGCAACAACTGGAAATTGCCGGACTACCCTTTGCCCGCCACTTGAGCGCACTGGAGCAGATTTACATCCCAGATGAAAGGCTCTGAAGAGAGGCTCTCGACGCCGATTTCCCCTTGTCTTCGCGTGCCCTGCTTGCCCACCCACACCACTCGAAACTCAGCCTGATCCTCATCATGCTGGACATGGAGAATCTCGCCCGCCCTGACCGGGCGGATCAGTCCGTGCAACACCGCCCCGCGATCACTGATATTTCGGACCTGGGCATGCTGCGTAAAGGGCGTGGACTTTGCATCGACGCCCCAGATGCGCACCGTCAGGAATGCAGCGACACGGCGACTGCGACGACGATCCATAGGCCTCGCTCGAATCCGACTGTTGAGAAGGTACGGCATATCCATCATTAGCGAAACTTACAAGGGTCACCCCGAAACCGGTGCCGAAAGTTACCTTCGGCACCCGTCCAGAAGACCGATAAAGCTTGGGTTTTCAGAGAAATTAATCCATGTCAGGCATCGAACAGGCGCCGGGGCCACGCGGGTCGCCACAACTCCCGCACGCCCCGACCGATGGGGACGCACTCGCGGAACTCTTGGCTGACATCGCGAAAACTGACAATTGTTGGGTCAGTTTCTTGCTCTGGCATTTTGGACATTCGGCTTTGCCGCTGCCGTAAACCAACGCTTCAAATTGATGATCGCATTCCTTGCAGACGTACTCGAAGATCGGCATAAACAACTCCTGACGCTTAAAGGATCATATCCATTTAAAATCAGAGCGTGGGAACTACGCAAACTGTAGCACGGAAATTTGTGCCCCGACGCGGTTTGCGTGGCGGACACTTTCAAACCCTCGCCAGCTTTTTCCTGCCGCGTCGAATTGCCCCGTTCACTGCCGAGAAGCGTTTGATCGAGGTCGAACCCGGCGTGCGGGTGCTATGCCATTGCCACTGGCAGGCGGACCGGGAAAATGCGCTGACGGTAATTATTGTGCATGGCCTCGAGGGCTCAAGCGAATCTCAATATATGCTGGGCATCGCCGCGAAGGGTACTGCTGTGGGCATGAATGTTGTGCGCATGAACCAGCGCAATTGCGGCGGTACAGATGCGTTATCGCCTACACTCTATCATTCGGGACGCTCGCAGGATGTCGCTGCCGTCGCTCAAAACTTGATCCATCAAGACCGGATTTCCCGCTTCGCGCTCGTGGGATTTTCCATGGGCGGCAATCTCGTGCTCAAACTGGCGGGGGAATGGGGAAGGGAAGCGCCGCCGCAGTTGCGTGCTGTGGCAGCTGTCTGCCCGTCTATGAACCTCGCGGCCTCTGCCGACGCCCTGCATCTGCCCGCCAATCGCCTGTATGAATACTATTTTATGTGGCAGCTTCGTCGTCGCCTGCGGGCCAAGGCACGCCTGTTTCCCAGGGCCTTCGACACTTCACGCATGCGGGGTGTGACCAGCCTTCGTGATTTCGATGACAAGGTCACCGCTCATTATTGCGGTTTTGAGGGCGCCTCCGATTATTACGAACGTTCCGCCGCAGCCAACGTTATCGATCGTGTTGCCGTGCCTACGTTGATCCTGCATGCTGCGAACGATCCCTTTATCCGCATTCTTCCGGGGACGCGGCAGAAGATTCTTTCCAATCCCAATATCACTTTCGTCGAAACCGAGGATGGAGGCCACTGTTCGTTTCTCGCCGAGGCTGATGACGACGATGGCCGCTGGGCCGAACGGCAGGTTGTGGAATTTCTGCGCGGGTTCTGAACACGTGGGGGCGGCCCTCCGGGTCCGGTCGAGCGCAAGCTCGACTTCTCTCCTATACAATCACTTTCTCGAATGAAACTGGCCGCGAAAATCGGATTGGCAACGGCTCTGCTTCTTTCCCTGTCACTCCTTCTCTGCGCCGAGCCGGTATCGCAACTGAGGCCGACGAATTACGTCAACGACTTCGCCGGCGTTCTCGATCCGAACACCGTGGCGCAACTCAATAGCATCTGTCAGCAAGTCGACGAGAAAGCTCACGCGCAGATTGCCGTCGTTACCGTCAAGACACTCGATGGATCCGATATCGAGAGTTATGCAGTCGCCCTGTTTAAGCAATGGGGCATCGGCGCCAAAGCTACCGACCATGGTGTGCTGATCCTTTTAGCCACGCAGGACCGCCGTTACCGAATTGAAGTCGGCTACGGACTTGAACCGATTCTGCCCGATGGCAAAACCGGTGGTTTCGGACGCGAAGCCGTTCCCCTACTCAAACAGAATGACTACAACGGCGCTGTGTCCCTTCTGACGATGCGAGTTGCGGATGTGATTGCACAGGACGCCGGGGTTCAGTTGACCGGCGCCCGTCCGCGTGCACCCACAGTGAGACAAGAGCCCGACAAGGGACTGTCCGTTGTCGGCATCATCGTTCTCGTGGTTATTTTTCTGATTTTGGTGTCTACACCCTTTGGACGGCTGCTTCTGTTCAGCATGTTATTGGGCGGCCGCGGCGGTGGTGGCGGGTACGGCGGTGGAGGCTTTGGGAGCGGCGGTGGAGGGTTCGGAGGCTTTGGCGGCGGCGGTTCGGGCGGTGGCGGCGCCAGCGGAAGCTGGTAGCGCGACAACTGATTGGGTGGAAATTAAAGAGGCACTATGGTAGCGGAAAAACAGATTAACGAGTTCATCAGCCGGTTGCGTCTGGCGTCAGGAGAAAATCTTGAGAGCGTGATCCTTTATGGCTCCGCCGCGGACGGGGAGTTTCATCCTGACTTTTCCAATATCAACCTGCTTTGCGTCTTGCGCGAGGCTTCTTTTTCCGCACTCGTCGCAATTGCGCCCGCCCTAGAGTGGTGGACGAAACAAAAGCATCATGAGCCGCTGGTGCTGACTCACGAAGAGCTGGAGACTTCAATCGATGTTTTCTCCATCGAACTTCTCGACATGCAGCAACGGCATCATGTGTTGTTCGGCGCGGATGTGCTCAGCGGGCTTAAGATTCCCATGCATTTGCATCGCGCTCAACTGGAGTACGAGCTGCGCGCGAAGCTGATTCTCTTACGCGAGCGACTGCTGCTCTCCGCGAATGACAAAAAGCAGTTATGGGACTTGATGCTGCGTTCGTTGTCAACCTTTACCACTCTGTTCCGCCACGGGCTGATTGCGCTCGGCGCCGCGCCTCCCAAAGCCAAGCGGGAAACAGTCAAAGAACTGGCCGCGCGCATTTCATTCGATGCTTCTGCTTTCCTGCAATTGCTCGACATTCGCGAGCACAAAGCGGAGACTAAACAATTCGATGTCACTGACATTTTTTCCCGCTACCTGGCTGCGCTGCAGCAAGTAACCGCTGCAGTAGATAAAATGCTAGACTCACCGGAATCGCGCGGCGTTTGAGTTTGATAGCTTCCTTACAGGAGAAGAACGATGAAAGCAGCTTTGGTCGTCATTGTGGTGCTCGTGCTGATTGCGCTGATCGCATTCGGACAGTACGTGGGCGTCCGCAACACTCTGGTCACTAAGAACGAAGCCGTCAAGGCCGCGTGGTCGCAGGTTGATATTGTGCTGCAACGCCGCGCCGATCTGATTCCCAATCTTGTCGAAACCGTCAAGGGAATCGCAGGGCAGGAACAAAAGGTGTTCGGCGATATCGCGGCAGCCCGTTCGCGGTTGCTCTCGGCGGGTACGCCTTCGGACAAGATCGCCGCCAATCAACAACTGGACGGCGCCATCGGCCGCTTGCTGCTCGTCGTCGAGAACTATCCGCAACTGAAGTCGAATGAGAACTTCCTGCGGTTACAGGATGAGCTGGCGGGAACCGAAAATCGTATTGCGGTCGAGCGCAAGCGTTACAACGACACGCTGCAGGACTACAACACCTACGTGCAGCACTTTCCCAATAACATCTACGCGGCGTGGGCCGGCTTCAAACCGAACGAAGCATATTTCACTGCTACCGAGGAATCGCGCCAGGTTCCGAAGGTAAATTTCTCTACACCGAACGCGACGCCGCAGGCAGTCCCCGCGCCTGCACCCGCAAAGTAGCGTGCAAGCCGACTTCGCCGTCGAACTCGGCGCCGATGACGAAACACTCGAGGTGCCGTGGGCCGCCGAAGATGGCGGCCCGCGCTACCACGATTTGAAACGCCATCCCGAGCTTCTGTCCAAACTTGAGGAAGTCGCGCAAGCGCCGGAATTGGGCGAGTTCCTCTCCAAGGTTAACTCGCCCCAGAGCCCGCTTGAAACCGCCAAGTGTGACGTCTGGTCGAGCACGGAAATGAATCCGGAGGAAGAAATATTCGAAGCCGCTCAGAAGTTTGGCTCCTACGTCGATCTCTTCTTTTCCGATGAAGCAAAACGCTTTTCGTTCCCCCAGCACGAGCAACTAGCGAAGCAGCTGACCAAACTTTTGCATCGTGTTCCTGACATGGCGGTTGCGGCCGAGTTTCTCATCCGCCGCTGTTACTACCATGAGCAGAAAGAAGTACCCGGAGAAGAAGAAATTCGCGACGGCTTCTACATCACGTTTTATCTGTTCGGATATGGCGACGATGAGGCCAGATCACGCCAGAATTGGGTCATTGGATTGAAATTGGTGCAGAACGCGATTCGCCAATTGTCGGCGAAATGAGATCAGCTCGCCTTGGCTGGCCGGTAGAACCAAGCCAGTGCTTCAGCGCCACGCCCTTTAAGCCGGGTGCGCAGCCTGGACAACAAAACCATAGCTAGAAAAATTGCCAGCAATCCAAAAGAAGCAGTACGAATGTCGACGGCCCGCTTCGGAAGAATAGAAAGCCGGCCGTACACGAATTCAATGTGCACCCAATAAACCAGCAGGGATGTCTGCCCAAGTTGAATCAAAGGGCTAAAACCCCACTGTCCCGCTCCCCATCTGCACCACAGATAAGCCGCGGCAAGAATCATCATCAGCATCCCCACGCGAATCAGAAAAAAATTCGGACTGGTGTGCCAGAAATCGTAAGTCGTATAAAGCTGGTGCGGACGCGCGTCCAGCCATCGTGCCAGGTAAATCAATCCGATTCCGCCCACGCCTGCCAGAACAAAAGTTGCGGCCCCAAGTTTCCGCGCGCGATCGCTCAACAAAAGAAATCCTGCCGCGAGACCTATGAATGCAAACGCCGTCCAGGGAAAAATCGGAAACTGCCAAGATTGTGGTACTCCAAGGTTGTGGACGCCGTCAAAGTAGGACTCAAGCGGCCACGGCAGCCAGCGAGGACGCCAACTCGTCCACATCAACGGCGACAAGAGGGAAATGCTCATCCCAACACTGGCCGCAGCCGTCCCCAAAGCGAACCGCGCGTGCGACCCGGAGTTGAGCCCCAAAACAATCCAGCAGACCACTCCCATCAACATCATCGAGAGGCCGATTGTGTTGAGAATATCCACCCGCAACAAGTCGCTCCACGGCGCCCAACCCCATGCAATTAGGTATTCCTGTAGGCGAAACAGAATCCCCAACCCAAAAATCTCAGCACCACGTCGAATTGTGGTGCGCGCAATCTGGTCGGCGGGCGCGCCTTTCTGCCGCAGTTTGTCAGTAACCAGCGCAAAGGAAATTCCTGCCAGAAAAAGAAAGAGTGGCGCAGGCAAAGTTCCGCCCAGTTGAGACCACATGAAAAACGTGCTCTTGCGCGCATCGCCCCCCAGCCAGGAGTCGTAACAATGCGTCTGGAACATCAGCACGCAGGCGAGGCCGCGCATCCAGTCGATGTACGCAAGCCGGGATGGAGCCGAAGCAGTCATCGGGTAGCTGTTATGACGCCACGGGGCAGTATACAAAACAAAGGCGAAGCACTATGCGCGAGATCCTTCATCTGGCCCAGGCCGGTCTCAGGATGGCGTCTTTCGAGGGAGCCAATTTTGCCGATGATTTTGGGATCCCATTTGCCCCGCAACTCGTAGAGGCGCAGTGCCCTGGAACTTTTTTCGCAGTTCTGTGTTTATATAGATCGGATGGACGCTTCCAGACGGAACCGAGATGCCTGGAGGCCTTCAGATCTGCCCGTTCTTCACGGATCGCAGATTGAGGAAGGGGGTTTCAAAATGCGCTATTTACGCTATCTGGCTTTACTGGGGCTTCTGATGCTTCCCGTTGCATACTCGCAAGCCCAGGTTGAACTAGGCATTCACGTAGGTCCGGGCTACGGCTACGTGGGTCCAGCGCCGGTGTGCGCCTATGGCTATTACTCCTATTATCCATACGCGTGCGCGCCGTATGGCTACTATGGGCCGCAATGGTTCGCGGGCGGTGTGTTCATTGGCGCAGGGCCGTGGTATCGCGGCTATTACGGTCCGGGCTGGGGCTACAGACCGGGCTGGGGTTACAGACCTGGCTATGGTTACTATGGACGCGGTGGATACGGCCGCGGCCGCGGCTACTACGGGCCCGGACCCTACCGAGGCGGCGGAGCTGGTTATGGCGGGGGCAACGGGCACCCCTCAGTGGGCGGCGGTGGCTTCCATGGTGGAGGCGGACGCCGGTAAACGGCCCAAGTGAATTAGCTGAAAAACGGCTGGCAGCAAACGCTTTCAGCCGTTTTGCTTTGTCGGAAATCCCGACTCCAGACGGCGCCTGGATTCTTCATGAATCTGAAATCGCAGCTGGAAGACATTGTCCAGCTTCAGACGCTACAATAATCGGGAACACAAAGCATCGTGGCGGCTTGCGGCCAAGTTGCAAGATCGTCCGACTCGCAGTGATTCCAGCGATTTGTCTCTCGCGAGGGCGCGTAGCTCAAACGGATAGAGCATCGGATTTCTAATCCGAGGGTTGCAGGTTCAATTCCTGCCGCGCCTACCAACCTTTTCTACAGTTTAGAAGCCAATCTCACTTCGAGTCATTGCAAGTTAACTGCAAGCTGGGGCCAACTCGATTTCAAACTGGGTAGATTCAGTGCTCTGATCTTGGCTCTTGAGGGGAAAATTGTCGATCCTGTGCGGTACACCGTTCTAGGGCGTCGAATCATGGCCTCAATGCACGACCGGGGTTAGAGAGAGGAGACGGGTTAGTTCTTAGGTGTGCTACCTCGAACATTTATAAAGTTGTTGGCGAAACACGCCACTACGCTCATTAGTCCACAGAGTGGTTGTTGAGTCGAGGTATAAAATGAGCTCATCAGTTTGATATTCAAAATGTTCGGGCCACTTCTTCGAAGAGAATGGAAATCGTTCGGCGGAGAGTTCGCCTCCAATCTTTTGAGACGATTGTTGCTCGGGGGCGTCATCGGCGCCTGCGGAGCTATCGCTTTACACTTTATAACGATCGATAACATGTTTTTGCCTGCGATGCGCAAGGAATGGACTGGGGCCACACTCTACAAGGCCTCCGACAGTCTGCGGGCCTACAGGCGAGAGCTTATTACTCTAAATGCAGTCTTACTGCTTGCATTGTTCCTTTTTGTCGCATCGCGGATAATGCGGTTCATCCGGGCGTGGTGGGCAGGAATCATAAGCTTCGTTGTCATTCTCACTGCCGTGGCAATCATGGCAGCTCTTGAGTCATCTGGGGACCTCTACCTAGTTGCCTGCTTCTTAACCTTAATTGCCACTGTCGTGCTGGAAAGTTGGAGACAAAGGGCAAAACCTCACCGAGTTTACGCTGGCAAGACGCCGCAAGAAGTGCTAAGTCTTCCCAGCCAGAAAGCGTCTTTCAATTTGAATATGGAGTCTTGGAAGGCTCTACCCAGTGACGATCCCATTCGGGATTGGAATGAAGACATCATAGGCAGAACCGCTGTAGTTGAGTTGCTTGCGGAACACGTCTTCCTTCTCGGGACCCCGGTCATTGCTTTACATGGGGCACTGGGTGATGGGAAAAGTTCGGTCCTAAACCTATTGCGTAATGCAATGGAAAGTAAGGCAATAGTCGTCTCCTTCAACGCGTGGTTACCCGGCGGGGAGACAACCTTCGCAATCGACCTTTTCAGAGACATCGCCACGGAATGCCGCAAATGGATTTACGTTCCGCAACTTCGGAAGCGTGCTCTGGTTTACGCGAGGACAATTAGTGGGTCTATTCCGTATTTCGCAGGCCTGAAGGAAATGCTTCCGGCTGAATCCCAGCGTGATGAGATCGAGGAACTGCGGCGGGCGCTTACAAGAATCCCCCGCCCCATCGTAGTCCTGCTGGACGAAATGGACAGGATGCAGAAGGAAGAGTTGTTGGTCGTGCTCAAGATTCTCCGTGGTATAGCATCAATTCCGAACATCTCATTTATCTGCGCTTTCAGCGAAGCGGACCTAAGAAGCAGGCTGGCAAAAGATGACACGTTGTCTTATGACTATTTGGAAAAGTTCTTCCCCGTTACTATAAGCCTTGGCGCACCGGACCCTGAATTGCTGGGACGCCTATTCCAATCCAAATTAACAACAGCATTGAAGCAACGGGGCTATTTGAGGGAACAGGCTGAGAAAACCGATTTTACAAAACTCTTGGATCATGCATGGGAGGCGTCGCTTTCAGGGTTATGCACTAATTTTCGGAAAGCAGGACTTCTGTTGAACGACATTGTGTCCGCTGCCCGGCCTATTGCGGGCGAGGTCAATGCATTTGACCTTACCGCTATTGAAAGTTTGAGGCGCTTTTATCCTGATGTATACAGAATGGTGAGAAAGAATTCTGTATTTTTGACTTATGAGTCCAGATCCTGGGGGAAAAAGGCATACGTGTTTGCGGAGGACGAGAAAAAAAGAGACAGCCAGAAATTTCTTAAAGAGTTAGAAGTCGAAATCTCCAAATGCGAAGAGCCATCAGCTGCAAGAGTTCTTTTGGACCTGTTGTTCCCGGAGTTTGAGGCTGCCAACAAAACGAGAGCACATGCGTATTCCTTTATAAGAACAGCAAGTGCAGCAAGCGCAGACTCGGAAAAACGAATCTGCGATCCTGACTATTTCCAAGTCTATTTCCGCGCGGCGGTGCCTGAGGAGATGTTTAGCAACGCCGAGCTTGAACAAGTCATTTCTGAGCTCAACCGGGCGCGTTCGCAGTCCGAAATCGATGCAACATTCAGCCGCGTCTTGAGCAATATCCCTAAACAACATCCTAAGAGGGCCGACTTCCTGTGGAAATTAGGTCGTTCCATGAGCAGATTGAGTGATGACGTTGCAGAACAACTGGCGTACGCTGCTGCGCTTAGGGCTGACGAGTATGCATATGACGTTGTAAACATCGGTGAAGCAGCTCGTGGTCTTAATATCGTTTTCGAGGCTGCTCAAAAGCTTTCTACTACATCTAAGGTTCAGGAAGTTCTAACGAAGTCGATGCTGCGCGCGCCAGATGATACTTTTGCGCGAAGAATCTGGGAGTACACCAGAGACAAAGATCGAAATAAGGTTCTGGTCAACTTCTCTAACGTTGATGTTGCTGAAATTAAGAATGCATTTATTCAACGGATGAGGAATCGATACGGTGCAAGCGCGCCAATTGAAACCATCGACATCGCCCATGGTGACTGGTGGGCCTTCCGTTCTTGGGGAGACAATTCAGAGCAAGATCGTGATATGGTACAGAGCTTCTGGCGTCGCTACATTGGGCTAAGCCGTGAGCATCTCACTCAAGCCATCAATGTCGTATATCCGCCAGGCACGACCTGGGAACAAGACCCCGCGAAGGTCATAAGTTCGTTTTTCCCTGTGGAGGAAGTGAAGCAATTGCTAGAGAGCCTTCCGGAAGATGCTCAACTCGATTCGGTTGAGGTAGAGGCTATAAATCGATTCCGCAGCCTGCTCGAAGGTAAATGGTTTGACATTCGGAAAATGGAACACTAGATCCCAAGCTCGTGCATGTAAGTCACCTACTTTACAGCTTTAGGATAACGATAAAGTTACACGCCACCACTGAGCGATTCGAGAGCTGTAACCTGATCGCGTCGCAATGTCATTGGCGTGGATTTATTAAACTCGGGGAAAATGCGCGCGGCTTCCCATTCCTTCTCTCTTAAACTGGTAGATGTGCCAATCTTGACCTGGCCAATCAATCGCTGCAGCAGCGGTTCGGTCTCAAACAAGAACACTTCTCTTACAACACAAGGCCTATGGCAACCGCGAGAACTCGTGACTAAGTCTCTGGGTCCGGTCATGGCTAAATAAAAGTCTGGCTGCGGCTGACCAACCTCTTTCATGTCAAGCAAGTTCTGCCGAATGCCGTAGAGCTTTGCGTTCACAGTTCGTCCCTCAAATGGTGGCCCTGTGAAATGACCGTCGAAGCCCTGGTGAATGGCAGAATCGTTTAGATTGATCCCGAAGATCGCGGCTGCAATCCATTCACCAATATGGCCCAATAGTGACGGACGACCAATCAGACCTGCGATCTGCGCATCAATTTCGTTCCGCTTCTGCAGCAGTGCGGCCAGGCGCCCCACTTCCAGCTGATCAACATTCTGCATTGCCAAACGGTTCGTGATCGTTTCCTTTGTCTCAGATCGACACTACTGTCCCTGCGTTCCAAGTCGCTTCGACATCTGTTTGAATTGTTGAGCGAATATTGGAGCTTAGAATCTCGGACATGGCGAAAGCCTTGCTCCCTGCGTCCTTGATCGAAGCGCCAAGATGCCAACATTGTTTGCCATCTACCAAGATGAATCGGTCATGATAATTTGATGTCTGGCGTATTTCAACGACATTGCCATGCTGATTGGCAAATTTCTTTGCCTCTAGCACGAAGTCGCCTTTCATATTCATCGTTAGTATCCTGAGCTTCGCTGTTCCGGGCACATTCTTTAGGAATGGCCACAGTGTGTGATCCACGTACGAATCGACAATTACAAGCTCTGAACTTGCCCGTTGAACAATATTCCGAATTTCAACATATGCGTCGTGGGTGGAACCAGCGGTCAGAAATACTTCCGTAGGATCGGGTAGTTGCCATCTTAATTGGTCAACGACGCTTCGAAGGACCGCAATCATGTTATCCAATTGGCCGTTGGCCTGCTGCATTAACCAAGTCTCAGTATCCCCCGGCCCGTAGGAGCCGCACTGCGCACCGCGAAAGATCTGTATTGCTGGATGCCCGCTTCCGAGTCCTGCAAGAAGCAATCCCTCTCCCGTTGTTGCGAATTGCTGCCGTTTCGGGGAAGTCCACCCCTCCGATCGAAGTTGTTCGCCTTCAGCGATCAACTTCTCCAAAGCCGGAATAGCCTTGACGGGCTCAAGAGTCGCTGCGCTGAGCGTACCAGTTTTCGGTTTGGCCATAATGTGTGGTGAGATGAATCAAGTGGAATTCTAATCTAAGTAAACATCGATAGGTGAATGCAGGCGTATTTGAAGGGAGTCCCTTACTTAAAAAGGGACGGCTCTTGCTAACTCCGCGAGCAGTAACCAGTGTCGAACATGGGGTCGCCGTCGGCCCGCGCGGATGTCGGCGGCGTACGATTCAGAGATGCCAAGCGTTGCGGCCAGACTGGAGATCGTAACCCACGCCAACTTATTTCTTCTTGTGTGGGCTTGAGGACTCAGTAGAATTGGTCTTACCTACCCGGGGTGAGCAATGCAAGGTTCCGTGGTCGAGATCGGCGCAGAAAAAGTCCGCCAGTTGAATGCCATTTCCCTCAGCAACGCCGTGTTATGTGCTGATTGCGATATCGTCAGCGACAGCCCGCATGATGAATGCCTGGTTTGCGGGAGCCGATCACTATTCAATATCTCTCGGGCGTTAGGCGGAATGCTGCCTGGCAAGCGGGCTACTCTCATCGATAAGGCTAGCCGACCGGTTACCTCACCTCCTGTGCTGAGGTTCCCGAGACGTGTTAGAGTACGCCCGGAATCCGTTCCGGCTGGTTCGAGCCGAGTTCAAGGGTGCTTATTCGACCAGCTTTCGGCGGTCGGTCGATGATGGATCATGATTTCCGAACAGTCATGCAATTCTGATTGTTATTCGTCGTTCTTCTTCTCTTCCGCAAGTGCCTTGATTTTTTCTGCTATCCCTCGATGCCTTTGTTGGCGTTGTTGATGAGCGTTCTGCTCAACTTGAGTTTTTGGTCCAGCCTCGTACTCACTATCCAGTTCTTTTAGCACTGATTTCTCTTTCAAAAGGGTGAGCACCTGAATGGATTTGTCGCTGCCCATGCTAGACCCTCAGTCGAATCGTGACAGTGTGTTTCTGGGATCAGTCCGGTGTATCTCAGACTAGCTATTACGAACGATTTCTACCCTGCGATTCTTCGCACGACCTTCGTCTGTGGAGTTGCTCGCAATCGGCCGAGCCTCGCCAAACCCTTTGGCACTGAGGCGGCTGCGGTCGATGCCATGTTCGGCCAGCCAGTTCATGACCGCATTGGCTCGATCGGTAGATAACTTGAGGTTAGCTTCTCGCGAGCCAACGTTGTCCGTAAAGCCCTCGACGCGAATCTTCCAATCGGGATGTTCTTTCAACGCATTGACAGCATCGTTCAGTGAGGCTTCAGAGTCCGGCGTAATGTCGGCCTTACCCGTTTCGAAATGCAAGTTCGAGAGCGTCACTCTGCCTCTGTTGCGTAACGCTTCAACATCACCATTCGCTCCACCATTACTGTAGCGATTGAGTTCTGTGACCAACGGGCGCGCACCCGTCGGAGTATTGAGATCGCCTTGTAGAATTTGCTGATTCGAGACTTTTTCGCCATACAACTTAGTGTCTTCACTCTCATCCGGGCGCAGCGTAGAGCCTTCCAGGGATAGCCCGGCGAAAAGACCACGCGAACGTGACCACGACAGAATTTCGGCATGCAACAAGACGTCAGTGTTGGCGCTCGCATCGCGGCCCACCGGACCGGCTGCGGCCTCAGCTTCGCCTCCGATGGTGAACTTATCCGCTAGCAGTTTTTTCATTCCGCCCTCATTCATAACGAGCAGAAAAACGTCCGTGGAGGATCCTCCTATTTGCAGACCATAGCTTCCGCCCTCAATCCGAATCGCGGCAGGCGTTCCGAAACGACCAGTGCCGTTCTTACGACATGAGACGAAGCCACGACCATACTTGCCCCCGACGATAAATGCGGCCTTCTTGACCCCTGGAATAATCACGATACATCGCGATTTATCAAAGAGGTCACGAGGAATGCCCTTATCAGGCTCGTGCATAGCTTCACGGAAGGAGATGGCCGCATTCTGCAGTCTCTTGTCGGGCGACGATTCCGCTTCTTGAGCAGACATGGATGTCATACCGACAAAGAAGCATAGGCTCAAGGCCGTAATCAGCGATAGACGTGGCGACAGTTTCGAAGGCCCAATGTGCGTGATTAACTTACGAGTCGAGGTCATTTCGTTTCTCCCGAGGCTTTCGCCTTCCGCCGAGCTTCCACACAATGCGGTATAGCTCTGATGCATAAGCGGCGATATCGTTGCTCGACCGCGAGCCGGTGAAGTGACGCAATACTCTAAACCTCCAGCTGACTGCCCGCTGTCGGACAGACATCCGCCGAGATTCCTGATATAGCTTGGCGCGATGAAACACGACATCCGCTGGAACCCCCAGCTTCAGGAATGGTTTTGCGCCCGGTGGGGCTGGACATCGGATCACGTTGTCTGCGAGGACGCTCAAGCTGAAATGGAACTGTTCGAGTGCGAGCCTCCCACCGCAGAAGTGCATTTGGCGCCCGCTTAGTCACGAGGCTTTGGACGGGGGTGTGATTTCCTTCAGTCGTATCATCCTTCGAACATAGCAGTCTTCGTGAACCGCTTTCCCATCCTCATCCGTCTTCGAGGTTTCAATCTCGACAGGTTCATTGCAGATGCTGCACTTCGGTGGTCGCAGTTTGTGGATAAATCGCAGGAATGCTGGCACTGCAGAGCCTCCGAATGCCAATGGTCAGATCGTAACCGAGGCCGGAGGGCGCGGCAAGAGATGTCTTAAGGAAGACCACCATACCACCCGGTCTGCTATCGGACATCCGGGCAATCGGCACCCGCACTTAGGTCAGTTTCCCTTCCACGGGCTAGCGAATCGTACGACCTTATGAGATAATACACAACTATGTCTAGAGAGTTAATATGGTTTGAAAATCTCACGTTTGCAGCGTGGGGATGCACGGCATGTAGTTGGGTTTTACCGAATCCCGGCCCTCGCGATCCGGACGAAGGTCCGCCTGCACAAATCAAGAAAGCATTTGTCGGACACGACTGCTCTAAATCTCCTGGTGTACTGTCATGGCGTCCCCGTTAAGGGCTCGTAGGGCTCCTTTGAGTTCCCGCTGAATCCTGCTGGTTTAGCTGGCGTCATCGCCAGATTTCAATCGCTCGATCCTCGGGGCTAATGACTGCACTTTTTCGAGCGCGTTTCGGGCTGGTTCACGCTGTTGTTCTGCGTCAGCCTGTTGCTCGATCCGTTCAAGCGTTCGCAAGAATCTATTCCCCCGCTCGGCGAGTAATTCGGGCAGCATTGCGACGCCATACATCTTCTGAAGAAACCTGACAAGCTCACGATATCCCCAGACTTGTTAACCAGTAACAAAAAGAAGAGCGCCCATGACCTCCCCAGTCAAGGACGCTCTCCCAAGCAGCTCTCTCCCACAGAACCGCTCATCGACAAAATAGATCTTGCGCTGAAGGGTGTGAATGGCACCGGCGAGGTAAGTCATGGCACGGGCGGGGTAAGGCAAAGAGAGAAAGGCCGAACGCTGTAGTTGGGCATTGGGGAAGGGCTAGGAACATAAGCGATCGTGAGGGTCGAACGTCACACCTAAAGACTGCCGCTTTCCGAGTTATTCAGGAGTGTCTAACCAATGTTTTCCGGCACTCGCAAGCACGCCGTGTTTGGGTTGCCCTTGCCCAACGAGACGGCCAGTTAACCATCACCGTGCGGGACGACGGCAAAGGGGTTGGATCGGAGGTTAGTGAGTTTAGACCAGACAGCCTCGGCGTCGGCATTGGCGGCATGCGCCAGCGAATCAAAGAATTCGGTGGCGAAGTCCGATTCAAGAACGCCAATTCAGGCACGCTGGTTGAGGTCGTTGTCCCGTTCCAGAGCCCTTCGTAAGAAACGCCGCCTTCGCTAAGCGGCAACATCTAGGTGATCCAGCGCGTCATGCAACTCGTCGATCCGTTCCTTTTGATCGTCGTATTCGCCCAACTCCGCTTCCGTCAGGCCAACGCAGCTTTCCTTTGCGAGCAGCTCGATTTGCTTCTCGATCAGTTGCACGAGTTCACTTCGAAGCTGCTTCTCCCGTTGCAAAACACACCCCTTTTGGGCGAAGCGGCGTCATTTGAGATGGGAGACACCGCAAGGAGGTTGGCACCACAAAGCGGGTTTTGCGCCAGCCATACGGTATGTACTGTATCGAACACTTCTGGACTTCGTGCCAGAATCTCATTTCGAGCTAGGGCGTGCTTCATGGTGTATGACGTAACCTTGGAACGGCGAATCCGTGAGCTGTGTGCTCAAGCTGTGGCAACCCTTGACACAGCCGAGTTGGAGCCGATTTTGACCGAGCTGAGGGTCGCGCTTCGGAAGCATGTCGAGCAGATCAAGAGCCTTGTTGCCGAATATCCTTTTGCCAAGCCAGCCGCTTAATGGGTTCCTTATCTTGTCGGATACCCTCGATCTGCCGCAGGCTTCTGCGCAACTTAGAAGAGCGCCCATGACCTGAGCCTAGTCAAGAGCCCACCACACATCGGTCCCCTGTGGCACGGCTATCTCGGCTGCGCCAGACGGCATTTCCCCGCAGAGTCAGTCTCGATTGGCCGAGTGAAATATTGAATCGTAAACTCGGTTTGCAAGAACGATGGTGGCATCTACCTGTGATAGAGCACCTGTAATCAGGACTGCCAAGGGGAGCGACAAGATTCTAGGCGTTTCATGATCCAAATACGCGTGGATCTCTTTGAGTGAGGGATCGTATTGCATCGGAAACTCCGAAGAGGATATTTGTGAGGACGATCTTCACATACTTTGATTTTGGTGCAGAAACAGCAATCCCTTCAATACGGTTGAATCCCAATTACGAAAGTACAATGTCCTGGCTTGTGCAGATCATTCAGGCAATTCGATTCGGTCCGCATGTTTCTTGTCCCGCTCGTGCTCTTCTGCAAGAGCCTTTTCGAACCAAGCTGCCTGTATTTCAGCGACCCTCTTATCCGCGAATGCTGGATCGTGACCAATGAGAAATTCTCTCCACAACCGTCACACCGTAGTGTTCCCATTTCCCGGAGACCGGCTACCTTCTCTTGTATCTGCCCCTTCTTTATGGCCACAGACTTCATCTACTACACTTCTCCAGGTGTACGACGAACTCAACTTCAGGTGATTCCAATCTTATACAATAGCCTCCGTTGTTAATCTTGAGGGGGAGTCCATGGGGAACCTAGGTAGTGCTCTTCAGCAGTTACGTGCTGAACGCAAGCAAGCGCAGTCACATGTGGAGAAGTTAGATCAAGCGATCTCAGTGATCGAGTCGCTAAACGGTTCGGGAGCGTCCCGGAACGCAAATCAACCCACCCGAATCATATCGGCCGCTTCACGCCGGAAGATGGCACAGGCGCAAAGGGCGAGGTGGGCACGGGCTCGGAAGGAATCGCAGCCACCAGTACTGCCAGCAAAACCAAACGGCTCGGCTCCGGCGAAGCGCACCATGTCGGCAGCTGCCCGGAGGAAGATCGCGGCGTTTCAACGAGCACGATGGGCGAAGTTGAGGACGCAGCAGAGGAAGGCTGCGTAGCTGCAAGTGTCACTCGTAACCAGCACGCTGTTCCTAACGTGACCTTCCCCGATTAGACCACTTCACGCTAGATTGTGATTGAGCAGACTTCGGGGGAGGGCTGTTCGACCTAAACGTCCCACGACTCGGTTGAGTCTGGGGCGTTTTGTTTTTGGGTTCGGTTCTTTGAGTCTCATTCACTCGGGAGATAGCCCGTCGCACTTCGCTAATGTTTGAGAATTTGGCAAGGACGGTTGCTCCGTTTGACGATTGCCACGCTCCTGTTGGATATTGTGACGCATGGACGTTGAACGCATTATTGACGAGATCGAGCAGCTACAGGAAATGTTCGAAGCGCCGGATATTAGGCCACTCAGCGCAAGCGACATTTCTGCTGCGAATCGTAGGCACGACGAGATGCTCGCGGATAGTCCGTGGTTCAGGCTGTGGCAGGACTTTGGGGTTTGCTGCCGCGCGGAGTCGCCAGTGCTCCGACCCGGGGAAACCGAGAGCTAGACCTCTGCGAATGGACGTAAGAAATGGCGAAGAAGAAAGCCGCTAATCTCCTGCCGAAACTCACCGAGACTGAACAAGACCTGCTTTCGCACATCCAACATGGATATCAGCTTGAAACTGACTCGCTCGGCGGCCACCCAGTTCTGCGGCACTTGAAAGACAATGAAGAAATGCGCCCTCCGTCTGCCAATCGCACTACCATCAAGGCCTTGGAACGGCGCGGACTCATCAGCCCCGGCAAGGGTCTCGACCCACTCACTATTGTGTGGCGTGTGAAAAATACCTGAATGGCTGAAGGTGTTTTCCCACAGAAACGGCTCCTCCGCGCTCGGGCCACGACATCGAAGTGGCTATCGAGGCATCTGCGATACGGTGCCTTGCTCAACGTCGACGGAGAGTAGAATGCCCGCTGCAAAGGCCGATCCTCGGCGTATAATCCAGTCGTTTTGGAAGGCAGTAATGACGTCCCAGGTTCTAACCTCGGGGCGTTGTTCACAAGACCTGCTTTTAAGGAGGAACCCTCATGTCCGGATGCAAAACTTGCAGACTAACCGGGGGCGTTGGCCAAGTTCTCACTGCCGTCGCGTTGTTTCTTTCAATCCTCCGTCCTCAATCGATTGCGCAGAGTTGTACTCCGCCAAATTGTTGGGTCGGCAGCTTCTATCAATACCAAATTGTTGCTCAAACTGGCCAGACAAATTCTCTTGGAACCTTCAGCTCTTTCGGACTCGGCCCATCCATCAATGAATACGGCACGGTTGCGTTTGTGGGTCAAGTAGAAAGCAGTTCTCAACAGATTTTAGGAAATAACCCGTTCATTTGGAATCCGAGCTCTGGGACGCCCACTGCAGTTGCACCTAACTTTTTGGATGATCAACGAACTTTCTTCGGCACTTTGCAAATCAATGACGAAAACCAGATCGTGACGCAAGATGAATATGCCGGGGACCCACCTTTTTACTACGGACGCGTATGGGATGGTAATCAGCAAAACTCATTCACGCTGGTCGCACAATCGAGCGAGTCAGGATTTGAGGCTATTCTAGGCAATCCTGCAATCGATGTTTCAAATGATGTAGCCTTGAGCGCACTTGACCAAAGCTTCAACGGCTTCCTATTAGAAGCGAACGCACCGTATTCTAAACTCAATCAAGTCGAGATGAAGACTCCGCTTGCTCCGCTAATTGCAGACACAGGTTACACGGTCGTGCGAGCTGGCAACGCCAACACATCGCCGATTGTGTTGTATTCCCCAAATCTAAAGACCCCGACCACTATTGCTGACACGACTCAGTTCAGCGCATTGGGTGAAAGTCCTGGGATCAGCCGCGACGGGCTCATCGTGGTGTTTGCGGGAGATCTGACGTCGGCTGGTACCGCGGGTTCCAAAGCATGGGACAAATATGCCGGACCGGGGATATTCCTCGCTGTTATTCAGAATGGGCAAATTCAATATCGAACTCGGGTCGCCGGATTCCATTATAAGAATCAGGACGGCATGAAAAATGTTCAAACAAGCAGTGTCAGCAAAGTTCCACTAGAGGGAGCACCCTGGTGTGACAGTCCGTTCGTATATAACGGCAAGACTATTACAGAGATCTGTGTCGCTGATGCGGAGTTGGAGGATCTCCCCCCTTTTAGTAGCAAAACGAGCGTTTATTTCAACACATTCACGGAAGCGGGCTTCCAAAACTCAACGGAATGGGAAAATCGGATCGCAGTTGCGCACGCCGGCGAAGGAATCGACGGCACCACGGCCGAGGTCTCGTTCGTTGCCACTCCAAACAAGAGTGATGCAACCGGATGGAATCTTTTTTTGGAGAATTCCGGCCTCTGGACTGTTCGGGTTGATTTATTCGTGCAGAACGGAAAGCTATATGCCCATGCCTATCGACCGATACCGGTGATACAGATTGGGAGTTCAATTGGTAATTCGGGCGCGACGGTCCTTGAAATAGGAGTATATGATGATCTCGCAAACACTGGCCCTGTCCCAACCCCCGGAGATCATCAGCTTGCGTATTGGGTTTCGACCAGTAATGAACCTGCGGGGGAGATGATCCTTTTCTCCTCCTATATTCAGCAATTTGGGGCATCAGGTTTTAACAATGCAGGCTGTAGCCCAACTTCGTGCCAGGCTGGAACTTTGGGCGCACTTGCGCTGATTTCCGGCAACAACTATGTACTGAGCAACGACCATGTTCTGGGGGGGCCTATATCGAGCACCCAAAATACTGCTACCTCGACAAATGAAGTTTGGGAGCCCAGTAATTTGGATTTTCTCTGCGAGACTCCGCCTAGCGTAGGCAATTTCTTTGCTGCTCCCACTTTGAGCAAGGGAGTCGACGCTGCTCTGGCAACCTTAACTTCAGGACAAATCAATACCACGGGTCAAATCTATAACATTGGCATCCCTTCGGGAACTGGCTCCCCTTCAGTTGGCGAGCATGTTGCGAAACAGGGCCGGAGTTCCGCTCTAACCTGCGGTACTGTTCAAACCACGAAAATGAAGGTGGTCTCAATTATGTACGACGTGTGCGGTAACAAGAACAAGACGTTTACTGTGCCGTTCACAGATCAGATTTGGATCACTTCGTCGGACTCCGGTTATCCATTCTTAATTCCCGGTGACTCGGGTTCATTACTCGTGGATGCTGGTACTGCAAAGGCTATAGGTTTGCTATTCGCAAGTAGCGCGAAGACCGGCATAGCTTATGCAAACCCGATCAAGGCGGTTATGCACGAACTGTCTGTCGTCACTGGCGAGTTTGTCACGCTTGCGGTCAGTTCCGCCCATGTCGTTGCAGGGTGCCATTTCAGTAAGCCACAGGTGCTCCTTGCACGTGCAGAAGAGGAGCGGGCAGACGTCGTTAAGCAACGCTACGAAGCAGCGATTTTGCAGGACCCAGCTGTTATCGGTGTCGGAGTGGGTGCCGAGGGATCGGATCCATCAAAACCTTCAATTGTGGTCCTCGTGGAGCGCAATCGATATCATCAACCAATCCCGACGATTTTGGATGGAATCCCCGTGAGAATGATTCCAACTGACCGTCCGGAGGCTCTGACCCAAGTTAGCTGCAACGAAGACAAAGGACGAACTCGCCAGAGACAGCGGACTAAAATCTCTCGATCCGGCTCGGGTAGCTTTGCAAAAAGTGCACCGCCAGAAGAGAGTTTGCAGTGATGGGCCCTTGTCGCTACATCGAAGCAGCTATCAAGGTGTCTGCGATTCCGTGCTCTTCGTCAAAGCCCGGATGGCAGGGAACTGGGAGCCCGGCCGGGAGGCACAATCAGCAACTTCCAGAATTTGCACAGCAGGGGTTGATTAGTTCGGGGAAGGTGCGTGCATGGAGAGGCGGAACATGAAAAAGCCCGCCAAATTTCGGCGGGCTTCTCTTGGTGTCGAAGCGGCTTTTCTAATTCAGGCTACCGCCTTGACGACGCCAAGCTTCTTCCAGGCCGTCAGGTAAAACGTGACCACGCGCTGAGGTTCCTGCTTCGTCTTCAGTTCGTCCTTGATCTGGTCCGCGATCTCGGCGACGGTGGCCGGCCCGAGCTTCTGCATCGCGTCCCGGATCAGGAGCTGCTGCGGGCTTTTGATCTTGTCCGAAAGCTCCCCCGCGAGTTCGTATTTTGTGGTTTGGCGCTCGTGCTTGACCGCCCCTTTCTTTGCTGCGCGTTTCTTGGTGGTCTTCTTCTTGGTCATGGGTGTTCTCCTTCTTAATGTGTCCTACTGAATCATCGAAGTCAGCTTTCCCTCCAACCTCGACATAGCCTCAACTGACTGCTCGGGTAAAGTTCGGATGTAAGCCCGTCGAGTAACTTCGACGCTGGAATGGCGTAAGATCCGCTGGATCGTCAGGTCGTCCACGCCAAGGTCGTGAAGATTGGTGGCCAAGCCGCGGCGAAAACCGTGCCACCCGCGCCAGTCGGGCCTCGACCCATCGCGCTCGTACGCATGACCAAGGTGCGGCTTACCGTAAGGCTTGCTGCAGTGAGCACAGCGGCGCAGCGCGGGTAAGATTTTGTCGCTCAACAAATTATTCAAGCTGATGGGAGTGCCGTTGCAGGTTGGGAAGAGTGGGCCGGTGGAGGGATTACCCGCGCGCAGCCGGTGGGCCTCGAGGATAACGCGGAGTGCGGGGATTAGCGGCACGAGGCCTTTCGAGGCCGCTGTTTTCGCTTCATGGGCCTTCCCGTTCCAGATCGACCTTTCAATACGGATGGCGTCTGCCAAGATGTGTTCCCACGCCAAGCCTTCGATCTCCCCGCGACGCATCCCGCTGAAGGCAGCGATGGCGACGGCGGTTCGCGCTGGTTCGGGCAGCACCGCCAGCATTTGCCTGACCTCGTCAAGCAGGTAGTGCGGCATGACCTTAGACGGTCGGCCAGCCGCAACCTCGGCAAGGGAAACCGGGTTTGGACCGGGATGATAGCCCTGGTTGACCGCGTGCCTCATCACGGCAGACATCAACGATTTGAGCCGGAACAAGGTTTGGCGCGCCAGCGTCGGGTTCTCGCGGGCAATCCAGTCAAGGGTGCGCTGGGCGTCCACGGTCGTGAAGCCACGGACGCGGAGGTCGCCGATTCGCGGGGCAAGTTGCTTCTGCCAGTTCAACCGGTGGCAGTAAACGCTGGACACTTTTCGCCGTTCCGACATGTGAGGCAGGAACACGTTGGTGAAGAAATCGTTCAGGGTTACGAGACGTTCGGGCTCGACGTCTCCCCGGTTCACTTTGGCAAGGAAAGCCGTTTGCAAGTCTTCTACATATTCGGGTGGGCGCTTCAGTCGTTTGTGCTCAGGCAAGACTCGGCTGAGTTTTGTGGCGTGCTGCTTTCGCACCACCTTGCCGCCCTCGACCCGCGACTCGAAGTAGCGCAACCACCAAAACTCTCCGGTCCTGAAAACGTAACCTTTCTGTCGGCTCATTTGTTTTCCTATTCAATAGCTTAAAGCTATAGGCATCTTATAGTGACTGGAGCAGGAAAGATTTTATTTTTTATGTCGCGCCGAACGGCCCGCCTGCGGGCCAGCCAGGCCGCCAGTTCAGGGCTCTGCGGGTCGACACGGACGTAGCGGCCGAGCCGATAGCAAGGAAGCGGATCGCTAGCTCTGCTTCTGGTGTGCTCTTTTAGCCAGGAAACCGGAAGGTTCCACAGTTCAGCGAGATCCTTCAGGGTGCACAGTTTTTTTGGTCCACTCGATTCGAGAGGCATATTGGTTTTCTCATTTCCTCTCTCCTGTGCTCCCGGCTGGCGTGCCGGGCCTGGCCGGCCTTGGGGTACCGGCCAGGAAAAAAATCTACATCGGTAGTTCAGCTCGCTTCGTTTTCAGGTCGCCGTTCCATCGTCACGGCGACTACGTTGTTCTCGTTCATGGCCATCAGGATCGGACGGAAACCCTGCTGGGCAAGCTCGTTGAGCTCGCGCTCCAAGCCGCCCAGCCCGTCATCGATGATTACGCGGTACAGTGGTTTAGTCATTGTTCGTTTTCCGCATACGCGGTTCCCATGGAGTGTTTATCGCTCAAGATAAGTCCGGATCTCCTCGGGACTGCCCTTTGCGGTTCTGCCATCTCCTTGTCTCTGCGCCTCAACTCGCCATAAGCGTCTAAGAACGTGTTCGCGATCTCTTGCCTGAGTTCCGGAGCCAGCTCGAACATCGGGCCGCCTCCGTAATGAGGAGCGATTTGGGGATCTGGAAAACTAACTCCAAGTCGTCCGTCGATGTGTTGCAGAATCATCAAGTCGTTGATGAATAGTCGATGGGAGTCGTCAAAGACCTCGACACTTCCGAACGCATATACACCGGGTTCGGCCGGACCGTCGATCTTGCGGATTTTGATTTGCATTGGTTCCTCTCCTTTAGTTAGTCGGGTTGCTTGTTCGAGCAAGACCAGCCGCACCGGGTTCAAATACTCAGCCGACCTGTCCCGTATTCTTTCGCGTAATCACATCTCACTTTTTTCTACATCCTCTAGGGGAATTTCGATCTGGAGATTCGGCAACCGGATGAAAAACCTGCTTCCTTTCCCGAATCCTTCTGTCCGACTTCGCACCTTCAATACGCCCCTGGCGCGCTTCAAAGTGCGCAGTGAAATCCCGCATTCTTTCGCCTGCTTCTCCACCTCCTTGGTGGGCCGTTCTCCCTTTGCGAGGGCACTCCGGAGAAACTCCACTGCGTCGGCGAGCTTCGTGCCGGCTTCAGGGTTGTCATCGGCCAGAAGGTCGGATGCCGAAACCTCGATCGGGCCAGTCCATCGAAACACCCCAGTGTCCCCGGCAGCTTCAATCTCGTAACCAAGGGAAGCCGCAAAGGGTCCAACGTTCGATTTGATGGGCACCAGTGCACAGTGAGAAGGCAAGTCAGGCAATCGGCCGGCCAAGAATTCGGTGCGCACCGCGCCGGTGAAATCGATCGACCCCAGCCCGCGATACATTGCTCGGCCCGAGGACGCCTTGGTCAAATGACGCAGCAGAAGAACCGCGCAATCGAATTGGTCAGCGAGCTTGGCAAGCACGTCCAGGACAGGGCGTGTCTCATTGGCCCGGTGGGCGTCAATGCCTGCAAGGTAACTCTGAATGGGGTCGACTACGATGAGCTTAGCGCGTGTTTCCTCCAACGCTGCTTCCAGAACCTCGACATCATCGAGGCGAATACCACCGCGCTCTTCGCCACATTCATAACCGCGAAGCAAGTGAAACCTGCTTGCGTTACCCTCCAGGGCATCCAATCGCGGGCGAATGACACAATCAGGAACGTTCTCCACGCTTAGGTAAAGGACATTGAACGGCTCAATTGCCTCGCCTAAAAAAGGGACTCGTCCCTGCGTAAAAGCTGCAATGATAGCTAGCGCCAGCCATGTCTTGCCGCAGCCGGGATCTCCGCTGATCATGGACAGCATCTTGCGGGGGATGTAGTTCCGCCAGAGCCAACTAACAGCTTTCGGCTGCACGTCCGCCAGACACAGCAAGTCAGGACCTCGGACCGCAACCTTCTCAGGCACCGCCACGCCCGGTTTGTACTTGAGAACGGACTGGTAAATCTTCTCCACCTGCGCTTCACTCATGGGCGGCTCGCAGTGGTTCAGGTTGTAGGTTCCGATCGCGACCCGGATCACATCTGGTGGATAACCCCGACGTCTGAGGTGAGACGCCATCTTATGAACGACGGAGTCACGGCTACCCTCCGGTAGTAGGTGCGGTATCTCAAAGCCACGGCGACTTGTGTCGTCAACGTCATTGGCTGGTGCGATTATCTCGAGCTTCTCTAGGAGCGCGGCAGGCAGAGGCAGCACTGGGGCATTTTCGCCATTCAGAAATCGATAGGCCTTTCCAGAGGGATGAATGCTTGGAGGGATCAGGCCATAGCCATTCTCCCCGCGTATGTCGATTCCTGGCGCGACCTTCTTGGCAGAATTGCGGATGTCGGCTCCCGGTGGCCAGGCGGCGTAGTGTTGGAAGCCGTTCCCAGTCTCCACTGCAAAGGTAGTATCAAACCATTCATCACCGTAAAGATTCTTCCACTCTAAGACCGTGTTCCTTCCGGTCTCGGCGTCGGCGTCCACAATGAAATACCCCGACGCGCATCCTGTGGCGGGAGCCCAGTTGCAATTCTTGTGGTTCTCGTACCAGTTGAGTATTTGATCGGGATCGCAACTTGCGTGCTTTTGCCACTCCTTGAGCAGTGGGGGAAACTTCTCTCGTGCCTTGATCGGGATGAGTCTGAATCCCCTCTTGGCCAGTCGGAGTAGGAGGCGGAGCGCGTCGTCGTTTACCGCGCAGCAGTGCTTGTACTTGTCGCCGGAACGGCACGGACAGGGGTCGTTCCTTCCGATCTTGGTTGGCGCATCGGCCATGGACGGCATCGTAGAAAAGAGCGCCGAGGAAGAGAAGGAAGCAAAATTCGGGGAATTGCTAGATTTTAATTCCCAGCAAGAAAGGGGATCGTTGCACTATAGGAAGGTAAGCTTGGACGAGGACCCTGACCTGTTCACAAACGTACTGATTGTCTTCGTGGGAGCGGAAATTGAGAATTGCTTTACTGATGTTCTCAGCCTTCACATGAGCTTCGTCTTCCGGGCAGCCGAGAGCAAACATTCCAGCTTCGATCAGTGTGGCGAGTTCGGCGGGCTGCAGCTGGCGTTCAGTTCCTAATTCTTGCAGAGTCCACTGCGAAACGAACTCCTGAAGAAGGAGTAAATGTGTATGATTTTTTCCTTTGCGACCGAAGCGCTGCGTTTTGAATATCCTCTTGGCAATCTGCAACTCTGTGGTACGACGATTCACTTCAGCCTTTAACTGTTCGACCACTTCCGCCTTGACCACCGGAAATGTGCTCTTCAAGCGGATGCCCTGTAGCTCAGTGTCGGCCCTTAGAATTGCGGACAGACCGCTAATCGCCTCGGACAGCTTCTCTTTAATATTGTCGCCACGCTTCTTTCTGTCAGCCATTTCTGTATCGAGGCCGGGTTGAAGGTACGCTCGGACGAAACCGCAGACCTCGAGCGCGGCCCTTCGGTCGATCGAACGCAACAACTTCAGCATCGCTCGATCGCCGACTTGCCCGAGAAAGTCGGAGAATCTTCTTAGGTCGAATTTCGAACCTTGAGTGACTACGAGAGACGACTTCGGTCCTTTCCTCGCAGCTTCCCGAGAACCAACATCGGAAGCAGAAGATCCACTGCCTGATTGCGGCATGCTCCTAATTACACCGCGATATTTCGGTAACCGCAAGGTGGGGGGAGGTGGTAGATTTTGTCTCCCCCCCGTACATCTCGGCACAGTGGCACAGCGTGGTGCAAGATGTAGAAAACAAAATTCAAAGTACTGGACCATCTCATGGCCCAGCGTGGTGGCCCAGCATACGCTGGATGGCCCAGTGTATCCGGGGCACATACTGTGCCAAGGTTGCACGCTGTGCCAAGCTACTGTGCCATGGTCTAAATCATTTGTTTCTCTGTGCTTAACCCACACTGTGCCACTGTGCCAACGTTTTGACACCGGCGTTTTTTAGTACGTCGGCAACTCTCCTTGAGCCCAACCAGGCGTTAAGAAAAAAGACTTCCGCCATCTTGGCATTTGAATGACCCGAGACGAAAACAGCGACCTCTGGCATAGAGGGATATGCTCTCTTGGGCCGAGTCGGAGGCCGTTCAGCCGGGTCGGAGCATGTCAAAGATTACTCATGTCCGCGCTTTTCAGGCTCCGAGGTATGGCGCCCTTTGCTCCAGAAGCATGTGCTCTGGATGCAGAGGTGACCCCAGAGGAGCAGACGTGGCTCGGGCGCGCCTCCGTTAACCTTGGATGTTTTTCTGAAAAGTGACCAAATTGGATCCACGCCCACAAACGCTGCCCCGCGAAACGCGAAGCCGCTCGGCGAGGGCTGCCATGACTTCGATTGAGGCTATACATGTGGGCCTCCGTACGCATATCCCAGAAGGACGTTTCCGATAGCTTCCGGGTTGCTGACCACTCGGGAGGTGACGCGATATTCGTAAACACAAGCCCGTTTATCGTTACGTATGTGGTGAAACTTCCTAGAAGCCGACTTGAACGAAGCCGCGTTGCGGCGGACGCGTTCGCGTGTTGCTGGCCAACGGTGGAGCTGATTTGAGCTAGTTTGTGTCGCAGAGGAGGAACTC